>Ga0209755_10000072_pt1 | contig 173976 bp, 176 predicted proteins | sample TergutCo191P1_FD_187301 | JGI IMG/M metagenome (GOLD analysis project Ga0209755, IMG submission 187301) | Cornitermes sp. P1 segment gut microbial communities from Petit-Saut dam, French Guiana - Co191P1 (SPAdes) (version 2) | ecosystem: Host-associated > Arthropoda: Insects > Digestive... | reverse complement strand
ACATAAGCCACGGCGACAACAGCGACAAACTGCACTTTCTCCACTTTCATGGCACGAATTTCCGCCGACCGGTTGCCGGTCGGGAACGAGGTGCAGATGAGGAAAAATTCATACCCCCTCGCACCCGCTATCCGTCCTCGCTGAAGCAACATCGTGCTGAAGATTAAGTTTTCGCTGTACCCTCTGCGGGGACTTGTTTGCAACGGGTTTCGTTGTCGCAAAATCTTCGTGCCACGCCAAGCCCGCATTGTTCATATTTTTTGGTGGTCAAGCACCTTTTTTCTGAAAAAAGGTGTTTGTGCGGGGTTGTTAGGGGCTGGCATGAAGCCCCTAACGAAAAAGCGGGTGTAAATTGACGAAAACGGCTTTATGCGACACGCTCAGCTCCATCTCAAATGGGCAACTATCGGGTACTTCCCATGTAGGTGAGTCAGTATCGAACGCTACCAAAAAGCCTGAACTCATCAAGATTGAATGTTAATGCTCTATCTCCAAAGAGCGGGACGCCGAGGGCGTCGTCCCCTACATGGGTGCGGTTTTTGCTCTATCTTGATAGTTACAGTACGTTTTTAGATAAAAACAAAAGAGGAACAAACACATGACAATTACAAAAACAAACCACCCAACATGGGGCAACTGCATACATATGACTAACGGCACAGTGGAGCTATTAGTCACCACTGACTACGGTCCGCGTGTGATTTCCGCGAATCTGTGCGGTATGGAGAATATCTTCTATCAAGACACCGAGAAAAAGCCACTGGGAGAAAAGTTTGAGGTGTTCGGCGGGGATATTCACGTACTATATGGGGGGCATCGCCTGTGGATTGCACCTGAAATTCTCCCCCGATGCTACCACCCGGACAACGCCCCTGTCACCTGCGAATCTGTTTCGGGCGGTATGAAATTTATTGCCTCGGTGGAAGAGCAAAATCATATCCGCAAGTCTATTACCGTAACATTAGGCGAGAGTGGCAAGGTTAATGTTCTGCACCAAGTGGAAAATGTGGGCTTGTGGGATGTTAATTTGTCGCTGTGGTGCTTGTCTATGCTGGACAAAGGCGGAAAGCTGATAATGCCGATAACACAACAAGACACAGGGTTGCTACCAAACAGGAACATTTCCCTATGGGCGTATTCCAACATGGCAGACCACCGCGTATATTGGGGCAAAGAATATATGACCTTGCAACAAGATGAAAATACTGCCGCTCCAATAAAAATTGGCTATAGCAACGGGGACGGCTGGGCGGCATACTTTAACAAAGGGCAAGCATTTGTAAAGTATTTTGACTATGATAGCAGTCAGTCCTACCCGGACAATGGGTGCAACTTTGAAACATTCACAAACGATGTAATGCTGGAGTCCGAAACTCTTGGACCGCTTGTGAATATTGCCCCGGGGGCTTGTGCCACACACAGCGAAACATGGGTGTTCCACAAAGCAGACACCATGCCAACCAATGACGAATGCGATTTCGCCAAGCAGGTTAAGGGGTTTATTGCTGCCAACCAATAGAGTTGTGTCGAAACGAAATATCTTTCGCCCAAACGCCACCGAACGTCATTGCAAAGGCGACCTTTGCCGTGCAATCCAGTCGAGGAATACGCAGCTTCGAACCGTCTTTTGCAGTTTTACAAGGACGATTTGACAGCGGTGCTGTGCAACTTGGGAGGTCTATTTTCGCCAATTTCAGCAGATAAAACCTTTTCACTGGATTGCCACGGATTTTAGAATAAATCCTCGCAATGACGATGCTGGTTGTTTGGGTTTAAGACGGTGATTTTGCTGTTACTTTTGTTTCGACACAACCTTAATGACGAATGCGAAATCGCCAAGCAGATTAAGGGATTTAATCACAACATAGGAGAATAAAACTATGAAATTACCGAAATATCTGTCCTTGCTGTTGCTGTTTGCTATGACGATAACCCTTGTTCTTGTGTCTTGCGACAGCGACACACAGCAGGACGACCCACCATACTCAGAAAACGGCAACAACGGTAACAATAATGTTCCGCCACCTGAGCCGCCACCTCCTGCTAACCAGCGGGGGCAGATAACTCTGTACGGCATTCCCCTTGTGTTTGAAACCAATAGTAACACATACTATTTCCCCACCGCAAACATAGCAGGAGGGAATGTGTATGCGGCTGATTTTGGCTACACAACTGACGACACAGCCACTTTTACATGGGAAAGTCGCATCCCAGTGTATGGCAATGTGTATCGGTTTACTGCCACAATTAACGGACAGACACGAAACATCAATTTAATGTTCACCGGACTGCCCATTGTGCAATTTAGCGACATTGATAGATTGCAATTGAACCGCGAACACAGCCCGACGGCATTCACTATGATATACCGCGGTGAAAATGGGCTAAACATCATTCGGTCAGACGCAACAATTCGTCTGCGGGGTGCGTCCTCGATGACATTTTCAAAGAACAACTTCGGCTTTAACCTATACACCCCAGACGGCAGGCGAAATCGTATGTCGCTACTTGGAATGCGTGAACATGACAACCGCTGGATTTTAGATGCAATGTACATTGACCGCTCCAAAATGCGTAATCGTGTCAGCTTTGATATTTGGAACGGGTTTAACACGCCCTTGTTGCACTCACAGGTGTCACCTGACGCTGATGTAATGCTGAACGGCACACGGGGCAAATATGTTGAAGTGTTTTTGGGTGGGCAGTTTTGGGGTCTGTACTCCTTGACCGAAACCATCAATCGCAGTCAATTGGGCTTGCTATCTTATAATGCTGATATTGGGGTGCAAAGTGTGCGATACGAGGGGCGAAGCTGGGGAACAGCTAATCGCTTTCGTGGGATAAACAGCCGCCCAAGCAGGAACAATGCCTATTGGAGTGGTTGGCGGCAGGAGTTTCCGTCGGTGGAAGAAGTTATCGACTGGGAGCCGTTATATGCCTTTGTCCGCTTCTTCAACTATTCAAACGACACGGTTTTTGCCGCAAGGGTGACGGAGTATATTCACATAGAAAACTTTGTGGACTATATTATTTTCCAAATGATAACTTTTGCTTATGATAACAGTGGGAAAAACCTTCATTGGTCGGTATATGACATCAATCATTCAGAGCTTAACCGCATTTTCCTTACCCCATGGGACTTGGACGCTACATGGGGGGACTCTTGGGCGTTCAGTCGCACTCCTGCTGACGCTTATTGGATTGTTGCCACCGCAGACGCTAACAGCGAGCTGTGGCAACGACTGATTACCACCAACGCAGGAGGGGCGAGAGATTTGCTTATCTCTCGCTGGCGTGAACTGCGCACCGCAGAGCTGTCTTTCGACAGCATTTGGGCGCATTTTCAAGAGCAATACGCCCTGTTGTCCTCCACAGGGGCACACGCCCGCGACATGGCACGCTGGCCACGAAACGGCTTTGGCACACTAAGTGCCGAAATGCGTTACCTTGAGAACTGGATAACTACCCGATGGGAATTTGTTGATGACTTTATCGAAAACAGTTTAGACGAATTAAACTATTTCGTAGGCGGGCATTATCCGTCACGTGGGTAGTAAACCAGCCGTTGACTTTCTATCAACAAATTGATAATTGCCTTTAAGTAAAAATCATGATATTCTATTTGCGGTCACTTGCAAGTATTCTGACTACAAATTTATTCAACACTACTATACGAAGGTGGAAATATTATGACTTTGAAAATAGGCACGAAAATTAAAGAACTGCGTGAAGTAAAAAATATCACGCAGAACAAAATGGCAGAATATCTCGGCATCACCGAACAGGCAATATCGCGGTGGGAGAACGGCGGTGGCTATCCCGACATGGAGTTAATACCAGCAATCTCGAATTTCCTTGATGTGTCAACGGACGAACTTTTTGACACTGACAAAAAGCAAGAACGATTGCGTGAGTTGTTGAAAAAAGGTGACGGCATTTTTGGTCACTGGGATACTAACTCTGTTAGAAAAAGCATCGCCATATACCGCGATATTCTGAAAGAATTTCCCAACGAATATGGTGTGATGTCAAGTCTTGTCACATATCTCGTGCATGACAAAAATCCGTATGAAACCCATGGTGAAGAGATTATTGAGTTAAGCAAGCGGATTATAAATGATTCTCCCGACAGGAACTTGCAAATCAGCCAAACGCATTCACTTGCACAAGCATATAAGCATATGGGCGAGCAAGACAAAGCTGTTGCGGCAATCCGAGACAGCGAAATCGTCGATTCTCTGTATGATGCTGTTGGCTTCAGTCGTGAATGTATGCTTGCGTTTGTGCAAACTGGCGACGAAATGCAGCTAATTCGCAAGGACATAATTCACTATTTGTTTTATATGCTTTGCGTGAATATGCGACACTTCAACATGGATATGTACGACACGTTTTCGGTTGATAGTGGTGAATCTAACGAAGATTGGTTCGCGGCGATGCGGCATGATATTCTTGTTCGAGAGAAAATTCTGAAATTAAATGAAGTGTTTTATGAAGACGGCGATTTTCTGTTCACAGATGGCGAGTTGTATACTCTAATCGAACTGGCAGAGTATCATATGGTTTTGGGAGAGAGTGAAGCGGCACTTGAATATATAGAAAAATGTGCAGAAGTTGCGGTTGCGCACGACACGCAACCCGACGCAGTGCATACATCGCTTCTCGTAAAAGGGCGCAAGATTCGCGGCAATCATCGGCTATCGAATTATGGAAATCTTGCCGAAAACATACGCTATAACTTCAGTTATTGGATGATCAACGATTGGCTATTGGGCAAGGATGAAAATGTCTTAGTGCCGCGCGGAGATGCACGCACAAAAATTTCATCTTATGAATTTTATGCGCCTATCCGTGACACCAAGCGTTTCAAAGATATAATATCACGCTTGGAAAGCTACGCAAAAGTCGAGTGCGACGAGGAATAACAACCAAAACGGACCTCCACAAAATCATGGAAGTCCGTTTTTATCGTAATTTTACTATCTTAGGGCGCGTTTTTCGATAACCTGTTCTCTTTCTCTGAACAAAAGAGATACGCACCACAAAGCGGCCAGAGCAACTATAGTATATATAATCCGCGACAACACAGCAGTTTGTCCGCCGCTGATCCAGGCTATAATGTCAAATTGAAATAATCCGATACTACCCCAATTTATACCGCCTAAAATAGCTAATATAAGAGCTATCCTATCAAGCATTGATGGTTTCCTGCCTTTCATAAGGATATGGTGAGTGTGTTGAATAACGAGATTGAAACGCCCTTGTGAGCGCTGAAATGCGTGAGCGGACCATGATTGACCACAATGCCTCTTTATTCAATACGCCCATGATTAGTCTGTGCAAAATATCAAAAAATATACTGAATTTCAATCTTTTCTATCTTTACTATCTTGCAAAATCCGCAAGATTTGAAATCATTTGCCCAACCGTGTCAATAGCCATAGAGGTATTTTTCTTGATTCGCTCGCTACGAGTTGGAGGGCGACGCATACTCTTGATGGCAACCCCCACTGCTGTGCCAAGAACGATGCCTGTGGCAACAGTAGCCGTCACATTAAGATGATGCTTGGTTTTTTTTCTACCCATGATAATTTTCCTTTCATATGCCGAAATCGGCGCTTTGACAATTGTCATGGCTATATTTTCTGCAAAAAAAGAGATTTTAACCTCATAAAGCGTTGGCAATGTTTGGTTTTACAAAGATTTTATTTTATTTACTATTGCAAAATTTGTAGTTTTATGATAAAATGGCTTTTGGCGAATGCTATCAATAAATTAAGGTAATAATAAACACATGGGATTTAGTGACATATTTTGGTTGATATTCGGACTGCTCGGCGGTCTTGCCTTGTTTCTTTTCGGGTTGCAAAACATGGCGTCCGGACTACAAAAAGTAGCAGGGAAACGGGCACATAGTGCAATTGAAAAACTGACCTCTATTCCGATAATCGGGGTTTTGGTTGGCACTGTGGTTACAATTGCGGTGCAAAGCTCCACCCTTGTGTCGGTTATGCTTGTTGGGTTTGTGAATGCAGGTGTGATGAACCTGAAACAGGCTGTGGCTGTCATTTTCGGCGCAAACATCGGTACAACCCTGACCGCACAAATCGTTGCCTTTCGTGTGACGGATTTTTGGGTTGTCCTTGCGGCTGTTGGCTTTGTTGCCTTTTTCTTTTTCAAAAAACATCGGGGAGTGAAAAACACTGGGAACATCCTGTTTTTCATTGGTGTTTTGCTTCTTGGTTTGGCTTTAATGAGTGACGCAATGCGTCCGTTGCGAACCGACCCTGGATTTCAGAATCTTATGGCAACCTTTAGTGACCATGCTTTGCTTGCGTTCTTTGCCGGGTTTGCATTTACTGCACTTATTCAAAGCTCTTCGGCGGCGACTGCAATGATTGTAACCATGGCGGCAGAGGGGATTATCGGCTTTGATGCGGCGCTCCCTATTATTCTTGGTATCAACGTGGGAACGTGCATTACAGCAGTATTTTCTTCAATTGGAACGAAACTATCTGCCCGCCGAACCGCAATGGCACACGTGTTGTTTAACACTATAGCCGCACTTGCATTTATGCTGTTTTTGAACCAATTCAGCCAGCTTGTAATGTGGATTTCACCGTCGGTTGATTATGGTTATGTTGCCTGGTGTGCAAACGCCAGATACGACTACATTCGTTATTGCACCTGTGTAGCAGACCATGTTGGTAGCGTCGTGGCACGACAGGCGGCGAACGCCCACTTGCTGTTCAGTGTAATCAGCGTGGCGGTGTTCCTACCACTAATTACCCCTTTTGTCAAGTTGGTGAGGTTGGTTGTGCCCGGCAAAGAAGAACCTGCGGTGCAGGAGTATGTCCACCTTGACTGGAACATGACCGGCACGCCCAGCATTGCCATTAGCCTTGCAAGGCAGGAGCTTGCCCGTATGGCAAGAATGGCGGCGGATAATGTTACCCTTGCAATGGAATGCTTTAGGGAGCAAGAGGACAAGAAACTGCAAAAACTTTTCGAGCAAGAACAGCAGGTCAACGCCCTTGAAAAGCAAATATCCCGCTATCTTGCAAAAATCGCACAGAACAAACTTGGAACGGTACTGTCCATCAGCCACAGCAAGCTAATTAACGCCGCAAACGATATTGAACGGATTAGCGACCACGCAGAAAACATTGCGGAAATTGCCCAAATTATGATTGATGATGACATTAAATTGTCTGAGCAGGCATTAGAAGAATTGGAACTGGTATATGGACTTGTGAAAGAAATTTTAGAGCTTGCAGTTGTTAGCATTGAAGAGGATACCACAGAGCATAGGTCACGCATTAGCGAACTTGAGGACTTGATTGACACGAAAGAACAAGAGCTTCGCACTGCTCACATTGACCGACTGCGAGAGGGAATTTGCGACCCTGACAGCGGAATTGTATTTTTTGATATGCTTGGCAATTTCGAGCGTATCGGCGACCATTCAAACAATATTTCATATGTACCCGGAGGGAAAATCTAATGAAAAACTCAACTAAACGACTGAGTATTATCTTGCTTGTGATGGCTATGATTACATTACTGTTTGCGGGCTGTAATGGCGGAGAACCACCAGAGCCGACTATACCTCCCGGGCGTGTTGTTGCCCGCATTGGAGATATTGACATCACACATCAAGAGTATCGCTTTTTCTCCCTGACATACCAAGCCTATCTTGACGAGGAGCACCCCGGGTGGCGTGACCAGCCTAATGCAGACAGGCGCTTGCGTGAGGGCATTGAATTGCAAATTCGTGAAGAGTATGTATACATGATTTTGGCGGCGGAATTTGGCATAGTTCCGTTGACGCGCGATACATTGCCTATCAATCGCTATATCGAAAGCGTTGAATCAAGATGGAATACAATCCATGGTCCGGGTGGTTTTGATAGATTTTTGGAAGAAAGTTTTATGACTCCGATGGTTTTTCGCAGACAGGCTATGATATATTTTTTTTACAGTCGAAGCGTGCAGGCTCATGTTTCTAATTTGGAGAATGGTATTATCACATACAGCCCTGAGCTTGTGCAGGCATGGGCTGCAGAAAATTCCGGGTTGATTGATGCGTTTTACGAAGCCAATGTTCGTGTTAAGCAAATATCAATTGAAATAAACGAAATGTTTATGCCCTTAAATGAAGCTAACTCCATTTTAAGAGAAATGCGCAGTAGATTGCTTGAAACCGAAACCATAGAAGAAAAAGATGCGCTATTCACAGAACTAATGATTGAGCGTGGTGTCGACCCAAGGCTTGCGGAAATCGGCACATACTTTCAGCCGGGGCATTTTCCAATCACTGAAATGAACCATGTGGTTGATGCACTTGCTGTTGGAGAGGTTAGCGAGCTGTATCTTCATGAAGAAGAGATGATAGGATTTTTGATTTTGCGATTAGACAACGATCGTGACGGAATTGCATCCTTGTTCTACAACTTTTTAATGACAGAAGCGTTTTTGATAGAAAGGGCAGCAGGCTTGCAGTTTGAATGGGTTGGAGAGTGATGAAGTCAATGCAACAAGCCCACAAGCTGCATCAAAAAGTCAGCACGTTCATCCTCTCTTGTGTTGGCGCGGACGGCTATCCGCTGACTAAAGCCGTTGTTCCTGCCATTCACAGAGAGTCGCTGAGCGAGCTGTATTTTGCCACTAACACTTCATCGAAATTTGCCGCCGCCGTAAGCCAAAACCCCAAGGCAAGCGTGTATTTTTACAGCCGCAAGCTGATTTTCGTGTGGAAAGGCTGTTATCTTCGTGGCGAGATGGAAATCGTGACCGACATGGCGGTGAAAGAGCGATATTGGGACAAGAAATACAAGGGTGCATACGAGAGCGGCGCATTCACCGACCCGGACTATTGTCTGCTGAAGTTCACGCCCAAGTCGGGGCGATATTATGCGAACTTTAAGATAGAGGATTTTGAGGTGTAACGTGATTAAGTTGTGTCGAAACAAACTTATCGTCCTAATTCAAGCTCTCGAAACGTCATTGCAAAGGCGGTTTGTGCCATGCAATCCAGTGAAAGGGCAAGAAATCGCCATAAATCAACCCGTAAAACAATGAAATTTCTCGTCCAACGACTGGATTGCACGCGGAAAATCACCGCTTTGCAATGACGATGCTGTTTCTTTGGGTTTAAGACATGAAATTATCTGCTGTTTTTGTTTAGATACAAGTTTAATGATGTTCCGTGTGTTTGCTTTAAGACGGAAAATGTTGTGTGAAATGCTAATAAAATTCCTTATCTGTACGCAGATGGAGCGGCACGCTTAAAAAAGGTGGAGGTGTTCGGACAACTCCACCACATTCACAAAGTTACTAAACCCGCCAATTTCACTGCACACACTGATTATATACCCATCTAAGTCATATTCACGAAAGTGCCGCAGGGAAGGGGAGTGTCCCATTTTGTACGCCGCCTCGTATCGTGTCCACACATTGATAGGGGCAAGCCCGGACACTTCATGAGCTTGTAGCAACCCTGTTGCAAGAGTGCGTTCAAGCAAGCGGGGAGAAACGGCACGCTCGAAATGCTCTATATCCACCCCCACAGGAGTGTCCGAAAGAGCCACCACCGCATACTCTGCCGAGTGGGAGTAATTGAAGTGGACAGGATAGCCGATAAAATATGGTTTACCGCCCTCTTCGATAGAAAACTCAAGTTCGGTTTTGGCGAAGTCATATTCTTGTTGTACAGCAAAATAAAGGAGCTGGCGTGAAACTTGCCGCTCCTTTTTTCTTTTGTCTTTCACAGAAAGACCCGTCGTATAAGTTTTTGTTGCGTAGAGAACCGTCATTTTTTTTCCTTAGCAAAGGGAACTTTTTGAAAAGGTGCATCAAGGGCGGGAGTGATTAATGAAAGTGCTAAAATTGCAAAAAACACCCCTTCGCTGATTTCCGGAATTGTGCGTAAAAACATTGTAAGCGCGCCGCACAATATACCGAAAAGAATGCGCCCCCCTGTTGTTTGCGGGGTGGCAGAAAAATCTGTGGCAATTAGCACGGCGGCAAAAACAATTGCACCTGATAGCAACGACATTTGAATGAACATAGTGGGGTTAATGTCCTCTGGACGGAAAAGGTGGTGATACCCAAATGCAGTTGTCAGCATAGCAACAGGCAAGTGCCACTTGATAACTTTGCGTATAACAAGGTACAGGAAAGCGGCGGCGATTAGGAAAATCGAAATTTCGCCAATAAGTCCGTAATGTGTACCAAGTGCTAAATCAATAATGCTGATTTCAGGAATAACGTTGTTTTGCAAGTAATACAGGGGAGTGTACGCTAATGTTCCGTCGGTGGCAAAAACATTTAGTGCCTCCGGGAATGCAAAAAACAATATTACCATCATTGCGGCAAAAGGGTTTATTATATTGAACCCCAAAAGGACATTTACAATGTTTCGTATAACGACAACAATAGCTACAGCAAGGGCAGGCAGCCACAAATATGCAGTTGGCGGCATTAAACATGCTGTCAAAAGTCCGATAACAATAGGGAAAGTGATGTTGTCCAGTATAGAACGCCGCGAAATCAAACTAAACAACAGTTCAAGCCCAACGGCAGTTCCTACGGCAATTCCGACTATCACAAGCACATTAGTGCCGAAAAGCATTGTTGCCCACACGATAAGAGGTGTTATGGCTATGATATAGTCAAGTGCGGGCCACTTTATAAAAGATGCTTTTGGGAACTTGATTTTCCCTCTTTTTTCTTTTGGTTGTTTGCTTTCTGATGGAGTGTCTGCGTCTGTTGGGGTGTATGCATATGCAAATTCTTCATCAGTCGAAAAATTGACAGGTTCGCTTTGGATTGGTTCGATTTCTTCTGTTGAATTAGGCTCGGTAGGCTCGCTTGGCTCGTCGGCAAGTTCAATGGTCGGTTCAAAGGTAAGCTCGTCAATAGAATCGGACGCTTCAGAGGTTTGTGGTTGTTCGGTTGTTTCGGATACTTCTGGTGATTCAGAAATTTCTGCCGATTTGCGTTTGTTTTTTCTACTCATGACTGTCCTCCTCTGTATTTTCGCTTTCATCAGGAACTTGAATGTGGCTAAGGTTTATGCTGTTGAAAACCTCGGTAGCGCCTGTGTCAACAAGGCTTATCTTACTTGTGAATTGCATAAGTTCTTCAAGTTCGCTGGTGATGTCTTTTTCTTCTTTGGCAAATTCCGACGGGTCAAAAAGAGGCTCGTTTTTGTGTCTGTAACCGGTTATGGTATATCTTTTTCCGTGTTTGCCACTTTTGATATACTCAAAAAGCGAAATGTTACTTGGACATATATTACTGCACAATTCGCACTCAAGACAATGGTTGATTCCAAGTCTTTTGCAAAGGTTTTGTTTGCGTCTTTTGGCGGCAAATGCTATGGATTTTGGCGATATTTTTGCCGGGCAAAGACGGGCGCATTTGCCGCAATTGGTGCAAGTGGCGGCTTTGATATTGCGTTCCCACATAAAAAGCAAAGAGTGTACATTTGTGTCAATTATTGCGTCTGTTGAAAGAGTGTTGCCGATAAATCTATTGCCATTAACGATTTTATCGAAACGCATATTGGCGGGCAAATGATTTTCGGTTATGTGGCTAATTGGCGTGCCAACAGGAACAAGCAAATTTTCAGGTCTTGTAGCACACTCCCCGCTGATGGTAATGTGTCTGTTGGTGTGGGGTGTGCCGTGAACAAGAGCGTAATAAACCGCTGCAATGGTTTGTGCATCAAGGATAAGGCAATTTGAAACAGTTTTGCCGGCACGCAAAACTTCTTTGTTAATCAGCGCCGAAACAAGGATTCGCGAATCATATTGAGGGTATTTTTTTACCACTTTAACCGGCATAATCATCTCGGATGGGTACGGAACTTCCGAAAGATTGAAAATTACGTCTTTTTCGTCTGCCCAAGTGACAACGATTGCACGATGAATGGATAAGGCACGAAGCAAAATTTTAATGCCTCCGATTACCGCCTCTGGGTCCTCGATTGCTATGCTCGCATTTACCGAAGTGGACACATCGCTGTCAAAGCAACGGACGATAAAGCGGTCTGCCTGTCCAATTGCGGCTTTTAGTTTTCGGTGGAGAGGGGTGGGCTTTGTATCAAAATCAGTAACGGCTGCAAGTTTTATGGCTTGGATAATTTGGTTCCTGTCCATAGCAAGCAGACTGTCTAATTGGGGAGAAAGCGAGGGTGAGTATTCGTTCGCTTCGTCGTTTTCGATGGCTACACAGTCAACGGTTGCGCCGGTCATGCTTGTATGAGGAAAAACATCTGCAATTGTACCGGACACACTTGCATAAATGTTGCAAGCGTCTGCGCGCTCCGGTACGCCGATAATGTCGCCAATGCGAACATATTGTCCTAGAGTAACAACAGGTTCACAGCGGTCCATGGCATGTTGCTCCATTGATATATAAACTCTTTTTGGGGGAGCAGGATGGATAAATGCGTTGTCAATATCACGCCAAGGTAATTTGGAGTGAAAAGGACGCATTTTTTTTCCGCCGATAAATGTGTAAGCCATAGCTTTCTCCGTGTTGTCTTTGTGAGGTGTTGAAATCACCTTATTGTGGAGCAATAATATCTTATTATAGTATATTTTTGCCATGAAGTCAAGAATTATTTGTAAACAAATTGAAATAGATTTGAAAGACTGAAGAAAAAGATAAAGACCGTGGGCTATGCGCCCACACCGCACAAGTTTTTTGTAAAAAACTTGACTAAAAACTTCTTCTCGCAAAAGCACAGAGTGCTTTTGTACCAAAGTTCCTGAGTGGGGTTTGGGGCAACGCCCCAAGGTGTTCTTGAGTTTTTCTTCAAGCTGATAGATTTGAAATAGTTTCTTTGCTATTATTTGTACTAATACGCGGACAAGGCTCATACAATAGAGGCATGAAGCAATCAGTGATGACACATATCTTCTCCCATCTGCCCATACCTATCGCAGACAGCGTTCGGCGGGCGGCGGAGCAGGTGACAATCGAAGAAATCCGTCTGCGTAGCGGAGGCAAAGTGACTCTGCTGACCACCGAGGGGACACGGGTGCTGAATGTGACCTGCTCGGCAGGGCAAATGGCAGATATTGTAGTCAGCCTGTGCCAAAATTCCCTCCATAGCCACATGGACACCATCAATCAGGGATATATCACCACCACCGCAGGAGTGCGTGTTGGGTTGATTGGGCGGGCGGTGCTGGCTGACGGCAGGGTGAAGAGTGTGACTGACATTACCTCTCTCAACATTCGCATTCCCACTAACAGACAGGGAGTTGCCGTGCCGATAATTGACTGTTTGCAATCGCAAAGTTTTGGCTGTGGCTTGCTGATTTTCTCTCCTCCGGGAGTAGGAAAGACTACACTGCTCCGTGACCTTGCCATTACCCTTGGCATGGCTCCGTATTACAAAAAAATCTGCCTTGTGGACAGCCGCCGCGAGCTTTCGTTCGGCATGGAACAGGCTGTCACAGTGGATGTTTTTCGTGATTACCCAAAGGAACTTGCCATCGAAATCGCTGTGCGTACCATGTCGCCTAACATGATTATATGCGACGAAATCGGCAACCCTGCCGAGGCGGACGCAATCTTGTCCGTACATAACAGCGGTGTGCCGATAATTGCCACCGCCCACGCCGCAAGTATATCAGAGCTACTGTCTGTGCCAACTATGCGAGATTTACACATGACAGGAATTTTCGCTACATATGTGGCTCTGCGTCGACGGAACGACGGGCTGAAGATGACATTTATTCCAGCGGCAGAGGTGGAGCTTTAATTCTTGATTGGCGTGCCTTCCATCTTTTTTATCTTGGGGCGTTGCCCCAAACCCCACCAGAAAACTTTTTGAAAAAAGTTTTCTGGACTTTCAAAAACCTTATTACAAAAGCATTTCATGCTTTTGAGAAAAAAGTTTTTGTTCCACCTTTTTACAAAGCCCTTGTGAGCGCTGAAGGCAACGGCATTGGCGGCTTTGCCGTCAAACAGGTTGCCGTAATGCGTGAGCGGGCAAGGTGGTCGGGTGTGGGGTGAAACCCCGCGACCTTGACTTTTACCGTTGCTACGCAACGATTACACTCTTGATAGAAAGGGCGCGTGGCGCGGATGATAAGATTTATTGGCATGGGCATCTTGTTTTGCACCGGAGTGTACGCGGGATATGTGGCATCAGCGGCGCTAAAACAGCAGATTTTGCTGTCCGAATCCCTACTTGCGTTGGTACGGAACATCGAGAACAAAATTCGCTATTTCAACCAGCCCCTCCCGGATATTTACCGAGATTTTAACGACCCGCTGCTTACAGAAACTGGCTTTATGGAAGCCCTGTCAGGTGGATGGGAAGCAGCCCTTGGAAAGATAGACGTTCCCGAGCAGGTCAAGGGAGTTATGCTGGACTTTTCTCGTCGGCTTGGGCGGGGAGTGGGGGAGGAGCAGGAGGGCAACTGCCGCCTGTGCGCTTCTTCGTTGGAGGAGCATATTCGTATAATGCGAGAAGAGTACCCTAATCGGCGAAAAGTGTATTGCTCTTTGGGTGCGTGTGCAGGGCTAATGGCGGTGATATTGTTGTTGTAGGAAGAAAATAGCTTGAAAAATGTATCGAAAGGGCGCGGGAGTATGCTTACCCCCTCGCGTGTGGCACCCATGGACATCTCAATCCTTTTACGAATAATTGGCGTGGGGCTAATTGTTGCTGCCGCCTATCATATATTAAACAAAAGCGGCAGAGAAGAGCAGGCCATATTGGTTTCAATCGCCGGGGTCGTGCTGGTACTGCTTATGATAGTAGGAGAAATCGCCGATTTGATTGACACAATCAGGCGACTTTTCGGGTTATGACTATAAACATACTACAAATCATCGGCGTTGCTCTTACTGCTGTGTTTTTTATTGTGCTAATTGGGCGGGACAAGTTAGGGCTTGCATTTCCGGTGTCTGTGGCGGCGTGTCTGCTGCTTTTAGGAGCGGCGATAATGCAAATTGCTCCCATAGTGGAGTACATCACCCAACTTGGAGAAGAAACCGACCATATGCAGTACATCGGCATACTTCTGCGAGCCTTGGGGGTGGCACTTGTGTGCGAAACCACAGCGGACATATGCCGTGACGCAGGGGAAGAAGCAATTGCCGGCAAAGTAGAACTGTTCTGCAAGGCACAAATACTCTTCATGTGTCTGCCCCTGCTACAACGAATTTTTGCGGTGGCAGGGGAGATATTGGGGATGGGGTAGGGGAACAAAAAAGAGCAGGCATTGCCCGCTCTATTTGTTATCATTATAATATTTTAGTCTTTTGTTAATCGCATTTGCTATACCAGCAGGGTGTATTACATAAACTTCATGGGACACTCCATAACTGTGGACTATAACGGAATTACTTGTCTGTGTTACACTTGATATTTTATCATATGTAAGTCGGAATTTCTTATTAGATACGCCGCCATATCCAAGCCATAAACTACCCTTTAGTTTTCCGCTGGTACCGTACACTTCATTCTCGCATACATTGATTTTTGTGACCGAAATCCCAGTAGCTCTAGAAATTGTAGCGAAAAGTGTGATAATTGGCTCGACAATCATTACAATAAGAGCCATTAGCATCAGCCAATAGTTACCTGACCGGATTATAGGGCCTTGCGCTCCCCAAATATCAGGTGCTCGTACTGGAGCACCTAAGTTGTAAAAAAACAATCCGACACCTATATAAACAGCTGTACGTAGTAAAAACACAAGCCATACTATGCCTATTTTAGAATTACCTTTTCCATTGTCGGATATGTTTTCGCTTATGAATATTGGTTTGCTTTTTTTTACACCGTCTTGATCGCCTACATTAGCTTGATACCCGCACGCCGAACAAAACTTGAATCCTTCTTCATTATTGTGACCGCATTTAATACAAAACTTATTAACACTTTCTTGTTTATTTGTTTCATTGGAATGTTGTTGCTGCGGAAGTTTAATTAGTATTTTACTGTAGCATTCAATGCATATACCGTTTTCCTGCACAGGATATAGATTGCATGATGGGCAAATCGTTTCTTCCATATACTCATTAGCCATTTCATTATCTTTTTTTTTCATTTCATCTCTCCTTTTTTCTCTCGCTTTTAGGGATTTTAGAACAAAAAATACTAAAAATAGTGCAGCAAAAATCATTATCGAATTAACATTCATTTTTTTACCTCCAAAGTTACAATACCATTATTATACACCCCCCCGAATTATGTCAATATAAATATGAAGTTTACTTGTAAATATTTTGTGAACAAAGGACAACTGTTGCTTGCGTAGGGGCGGAGTCAACCTGCGGACGGCGTGCCGAGGTCGTCACGCCCTACGGCAGCATTCATTTTTCCATGTTCGTGCCTTTTCGTGTCCGTTCGTGGTAAATCGCCCTTGCCCTTTTCAATAAAATAATTTGCGTAGCAAATTTACCTTAATTCTTCATTCTTCATTCTTAATTGCTCTCGCCCTTAAATTACCCACAGGAGAAAGTCATGCGCAAACTAATACTCACCCTTGTCCTATGCATCGCTATGCTTCTCCTGCTGCCATTTGCCGTTGCCGCTGAAGCCCAGCCTGAACTGCCTTCGTACATACCTGACATATCCGAGTTAGAGGAGCATATCCCCCCCGAAATCCGCGAAATGCTCCCTGATGATGTTTTCGATGGCAACACTGCAAGTCTGCTTTCCGGGTTAAACGGAGCATTTTTCCTAAATTTCATGGCTTCTGCCTTTGGGGTGGCTATGGGGAATGTGGCGGGAACATTTTTCACCATTATTGGACTGATTCTCATCACCGCCTGCATCACCGCCATGAAAGATAGCTTCAAATCAGAGGGGGCAGGGAAAATCATCGAGTGGGCAACTGTGATAATCACCGCTGTTATTGTGTACACGGCGGCGTTTTCCCAGTTCGCACTTTTACAGGACATGCTCACCCGACTTCACGGACTGCTGACCGGACTGCTCCCCTTTATCACCGCCCTAAATATCGCAAGCGGTAGCGTGACCACCGCTGCAGTAACAGGAGTGCAAATCACCCTGGTGCTTGCAATTATCAGCAGTATCGCCTACTACGCCCTTTTGCCAATACTGCAAGTGTGTTTTGGACTAAATCTAACTTCCCATGTGTCAAAATCCCATGGACTGACCCTTATAAGCGACTTTGTGCGTAACGGATTTCTTTTTCTTATTGGAGGGATTACGGCGGTGCTGGGTATAATCTTCGCATTTCAAGCCAATGTGGCTCAAAGTGCCGACACAGTGGCGTTGCGAACAATGAAATTCGCCGCAGGAAGTTGGATTCCAGTAGTGGGCAGCTCGGTTAGCGAGGCCCTGCGTACAGTAATGGGTAGTTTGAACCTGATTCGCAGTACCACAGGGGCTATTGGCATTGTGTCGGTGCTGATGATTGGTTTGCCCACTATCCTTTCCCTTGCCGCCGCAAAACTTAGCTTCACTTTCGCCGCCGGAATTGCCGAAATGCTGTCCTGTGGCGATGTAGCAAAAATGCTTGGCGGAGTGAATAAACTGCTAAACTTCGCCATTGCAATAGCGGTTATATTCAACGTGATGACCATATTTTCCTTGGGGGTGTTTATGGGAAGCGTGGGGTAGAGGGGAGGATGGAGTTTTGAGGGTGGGGAGTGAAGTTAATGGCAAAACACCCACAGAACTTGTAGGGGTCGACGCCCTCGGCGACCCGCTAAACGGATATAATCAAACTACGTAGGGGCGGGGTTCACCCACCCGCAACATTCACGCTGAATCACCCCACGGCTACGCCGCACCCCTCCACGGGAGGGGAATAAGGTCAAGGGCACACCACGCCTGTAGGGGCGGGTTTCCATGCCCGCCCGCCAAATGGAACAGGCAAAACATTGTCGTAGGGGCGGGGCTTGCCCCCGCCCGATACGAATGATATGTACCGCACAAACGGGCGATCGCAAGGGTGCGCCCCTACGGGTTAGGACGTGAGGTTCAGGTTGTGCCATTCGGCGGGTCGCCCTGGGGTGCGACCCCAACTCCACACTCCACACTCCACTCTTCACATTCCCAAAGGAGTCCTCATGTCAACATTCGCACAGTACCTTCACAGCATTATGGTTGTGGCAATAATATCCGGGGTGGTCAGTGTGCTTGCTCCAAAGGACAGCAGCGGTGGGAAGTATGTGAATTTTGCCTGTGCGCTGGTCATTGTGGTGGTCATCGCCACGCCTCTGTTGCGGTTGGTGGACGTGAACTTACCCGAGGAAGTGCAAGCAATGATTGACTTTGCCACCGAGGAGGAGGGCGGGGCAGGGCATAACCATGCCTTTCTTCACTACAGCAGGGAGTATCTTGCACGGAATACGACTGCTATGCTGGCACAACGATTTCGCATTGCTCCCGATGATGTCACTCTTTACTTTGATATTGAGCGGGAGAATGACACCCACATAATCCGTCACCTGCGGGTGGACTTGCACACCCTGTCCGCCATATTCCGCACAGAAGACATTCGCACATTCCTTGCCGACCTGTTTGGGGTAGATGTGGAGATGGTAGAAGTGTTGCGATGAAAAACTAAAAAATCCAATAAAATCTAAAAAATACTCTTGACAATCTAATCAAGATAGTGTATACTACTGAAAGCATTCGTAAGAGAGAGGGGTGATAAAACATGGCTGAAATCAGAGTAAAAGATAAAGAATCTCTTGATAGCGCACTACGTCGCTTTAAGCGTCAATGTGCTCGTTCCGGCATTCTTTCCGAAGTAAAAAAGCGCGAACAATACGACAAACCAAGCGTGAAACGCAAGAAAAAACGCGAAGCGGCGCGCAAGCGCAAGTATAAGTAAATAACCAAAAGCCTTTCTTTTCAGAAAGGCTTTTATGGGGGTATAGCTCAGTTGGTTAGAGCGCTTGCTTGACATGCAAGAGGTCCATGATTCGAATTCGTGTATCCCCACCAACATAAAACGCCTGATAACACTTAGTTGTCGGGCTTTTTTATTTTGTGTTTTGTTGTATTTTGTTATATGTTTTTGTGTGGTTTTCAAGCTACATTTCAAGTTCTTAAAGCTACAAATCAAGCTACAAAACAAAAAATCCCCCGCCGAAGCAGGGGATAAAGTCACAGCGGGGTCGCCGCTCCTCGTATGGTGAGGTGGTTAGTGCCACTGTGGTATCATTAGTCCCCGACTGGTACGCATTGTTAAGAGGCGTTCGGGGTTCTGTTAGGTCTATTATAGCATATTTTTTCGGGTTTGTCAATACCAAAATACAAACTCCCCGCCTTTGGCACATACGCATAGAAAAATCCATGCTGTAGAGGTGGGCGGGGTCGTGATTACAGTATACCACATTTCGGGGCAGTTGTCAATATCATATCGCCCACGCGGGCGAAAAGATACTACCGCCCCGCCATAAGCTGATTAACTCTTGCTTGCACGGCTTGGGGGTCAAGCCCGAATTGTGTCAGCCTTGCCCTGCGGGTTGCCCCTGTTCCCCAAGGTTGCCCGTCCGGGGCGGGTCTGCCACGGAATATATCCTGTGCCGCTTGCTCGACTGTCAGCGTTGGTCGTGGGGCGGGAGGTGGTTGTGGGGGTGTCGGCGTGACAGCCTCGGCGGTCACGACAAAGGCATCAGCAAACCCTGCTTGCCTTGCCCTGTCGCGTTGGGCGGTGGCGTTTGCAAGGTCACGAAAAGCCCCTATCTGCACTCTGAACAAACCATCAGCACCGCTTGAAATAAACGCATCGGAAAACCCAGCACGCTTTGCCTCTAAAATGAGATTGTTTGCGTTATCTCTGCCTCCAAACGCCCCAAGTTGTACACGGTGCAGGGCTTGTGAGGGCGGTTGCTCCTGTGGGGTCGGCTGGTCGAGTAGGCTTGTCACGCGCTGGATAAATTCTGCCCAGCTATACGGTTGCCCTGCCCGTAGTTGCCGGGGGCAGTTTTGACTGCGTGGGTCAAAGTGGTTGTGCTGGCGAATATTTGCGGGGGGGATGTTGTGTCTGCGGCATAGCTCTGCCACAAGCCAAACGGCGTTGTCCGTGGCTTGCCGTAGGTTTCCATCTTGATTTACGCAGATTTCAACGCCGATACTGCGGCGATTGCCCGCACCCGCTCCATCGCTGGCGTGGAATGCGTCTTCGTTGTCAGGCAAGTGTTGCCACGCCTCGCGGCAGTCAACGGTATAGTGCCAGCTTACAGGCAGTCCTGCGGCGACATCGCCCAGTAGATAACGGCTGTGTGCCTCTGCGTGCGCCCCTGTGCTTGTGTTGCCTGTGTTGTGGATGGTGATGAACTCCATAGGATTTTTGCGCCCGGGGCGATTACGCCGCCCCTTGGGGATTATGCGTTGATGAATTTGTATCATGCTATTCACCATCCTTTCCACACGCCCCGCAACCCTTGGCAAACTCCCCCGCGAGGTCGTCATGGCATTCGGGCAACTTGCAAGCTATGCCGTGCAGGAACGCAACAACCATTGCGGATAGTGTCGCCGTGGCAAGCACAGCCCAGTCAACATCTGACAGTAGTGCCTTGCCCCCAAGTGCGGCGGTAAATGTGTACACCCCCGCACGGAACGCCCGATACGCCGCCGCCTTGACTTGTTTTTTTGCTCTTTCGATAATGTTTTTCATGCTTTTTACTCCTATTTTGTGATTTTTTTAGAAACAATTTCTTCGTAAAGCTCGTTGCAGTTGCGGTGAGCCTCGTCCATCTCGTCAAAGGCGTGTTCCATTTCGCCGTTTATGCGTTCATTTTTAACGCAAATCGCGATTGCCTTTAACGCTCGCCCGTGGGCTTTCTGTACTTTTCTGTTTAGCTTGTGCTCGGTTGCCCGTAGCTCCGCTTGTCGCTCTGCTTTTTTGTCGCTTTGGTTGATTTTACGCACAACCACCCAGCCTATAGCACCGAATATTGTTGGCACAATTAGGTTAAGTGCGAATAGTAAGTAGTACATTTATGCCTCCTTTAGGGGGATTGGAATAGTTTCGGTAACACGTACACGATACACAATACGAGACGTTGCGGATACAGGATAGTTAAACCTTAAACGCCTCGTGTTGCTGACTGGTCGCCTTGTTAAAGCCGAACCTTCGGATGGACCCGGATTGTTATGGGTGACTGTACTTTGAACTATGTTTGCGTTTAGCTGGGTAGTAATGGAACGCCTTAGCGAAGTTACACGATTTGATATACTCCAAGTTCCTTCTCCGCTATCGGTCATTATGTGCGTGAAACTTGCTCTAAATCCGATTGTTCCGCTATTGGCTGTTGGCGCGTGAAAATCCACGGATAAATTAGGTGAGCCTAAAAACTGCAAATTAAATCTTACATCATTATCCGCATTAGATGCCGAGCCTGATGTTCCTCTAACGGCGTCTATTGTTGCGGTATATTCTGCTCCGTCTACTAAGTCGCAAAGGTTTGTAAACGCCGCCCCATGACCGATTTCATTGTCGAAAACCGTACGTGGTGCGCCATAATATAACGGAGTGCCGCCGCCACCGCTTGCGTTTTCTTCGAGGGCTGTCACCCTGCCGTCCATCGTCTTTTGGTTAGCGTTGACTTTGTTTTCGAGGCGATTTTCTGCTTCCCACAATGCGGCGTGGTCGTTTTTGTTCTCGGAGTTTACCACCGACTGCGAGGTTGCCGTGCCGCCCAAACTCTCGACAGCAGGGTTGGAGACTTTTACATAATCGGTGTAGGGGTCTTCGGGGGTGTAGTCTCCGCCCGACAATGCGGCATCTTCAACGATTTTTTGCACTTGTTGCAGATTTACCGCATCTGCCCCAGCGACAGCCTCCCCAACAACAATTGTGCCGTTAGCGTTGCGGGCGGGGATTGTGCCACTTGCGGGGGTGTCCGCTGATACCTCAATCATAGTCTGTTCCCCGCCGCTGTCCACGGCGTAGGCTCGAAGAGTGCCACCGCTGTCCACCCGGTCAAGTTTGACAGCAACCTCTGACCTAATATCGCCGTGTGCGTCACTGTCCTCATTGTGGGCGGCAATTGCCCCGTCAATGTCAAGCTCGGATACAGCAACCTCAATTGCGGCGATAGCCTCTTCGGCAATGTTAAGCCTACCTTTGCCGTGCGCTCCGCTGACAATACCGTTGGGGTTGTCGGGCGTACCCCATATCTTATTTGTGGCGAGGGTTGCTTGCGCGGCGGCGTCCTCTACTCCATGCCTCAGTTCGTCTACCTCGCCTTGTCGGGCGTTCGCCTCGGTGGTAACGGCTTGGGTGATTTCTTCGTGCCGGGCGGTAGCTTCGGCGGATATTGCCTCTGCAAGGTCTGACTGGGTAATGCCGCCGCCTATGCCTCCTTGCTCTAACTCAACTATCCTGTCTTCGTGATTTTTGGTTTTTGCAAAAAGGCATTTGATTTTCCCCAATATTCGCCCAATGACATTGCTGTTGCCGGGGGTGGATGGGTCTGTGGCGTTAATGCTTGGGTCAATCGGCACACGCATTATGTTGGTTTTAATGCTCTTGTTGCCCAAGGTGTAGACAAGCTGGATTGACAAAGTACCATGCACAGCCATTTCAGCCGTCAATGGAACTTCGCCATCTTCCACGAGTATTGTTTCGGTCTTGGAGGTGTTGCGAAAGTCCATCATGCAAGCGTACTTATCAAGCCACGCCGGTTGTGTGATAGCAAAATGTGCCGCATGGTTATCACCGTCACGACTTGCGGGGGTCTGCGTGATTGCGCCAAACAAGCCGTCTTTATCGCTGTGGGATACTGTTATTCGGTATTGGTTCATTTTTTGCTCCTTTAGTGTTTTTTATATACAAAATCCGAATATCAATCCTGCGTCTATCGGTCTATCGCTATCAATAGCATTTTGAAAACCATCTTCGTTAATCTGCATATAGGCGCCAAACAAACTTGTCCGCGTTACCCACGGCACAGGGGTTTCGTCAGGTGTCGCACTCACCCTTACTCTGTTTGATGGGTCGTCAAAGAGTGGGTAAGACGACATTCCAACCGGTCTTGCCTGCGGAAACGGCGAAGGGTTTCCGAATATTTCGTCTGTTGATAGCGGGAAAAACGTCAACAAATCTTTTCTCACTCCACCAAGCATAACGTCGAAGGTACGCCTAATTTCTGTTGTTTTCACAACGGTACGTGCCACCTCTGCAAGCCCGCCAAACGCAGAGGCAACCATTGGGATTGTGCGCGTGGCAAGTAGACTATCCGAATACTGCTCGAACGCCGGGGTGTTTTGTTGGTGTATTTGTATGGGTTGGGAGTTAAAAAGATTGTTAAACACCGCATTATACATCACAAAAGTTATACCCGCTTTTTCACCGTTTGGCAAGTCGTCATAGTCAAATCCAGCTATTTGAAATTTTTGCGTAAAACTTTGACCCCAGTTGACGATGAAATATTCTATCGAATAAACATCGCCAACCTGGTACAATTTTTTCGCCTCTCCAGTTCGCGACAACTCTGAAATTTGTTGCCACGATAACTGCTGTAACGAACGGTTGGGGAACATTGCGACGCTATGAACTCCGTACAGCCCCCCGACATTGACCCATCTTTTCGAGGTAATCCCTGGACCCTCCTCCACTTGTATCAAATACTCGGTGTTGCCCATGGACACCACAACATCCTCGGCTAATGACGGAGGCACAAGGCGGCGGAGATAAACATCCCCATTAACGAGTATTTGATAACCCGCGCCTGCATGGCTTGGGTCAAATGTTATTCGGAGCGTGTGTTTTTGGGAGAACTCAAAATCCTCTATTTTTTGAAAATTGTCGTTCAGTTTGGTAATGTCAAAAGCACGTTCATTCCAGTCGTACAGGTTAAAGTTAAAGCCATTCATCTCATTGCCTCCGTTCCGACTTCATCCAAAGTCATGTTTCTGTCCCAAAGTTGTTGTAAGGTCATGTTTTTATCCCAAAGCATATCCCACGTGCGGAAGAAAGCCAACACGTTCACAGTCAAGTTCACCGGGATTATGTAGCGTTTCAAATTCGCCAAAAGCATCGCCACGTCAATATCAGGAGCGGTTATTTTTATATCCATTTGTGAAATCCAAAAACGCTCATCAATCTCGAAATCTCCGCCAGTAAGCACTTCAAGTAGAGCGATTAAATACCGCATAGTGTGTGGCGTTTCTGAATCCCACTGCATAAGTACGTTAGCCCTGCGAGTTTCAATACTTTCACCATCGGCAGGGGTGATACCCAACAGCCTTTCAAACCTCGCCAGCCCTCCATCTCCTGCCGTTATCACAAACATTTGATTGCGTACATAGTCTGCACACCTATTCAGCAGTTCAAATTCGGGGTCTTGTGCTTCTAAAATTGTGCGAATGTCGGTATACTTGTGAAATTCGGGCGGGAGATACTCCAACAGCCTTACATCTCTCATGCGGTCAGTACCCCCATTACTGGAATTTCAAGCGGCGCTAATTCAAGGTTGTCTGCCATGCCGTTCAAAGTGGTGTTTTGCACGTCCACAACGCCAGCAACGGCGTATATACGACTGTCTACGGAGGCCACCCTAACTGTAGTGAAATCATCTGTTGCCCACGTTTGCCGTTGCTCAAGCAAATACGCTTCGATTGAGGCGATTACAAGGGGCTCAATCGTCGCCCACGATTGTCCTGTGTCGAGTGTGATTGTTGTTGCTATGTCCACAGTCACCCTTGTCGCTGTCTGCACCAGTACGATATGCCCAATAGGAGCGATGCCGAAACCCTCTCCGTCACGAGTGGGGTCGATTTGTTGTTGTACGCTGTCAATTAGAGTTGAAGAGGCTGACCCGAACAACCCATCCAATATGACAAGTCGCACGTTTGGGTCTCCGCTTATTGTTTGCGGTATAGTTTCGACTTTAGTCGCACCCACTCCAGCAATTGCGTTCGTGCGGTCGATATAGTCTTGGCGATTTCCGCCAAAGCCGTATTGGGTAAAGCTGGCGAAATATCTTGTTCGCAAAGCCTCTGTGTCCTCTTCGTCTTGTCCAGGCACGAGAATGTTTTCAAGGACAGCACTCTCAAGCCCGCTGATATAATCAACTGGGATAAGTGGAAGTCCTGTGAATTGATTACCAACAAGCCCTGCTGTTTCACACGTGACTTGGTACACCCCAGCCGATATTTCAGCCGTAACTACAAACACAACTGATTCATTCGGCACACGGAAACGCTGACCCATAACGTCAACATTCGCAGGAGTGAACACTCCTTGCAATACAGCTTGCGTGGCAGAGAATGGGATTATGTTACGCTCTTTGGCACGGCGAATTAAAAACTCCCGTGAGGCAGTATCGGCAAACGCCTCTGCCATTATGTTTTCGAGTTCAAGATAAAGCAAGGTGTGTTCAACTGTGCCAGGGGCGGTCATGTTCCACACGTCTGAACCCTCTCGCTTATCGAAAGAGTTTGGAATGCGTTCAAGAACACGTTGCATTATAAATTCAAAAGTCATTTGGTCAAACATCACACAGCCACCTCTCTTTCAATTTCAAAATCGCCGTAAATAGTGGATATGGCAAACCTTGCCGTAATTGTCCGTCCTCGTTCGGATAAATCCAACGTTTCCACACCAGTCACCCTGTCATCAGTCATGACCGCATCCATAAAACGCTGTGGTAATACAGCCAACACAAAATCAGTAGGCTCTCCAAACAGGTCAAGCAATTCTATTCCGTAGTTCCACGATACGTGGATATACTGGTAGCGTTCGGTGTGAATAATGCGGTATATGGCTTGCTTGACCGAATCACGTCCGTCAACGTGTCCACGCATTCTGTAGGTGTCCCAGTCCAGCTTAAAGGTCTTGCTGGGTTGCCGTTCCACGTCCATTTCGATATATTCATTCAAAATTCCGCCGTTAGTAGGCAACATAATCACACCACCCTATCAAGTATTACATATCTGTCCCCGCCCTGCATACGCAACAGCAAAACACTATCACCAACAGAAAGTGCTTGCCTCACGACAACAGAAAGCGACCCAGTAAGCTCATGGGAGTGCGTGTCGGGTTGCGTATAATCGCCCGTGCCATCTTCGATTTCATGCTCATGGGTATTTTCGCTTGTATTTGAATTAAGAGGGATTTCTGTTGTAGCTGAAGTCAATGAGGCACACACAACAAGGCTGTTTCCGCTAAGACGTAGCCGTTGGTCAACCAACACCTCGAGAGGGGAGAGGGCGGTGACTGTGCCGAAATGTACAATGCAGGGCTTGCTTGCGTTCACCGCTTGCAAAGCGGCAGATTTTATCGCTTCGGTTAAATCAGCCATTGAATTGCCCTCCTCGTAGTTGTAAGTCCATGAAGTGGCTGTCCCCATCAAAGGTGTGGGTAGCTTTCTCCACCATAAGCCTACTACGCACACGCACGTCTCCAACATCGAGGTGAACGATAGGCAACGACCCAGCCCTTACTCGGACATCGCCAAATTGTCGAGAAAGTCGAAGGGTGCGTTTAGGGGCGTTGTGTAGGCTCAGTAGCCCTGCCGCCATGTCTTGCCCTCTGTCAGCTTCGTTTATGGTTTCAAAGTGCTGTAACACGCCCCAGCGGTTCATATTAGAGCTATCCTGTGCCATATAAATATCACGGCGACCTGTAGCCTCGTTTTCCCTCGACAACTTTATGCGGTTAGCCGTGCCATCGTTGATTGTTGTGGTGTACTCGTAGTTCTCACCAGTCTCACTGTCGATTAGCAACGGCAACTCCATAGCGGATAGGGGTTGCAAGGTAAGCCTGCCAAAGTCATCAAACAGCACAAACATATTCCCACGGAATTTCAACTCCTTGTCAAGAGCGTTATATATCACGTCAAATAGACTGCTGTTGTCCTCTACTTGGCTCGGTATCACGTAGCTCGTTTGGGCTACGCTGCCTAAATTCAAGCGAAAATCATTTGCGATAGTGCGGATAACGTCAGATGCCCTGCGATTAGCGAAAACGTAAGTGTCTTTATTTTTAAGATACCGCAACTGGTCATAGGCGGTTATTTCTGCAAACTCACTTTTATCCCTGCGAATTAAAAAAACGAACCCGAAAAACACGTTCTGCCCATTCTTTCGCAAGCGAACGGCGTTACCCTCAGATATTTGTGCGAAACTATCCATTCTCATGCGAAAGCGTAGCTGGGACGGCGCACCTCTCCGTTCTGTGGTCCATTGTATTCCGCTTTGGACGGCTGGGCGGATAAGCCCATTGTTGCCCTCGATTAAAAGTTCAATCATGCTGGGTCTCCGCTATGGTATTTGTAAGACTGTGCCTGGAAAAATCCAATGCCCATTACTGGAACTTGCCCTTCCGTGCCTACGCGCGGCGGCTTCAATCACGTCTCGATTAAGGTTGTATATCTGAACACGCCTTGCACCGCTACCCAAGAAACGCCTTGCCAGCGTGTACAAGTTGTCACCTCTAACCACAGTATGCCTGCGACCGCTTGGAGCGTTTGCCGTCTCTCTGTTTGCGGTGGACGAAGCTGAAACGTTGTTTGCAGGGGTCTGTCGTATCTGCACCACTTTCGTCCCTGCTGGTCGGTACATTTTCAGTCGCAACTCAACGCTAACGTCAAAGCCATTGCCCGCCTCTTCGCTGATTTGGTAATCCTCAAGAGAGACCGTCATGTTAGTGCCGAACAATCCCCTGCCATCGGGAAAACTGCGAGAGACAACAAGCTGGAAAGGAATCAGATTTCCTGTCTCGTTTCTGCGTGTTTTCAAGCGGTCGAACACTTTTAAGAAAAATTCGGCGGTTTGAAATCCGTTTCGGTAATTTGCGAAACTGTAAGGAACGTTAGGCAAAAGCACGTTTAAGGTTATATGGGTTAGCCCAGGGGCTTTCAAGAGATTGACTTCTCCGCCGTCTATCATGGAAAAGGTGCGGTTTTGGTTGTTGATACGCACCCTAAAACGACTGGGGGCGACTGGCAATAGTGTTCGGTCGAGATAGAAACTATACATTAAGCGTGTACCCCCTCAGCAGAAATCCAAAGCTGTTCAGCCACCGCATCGCCGATATACTCAACAAGTCCAGCAAGGTCGGTGTTGGAATTGACGTTGTTTGTAACTCCTCCTAAGTCAACATTGATTTCGGCAGTAGTGAATCGGTTCACAGCATCACGCTCTGCGATGTCACGCAACCACTTCAAGTTCTCTTCGCCCATACCCACCATCGCCCCAGTGTTATCGGCGATGTCTTGCACGTTAATGGGGATGTGTCCGCCCATCTCAAAGCGAGACGTGTCTACAAAATCACCCGGCTCGGGGACTTCAATGTCTGTGTCAAACATATTTTCAAGCCGTTCGCCTATTCCGTAACCCCATTCAAATGCATCAGACAAGTCGATATTTTCCATCGGTTCGACAAACACACGATAGCCAGAGTTTGCGATAATGTCACTACGTCTTTTGGTTAGGTTGTTGATTGCGTTGTTTAGCCCCGTGACTTCAACATTGACGCCTGGTATCCAGTTGATAGCGGATAATGCACCATCGGCTAAATTTTGAAGTATTCGTAGAACGTAAAGAGCCATGTCGAAAAACAGCACTTTAATCGCCTCAATAGGATTATTGAAAAGATTGCCAAAGAAGTTTGCAAACATGGCGAACTTACGCTGTATCGGCAGAACAAAGTGGTTTATCAAAAACGCCCCAACAGCGGCAAAAACACCAACCACATTGCCCAACACACTCATTTGCTCATCTGCACTTTTGTTCATATGGTTCGTCCACAGAACAATCGCCGCAACGATAGCCATTATGGCAAGTATTATCCACGTTTTGGGAGACTTCAATTTTGCAAGATTGAATAACTTTTGGGCTATTGTTGCCGCCATTGTCACGCCTTTCCACAATAGCAAGGCGGCGACGACCCCAAGCAGAATAGGACGTATCCAACTCCAGTTATCGATAACAACACTTGCAAATTGGAAAGCGATATTCACTAAACGTCCGATTATCATTATTATGTTTTGGATTATGGGGACAATCCCCTCAATCACTTGCTTGATTATGGGCATATTCTCTTGTATGGTGTTGAAGACAGTCATGATTGCAGGGAGGAGTTGCGCCCCGATTTCACCCCGAATATCGTCAAAGGTGTTCCGCATTTGTTCTCGCATACCTTGCGGGGTACGTGCCATGGTTTCAGCCAGTCCCCCCCACGAGGCATTCACAACGTCACTAATTACCAATGCACGTTCCATGTCCGACCCGTACTTCATCACTTGGCTTTGCATTTCGGATAGATGGATACCCGCCCTGCGTTCAAGCATTCGGTAGTTGCCTTCCATTGCTTGCGTGAAATACTGGGCGATACCCGCCATGTCACCAGCAGTAGCACCAAACGGGTTCTGATAAGCCGCCATGTCAACAACGGCATCCAGTACGATTTCAATTGCCCCTACGTCACGCATGGAGCGGGCAAGCTCTGATGTCGCTCCATGGATTGCACTATCGTCAAAGGTAGTGCGGGCTTGTAGGTTTCGGGCGTGTTCAAGTAATCGGTTATAATCTTCTTGTGCTATACCTCGGTTAGCCGCAACTGTGGCAAGCCTTTGTTCTGCGTGAATTTGTTGGTTCGCAAGGTCAACGCTACCGCTCATAAAGCGGTGTATCGCACGCACAGAGAGGGCGGCGGCAACGCCTTTAAGCACTCGCTTTAAGGAGTTTGCATTCCTCTCGCCCTCTTCGATTGCTTGGTTGAACCGACCTTGGGCTTTCTCGTTGTTGATAATTGGCGTTTCAATGTTTCGTACATTACGTTCAACCCTGTCAGCACTTTGCACGGCAGGGTTAAAGTCAACGTCTTGTGACGCCAACGCAACTTTCTCGGTTGCTTCTTTAACGGCGATAACTGCCTCATGGAAGCGGTTGGCTTCCGCTTGTGCGGCAGATATTCCGTCAGTCTGCATTGCAGAAGCCTGTGAGACGTTATCAAAGGCTTGAGTGGTAGCTTGTGCGGCGTTTGCCATTGTGTTTAGCCTGTCGGACACTTGGTCACGCAAGGATATTGTTGTTTGTAAATTAGCCACGGCTACCTCCTGTTCTTGCGTTTCATTCTGTCTGCTTCTTTCTTGTCGTTTTCGATTTTCAAGTCAAGTGAAGCGATGTAGAACTGGCGAACGTAGCGGTCAGCAACTGCCCATTCTTCAAGCTGGGACGGCGACCAATGGAGCTTGTGAATCGCATAGTGGATGAAATTCGATTCAAGGTCGCCGTCCTTTATTAGTTTTTTGCTTCTTCTGCAAGGTCTTCGTCAGTTGTGTCAAAGCCGTTCATCTTTTGGACGAACAACACAAGGTCGTTAAGCTCCCCTGGGTGGTCAACGATTGCCTCCAACAGGTCTTCCGCAGACTTCACTCCGTAGCTGTCTTGCAATTCCGCAAAATGCAAATCAGGGACAACTACTGCGGCGGCAGTGATTGCCGTTAGGTATTTACCCGAATTGAACCTCGGCATTTGCTTTTTACCTTTTTGAACGTAATCGGTACAGCGGTCACGGATTTCACTTTCTTCTTTTGCGGTTACTGGTTTAAGTTCCCACAACAGCGGAGTGCCGTCATCATCCAGCAAACTTTTCGTAACAGCAAGATATTCGTTCTTCCGTTCGATTTTGTTTTGTCGCATAAATTTTGAGTAGTTCATGGTGGTCTCCTTTAATTTGAGGCCCCTAAGTCACGCTTAGGGGCTATTTTTTCTACATACCAGGTAGCGTTCGGAAGGTTTCGGGTATCATAAAGCCTTGGAACACGCCCGATAGTTCCTCTTCAAGTACACCTTCACCGCTTACGATTTTGGCGAGTTCTAAATCGCCCTCCAGCAAGCAACCAGTCAGGATGATTGTTTGTCTCCCAACTGTTGTCGTTTTATCATCGACAGTTACTTGTATTTCAAATTCGGGGAATCGCCCTGTGTTTTGAAAACGTTCAGCAAGAACCCTAAAAGTGGATTGGTTGTAGTAGCAAGTTGCTGACCACGAACCGGCGGCCGCTGTGATTTTATACCCCATCATGATTGTGCCAACTCGTGGAACTTCGGTGGTGGTGAACGAAAGTGCAGAATTAAACTCTGTGATACTCATGAAGTTGTATCTGCGACCTTCAAGCGTGAAGTAGCACACCGCTTGACTGCCCTGTATGGCGTCATGTGCCGCCATTACTGCATTGTTAATCATAGTATCCTCCTAATTGATGTAGTTGACCATGTACAATTGCTCCATGGCGTGTGTTGGTTGGATTGCGGAACGAACGAATACTGAACGCGGCGTCTCGCCCGGCTCGATTTCAACGTCCGAACTTTCAAAGTTTTGGATTGCTCGCAGAGTTTGCAAGTCCTCACGAATTTTCACCAAATCAACCCAAAGCGAAACTCTGCCGTCTTGGTCGTTTGGAATGTTTCCGATGTACTTGTTGGCGAAAATAGAAGCGTCCGCATAGGCGACGTGGTCGATTACTCGAATAGTCTGCCCCTGCTTAAAATCTTCGTTTTTCTCCGCTGTCACAGTTTGCAAGCTGTTGATGTCTGCCAGTATGCGGTAGTCGCTACCCACACGGTGCAGGGCTAATTTCCCGCCCAGCTTAGCCTGTTCAAGCTGCGTCTGTGTGAAGTTAGCATTAACGGTATACTCGCCGTCATAGATGGTGTTCATCGCTGATGCGTTGACTGTTGTCCCTGCAACGATTCCAGCCATCCAGTAGACAAGTGAGTAAGTACCGCCGTCTGTAACAGTATTCAGCACGTCACGTACGCCCTCGAAATCGCTGTTGTCTGTTGGGTTGTAGCAGACAAGCTCAAACTTAATCCCTCGCTCATTTCGCATTCTGCGATTGTATTCAGCATACGTTGAAATAAGTGTTGGGTTATCGCTTGGACAAGCCATCGCATGAAAGTGATAGCTCTCGATTGCATCAAGATAGTTGAGATGGTCGCCGTTTGTTACAGGAACAGACGAACCGCCAGTAAGTGGCGTTCCTGCGGTTGGGGTAACTATAAGTGTAGCGTTTTCGTCCCACACAAGAAGCCCGTTGTCGGCTGGAGTTTCGCCAAAAGGAACGACTTGCCGGTCGATAGCGATATTGTCAAGCAATGTCACAACGTCAAAAGCTGTTGGGTCGTCTACATTTGCTGAAATAACATACGCCAAATCATTTCCTCGCTCGCCAACATACTTTGCCGTGGCGAGAGGTGCGGTAGCTTTAACACCCCCGCTGTTCAGCCTGTAGAAATGCACAAGTCTACTGTGGCGATAAATCTCACGAAATTCACGCATTTCGGGGGCGTCCCATGCATAGCCTAAAATGCTCGGGCTGTGCCTACTGAACTCTTCCGCTGTAAGTGATACGACCTCGCCCGTAGCACCCCATTCACCTACATAGGGGACTGTGACAATTCCACGCTCGGTATCAACGCTAAACGCTCGTTCAGTTGAAACGAAATTTGCGTACGTTCCAGGCAGCACTTTGTTTTGAGCTACCCAATTTCCTCCGCCTAAAGCCATTACTTCGCACCTTCTTTCATGAATTTTTCAAGTATTTCGGCTACACAAGCGTGTGAATACTCTTTGTTGTCCGCAAGTAACGTTCCGAGAACCCCCCTGCGGTGAGAATATGTCGCAGAAGCAAGCAGTTGTGCTTTGGTGAATGTTGGAAGGTTGCTTTTAGGTTTTGCAACCTCTTCGGCTAATGCAACTTCCGCAACTTCCACGACTCCTGCAACCTCTTCGGCGACCGGCTTTGTTTTTTTAGTTGACATATTGTCATCCTTTCCCCTCAAATTGAGGCACTTCTAAATTATCAAAAATTGGTTCGGGTTGGTATTCAGCCAACACAAATCCGTTGTAGTTCACGAAAAACAGCAGAACGCCATCAATTATTTCCCCTCGTTTCTCGGTACCTCTTACTGGGTGTCCGTCCACGTGGATGTATTCAAGCGTTCGGTACAGCTTATCAAGCATTTCATAACATTGGGTTTTAGCCGTCCAAGCTGGCGGTTGATAGCGGATAACATAGGTGTTCTCTCGCTGATAACGCCTACCAACGACAGCCGTGTTGCTGGGGTCGAGCAAGTCAACGAAGAAGAACGGCTCGACTGCCGTCTGTGGCACGGCTTCGGTGTACATTGGTGAATCGAACACTTTCAAAGCTGCTAAAATTCCATCGATAGTAGCCTGTATCATTGTAGCTTCTCCTTGAGAAATCTCCGCAATTTAGTTTCAAGCGCTTTTTCAAAGCCTTTTTTCAATTCGATTTCGGCGTCGGTAAGCATAAATTTCCCTTTAACCCATCCATCTTTTCCTGCTCGGTGTCCGTATTCAACGTACCTTGCGTAGTTCACAGGGTTGAAAATTGTGATTTCGTACCCTCCCCCAGCGGTTTCGACCGCACTCGCTTTCCAACCTTTGTTTAGCGTGCCTTTGTCAACAGGAGTGCCTTGACGAGCTTTTCGCAAAAGTTCTCCGCCAGTTGCATTTAGAAAATCTACGCAGAATTGCTCAATCGCCTTTTCGTCAATAGAGGCAAGTTGTTCAGCGTACTTTTGAAACGCTTTGAAGTTTGCTTTGAAACTCATGCGATTGTCACCTCCGCAGTTAAGTTGATTTCTTGATGGTGGTCGTACACGGCGGGGTGTCCGCTACACTCGAACCGAAACAATCTGCCACCTCGTGCTATCTCGACTTTTGAACCTGCAGGAATATCAAGCGTTTCGTCAATGAACAGCTTTATCGACTGACTAACGTTTGCAGTGTTATCTGTCTGCGTCGCCGCATTATTAGCACGAGATGAAAATGATATTCTGCAGGGCTCATCAGTAATGAACACTTCCGCTTCGTGCAAGGTTGCTCCATTCGGTTGTACAACAGGCACAAACCTCGATATCTTGCACCTATCCGTCCACATTGAACGAATTGATGCACGGATTGCATCACTCGTCACCATGCCAACCTCCTAAACCTTGTGAGTGAATCCTTTCCGCCGTTAAGTAGAAGGTCAATCACAGCATCAAGGCGTTCCTCGGAACTCGATACAGAGGCGACAGCGAACTCATTTGTCGTGTCGCCTTGTGTTTGCCGTTTAAGCCCTGCGGCGTTGATGTCGATTTCAAATCCGTCAAGGTCGCCGTTGGTCTTCTTGCCGAGGAGAAACTCACCACAAACCATATCCACATGGATAGCAAACAATTCACGCGGAACTGATGATTGGTTGATGTTTGCCTTGATAGTGCTTTCAACCTTATCAACCAAAAATCGTATAGCCCACATATCCTCGGCTTTGGCAACGTACCCAAAAGACGCAAGGCGATTGATTACGGTTATGTCCATGTGACCTCCTATGTTTTTGCTTGGAATAACAACGTTCCTGTGAAATATCCGGAAAAACTAACTCCGTTGTTTTGGTTTGTGAATTGCGGATTTGTCAAAGCGGTTGACAAGTTGAAATCAAGCCAATACTGCCCTGTTTCTCTGCGGATAATTGTAAAACTCATGCCCGTTGTTCTCGGACTTGAACCGCCAGAAGAATAACTGTCGCTTGCCGTGAGTGTACCCGACCCGCCTATAACTGAAGAGCCAGTAGTGTTTTCGTCAATAAACGAAAGCAGGGTATCAAAGTTAGAGTAGCTTGACATATTTATGGACAGGTTTCCTGGAACAGACCACGTGAACGGGGTAGTTCCACCACTCCCTCCACCAAAAGAGCCGTTAATAAGCAACGAATAATAGTCTTCGCAGTGGTGAGAAAGAACAAACGAAAATCCTCCGCTAAGACCTATGGGCAGGATGTTTCCGCTGTAATCAGTAACTGTACAGTTACTGCCTCCATAGCTACTCACTATCGTCCGTTCAAGCTCTTCAACACGTGCAAGCAGCCCATCGTTATTGCGGACATATTCGCTGGGATTGTTCGGGTCGCTGTTGTCGAAAGCTCCTGTGCGTGTGCCACGGACTAAATCCTCAACGATATTCAACCTCCCGACACCACCAGCACCGCTTATTACTCCACGTGGCTGTCCGTCTGTGTTCCACATAGCGCGAGTAAGCGTTTGCTCGTCAGCTGTAAGTGCTTGCAAGGCGGCGTTGATTATGTCAACCTGCCCCTGCCTTGCGTTAGCCTCTGCCGTTACTGCTTCGGTGACTTGCTCCTCCCTCGCTTGTCGCTCATTATCCACGGCAATGGCAAGCTGTGTTGGCGTTACACCTTCGGCTTCCATTTGGTTTTGGATAACACTGTCACGCTGATTTTTTATGTCAGACGAGACTGTGCCGCTCCATGTGCCATCAAAACGCCATTCCCCAGCCGGGGAGAGGGTGAAAACTTCCTTGGTGGAAATCGCCCTCGCCATAGCTGGAAATGTTGTTTTAGGCATGTTGTTGGGAGTATCTACGTACCAAAAGCCGTCTCGTGGGTTGAAAAAGCACTTAGTTGCAAGTACCATGTTTTACCCCCTCGAGATAATTCTCGCAATCGGAATAGCCTTATGTGGAATGCGTGTGCCGTCTGAACCGATGACTGTTGTCCAGTTAGCGCCGTTTCGCAGTTCTGCGTCTGTGGGCGACAACGAAACCATGTTTGCTCGTGTAAAGCTGATGCCATAAGGTGCAAACACTTTACGCTGGCGCATGATGAGTGTGTTTTCTCCGCCGTTGGTTTTAGCGTCACGCACCATCTCGTGCGGAACTTTTGCACCGACATTGTCGTATTCAAAAGCGCCATTACCGAGAACGTAAGTGGTGTAGTTGTTTACGCCTGCACTTACCTCTGTAACAGGCATTGAATCATCCACAAGAACAATTCTGCCGTTCCACGTAGCAAGTGGAAGTTGTCGCTCGATGCCAAGTGCATCGGTTTGGGTCATGAACTTCAACAGCTTTTGATTTTCCAAGTTAGTGGCTACCGCACTGTGCATGATAGCAAGGCTGAATAGCTGTTTGTTGTCACCACACGCTTGCTGGATTGCAGTATTCAGCGTTTCGGGGGCAACAAGCCCGACACCTGCACCAGTAGTCGTACCCGTGATGTCAAAAGTGTGATTGCCTACAAATGGAGCGTCAGCAGTATCAGTCATAGCAAAAATACCTTCAAGTGTGGTTAGGATTGTGCTTTGGTCGAGGTCTTGCTTGTAATCCGCCACTTGTCTTGCGATACTTCCCATGAAGTCAACTCCGCCAGTAATATCAGAGCTAAAATCCTTTTCAGTCCATCCTTTTGCACGACCAACCACAACAACGGAACGCAAGTAGGTGGACGTGCTGGAAGCCGTGATGGTTGTTTGCCCATCATAGTTCAAGGCCTCTCCGCCGATACGCCCAAACATAGGGAACGAAGCGAAGTTACCGCCTGTCTGGTCGGTTAAAGCGGAACGGAAGCGTGATGTGGGTTGAACTGCACCTGAGCGCACAAGCTCGTTGAGCTTTACGCGTGGGATAGCGTCAACATACCTGCCGAACGCCTCTGGGTTAAAATTTTTCAAATCAAATTGTGCCATAATTTAAGTCCTTTCTTAGACAAATAAATTTGTTGTTTGTTGAGCATTAGGATTGGCTTCAAAATATTCCGCCGCTTCCGTATAGCTCATTTTTGTTACGTCAATAGTACTGCCAGCAGGGTTTCCATCTCTGCTTTCAGCGGGTTTAGCCCCCTTGACAGTCGGAGGGGCTTGTGTTGTTTCAGCAAACATAAATTTGCTGTCCTCTGCACCCTGCAAGGCTTTTACTTGTTCAGTCAAGCCTTTTACTGTTCCATCCTCGGCAACCTTGACTTTATCGAAGTCGATTAAGGCTTTCACGGCTTTGGCGTTTTTAACTTTCGCAGTGGAGAACTCCAATTCGACTGCCGCTTCAATGCGTGCCGTCTTGATTTCCTCAGCGTGTTTCTCTGCTATTGCTTTGTTGGTTGCCTGTAGCTCCTCGATTTGCTTTTTAAGCTCATCTGTGTCACCTTTGGCTTTTTTAAGCGTTTCAAGCTGTTCGTCCCTCGTTTTAACGCTTTCTTCAAGTTGCTTTTTAGCTTCTTTCAAAGCGTTGAAATCAGACCGCAAGACGAATTGCTTGCCAACCTCTTCTGAAATAGCTTTCTCGAGTTCGGGAGTGTGTGCCTCGCCGAGAATGTTTTTCAACCAGTCCATATTCTATCCTTTCGGCCGCTGTCCTTTTTTGTTTGGCAAGTCCCAATAATGCGGCACACGTTTTCTTGTCCGCCGTGTAAGCGGTGATTTTGTGTATAGAAAAAGCACCTTGTTTTACAAAGTGCTTTAAGCTATTAAGATTTTAGTGGTTTGATGTTTTTTATATCGCGATTCGGTAGACCCAAACATGGGCAGTCATCGGTAGCAAGGATGATATAAGCCCCGTTTTCCTCGTCCTCAATTTCTGATACGTAGCTGTCAAGCCAGCCTTTATACGTTTCTCCGTTTAACATAGTAACAATAACGGGTGCGGTTTCGAGTTTGCTGAACTCTTCTTCTGTTATCTCAAACATATAGCTACCTCCTTCCCGGTCTTGCTGGAATGATGTGAACGCCACGCCTTTTAGTGTAATGGATTATCCCAATCGTAGTAGGAGCTTCGTTGCCGTTTTGGTCTCTCCAAATGCCAATTGTATCGTGATGAGTGAAACGTTCTCGCATACCCCACTTGCCACCAGCTGTTTGTATCGGTTCTCCATGTCCAGCGTGCAAAGCTATTAACTCTTCAATATTTGCTGTTAATGTTCCCCGGGTGGGGTCGAAATTAGCGCTTCCGGGTACGTGCTTGCCGTTGTGCATAACGTTGATGTGGAGGGGAAACTCTCCGCCATTAATGCGAGCGTGTATTTGGTCTCTAAATATATTATACTCTGTTTCTCTTGGAAAGTCAACATATTTTTTCTTCCATGCGTCATATGTCATATCGCTCGGCACAAAATATGTCTGCCCAGTCTCCGTATCACGCGCCGCCCTGTTACCTCCAGTAGCCTCTTCCCAGTCTGCATCATACGGCACGGTGGTAGTGCGACAGTTCACATGAAAGGGAGGCACTGTAACCCCTATTTGCCACTCGGACATTGAGAATATCTTACCATCAAGCTCTTGGCATATGTCAGATGTCCGTAAGTCAAGGGTAGCAAGTATTTGAAATTGCTCCACGCCTATTTCCCGATAAGCTATTTTATCGGCTTCGCTTGCGACGTATGCTGATTCAGTTCGGATAAGCCTTTCAGCGTTGTATCGTGTCGTATTCATCTTGCGGGCGATTTCGGCGATAGAGTTGTTAATGCCTCGCCCAAGCAGAATATCCTGCGTTAGTTGTTGGTGCAGTTCATTAACCAGCTTTTCCTTGTTTGACCATATTCGGTCAGAGAAATGTCTGCCATCTGATGCCCATGGCTTAGCCATGACACGCTCAAGGGTGCTGTCGTTAATTCCAGCAACGTCAAACCCGACATTAAGTCCACGTTGCAACTCGAACATATCACGGTTATATCGAGACATGAGTTGCTCACGCAGGAGTTTGTCAACCGCCTCGTGTTGTCCGCCAAATAGCCGTTCAACCGAGTTCTGTGTTTGGATTTTCAAGGCCTCGAGGCGAGAAATATGCACACGTGCAGAGGCGTTCTCAAGTTGCCTCATCCATTTGCCGTTCAGTGCGTTCTCCTCGCCAAAGCGAATATAGTCCTGCACAGACCACTTAAATTCAGCGAGTTCGCCAGCGTTAAGCAGACGGCGAGCTTCCACAAGGTCAATTTGGTTGTTATCGGCGAAACGCTGATACCATCTCGCAATATCACGCTCAATATCAGCGAGCGCAGAGGCTACCGCACGTTCCGATTCACGGATAGCTTGCACCGACCGCCTGTGCGTCAGCGATTCAACATATTCAAAACGCCTCGCCCAGTATGCAGCACTTCTCATGCATCATCTTCCTCGCTGGTTGGCTCTTGTGCAAAGGCTTCATCATATGTGCCTTGTGTTTCATTGCGTCCGGATTTTATGCGGTCAAGTTCAGCTTTCACGTCATCGACCCACGGATGATTGGCGATAATTGTCTCTTCGGACAATATGCCAACGCTGTGGCGGATATTTTGGATTACATCGGCTTCAGAAATCAGCATATCTCGATTAAATATCACGTCAACTTTTTCTGCTGTGAAATCGCCAACACCCACGTTATACAGGTGCGCGTTGAAAAACTCAAAAAGCTGTTCAAACGCTGCTTGGTATTCTGTCTCCATCTCGTTTGCGTCCAGGTCAATATCGCTGTACATGGAGAGGATGTTCATCTGATTGGGATTGCCGCTAAGTCTATCGTCTTTGGCATCATATCCCATGGCGTTCTCGATAATCGCACGCCGAAATATTGACATGATAGTCTTATAATTTTCTGCATTCACCTCAATTTGCAGGGTGCGTACGTCGCCTTGCGCTCCGTCAATAGACCTGACCTTAACCGCACCGTATGCGGAAAGGTTTTTGCGAAACGAGCCTAAGTTTTCGCCGTCATAGTTGACAAGAACAAGCAGGGTATTCCGCACGTCCTCTTCCATGTTGTTTTGGAAGTTTGAGATAATCAAATTCAACCCGTCCTGCAAGCACTTGATGTTGTTGATTAACGGAATTTCAAGAGAGTTGGATTTGAACGGAATAAGCGGAATTTGTGACCAATTGTAGGCAAATTCTCCGTCACCTCTTGAAATGGTGAAATATGGTTCTTGCGATACGAGGATTAGTTTGTTGTCCTCTTGCACAAAGCGAGTAATGCCTGCGTGGTCGTACACCTCCACGTGCATTTTCTCCACAGGCTTTTTCCCCTCATAGTCAGTAATCTCATAGAAACGTATAGCACCATCAAGTTCCGAGTGGTCTGCATCAGCCCACAATGGGATGAGTTCGTACGGTGGTATGCGTTGTAGGATTAACTTATCGCCATCAGAACCAACGTAAAGCCACCCAAGGCCGCAGTTTAGGCTATCGCGCCCGACAAGTCCCAACTTTCGCATAAAACGTTTATCAATCAAGTCGGATATTTTTTCAGCATAATCTGTATTGTCCGTTTGTGCCGCAACGGGATGTCCCAGCAAGTAGTTGACTTTCTGATTAACCATTTTGCGATACTGATTATCAATAATTCGATTATTGGGCAAATTGTCAACTGTTTCAAGCCTTCCGCCCTCGCCGATAATCTGCCTTTCACGCCGTAGAATGTCGTGAATACCTTTGAAGTAGTTTACCCCATCAAGCATGGCTTTTCTGCGAGGTGAAGCCTTGAATGTAGCTATCTCGTTCATTACGAACTCTTTATCAGTCAAACGCCCGCTTGCCCCCTGTCGGATAGCCCTATTCAGTTGTTCAGTGATTGTGTTGGCTCTGAACATGGTCAGTCCTTTCGGGTTTTAGTCAAAACATATAGCGCTTTGGAGTATATACCGTTCCACCGCATATCTCATGGCATCCATGAGGTGGTTATAGCCGTCAATGGGCTTGTTCAGCTTATGTCCGAATTTATCCTCACTCCAACAGTAGGTACTTATCTCGGTGATGAAATTCACACATTTAGGGCGTATTATAAGCTCGTAATCTTGCAAGAAGTCAATGCCGTTTTGCACACTATCCCTGCCTTTTCGGGCTTTGCGGATGTTGGGCAGCCCCAGCAACTCAAGGCGGTCAATGCTTTTCGGCTCGGAGCTGTCAGCGTATATACGCTCCTTGACATATCCCATCTGCTGCACACGCTCGAATATCCGCTCGTTGCTCATGCCGTGTTCGTACATTTCGTCAAACACGTACAACTTTTTAGCGGACTTATCCAGCATTCCGCAGAAGAGGGCGGAAGGGTCGTTTGTGTACCCGAAGTCAAGTCCAAACACCGACTGAATACCGACTAATCGCTTAATTTCATCAAGCTCAAATTCCTCTTCTCGCCAATTCTCGAAAATCAGCCCATCAGTAATTCCCCAGTCACCAAGCCCTGCCACTTGATAGCGGCGCGGATTCTGTGTTTTCATCCGATCGAATTTTGCTCGGTCGGCATTGTCCAGCCACTCGTTGCACAGGTAATTCGTGGTTTTGGCGAATGTGTTTTCATCGGGATTGTCAAAAAAGCGAGATTTCAACCAGCTTCTATCGCTCCATGGGTTAAAAGTTAGCGTGGCCTGCTTGAAAAGCCCATCGGGGACTTTCCCACGGATAGCCTCGTCAATCATGTCGAAGTCGTCTTCTCGTGTAACCTCGTAAGCCTCTTCAACCCACAACCAACACAAAAAGCCACGTTCAACAGTAATTGACGTGACTTTCAGCGGGTCGTCAAGACCCCTAAAATATATTTTCTGCCCTGTCTTCGTGTGAGTGATTTCGAGAGGGCTTAGCGTGCAGGAGAACATATGCGAAACACCAAGGCGGTTCATTGCCCAGCGTAATTCTGCAAAGCAACTATCTTTAAGCGTGCGAAATGTTTTGCGGATAACAAGCAGATTGGCATCGGGGTATTGGCACAAGCGAGTGATGAAGTTTAAGGCGGTAGTTTTAGACTTCTTGCTTGAACGGCTACCCTTGCACACTCGATATAGTCCTGTGTATCGCCAGTAGTCGTTGTACCCACCACCAACAACTTCGCTTAAACTCACTTTCATGGTCAATCCTCAATGTCATCTACAAGCACAACGTTCACCCCGCCGGTGACCTCAACGCGGCTGTCCAATAATTGGTGTCGTTTAGCGAGCATTTGTGCCGCCTTGAGGCGTTCGCTCTCGTCGGGAGGCTTCGTGAAAAGCCTTGCTTGCGACAGTCCATCTCCGTGACCTTCGATGACAACCGTTTCGGAGCGAGATGTGCCTCGCATTACGCTTGTCAAATATGCTTCCACCTCATAAGCTGTGGCAATCGCGGAATCTCGCATAGTTTGCAATCTCTCGTCAATTGCCTTTTTAATCTTTGGGTTTTGCAGTAGCTTATGGCCCTCTGAACCACATGTACTGACGGCTTTGGGCTCTCCGTCGGCTTTAGGATACGCAATCGAATATGCCCGTGTGGCGTTGGGGTCGATAACATATTCATCAACAAAGCGTTTTTGCTTTTCTGTTAGTCCTTTGCCCATTGGTATACCACCTCAAAGTTATCCCATGTGTGGGCATATGCACAAGTAGCCATCAGTAGTAAAACCAATGGCTGCTTGCGCATATATTTTCGGAGTTCCCAATCATGGACAATACTATTATAGCATAAAAAATCGTCACAAAAGTAACAACTTTTCAAACCGACGCAAATATCTATAAATTTCCATCTTGACAGCGTTTTCCGAAATACCCATTTCCATTGCTACTTCGCTATATGTTAGCCCTTCCCAAAATTTTAACTCGAACGCAAATTTTTTTCTGTCACAGGGAATTTGGGCGTAAAAACGCCGCCATTGTTCACACTTTCGTAATAATAATCGCTTGCGACCTTTGATGGTTTTCTCAAATTCAAGAAATTTAATCACGTTGTCTTCCACAGGCTGCGACTTCCGTGTGCCGCCGCTACCTGTCCTACCTAACGCCGAAGAGGCAAGCACAGTTGTACTTGCCCGTTTCTCGGCTAATATCTTATCCAAATGACCAATTTCGGTTCTTACGTGCCTCAATTGGTTAAGTTCTTGTAGGGTCATCTTTTCAACCTCCCGCATTGTCATATTTCACGTCAACGCCCTGCAACACGCTGTGTTTCACTTTGCCGTTTAGGTAGTCCGACAGGGTTTGGTAACTGCAATTCAACGCTTTTGCACATTCCCTCACGCTGTAAAATTCGTCGCCATTGTAGATTACGGCTTTTCGTCTGCTATCTCCACCTGTCACTCTCCCCAGGGTGTACTTGTCAAACAAAACCAGGTTATCGCTCCTACAATTCAGCGGGTTTCCGTCTTTGTGCGTAATACTCATGTCACGTTGATAATGTGGCAAGAATGCTTGGGCTACAAGTTTTTTAACGTGATACTCCCGATTGCTAAGTTTAACAGTCGCTTTGCCATGTTTCGTGTACCGGGCGACTTTTGTTTCTCGATATAGCTTTTTCGAGGTGCGTATCACACTACCGTCACAGCCCACGCTATAGATAAATCGCTCGCTGTAAATTGGCAATCGTGCGTAAATGATGTCAAGTTTATCCTGCATTTAGGGTGTTTACTCCTTGGTGTTTTTGTCCTCGTGTGCGTTGCCTTGTCTATGGGTTATGCTCTCCTCTGCCCTAATTTTTTGTATTCTTGCCTTCAGCACCTGCATTATGGTGTTGTGCGTGCTTTCCCGCTCGGCGATTGTCGTCATCACGTCCTCATCCACTCCATCTTCCGCCACAAGGAAGTGTTCCACAACGCTATCAAACTCGCTACCTTGCCGCAATAGACGGCGAACACCTTGGAAGTTCATTTCAAAACTCCAGTTCAGTCCGAACCAAATCACGTGTCTCCCGCCGGCTTGCAGATTAAGTCCATAGGCACAAGAAGCAGGGTGTGCCAACAGAATATCAATCTCGCCGTTGTTCCAATCCGTTTCATCCTGTGCGTTCTCATAAACACGCAGACGATATTTTTTGCCCAGTTTCTCGGCAATGCGGTCACGGTCATGCTGAAAAGAATAAAAAACAAGGCAGGATTCGCCGTTTAATCGTTCAACAAGCTCGGTCAGGCTGTCCAACTTGTGGTCGTGAATGTGATTCACTTTTCTGTCCGCGCCGTATATCGCCCCATTGCAAAATTGTAGTAGTTTCCCAGTAAGCACAGCGGCACTTTGTGCTGTGATGTTTTCTTCGTCCAACTCCAAAAGCATTTCACGCTCGAACTGCCGGTATGCCTTTTTGGTCTTCTCGTCCAACGCCACGGGGATTTCGTGCTTAATGTGTTTCGGCAAAGATAGATTGTCGTCATCTGTCAAACTGATACAGATGTCGCTGATGGCGTCCAATATGGCTTTCTCCGACGTTTCTTTCGGGGAATAGGTTGTGAAATGGCCGCCGTGGGTGTTCGTGTTGAAATAACAATCCCGAAAAGACGTGATCGTTTTACCCAACCGCTGCCCCTCGTCCAACAAATACACCTGTGCCCACAGGTCGCCTATGTTCTTGCTTGATGGTGTGCCAGTCAACAACACCACTTTTTTACAGAAACGCCGTATCAATTTTAAGGCTTTGAACCGCTTCGCCGATGGATTTTTGAAACTGGTGGATTCATCGCACACCAGCATATCGAACGGCCACGCTTGCTGGTAGTAGTCCACCAACCACGGGACATTTTCGCGGTTTATGATAAAAACATCAGCTTGTGTGTTCAGTGCTAAAATCCGCTTTTTCTCACTCCCCAACACCACGGAGAATCGCAAGTGTTTTAGGTGTTCCCACTTTTGCGCTTCTTTGCTCCATGTTGCTTCTGCGACTTTACGGGGGGCAATTACCAAAACTTTGCGTATCGCCCACCGCCCATAAATTAACTCATTCACCGCAGTTAGCGTGATGGATGTCTTGCCCAGTCCGGGTGATAGGAATAAGCCGATGGCGGGGTCGTCCACGATTCGCTGTATGGCAACTTGCTGATACTGGTGCGGGACGTATTCTTTACGCTCCATAAGGCATCACCTCATCAACGAATTGCGCCACCTGTTCCCAGCCTTTAAGCAACCTAACATTTGCCCCTGTTGCCGATAGCCGCTCAATCTGCCATTTTTGAAGTCTACGCGCACCGCCTATTTCGGTTTTTAGTTCGACAAACCAAACTACCCCCTGCGGCGTTATCACAATGCGGTCGGGAACTCCCGGGTCATTCGGCGACACAAACTTATACGACAGTCCGCCCCGCGATTTAATCAGGTCACACATCTTTTTCTCGATTTGTTTTTCGGACATTTTTTGTCCCATTATTCACCCCTTTCAAATTTCAAAGATTTACAAATCACCGACACCACCACCAATGTCCATCCTCAGTATTTACCTGGCTACCGTACCATGCTCTCGCCGCTTTAATCTGTGCCCGAGTGTATCCCAGCTTCTTACCTTCGGCATAGACTGTTTTAATATGCACCCGATTACTCGACCACAAATATTCTCTCAACCAATTGGCCACGACATGGTCAAAATTTAGTTGTTGTTTTTGCGATAACATTTTTTTTGCTCCTTTCTCGCCGTTTTGACATAAGTTACAGCGTTTTTCTCTTTTGTACCAACGCTTTTTACACTGTTTAGTAAACTGTAACTTAAAAAGGCGGTTCTCCCTATACTATATAATAATTTGGACATTTAGGTAGATTTGGAGATTTTAATATTCTCCTAATCTTCCTAATTCTCCTAATTCTATTTTAAGTGTTTTACTTGGTTACAAAAGTTATTAAGTTACAGTAAGTATTAAAGCCTTGGTGTTATTAGATTTTTTGTGTAACTTTCTTTTGGGCAAAAAAGTTACAATCCCATTTTTGGTTACAGTTTTAGATCACACTTTAGAAACATTAGGAAGAATAAAAATCTCCAAATCTTCCAAAATCACTCGATAGGGAACTTTGTATCGCAAACTACTTCCGTTTTTTCTGTATTTTCGGTATATCTACCTGTTCTCCTGTAGCCTTTCTGTACTCCGTAAATCGTACCGAAACGCATTGCCTTTTTAGATGCTTCCCAGCCTTCGAGATTACTCAAAACGCTGTTGATTGTTCGGGCTTTTACTTTGTCAAGTTGGGCAATTGGCATATTCAACGCTTCCTGCCAAACTTCTCGAACGCACACCTTTTCCCTCGGCACAAGTATCAGCTCATCGGACATTTGTCCTCCCCAAAAGGTGTTCCTCCGCGGTAAATCCCAACTGTCCCAGTCTACCGGTATATCTTTTGACACGAAGTTTCTGATGGTGTCTTCCCACGGGTGCGTTTCTCGGTGATTTTCCTGCCGTTCTGCCGCTAAAACTTCGATACTGTGGGGCAGGTATAGGGGTTCGCCTTCTTGCCACCTAACGAACGCCTCCGCCCATATTTGGTCACGTTCTATCGGCAAATCTATGAATATGTCCTTTTTGCGCAGCTGTTCATCGGCGACTATCGGCCAAAAACGCCGCCCACCTGTTTCGTCCCGCAGGCAGTCGCGGTCATTTGTTGTTCCAAAAAACACGCATTGCCTTGGTCGGTCTTCGGGGAACTCTGCGTAGGCGGCACGGTAGAAGTCGCTTTGCTTGGTGATAAAGGCTTTCGCCTGGTTCATGGTCGCCCTGTCAAATGCTTGCATTTCAGGTACTTCCACTAACCACTTGCCCGCAACGGCTTCAAAAGCCTTGTTGCCGTCAAAGGACACGATACTATCAGTAAACCAGTCCGTAATACCTGCTAACTTCGCGATTAGGCTGGACTTTCCCCGCCCCTGCCCGCCTATAAGCAGGGGCATGTAGTCGAACTTGCACCCCGGGGTCATAACCCTGGCTACTGCCCCGCACAAAGCCTTGCGGGCGACTGCCCGTCCATACTCGCTGTCTGCCGCCCCAAGGTAGTCCATGAAAAGGGTATCGAGCCTTTCCACGCCGTCCCACGATAGACTGTTTAAGTAGTTTTGCACAGGGTGAAACGATTGGTTTATGGCTACAGCGACAACCGCATCCTTAATATCTTGTTTCCCTGGCTTATAGCGTTTTAATTTCGTTTCAAAATACCGGCGAAGCTCGGTAGTGTCTGAATCAGACCAATAGCCTTTTTCGGTTCGCCACGGCAGGTTGTCGGCGGTGTAGAACCGCCCTGTGAAATCGTCCTTACGTGCGCACCCGTTCAATTCGGGGATGTTCTGCACCAACAGCGTGATATTAGCTATCGTCTTATGCAACGCCCCTGTATCGTCACGGGTCAAATGTTTCGTCCAGTCGGTATTATGTGGCTCGCTGTAGCTGTCGTCCACACTCGAAAGGTCGGCGAAGTCATCAGCCGCCATTTGGTTCGACACTTCGCTAAGTGAAACCGCATATTGGCACATTGCGGTGAATGACGGAAGTCGGTTACCCTTTGTGCCGTCTTTTACCCCGTCTGAATCATCCAAGTCGCTGAACTTGTGCAATCGAACAAGGTCAAAGGCGTTTACCAGCTTGCCCCCGCATGGGTCAGTGGCATGGTGACTGAATAGGAACTTGCCGTCATCATAAAGTACCGCCCCGCCTGCCGTGCTTCCGCCAAGATAGGTGTAGCGCCCTGGCATGGTATCTACTGGTTCATATATCCCGACTAATAGTTCAAGCATGGCACGCTCAACGTCATATACCCGACAGAACGCTCCCACAATCCCCGCTTTGTCTACCGGGTCGCCTTGCTTGGTTGCAAGTTTAGTGAAAGTCTGTGTCCCCGGCAGCGCGGGCCACTTGGACATATCCTGCCAATCCTCGTAGAGTGCCAACAGCCCATCAGCAGACACAAAAGGACTGTCTGCCCAGTGGTATACATACTGGCTGTCCGAACAGCAGGACGGCCAGTACATCAGTCGCGCCACCTCGAACGTTGACGGGTCTGCCATCTCCAACCCGATATACTCCGCCATCTTACGGGCGCACGGTTCATACTCTTCCACGGAGACAGTGCGGTCGAGTGGTATAAGCACTCGCAACCTCGGCGCCCCCGCGTGATGTTTGCGGGTACTATAGACGCAGTATCCCACACCTAAACCCGCTATGCGCTGTAGCACGTTTTCCGTGCCGTTAGCCGAAATATTGTCAAAGTCCAGCGTGATAATGTCCCGCCCCGTGACGTTGGCTGACTTACGCCGCGGGGAGTTTAGCGTTCCCCCCACATAGCCGCCAACGTCCTTAAGCTCGTCCTGCTGAGCTTTTTTCATGGATAAGTAGTCACTTAATTTTTCCGAGCTTCGCACGGGGGTACGTAACCGCTCCCACAGTTCGGATAATAGCATTTGCTGAGGTTGCCAATTTTTCGACCAACGGTTGCCCGCGGACGTTATTGTGATAAGTCTATCATGTTGCATCGTAATTGCCTCCGCCGTTAGTTATAACATCTTTCCAACAGTCGAAACAATAATGTTGATGCGCCCCATCAAATCGTTTCGTTGTCCATTGGTGGGTTTTCAAAAACGAGGTAACTGCATGCCAATTTTCTAAATCAGACACTTCCGTCCCGCAGAACCCATCACAGGCGAGCAGGTATTTCCCATATTCTTTTTGTATCATGTCCCCCCCCCTAATCAAAGTCGAACTTAGTTTTTAATATTCAGCTTCTTCCAAACCAGTTATTTTCAAGGTTTCCATAGTTTAAGTATCTTTTCTCATCAATTCGCAGATGAAGGCTATATTACAAGCCATGTGTTTATAATGATGTAGCCCGCTTTCGCCGTCTTTACTGACGGGGTCGGCAACAAATTCAAGCATATGACGGTAGAGTGCATCGATATATCGTTGCAACTCAACTTGCCGCCAGCTCTCAGGGTCGCCGTATTTCTTGCAACCGTATTCTCGCACCTCTGCCACATCATAGATTAGCTGTGGCGGCACAAGCGATGGACGGGGCTTGCCTTTGTCTTGTTTTGCCTCAATTGGCTTATCAGTTGCGGACGGCACAACATCGCAATCTGAGCAACAAAGATGCCCTTTTTGTGCTTTTTTACGCAGACATATAGCACAGTCAAATTCAGAACACTGTCTGCCATTGTTATGGCAACGGCGTTGTTTTTTTAGGCTACCTAACTTTGGTTTTCTGCAAACCGGACAGCCATAAATGTCAATAAAATAATACTTACACATTCCCATTGTTTTTCTCCTTATCGTAGATATTACCGATTATTTCCGCATCCGGATTTGCAACTCTGGATAGTAGCATTGACCGACCACTTGTTTCGCTCACAACAAAAGCGGCCAACACCTTGTCCCACACAACAATTGGCTTATGCAAATAAGCGCACAGCAATTTGTCACCTTCAAATATCAGATTTCCGCGTTTGTCCGACAAACCTGTGCATTGTCCAAGGGTTGAGTAGTCTACTTCATAGGTCATAGTTTTTCCCGTGTCTAAGCACGGCTGCTTAATACAATGGTCTTCGTTTGCATCTACAAAATAACTACCATACACCCACTTTCCTTGCTTGATTTTATGTGTCCCGTATCGGTTTATCCATCTGTGTTCCATATTCGTTTTGCCTCGCCATAACAACCTTGGATTCACGAGCTCAAGAGGATATTCATGTATTTTCATTTTGGTTCTCCTGTTCTCGTCTGTCGTTGACAAATTGCATATAAGTAATACTCTGCTGAATAGTGTGGACTTTTGACCCAAAGTCGGGTTGTTCCATTTTTTTAACGCCCGCCTCAAGTGCTGCTTTTCTGCTTTCAGCATAGGCTAAAACTCTACCGAGGGGCAAATAGACTGCCGCCCAAGTAGCTTGTTTCGTTTTCTTACTTGGTTCTCTGAACAACCCAACATCTCCGCTAATCCACCCGTTATATCTTTTTGCGACCGCTCTGTCGTAAATGTCTCTTTCGGGGGCGAAGTTTTGCGACACATAAAAACTACCCTTATTCATCTTCGTCCACCTCCACCCATCCAACGAATACCACAGCCCCCACACGAGGGGATTGACACCCCTCGCACGAACACCACTCATCCACTTTCAGACCACTTACCATTGCTGCCTTTGAACGGTCAATCCGTGAGCGGTCACAATATGTTTCCTCGCCTTGTGTTTCTTTTCCACACAGCAGACATTTGTACAATCCATAACTTTTTCCCATGATAAACTCCTAATCTTTCTTAAAGTATTTTCCGACCCAACCGTCCGCCGCAAGAGGTAGACCAGCCCCCCAAGGCATTGGCAAGGACATTATTTTGATGACCTTCTCGAGACTGTATCCGGCAATAAATCCAGCATCTTCAATCACGATTTCATCATGAATGTGCATGATTATTCTAAAACCATTGTTTTCAAGACGGCCGATGGCTCTAGCAAGGCAATCACGAGCAACTGCTTGGGTGATATTCTCCACCAACTTACCACCGTAAGTAGATATTCGACCCCAAGTTTTCTTTGTTTGGTCAACGCCCATATACTCGACTTGTGCTTTCCCCCAAGAGTTCGAGCCTAAAATAGGGTTTGCGTAAAATAGTTTTCGCCCGGACGGCAATGCGATTGTCATAAAATCAAGACCGCCGCACTGGCTGTATTCGCGTGAGAATATTACGTTGCCAACGCCAACCGTGCCGCCTTTTTCGACAACAGAGATTGCCGCATTCTCGCACGCGTACCAATAGTCACAAATTCGTCGGTTACTGTTTCTCCAGCGGGATACAATATCCGGCAATTCTTCTTCGGTTAATCCCATTTGCAATGCCCCCATAGCTGTCAGTGCATTCGAGCTACCGCCATAGCCAAGGGCAAGTTCAGCAACTTTCCCTTTTTGCCGCAATTCATATTCGGGGTTGCCCTTGACTATTTTGTCAATTGGGACGCTGAACATTTGCGATGCGGACGCTTCATAGATTTTGCCGTGAGTTTTGAACACATCAAGTCTCCACTGTTCGCCCGACAACCACGCCAGGACGCGTGCCTCGATTGCGGCAAAATCGGCATCGATGAGTATGGCGTTGCCCCCCGCCACAAAAGCCGTGCGGATAAGTTGGGATAGTGTGTCCTGTACACTGCCGTAACAAAGCCGTAACGCTTCGATTTCCTGTGACTTTGCCAAGTTGCGGGCGAAATCGAGAGGTTCAAGATATGTGCGGGGCAAATTTTGCACCTGCACCATTCGCCCAGCCCAGCGACCAGTACGGTTAGCTCCATAGAACTGCAACAGTCCCCGCACTCGCCCGTCGGCGCAAACCGAGTTTGCCAAGGCAACGTATTTTTTCGTTGATGTCTTGCCGAGTTCTCGGCGGATTTCAAGCATGCGCTGGACAGTAGGATTGAGACCACCCGTGCCAAGCAAACTTGAAACGGTTTCTTTGGTAATTGACGTAATTTTGTCTTCTTCGTTGTCGATTTCAGCGTTCAGCCAGTCTTTAAGAGCGGCAACGCTATTTGGGTTGACAAGTCCTGTTAATTTCTCGGCTTCATGTTTCAAACTGGTGCTTTCTGTTTCAGCAATTTCAAGTGCCGACTGCACTAAATCCATATCCACAGAAACGCCACGAGAGTTGATAATGACATCCATTTCCCATTGCTCTTGAATTTCGGCAGGCAGGGGAAAAGCCCGCAGCTTATCCGCGATAGCCATCTCGGCAACTACATCTTGCTTGCAATATTCTTTGAATAGTTCCCAACGCTCGGGGTGGTGGTGTGGCAGATTTCGAGTTCGTCCGCCATTTGTCTTCGTGGGCTTACAAGGTGCGCAGAAATACTTGATAAGCTCGTTGCTGCTCCGAAGTTTTTGTTTATCGCTCGGAAGTCCTAAAGCCTTGCCTGTTGCTTCTAAACTTGATGGAAGTCCAAGATACATACTATGAATCATCGAGCATGTCCATTGGTCAATTGGAAACCCCGTGCCGAAAAATTTGGTTAAACACACCCATTCAAAAACTGCATTTCTTGCTCGCTTGGTATAGTGACAGCTACCTAATGAGTCCACTACCCAACCAGGGAGAACTTCGCCTTGTTTTAGGTCTACTATCCTCACCGCGCCGCCATTCAGCGAGTAGGCAAACAGTGTTATTTCAAAATCGGGGCTTTCAACATATTTGTAAAGCCCCGATTTTTTCAAATCAACACTGCTGTAAGTTTCAATGTCGATTGATAGAATTAACATATCACATCGCCCATGGATTTTGAGGTGCTGGAGGGTTAGCCGGTGCGGCGAAAGCAGGATTGATGATTCCTGCGAAATCGACATCAGGGGAAGTGTTGCCCGCGGACAGGGGCTCGCCGTCACGAGTTTTCAACACGTTGCCAAGTCCGCACCCAATACCCTTGTTCCCGCTGTTTGAGTAGCCGAAGAAGCGGATAGTGACACGCCCATACATGCCGCTATAAATATCTGTCGGCAACAACTCAACGCCATACTCATTCACGACGCCGGGTTTGTTTTTGGAAGACGCTGTAATCACCCAGTGGCCTTTACACTCTTCGCCGAAAGCCTCGCCCGACGGGCGGACACCGTCACCATCATGCAGAGGGTGTTTTGGTTGGGGCGGAGCAACTCCACCCCATTTTGTCGACACCGCCTCTTGAGCGGCGGCTCTCATCGCCGCATCAATTGCGGCTTTTGTGGCCGTGTCCGTTTTTGGGATAAGTATGGTCACGGAATATTTTGGTTCACCGACACCGCTTTGAGGTGCACGGGGTTGAACAAGTGCGGCATAAGATAGGCGCACTTCGCCTGTTAGAACTTTTTGAGTATCATTTTGGTACATATTTTTCACCTTTTTCTTTGTTTATTTTTCGTCCGAGATTAACTCGGCAAAATCTGTTTTAGCAGAACTATAAGGAGGGCGTTTGTCGCTCTCCTCAACGAGCGTTGGTTTCCCAGGGGGCTTGATGACTAAATCGCCGACCGTGACCGCAAACGCAGCCTTGCCCATCATTTTTTCCAACTCGGATAGCGATTTAGGCTTGCGTTCATATACGATACTTTCATCATAGCCCGCTTTGATGACCTCTTCAAGGGCTTTGTCGGCGTCACTGAATGACCGAACACTTCGACCCTCTACCAACTTCCACCCGGCAATCTTCTCACCGCCCAGGACGGCTGAGTGGGCGTATTCTTCAAGACTTTTGTACCAGTCCACCAAAGACTTCCCGCGGACAAGGAGTTCGCCGATTTCATCATTGGACAACACCTGTGACGCTGGCTGACTTTCTGTCTGCTTCGGAGTTACAAAATCCTTGAAGTCCTCAAGTGCTGTGTGTGCCTCGGCTCTTGCCCGGCACTGTGCTTTCCCCCGGCAAAAGCGACAATGTTCCCCCGGTACGAAATCGCCGAAGCCGCTAAAGGCTTTTTGCGCGATAGGTTTTATTGTTTCACCCCATCTAAGGAGTTCATCAATACTCAGCGTATCGAAACTTTCAGCGTGTTGGTTTCTCGGTTGTACAATCATAACGCGTATCAATTGTATTGTGTCGCCGTAGAATGGTTTCAATTTGTTAATTGCCCCTAAGGCATATAACCGCAATTGTGGATTATTCATCGCCGAAACGGGGATGCCTTTACCATGCTTATAATCAACTATTGTCAACTCCCGCCCCCCAACCATTAAGCAGTCACAAGTACCGAAGCCATCAGGGACATATTCCGAAAAGTCCACACGAGTTTCAAGTTCAACATATGGCGGATTTTTGGACAACATAGAGAGTTCGGATAACGTTTCAATGTAGACATCACTTGTTCTCTCCATTTCGGGGTCGTACAGAGGGTCTTTTTTTAACTTGTTAAGTTGCGCTGTTGCCGATCTCGACGTCAACCCCATAAACTTTCTGCGAGCCTTAATCTCGCAGACGGAGTGTGCTAGCGTTCCCGCCTCAGCGTACTCCGATGTGCTGTCGGGAAACTGCTCTTCAAAACGCGGGGCGGCAGTGCAATGCATCCATCGATTCGCTGACGAGGCAGATAAAAGTGCGTGTGCGTTACTCATCTTCGTTGCCCTCCCATCTTTCGAGTGCGAAAGCCACACATTGGTCAACAAGACGGCTTATGCTCACCCCGGTTTCTTGGCTAACTTCCGCAAGCATATCATAGGTACGAGGACGCACTCGCAACACCCCTTTAGTACCGGTAACTCGAGCAGAGGTTAAGATGGTGAAGGTGTCTTTGTAGTTTGTTGCTTTTTCCATGTCACACCTCTATATCTGTGCGCCCAGCGCACGTAGGTCGGCTGCAACTTCAGCGTACTTGTCAAGCGGTAGCTGATTCAGGGCTTGAACGCCGTGCTTCTGCAGCACCGCCAAAGCCTCCGACTGCTTGCCGTTTTGCGACACGAACGCACCAGCTTGCATTATCTGCTCCAAGGTGAACTGCGGGGCAGACACAGGGACGCTACCAACTGGAGGGGTGGTCGGCATAGGCGGCGGTGTCGCAATAGCCTGTGGTGATGAGGGAGCAGTTGGCGGGACACCCACATTCGGTGCAGTGCCCGCCACGATAGGGTGGGCGGGTGCAGGCACTGGTGGTTTAGCCAAGGTTGCCGACTCGGATAGTGTTTGTGTTTGGTTTACAAGCGTAATCATTTGGCTGATTACTTCGACAAGCGTGTTGCCTTTAAGGGTGATTTCAATCATGGGTAAAACTCCTTTTGTTTTGTTATTTTTGTTTGTGTTTTTGAATTTTGTCCAATGTGCGAAACAGTTTATCGAGTAGCACAGGGGCGGCAAAATATACGCCGCCTGCTGTCATAAGGCGCAAGCCCCAGTTAGCAGTGCGCAGTACTCCACCGAATGACAAACCGTAGCCATTGTCTGCCACCCCCGCCGCTCCTAATATGAGAATAAAACCTACTGCCATTGCGATACCCGCTAAAAGGTCAAATAGCTTTTTCATCGGTCTTGCCCTCTTTGCTTTCAGATTTTTTACAGTCGCATTTCTCGCCCCAACCTATCGTGCTTTCGCAATATTGACAGGTTGGCATTTGGCGGGCATCAGACCGCGAAAACCCAGGTTTCGTGAAACCGCTTTTCTTGCGGATTTTTCTACCCGCATAAACATTAGTGTGCATATTTACACCTCCTTTCTTTTTATTACACGACTTTCATTCCTGGAATGTACTTGAACCTCGTCACGCCTGCAGGAACACATGGAACTACCTTAGTGGTGCTGCTCTTTATGAAATCCTCAAGGTCGGTTTCTTTAACCAGGATTTTCTTACCGATACGTACGTGCGGAATTTGCCCTTCTTGGGCAACCAGTCTGTAAATCGTGGAATACCCCACACGTATCTTTTCAGCCGCTTCTTTAAGGGTCAGTAGGTTCATCGGTGTCTCCTTTCAGCAAGTAGTCGGTTGAACACTCAAGCATCTCTGCCAGCACAAGCAACATAGACAGCGAGGGTATTTTAGAGCCGATTTCCATGTGCCGGATATATGAATCATCTATGCCGCACATTTCAGCCAATTCAGCTGATGAGAGATTTTTAGCCTCTCGCATTTTTTTAAGGTTGTTTTTCAACATCACTTCATCTCCTTTGTGTCAATTCCACTTTTTACAAGTGCGTCTATCAAATAAATTAGCGGTAGTACTTCAAACGATTTTCCGATATGGTTCGAAACGAACTTGCCGATTGAAGTCCACTCTTTTTTAGTTAGTTCGATTTTAATTTTAGTTTCCATTAAGGTGTCTCCTTTCCGCAAATGATAGGCGCAGTTGTATCTTCCACAGCTCCGATAACAACAAGACCTTCACGGATTCCGTGACGATAAATCTCTTTGAAATCGCGTATGGCTTTAACTTCATTCTGTTCAGTCACTGTGGCAGTCATAATAGTGCCGTCAGTGCGTTTTGCAACAATGATATAGTTTTTCATCTTAAACACCTCTTTTAATTTTTTTGACCGAAGTCACTTTTACTGTTGACTTTTAGGGGGTTTTAAGATATAATATAGTTACGACACCATTTACATCAAAACCCCCAGTCAACAAACCCAAAAAGCTGCAGTTCTTTTCGGATTAACGCCGAGCTTGTCCACCGCCACGCCCTCCACTACTGGAATCTGTTTAGCTTTGGATTAAAGTTCGCCGTTGCCGTGACTTTTGTCAAGGCTGAATATAGTATAATACTTATTAAGTAGTTTGTCAATACTTTTTAAGCATTTTATTTGTAAACAGTTTGTGAACACAACAAAATATATTGATACAAAAAGAAAAACACCGCCGAAGCGGTGTTGGAAAGGTGAAACAGTATGAACCACGATGTTATTCGCACAATACTTTTTCGCATTGAAGAAAACGAAAACCACCCAAAATTAACGGACGAGGATTTATCATGTGAAAACATTGCACCGGAAACGGTGTCGTACTATATTGACTTGCTTATGGATTCCCAATTTATCGAGGCAATAGATGTACCTGTACTAAACGCTCCTTATAAATTCCACATTATCAAACGCATTACATTCTCAGGACATGAATACCTAAATACAATACGAAACGACAAGATTTGGAATAAAACTAAAAATAGACTACTTAAATTGGGCGGAAATGTTGCTTTTGAGGTTGTGAAAAGCATTGCGGTAAAGTTAATCGTGGGTGATTAGGAAAAATCATTTCGGTCGGGGTCAATTTCTTTCGACAACTCTCTCCAAATAAATTTTTCTATTTCTTCGATTTGCTTTTTAACCGCTACATCGTTAGTTTTATCCGCACGAAGTTCTATCGCCAATAAAAACTTCGTAAAAGATGCGATGCCTTGTACACGCTCTTCAAGTACTTCAACAGCACATAAAGCGTCAAGGATTGAATATCCCATGTTGACCTCCTAAATTTTATTTTTATCAAACACACACAAAGCCTTGCGTCAAAACAGAAGGAGAGTAGTTATTAAACTTCATCTCGGTAAGCATTTCTATCTTTACCAAAGGTGCTTGAATAATCTCCGTTTTTCTCCTTGTAGTAGCTAATTTTTTTATCAACTTCAAAAGCCATCTTGAGTAATTCCTCGGCATCATTTACAGTATTCAAATAGCGTTCAAAGGCTTCCCTAACGTATTTTTTTGAAAGCTCGCCAAGTTCGGTATAAGTGTTTGTTATTGGCATGATGTAACCTCCTAACTTTTATTTTTAAGGTGATTAGAATGAATAAAAATGAAATATATGCACGACTATGAAGAGCATTTAAGACACAGTGTCTTTATGTTGTTGTGCCACAGCTTGGTTTTACCAATAGCCGTATCCTTAATCACCGTATTATTGACAAGATGAACATCGTAAGAGGAACGGATATGGCTAAAGGAATAACCAATCCCACCACAGCACCCCAAAAGTAACGTATAGTGCGCTCCCGTGAGTGGAAGCATTCCATCATTTCTGAACTTAGGTTTTTAACCATTTCAAGTTGGTGTGCAAGCTCACCGCTTGGGTCGTATGCCTCTCTACCGAGATAAAAAGATATATCGCTTCGACCCTTGATTTCGTTCACCAGTTCCTCTGTTGTGTATTTTTCAAGTTCATTCATGATTTACTCCTAAATTTTATTTTAACAGCCACAGTCCAAAGCCAACACTCAACATTTAAGGCTCTAATGAGCAAGAAAGGAGGTGCTTACTTTGAAAGCACTTTTGATTTTGCTCTGTCCATATAAAGTCGATGCGTAGAGCATAAACAGAGCAGAACCTTAACTGCCGAAGTGAGACGCCTCGCCAAAGAAGTAGCTCAATGCGGAGCTACGCATTATTGCAAAAGTACACCATATCGTGGAACAGACCACGTAAAAAAAGGTTTGGTGTAGGCTTGATGGAATACCGGTGTGTCCGGACTAAAAACTAACCGAGCAAGCGTAATCTTGTTGCAACGGGGTTATGGAAAACAAATAAGGCAAGGTGACGGTGGGGGCGCATTCCCCCACCTAACTTTGAACTGTGGTATATCTATTATACTACTTAATAAGTATTTTGTCAACAACTTTACAAAAATAAATTTATAAAGAGGTGAAAATGACTGTTGAAAGAACTATCGACCGCGTACTAAGATTAGCAAAAGAAAGAGGAATAAACCAAAAATCTGTTGCTGTAGCAATAGGTGTAGCGCAGGGAAATTTTACTGATTGGAAAATGGATAGGAGCAAACCGTCCTACGGGGCAGTAATCAAGCTATCTGATTACTTTGAAGTGTCGGCGGACTATCTGTTACTCAAAACAGACGACCCGACACCGCACACCGCAAGGCTACTGAAAAACCAAGGGGATATTGTCCCAATCAAACGCCACCGCATACCAATACTGGGACATATAGCGGCGGGAAAGCCTATCTATGGGGGTGATGGTGACAGCGACTACATAGACGTTGGTTGTGATGTTGACGCAGACTTTAGTTTCAAAATCAGGGGCGATAGCATGATAGGGATAGGCATTAAACCCGGTGATTTTGTACTTATCAAAGAACAGCCAATGGTGGACAACGGACAAGTTGCGGCGGTCTGCATAGATGACGAATACACGCTTAAACGTGTCCATTACGATGCCGAAAAAGGCATTTTGACCCTATCAAGTGAAAACCCCGCATACCCGCCTTTGGTTTATGTTGGTCCGATACTTGACCAAGTAACCGTTATCGGCAGGGCAGTTGTTTCGGTGAGTAGGATAAAATAAAAAAAGACCCGCAAAGCGGGCAAGGAGAAAAGTTATGAAAAGAGTTTTAATTGCAGGGTTGGCGTTTATAATGGGTGTGTCGCTACTGGTGGGCTGTGGCAACGATAGCGCGTCTCTCGAAGATTTCGTTGAGGCTATAAGAGCCGAATACGAATTGTTCGACGAAAATACTCCGCGGTTCCAACTAATAGGGGCGACCGAGGGTGTGCTTTTTTACATTGGCGGACGGCTGGTAGACGGAGGTCAAAAAGTTGCGATTTATGAATTTTCTTCCGTTTCAGCACTCAATACTGCGTTTGACAATTTCCCCATGATGGGCGAACAAGGATGGGTACGAAACGGAAGGTTTATTATTGAAACACGCCACGCTGGCGCGATTGAAATCTTTGAGGCGCAATAATGCCCAAACAAGCATTCCAGTGTCAATACATCGAGAGCAAAGACATCTACCGTAAGCAAGTGAAGAAACTTGGCGGGGGCTACACATCCCTATACGACCGTGACAAAAAGAAACTGGAGCGGAAATATAAAGAATATATGTGGCTCTACGAAGAAGGTGTCGCAATCCACGACAATATGACGGTTGCGGAGTATGCACAGCGATGGTACAAGTTAAATACCGCCGAATTGTCCGCCGCAAGGTGTTTTGATTTGAGGAACGCCATTAACAAGCATATTTGTCCGCACATAGGCGACAAAAAGATGAAAAACGTCACTCCGGATGATGTGTGTGCCATTCTCGTTGGTATGAAAGATATGTCGCAGTCATCGCAAATTAAAGTGGTCTCGACATTAAAACGAATTTTTGGAGCGGCAGAAGAAAATAGAATTATCCAGCGTTCGCCCTGCAACACCTTGAAAGCTAAAGGATATAAAGCAAAAGAAAAAACACCCTTGACCGCAGAACAGTCACAAGTGCTTTTGAATGCGGTGGAAGGTACTTCCGCACACCTGTTTATTATGTTGGGGCTTTACACAGGCATGAGAAGGGAAGAAATACTGGGGCTAAAATGGGACTGCGTGCATTTCGGGTTCACCCCCCACATACAGGTACGCAGGACGTTGATTTTCGAGGATAACGTCCGACCAGTATTATCGGACAAGTTGAAAAGCAATGCCGCCAAACGGGACATCCCTATCCCTCCTGTGTTGGTAGACTACTTATTAAACATTGAACGCAGTTCAGATTTCGTCATCTGCAATAGAGACGGCAAAATGTACACGTACACGGCGTTCAAAAATATGTGGGCAAATGTCACGCGTCGAATGCTGAAAGAGGGTGAATCACAGTCTGTCACTTCGCACGGTGTGGAGCGGAGCATTGATTTCAAAGTAACGCCACACATCCTGCGGCACACGTATATCACCAACCTAATAATGGCTGGGGTAAACATTAAAAAAGTGCAGTATCTTGCGGGACACGCCAAGGTGGACATAACGTTGAATATCTACTCACATGTAGTGGATAATACTCCCGCAAGTTTAATGGGAGATGTTATGTCTGCCTTTAATTGATAGAGTCATTTTCAAAGCTACGAATTGAAAATAACGCTTTGCATCAACGATATTTCGCACAGCGAAATCTTTGACATGCAAGAGGTCCATGATTCGAATTCGTGTATCCCCACCAAGCGTTTTTAGTAAGCGCCGAAGGACAGCGTAATTTCTGAAAAGAAAGCGTTGTCCTTTACGCTTTTTTTCGGAAATGGAGCAGTCCGTAGTGCGTGAGCGAACGTCGCAACGCGACACGAATAAATCAGGGTTTGCTTTGTGCGAACCCTTTTTACTTTCAAATCACCAATACTGCATTTTTTTCAGAAATGAAATATCAGCACTGAGGGGCAGTTATTTTCGCATGAAGGGGAATTCATTTCCCCGTAAGCGAAAAATAACTGCCCCGAATGCGCGCGATTAAACGAAGGGTACTGTTGGCGAGTGAATGACAGGCATGAAGGGGAATTCATTTCCCCGTAAGCGAAAATAACTGCCCCGAATGCGCGCGATTAAACGAAGGGTACTGTTGGCTTTATGCCAACCCTTTTACTCGCATTCTTTCAAGATTTACAAAAATACTTGTCCCCATACATATCCGCCACACAACACCCTTCCACATAACCAATAGAGGTTATATACTCCAGTTTGATACTTTTCTCTATGGTAAACTGAAAAGTCCTGCTATTGCCGTCTGGCTCTAAAAGCTCCAGTTTATCTCCGCGCTTTAATTGAAATAGCCCCTTGCGTTTCATGGGAGTGCAATCGTATCGAATTCCTAAAATCTTCGCATTTGGCATGGCATCATCACTTTTTTCAATCTTAATCAACATTTCGCCCGTTTTATCGTTATGCCGCACCTGCACAGAATGCACTTCTGTATTCGTGCTACCCGAAATTTTTGTAGAAATAAGAGGGCAGTCCTCAACAGCAAGCCAAGCCACGCCGCCTTCTGAATTTTGATGATGAATATTACCCACCACACACATTTCGCCATGCTCCTCTTTGTACAGCACAGGGGAACAGACAAAAGTTTTTCCATCTATGATAGTTTCACCGGTGCTTCGAGTCGAACGTGAAAAAAAGTCTGATAAAATCCCTCGTAGTGTGCCTCCTCTTGCTCTCACCCCATCGGCAAAAGCAAAAAGGAAGTTGGTATAATCTGCACTCATATATAGCTCGCTGTAAATATCAAGGTTTGCCTGTGCCTGTCTTGCCCCGTGATAAACGAAGTACACCGACAGCCCGCCAAGGTCGTGTTCTGCGTTATGCACATTATGCACAACCGCACCATAAAGACTGGTTTTCAGCATATCCGCGCATTCTATAAAGTATGGGCGAAACTCTTCGCAAATATCGCGTATATCAACCATATCGCAGTTGGCGTCACGATATGATGACCCTCCGAAAGCTATGGTTTTGCTCCGCGTTTCGGCAATAGCGGCAAGTCCGCCGCCGGAAATTTTTTCTTTGCCTTGCGCTCCGAATGTCCCCAAAGATTTCATCACCTCGGTAAGTTTTTGCACGTCAATTACCGACATGGTGAGATAGTGGTCGTGGTCGCCGTTTTCGGAGAAAAATTTCATATAATAATCGCAAATAAGCCGTCCAAGGGCTTCGCCGTTTATATGGGGGCGGGCAGAAATTTCACGGAGAAAGGCGTAATCCCAGCCTTCGGCAGGCTCAAGGTCTTGGGACGCCACAAGATATTTTGCGTAATCCGAAACAACCACACCAACCTCAACCGTCGCCATCAAACAGGCATCAAATCCAACAAACTCCAGTTTTCTGCGGGGACTTACTGATTTTTTCAAGGCATAGTTCAGTTCTAACAGAGATAGCTCGTCGTCGAAATGCTCATCATGACCAAAACCGGCAATGCTCCCACCGCCATGGTCCCATAGTATCAAACCTGTGCGTTTGGCGGGGTAATACTTTTGCCCATACTCCAAAAAGCTCGCCAACGTACCTGCAGCACCCATGCTCAACTGTGGCAAATCCGCAAGTTTTCGCAAGCTGCCACCATCGACTTCCCACAATGCAAGATGCCCCGTGGGAATCTCACTCCGTTGCCACTTCTTTGTGCCGCCGGTCAGGATAATCACGTTCGCATTGTCCGCTGTCACCCCGCTGCCTAACATTTCTGCAATGTCGGCGGTTGCCTCACCTGTTTCTGACTCAAGGTCAGAGCCGTTCATGTAAATCAAAATCGTCCACGGCTTTTCCTCTCGTGGAGTGTCTATACCACCTGCGGTCACGTCCCATGGCGTGAAGTCAACACCGCTAAAGTCAAGCATACCCGGGTCACGCTTGAAAATTGCTCCGACCTCATGCTCCCGTGGGTTATGAAGTGTAGGGGAGCAGGCGGATAGGGTGACTATGGCAAGGATTATCCCTATTATAACGGCAAATTTTAATTTTTTCATAACCATATTATCCGCAAAGTTTCCTTGGATATTAAGAAAAAAATAACCATTCCGTCGGGAATGGTTTTTTTGCTTGGTGTTGTGCAGTTTGGTAAATACAGATGATAGTGATTTCAATTTTATGGTTGATTTCAAAAACAGCCTTGCTTAGAGGGTGTCTACACAAGATGAAAACGGCGAGATTTTGGCTGTTTTTTCACCACTCGTCGGCACTCGTCGGTTAAATATTCCCGATATTCGCCCTCCTCACGCCTAGATTGGCGAAAAAACATCTCAAAATTCGCTCGTTTTATCTCGTGTAGACACCCTCTAGCGTGTTTTTGAAGCAGAAAAATGGGGTTTATCTGCGCTGTACACCACCTTTTTTGTATTGCACCATGGCATGTCGACGAGCTTTGCCTGCACTGGCACGCCCGCTTGGCATGGCAAGATACCCCAACCCTATTGCTGCAGACATAATGCCAACACTACACAAAACAAAGAATGCAAAGCCGTGATTGTCTGCATTAGTGAACAGCAGGGACACGAGAATGTGTATCAGCAGGTACATTCCACCGCCCATTGCTGGGATAATAAACTGGCGTTCACGATACATCATTACAGCAAGAAGTCCGGCAAGTCCTCCGCCGACAAGCATAGCGACTACTCCGAAAATGCGGAACATTGCTTCCGGGTCGTCTCCGTTACGAACGAAAAATGTTAGCAGAAAAAGTAGAGCATAAGATAGAACCTGTGCAATACTTGCGGCTATTATAGCACTTTTTATTTTTTTTGAAATCATGTTTGTTCTCCTGTTATGGTTGAATGTCTTGATAAAAATATATGCTGCTTTGGGGGTGGATATGCTCTAAATAAGACGAGAATATTTTTATTGGTATAATTTCACTACTGTGTGTAATACTAACTTCAACCCGTATAAGAGTGTGTTGAATATCTCGGCGGATAAGCGGTGATTTTCCGCTTGGAGCGAATTTTTTTGGTTTTTCAAAAACGCACTTCGTTGCGTAGCAACGGTTTTTGAAAACACCAAAAAAACGAGATTGAAACATGATTGACCTCGATGCCTATTATTCAACACCCCGTATAACGGAAATACAAACACAAGGAGCAATCAAATGGCTACAATCACAAACAAAGAATTGTCCGGTATGGACGATATTCTTAACCAAGAGCATCTTTTGGTGCAAAAATTCAATCACTATGCTCAAGGGACAGATGACCCGAAGCTAAAACAGCAGTTTGAGCAAATCGCTGCAAAACATCAAAAGCATTTCGACACAATTATGGGATTGATGAAATAACAAGGAGAAACAAAAATGACACACAAACCACTTTGCGACAAAGAAAAAATGGTGGACAGCTTGACCTCACAAAAACATGTGACCGGTGGCTATAACACCAATGTTATCGAGGCAGCCACCCCGGAAGTTCGTGCAGGATTGATGGAAATCCTTCGTGACGAGCAGGAAATCGCTTACGGGCTATGGACCGAAATGAATGCTCGTGGCTGGTATCCGGTGGAAAAAGCTGATGATAATAAGCTGAAAACCACTAAATCCAAACATCAACAAGGTCAGTAAAATTAAATTACAATACCCGAAGAAACTTATGCTTCTTCGGGTATTAGTTTTATTCATCTTTATTCATCGCCGATTTCATCAAATGACGAGGTATCTAAGCTGTCAAAAATGCTGGTATCAACCTCATTGTGTGAGGGAGGATTAGGTCTTGTGTATCCGTATTGGTTTTGGTCGTCCCCGTCGTCTGTTTCTGTCGGGGTGTCAATAACGGTCTTCTTTTTTCGAGAATATTGCACACCAAGCGTTACAGCAAGCAATATGCTTACAATTCCCAGTACAGCTATAATGATTACAGTCACTTCGTTTCGAGTGCGTAGCTGCCCCTCTAAATTATCAATATTCGCTTGAAGTCGCGCATATATCAGGTTGTCATTAGGTGGCACGGCAGGAGACTCGAGTGTTTCGTCGCAGTAGTAACATACTACAACGTTTATTGGTTGCTCGCTTGTATGCAAAACTGTCGGTATATATCGCTGGATTGTGCTGTCTACTGTGTCAAAGCGATACCAGGAGCTTGCGCCTTGCCAGTTCATGGCGTAGAACATTACTGTTTCAGGAATATTGCTTTCAAGCTGATACAAGTAATAGCTTTCGCTATCGTTGCTTGAACTGTAATAGTCCGAATAAACGCCATCGTCATATCCACCGCCATCATTACTTGAGCTGTCATAGTCCGAATAAACGCCATCGTCATATCCGCCGCCATCATTACTATCATCATTTTGTGTGTCTGTCACATATGAATAATACACACGAATGGATTGCCCTAAAACTATCATATATCTGTGATTTGTATAATTTCCTATTGGAGCTTGGTTTGGTATTACGATAAGATTTTGATAGGGAAGTGCAATAACTACAAAAGGGAATAATTCTCCCTGGTCATACACAAAAAAGTTCGCTATGCCGCTGCGGTCGGTTAAATGAACAAGGGTTAGGTTGCGGACAACTCCACTGACAGCCGTAATTTCCTCCCCGGCAAGTTCCATTTGCTTGGTTTCAAAGCCGTCAGGGATTTCGATTCCTGCAAGGTCACGGGTAACAACGTAGTTTTCGCCACCTATTTCGATTTCAATTGGTCCGGCTGGTGGAGGTGGTCCTGCTTCTGCCCGCACAAAGCGAAGAGTGTACACACGATACGTGCCGTTAGGTGCATAGGAACGCACAGTTACCGTAGTCGTGCCGACAGGCAAGGGGTTTGGCACAGCCGAGATAGTGTGTCGCCCTTCGATTTGGTTAGATTGAGCATTGACCGCGACAGCTGTCACATCAAAAGGCAAATTTACTGTGTATGTGGAGGTGTTTGGGTTAAAAGCAGGGGAAAGACTATGACCCGGCACAACCAAAGCGCGTAGGGTAGAATCGTTACTACCTGCCGCAATGATTGTCACGTTTGTGGCTGTTCTGTTCATGGAAAGTCCACCGCCACCGGTATGAGCATTGTTGGCAAGAACCATGCCATATCCTGTGCCAACGCTGAATTCGGGTGTTCCCGCAGCAGTGGCACGAAAGCGGAAGGTTTCTGTTCGCTGTGTCGGGTTTCCGCCGGTAGATTCTGCCCATGTACGGGAGATAATCCCGTTACTGCCCCCAGGAACAAAGGTGACTCGGGTGCTGTCATAGTGCAAGTTGAACTGATACGCCGACATACCCGGTGCAGGGGCGGTGATGGTAACGGTGATGGTAAACTCTTGACCAACGTTCAAATTATTAGCCGACGAGGTTACGGCAAAGCCACCAGTCACATTTGCCGAAGAAATTAGCATTCCGGAAAACATAACAAGAACAAAAGCGAGTATAATAATAGACGCAATAAGGGATTTTGAAGCGAGTTTTCGCATGATGTATTCTCCAAAAAAGAGTGTGGGTTCTACGGCAACGGAATGCCGTTTACGATAAAGTTGCGCATTGTTGCAAAGTCAGCAGATGTTATGTTGGTGTTTCGTGACTGAAAACTTCCTGCACGAGCAAATGCACCGGAAAGTCGAACAGTGCTGTGTATATGGTTTCGCATAAAACCAAGGTCAATAATATCAGGACTTCCTCGCCCTGAAACATCTCCGGTAATTACAACAGTGTATGTATATAGTCGCCTGCTTCGGTCGTGATTATAAACAATAATTCGGTCTCCTGTGACCAAGTCACCTGACTTTGGAACGCCGCTTCCGTTCTGCACAACAAGAAACGCATTGTTCAAGGCAGAGCTTTGTGTTAAAGCAGTAACAGTTGTGCCACGCTGAATTCCGTTAATATAATTGCCGTTTATTATTGCACCACTACCAAAGATAACATTGTATGAAGACGGGTCGTTGTTATTGTTGTTATTATTATTGCCACCGCCATTGTTATCATTTCCGTTGCCAGAGCCTCCTGCCATACGGTACACAGTAATAGTGTATACTTTATGAGTGCTGTTTTGTGCAGTCACTGTTATTTGGAAATAATTCATTCCGGGGTAAACGGTACGACGCCCGTTTCCTGTTACGGTAGAAGTGGGGGCAATTGCTTCGGCAATAATATTTACACTTGAAACATGATTCAGAACAACAGCACTATAATTCGCTGTGCTCATGTGGAAAGTAGGGCTGATGTTGTGTCCTTCAATGGCAAGGTTGCGCAACTTGAAGTTAGGGTTTCCCGTAACTGTAGGCAGAGGAGATATTTGCTCCGGCATATTGAGGAATACAGGGATGCGGAACAAGAAGGGGTAATCTATTCGTCCGGCGGCAAGGTGTCCGTTCCGTGCTTGCAGTCCCTCGCTGTATGCTCCGGATATGTTCGTCATGTACTGTCGCCAGAAAAGCCCGCCGGAGTTTACACAAACATTGTATTTTTGCAAATATAGGGTGTTTTGCCCTCGTCCGATATAGGAGCTTGCAAGGAAACGAGCGCCGCCGTTGATGGAAAGGTAGGAGCTTGTCCAGCCCTCGCGTTCAGCACGACGCAAAGCGTTGCCTATGATTCCTGCAGCAGAGCCGGTTGGTGAGGTGGCACCTATGTTAAAATAGTTAAACAGACCGGGATATGTTGCGTGAGTACCGGAAATTATCGCACCGCGATTCATGCCGTGTTCTTGTCGTATCCGCGCGGCAAGGTGAATAGGGCTGACACTGTATCTGCGTCCTGCGTTGACGATGATTTCGGCATATGTAAGGTGAGGAGAGCCAATTGGGTTCTCTCTTGACATAAAAGTAGGTGCAATAATTGTTTCCACCGCTTGAACCGTGTGCAAATGAGGGTCATACCCAAGCATTTCAAACTGGAACATTGCACGTGGGGTCAAAAAATTCCGCGGGTCAAGGAAATATGCAAGAATGCCTTCAGACGCTTGAATCCAGTTAGGCTCTGCACGCACCCATGTGTTCTCTGCCCAGTTGAATGCGTGAGGTTCGAGAGATTTCCATGATGAACGGGTAGTAAGCCAGCTTCCGCCGATACCTACTAAATTTGCATTTACAAGGTTGCGATTAGGTACTAATTGGTTTTGTAAAACAAAATTCCAGTCAAGACCGGTGTGGTGAGCCTCGAAACGCCAGTTTGGGTGCATTCTGTGCACTTCTCGCAGGAGCACACGATAAGATTCCGGGAAGTTTTGCACCGCAAGCATATGTTCAAAATTTGCAGAGGTGGCAGTTATTCCTGCGTATGTAGCGTTAATTTCGGCATGGTTTGCTTCACTGGCAAGAATAAACGACAAAGATACAGCGGAAACCAGTAATATAACAGCCAAAACCACACATCCCAAACGCAGAATGTGTGCCAGTTGTTCTTTTTTATGTAGCGATTTTATCATGTTGCTCCTTATGAAAAAAGTTAGGAATGAGTCGGCTATCATGTTAGCACATGGAACAACCAAAACATTGTCATTGCGGGCTTGACCCGCAATCTCATCAGTTATTGAAGTTTCATGAGATTGCGGGTCAAGCCCGCAATGACAATGAGAAGTTGAAACTTTGCATTATGTTATAACTTGGTAGTCATAAAATTAAAGTAATGAAATTGAAACACGATTGACCTCATTCCATCATTATTCAACACCCTTATAAGAGTACACACTCATTATATAATAAAATTCGCCATGTGTCAACACTTTTCGTCTGAATATATAAAAAATTAACAAGTGCTTAATCTGTGGTTAAATATATGAGTTCCTTTAGTGCTTGTCGACACGCTCTAAAGGAACTCATATAGAAACAAACCCTTGATTTCACGGGAAATCAAGGGTTTGGGTGGTTATTTTTCTTCAGTGAATTCACAGCAAACTTCAGGTGTGGTAGTGCAGTCATCATCACAGTCACAGCCAAGTGAATCGCAGAAATAGTTGTCGTCGTCAAAATAGTCCATGTCGCTGTAGTCGTTGAAACCCTCAACAGAAAGTTTGTACTTTTTGTAAAGTAGGTCAATGGCAACACCAATTGCCACCAATGCAGCGATAATAGAAAGAATGATAACAATAGACTTCAAAGCACTACTTTTTTCGCAATTTTTCATCTTGAGATACCTCCGAGGTGTTATTTACATATATTATAACACAAATATCTTCCTTTTGCACCACCTAAAAGTGAACATTTTGTAAACATTGTTGGGGGGTGCTTATTGGCGTGTGAGTTGACAAAAATGTTTTGGAGTGTTATAATATTTGAAGAAAGCATGGAGGGCGAAATGAAAATAGCAGGATTACAAAAACTAACATTGCTTGATTATCCAAACAAAATTGCTTGCACGGTATTTATTTCCGGGTGTAACATGAGTTGCGGTTATTGTCATAATTGGCAGATGGTCGCAGGGTGCGACCCTGTAATGAACAACGAAGATTTCTTTGCCTTTCTTGATTCGCGAAAAGGGAAGTTGACCGGTGTGTGTGTGACCGGCGGCGAGCCGCTTATGAGCGATGGTATCGAAGGCTTTGTTCGTACCATAAAAGAAAAAGGCTTTGCGGTGAAATTGGATACCAACGGAAGCTACCCTGACAAGTTACATGGAATGCTTGAACAAAATTTGATTGACTATGTGGCGATGGATGTGAAAAACTCCCCGGATAAATATAATCTAACAGCAGGCATAGGCTTTCGGCTAATGGAAGTTCGCCGTTCAATTGAAATTTTGCTTTCCTGTGATGTTGACTATGAGTTTCGCACTACTGTTGTTCGTGGGCTTCACGACGAAAGTGACTTTCACGAAATAGGCAAGATGATACAAGGAGCAAAAAAATATTATCTGCAAAACTTTGTCCAGTCGCCCTCTGTGCCGAAGCGGTTAGAAGGCTTTTCTGGGGAAGAATTACAAGCCTTTGCGGAAATAATGCGAGGATACATACCAAACACGGAGGTGCGATAATGGGAAGAATTGCGTTAGTGGCAGGGACATTCGACCCTGTGACAATTGGACACATGGATATTATAAGTAGGGCGAGTCGCTTGTTTGACAAGGTTCATGTGGTGATTTTCGTAAACCCGGACAAAACGCCGATGTTTTCTCTTGAGCAGCGGCTGGCTATGTTGCGTGTGGCGTGCTGTGGGCTTGATGTGGTTGTGGATAGCGACGACGGTATTCTTGTAAATTATATGAAGCGAAATGGAATTGCCGCCACCGTGCGAGGGGTGCGAAACGCCGAAGACATGACGTACGAACTGGAGATGGCGAAGCATAACAAGAGTGCTAACCCATTGTGCGAAACGGTTATTTTGCCGTGCGACCCGACCTTTGACGAGATAAGTTCAGGGGCTGCTCGATTAGCTTTGCAAAAAGGGCAAGATGCGGCAAAATATCTTCCGCCCTCTGTGTTTCCTCTTTTTAATGAGATGTGGCGACACAATCAGGGAAGGGTTTTGCCGAACGCCGACAACTAATGAGATAATAAAAAGTAAATTAGACCAAATTAAGCCATAAAAGAAACAATGTTCTTCTATTGAACAAAGTTTGAAAAAGTCTGTTTTTCGGAACAGGCTTTTTTGTGTTTTATAAGCAAAAAACTTACTTTTTGACCCGTTGACATATTGACATTATTATATAAAAGGTGTATCATGATTACACCGAAGTGTGGCGAAAGTGCAACGAAGTGTGACGAAAGTGCATGAGTGTGGTTTGTGAGTGTCGCTTTGGAAAAAGAGAGGAGGTGCGGTTATGGTAGAAAAAGAAGTTTCTCATTCGTTAGTAGGCGAATATTCTCATTCAGTAGATCCCAAAGGCCGTGTCCTCTTGCCTTCGAAGTATCGTGATATTTTCGGGGATGTTGTGTATCTTGCACGCACTATTGATGATTGTATAACTGCTTATACTGCAAAAGCGTGGGCAGAACTTACCGAAAAGCTGAACTCCCAGCCGTCCACAAAACTTCGTGATTATCGCAGACGCTTTTTCTCGTCAGCGTGTGATGTCCAAGTGGATTCAGCGGGACGGATATTGCTCCCGCCTAAACTGCGGGAGATTGCAGGAATTGACAAGAGCGCAAAGATTATTGGTGCCGGTGAGTATGCAGAGATATGGAACGAAGAAGTCTATGAAAAACGCATGGCTGCCTTAGACGAAAGCGGTGATTTTGAAGATATGCTTAACGAGATGGGGCTGTAGCCACAATGGAAAAAGTTTATCATGTTCCTGTGTTGCTTAACGAAGTAATCGAGTCACTGAAAATCAACCCCAGCGGCACATATGTCGATTGCACTGCCGGTGGCGGAGGGCATAGTTATGAAATCGCCAGTCGCTTGACCACGGGTAGGCTGGTTGCCATTGACCAAGATGAAAACGCCATTGTTGCCGCAGGCAAAAGGCTTGCACCTTTTGCAGATAGAGTGAGCTTGGTGCGGGAGAATTTCTCGAATGTTGCTTGTGTGTTGGACAACCTGGGTATTAGAGAAGTTGATGGTGCGCTTATAGACCTTGGCATATCTTCTCATCAAATTGATGAGGGGGAGCGGGGGTTCTCCTATATGCAAAACGCACCCCTTGATATGCGGATGGACAAGCGTAATCACTTGTCTGCCTATAATGTGGTGAATGAGTATAGCCACGGAGAATTGTGCAGAATATTTCGTGAATACGGAGAAGAAGCAAAATTCAACTCGGCAATTGCCTCTGCAATACTAAAGCAGCGAGAAACCATGCCTATTGTCACTACAGGAGAATTGTCTGAACTGCTTCACAAGGTGTATCCGAAACATATAAAAACCGGGCATCCAGCGAAAAAAGTGTTTCAAGCAATTCGCATCGAAGTGAACAAAGAGTTAGATGTTATCCGCCCTGCGTTGGACAGCCTTGTGAAAGTGTTGAGGCTCGGCGGTCGGCTGGCGGTGATAACATTTCACTCGATAGAAGATAGACTGGTAAAGCAGGCGTTTGCTGAAATGGCAAGGGAATGTGTGTGTCCGCCGATGTTGCCTGTGTGCGCTTGCGAAAAAAGGCGTGAAGTAATACCAATAGGGAAATCAGTTGCACCAGGTGCAAAAGAAATAGAAGAAAATTCTCGTGCCGCAAGTGCGAGGTTGCGAATAGCGGAAAAATGTTAATTTTCTGCAATACCGCATTTGTACATAAATTATTAAAAAACATTTGTTATAATAAAGGGGAAGTTTGTCATGAACAATCAAAATCCAAACCGCCAAAACCAAAGACTGCAAAATAATCAAGTGGAAAGAAGCGGACAAAATTCTGTGAAAAAGCAAAAAGCACAACGGACGCCACAAAACAAAACAGGACAAACTGCTGTGGTGAAAAAAGATAATAATCGTCAAGTGAAAGTGGCAGAAACACGGGCACTTGTGCGTGCTTCTGCGCCGCGTATTCGCACTGTTCGCAAAGATACACCAAACAAGCCACTACCTGTAGCTATGATGTTTTTGGCAGTGGTTTGCACCGTTCTTGTGATATTCATGTTGACGAACTTCATGGAAATCAACGAGCACAATCAAGATTTGCGAAGAATGACCAACAGAATTAATGAGCTTCAAACAAGAGAAAGCCAGTTGGTCATTGATGCCGGTCGTGTAATCAATTGGGCAGAACTTGAAGAACTTGCTATGTCACTTGGAATGACAAGCAGTGAAAATTTGTTACCTCCCATTCAGATAGCTTCAGAAGTCGAAGATGAGATTCGCAATTATGAAACCGAGGATGATGACGCTAACATTGTGTCAACTGTGCTAACAGCACTTGGAAACAATGCGGCAAGTTTTTGGAATATTATTGTGGGCGGTGAATAGAATGTGTTAAGTCATTTGAGAAAAATAAGGAGGAGGCGATGCAAAAAGAAAGTAAAATGTCCTTACGTATGGGGATAATGTTGTTTGTAATTATTGCAGCTTGCTTTGGCTTGGGTGCAAGGTTGTTTTATATGCAGATTATTAGGCACGAGCATTATTTGTCCCAAGTTATTGGCAATGTAAAGCAAATTACAAACATTCCCGCCTCTCGCGGAAATATTTATGACAGAAACATGCGAAGTTTGGCGGCAAATGCCACCACTTGGCGAGTGTTTATATCCCCTCATGATATTCAACGCGGGGATTATGACAATGAAACAGAAAATTTTTATGCCGCCCTGATTTCCGGGCGGCTATCTGAAATTTTTGATATGGAAGAAGAAGAGGTATTCGGTAAAACACAGCGTGTAGGTCGCCGAGATGAAACTATTGCTCGTGATGTGGAACGTGAACAGGCATATGAGATACGCGAGTTTATTGAAGAACACTCTTTGGCAATGATGATTCATCTTGAGCCAACAAACACAAGATATTATCCTCAGGGTTCCCTTGCCAGTCAGGTTATCGGAGTAATGGGGACTGATAGAGGTCTTTTTGGACTTGAGGCACACTATAATGACCGCTTGCGTGGTACAGATGGGCGATATGTTCGAGCCAGAGATGGACGAAGCGCGGCTTTGCCTACACGATACGAAGTTGAAATTTCGGCGGTTGACGGATTAAGTCTTGTTACCACTATTGATATTGATGTTCAGCGAGTGTTAGAGGCACAACTTCGTGCCACCCACGAGGCGAACAGTGCCAGAAATGGTGTTGCCGGACTAATTATGGATGTGAACACCGGGGCGATTCTTGCTATGGCAAACTACCCCACCTTTGATTTGAACAATCCGTTTGAGCTTGTGGGAAGATTCGCAACTAATCTTGAAAATAGCACATATGAACCCGGAAGTGCAGAATATCGTGCACTGCGAAACAATTTGATACAAGAAATGTGGCAAAACAAAAATGTGACCGACACCTATGAACCTGGGTCAACATTTAAGACAATGACCTATGCTATGGCGCTCGAGTCATTGTCGGATATGAATGTGAACACTACCTTTAACTGCACAGGTGGAATGGAAGTAGGAGGCACTCGAATAAACTGCCACCGAACCACAGGGCATGGGTCGCGGAACTTTGGTGAAGCACTGCAAGTTTCCTGCAATCCTGCAACAATGCAAATTGCCGCAAGGCTTGGTAGAGATTTGTTTTGGCAACATTTTGTAAACTTCGGATTTACCGAGCGAACAGGGATTGACCTGCCCGGAGAGGCCTTGGGGATATTCCACACCCACAGAGGGCTGAATGACGTTGAGCTTGCTGTAAGTTCCTTTGGGCAGACATTCAGAACTACTACTTTGCAACAGTTGGCGGCAACAGCGGCAGTTGCAAACGGCGGGTGGATAGTCCAACCCCATGTGGTCAGTGAACTTCGTGACAGTAACGGCAACGTGGTGTATGCTTTTGATACTTCCCCTCGTCGACAAATATTAAGTGCAGAAGTATGCAGACAAATTGCCCTTATACTTGAAGAAAATGTAACCGGCGGTGCTGCACGGAACACCTATCTTCTTGGTTACGCAGTGTCTGCAAAGACGGGAACAAGCGAAGTGCGAGACACGGTCAATCCTGAAACAGGGGAGTTTGACTTCCGTATAGGGTCGGCAGCTGCGTTTGCCCCTACACAAAATCCGCAAATTGCAATTTTGATAATGGTTGACCGTCCTGATGTGGCACGAAATCGTGTTTTCGGTTCAATTGTAGCCTCGCCATATATTCGTGAGACCCTTGGGCAGGTTCTGCCTATTCTTGGAGTAGAACGGTGGCTGACTGATGAAGACATGCGCGATATGACCATACAAGTTAGCGACTTTGTAGGCGGCACTCTCGAGGCGGCTCGGAATAATCTTGTGGCAGGTGGAGTAAGATATGAAGTGCGTGGAGAGGGAGCAACTGTTACTCGTCAATTCCCGGCGGCGAACTCTAACATAATTCGCGAGAATGCAAGGGTAATATTATTTACAGATGACACCCCCGAAACCGAAAGAGTTGTGCCGGTAGTCACCGGAAGTTCGGTTACTGCCGCTATGCAAAGACTGACTAACGAGGGCTTTAACGTGCAAATTCGTGGGTCGTTGAATATTCAGGCAGGTACCGGTGCTACCGTGACTGGGCAGTCAATAGCAGGGGGAACCCGTGCCCCTGTGGGAAGTGTAATCGAAATAAACGTTATTCATACTGACGTTGGAGATGGAACGTAACTTGCAATCAACGAAAGGATGCGTGAGGAAAAGCACAAGTTTTATAGATTATAGATTTTTGTACGCGATTTTCCCTCGCGCGTGGCACGCACATGAAATTATTTGAACTGCTTAATGGTGTAAAAATTGTCGAAACAAATGTGGGTGATGATTTTGCCATTTCAGAAGTTGAAACAGATAGCAGAGCCGTTAAAAGCGGCTCTGCGTTCCTATGTTTGATAGGGGAACACAGCGACGGGCATGACTATATCTCTGCTGCCCGTACTGCCGGGGCAAGTGTGATTATCGCCCAAACCCCATCTGAGCAATTGCGGCAAGGAAGCTATGTGCTGGTGGACAGCACCCGCCGTGCTGACTCGATGATGCATAGTGCTATGTTCGGCAATCCTGCCGCCGCCATGAAAGTGTTGGCGGTGACAGGGACAAACGGCAAGACCTCCACCACCTATATGCTGAAAGCTATTTTCGATGCGGCAGGGTATAAAACCGGGTTGGTGGGAACGATTAAGAACTTTATCGGCAGTCGTGTTGTGGAAAGTGACATGACCACGCCCAATCCACGGCAGTTGTACTCTTTGCTTGGAGCTATGCGAGATGAGGGGGTGGAATATGTGATGATGGAAGCCTCCAGTCATGCCCTTGAGTATGAGAAACTTGCCCCGATTACCCCTGAGGTGGGGGTGTTCACTAACCTAACACCTGAGCATCTTGACTTTCACGGCACAATGGAGAACTACGCTCGTGCCAAGTCAAAGCTGTTTACCATGTGCCGTCGCAACGTGATTAACATGGACGACGAGTACGGGGCGTATATGTACGAACACGCCGCAGGCGAGCGGTATTATCACTCGGCAAGCGGGAACAAAAAGGCGGAATTTCAAGCCCACAACGTGCAAAATCACAAGACGGATGGGGTTGAGTATGACCTAATCTCTCGTGACGATGCAGTTCATGTTCGCTGTGCCATACCGGGTACGTTCACTGTCGCGAACACCATGGGAGCGGCGGCGGCGGCTGTGTTGTGCGGCGTAAGCGGGCGAGATATTGCCCTTGCTCTTCGCCGACTTGAGGGTGTCAGCGGTCGCATGGAGCGGGTGAGCCTTGAGTCTGATTTTGCGGTGTTCATTGACTACGCCCACACCCCGGACGCACTTGAGAATGTGATTCGCTCTGTCCTTGGCTTTAAGGGCGATAACGAGCGATTGACGGTTATTTTTGGTTGCGGTGGGGACCGTGACAAGGTGAAACGCCCCCAAATGGGACGTATCGCCACTACCCTTGCTGACCACAGCATTATTACCAGCGACAACAGTCGCACCGAAGACCCTCAGTCTATCGTGAACGATATTCTTGCAGGAGTTGACCCTGGTGCGAGCTATACCACAATCGTGAACCGCCGCGAGGCAATTACCTATGCTGTTACTAATGCAAAAGCAGGGGAGATTATTCTTATTGCCGGCAAAGGGCACGAAGATTACGAAATCAACGCCACAGGCAAGCACGCTTTCTCGGAAAAGCAAATTATCCGCGAGGCTTTTGCGGCGAGGTGAAAGGTCAAAGGTCGTGGGCTATGCGCCCACACCGCACAACCTTTTTGAAAAAAGGTTGACCAAAAACTTTTTTTGCCCAAAGTTTTTGAAAGGTGCGGAAAACTTTTTACAAAAAGTTTTCTGTGGTTTTGACCTTATGTTTTACAACAAACAAGGAACATTCACATGAAAGTAACCACACCAGAAATAAACATACAGCAGGCAGCCGTTGCCGCAGGGGGCAAAATTTCCCCCGCACAAACAGGAACATTCAGCGGTGCGACAATTGACTCTCGTTTGATAGAAAAGGGAATGATGTTTGTTGCCCTGCAAGGGGAAAAAGTGGACGGCGCAGATTATATCGCCCATGCCATCGAGGCGGGGGCGGCTGTTGCCCTTGCACAGCGAGCCCCTGCAGGCTATGAGGACAAAGTTATCCTTGTAGAGGATACCGTAGCCGCCCTTGGGAAAATGGCAAGCTGGCACAGAAGCCAGTTTGACCTAAAAATCGCCGCCATCACAGGCAGCGTCGGCAAAACCACCACAAAAGACATGATTCATACTGTGCTGTCGCAAAAGCACAAGACCCACAAAACAGCAGGAAACTTTAATAATCATATCGGAATGCCAATGACCCTGCTGTCTATTGACGAGAGTTACACGGCGGCAATTTACGAAATGGGAATGAACCACCGCGGAGAAATATCATATCTGTCCACTATGGCTCGTCCTGATGTTGCTGTTATCACAAATATCGGCACAGCACACATCGAAAACCTGGGCAGTCGCGAGGGCATTCGTGAGGCAAAATTAGAGATTCGTGACGGACTGAACCCGGACGGCACATTGATTCTTAACGGCGACGAGCCACTACTTGCGGGAATTGATGGTGCGCTGTATGTGTCTATGCACAGCCAAGACGCTAAGGTTTATGTGAGCAACATAATCGAGGGTGAGCGGGGAAGTGCATTTGACCTTGTTATCCGTGGGGAAAAGCAAGAAAGTATCGTTGTTCCCGCTTTTGGGCTACACAATGTGAATAACGCCGCAATGGCGTATATTGTGGGTGTGCTGTTCGGGCTGACCGACCAGCAAATCAGACAGGGACTTATGAGCTTTGTGCCGGAGGGAATGCGGCAGAATATTTACGATTACGGCGACATAAGTATTATAGAAGACTGTTACAACGCCAGCGCCGAAAGCATGAAAGCATCTCTTGCCACTCTTGCGGGATATACAAAGCGGCGTGGCGGACGAAGTGTTGCGGTGCTTGGGGAAATGCGTGAGCTTGGTGAGTTTTCCGCTATGCTCCATAGTGACGTGGGGCGTGCCGCCGCTGAAGTTGGGCTGGGCTTGCTTGTCACCGTTGGAGGGGAAGCCGAGCATATCGCTGTCGCCGCCTGTGAGGCGGGCATGAACCCATCAGCAATACTCACCCTTAACAGCGGCGAGAGTGCGGAAGAGGTAGCGAAAATTATTGCCCCTTTATTGAAAAAGACTGACCGTATCTTATTCAAAGCCAGCCGAGCCCTTGCCTTTGAGGAGATTATTGCGGAGTTGAAGGAGATTATATGAGCGAACAATTATTTTTGATACTTGCACTTGCGGTATGTTTTGTATTCACTCTTCTTTCCACCAAATGGATTATACCAAAGCTGAAAAGCATGAAAATGGGGCAGAAAATTCTTGATATTGGTCCACGCTGGCACAAAAGCAAAGAGGGAACACCCACCATGGGTGGACTGGCGTTTATCCTTTCTATAACTGCCACTATGCTTATTGCATGGCCCATACGCCGTGCCTTTGGAATGTATGACAACAGTTCACTTCTGCTTGTAGTCTACTTTTTTGCCCTTGCTAACGGCATTATCGGCATGGTTGATGACTATGCCAAGTTTAGCAAAGGGAAAAATCAAGGATTGCGTTCTTGGCAAAAGTTTTTGCTACAGCTGATTGTGTCCGGCGGACTGCTTTTATTCCTTTCCGTTCGCGGATACACAACCACCGAGCTGTATCTGCCATTTGTGAATGTTTATTTGCAATTAGGGGCGTTCTATTATGTGGTAATGTTGCTTCTGCTGACAGGAGTGCCGAACAGCGTGAACCTGACTGACGGGATTGACGGACTTGCGGCAAGCGTGACTTTGATTGTCGCCGCATTCTTTGCCGCCGTGGGGCTTGCAGGTCAGCCGGGGCAGGGAATAGCACTCTTTGCTTTGCTTATTGCAGGTGCTTGCCTTGGGTTCTTATGTTATAACTTCCACCCTGCACGAATATTTATGGGTGACACCGGATCGCTTTTTCTTGGAGGAGCGGTGGCGGCAATGGCGTTTATGATTGGCAACCCACTTATAATTTTGATTGTAGGTATCATATATATAATCGAAACTGCGTCAGTTATGTTACAGGTCGGCTACTTCAAGCTAAGCGGGGGTAAGCGGATATTCAAGATGGCACCTATACACCACCACTTCGAGAAATCAGGATGGGGCGAGGTGAAGATAGTGTTAGTTTTCAGCCTTGTGACCCTTGTTATGGCTGTTGGTAGTTATTTTTTGATGTAGCAAAATGTGTTGAGGTTGAAACATGATTGACCACAATGCTAATTAGTATGAAATAAAATTAAGGAGGAACGCATGGACAACAATAATATTCGACGAGCAAGCAATATGTCCGCAGATGGGCTGTCATATCGGGAAAACAACCCGTCAGCACCCACGCCGCGCGCTCCTCTTTCCCGTCGCCCAGAGCCGCCAAGCGAGGCTCCCCCGTTAGAGCAACGGCATATTCGTGGGCGAAAGCCGGTGATGCCACAGCAAGAAACAGTTGCACCTGAGCCACCTGTGCGCGAAGGAAAATCTCGCCCAAGCGACAAGCCTCGTCCAGAGGTAAAGGCGGCAAGAACGCGTCAACCTGAAAAATCGGGCAGAGAGGACGCAACGGTTGCCCGCACAGCAGTCGCAGGCGCACCATCTATGCCCAAACAAGGATTGATGGAGCGACTGAAATATAGAGTAGAGAACAAAGATGTTGTCCGCCCGGGAGATATTGTCCGTGAGCGGGGCGGTGTTGATCGGGGAATTCTTATATTAGTGTGCCTATTACTAATGCTTGGCACAGTAATGGTGTGGACTGCCAGCTATGCCGAGGCACTTTCGCGCCATGGCGACAGCCTACGGTTTATCCGTCCACAAATCACTTTTGTTATACTTGGACTTGTGGTGATGTTTGTTGTTATGCACATAGATTATCGTTTGATTAAAGTTTTTGCTTGGCCTATTTTTGGAGTTAGCGTAGCACTTCTTATTGCGGTGTTGCTGTTTGGGGCGGCACGTGGGCAGGCTATGCGTTGGCTTGACCTTGGATTTATTCGATTCCAGCCCTCGGAAGTGATGAAACTCGGTATCGTGGTGTTTCTTGCTAACTATTATCACAATTACAACAAGCGAGTGAACAGCAAAAAGTTTTGGGAGTCCTCTGTATATGGGGTGTTTATCCCAACTTTTGCTCTTGGCGTGGTTTGTGTGTTGATTATGGCTCAAAACCACTTTTCAGGCACAATTATCATGATGATGATTGGGGTGTTTGTAATATGGGGAAGCGGTGCAAAGAAGTTTTGGTTGATTTCAGCGGCAGTAGTTGCTTTGACTGGCATTGTAGTAATTATTATGACTGTACCATATGCAAGAGTACGTGTAGACGCGTGGCTGTTTCCAGAAAGATTTGAAATTACTGCTGAACTGTGGCAATCACACCAAGGCAGACTTGCCATTGGGTCGGGGGGGCTGTTCGGTGTTGGTATCGGCAACAGCAGGCAAAAGCATATGTTTGTCCCCGAACCGCACAATGACTTTATTTTTACTATTATAGCCGAAGAACTTGGATTTGTTGGGTCAATTCTTATTCTCGGACTGTATTTGGCGTTTATATGGCGTGGGCTTATTATCGCAAGAAAAGCACCATGCACATTTTCCAGCCTGCTGGTTTATGGTATCGTGTCAAAAGTAGCGATACAAACTTTGCTTAACATTGCAGTTGTTACAGGAGTTGCGCCAAATACAGGGGTGTCTTTGCCATTCGCTTCTTTCGGCGGTTCGGCACTTGTGATGTTGCTTGCGGAAATGGGGATTATCCTTTCGGTATCCAGGTATTCGTACCAAAACAAATAATTTTGACAGGAGAAAGTAAGGTGACAGAAAAAACTATACGTTCGGCAGCCGCCCACTTCAAGTTTGAGGGCGAGTTCCGAAGTTATTCCATGATAGAAACAGGAAATATTAACAACACCTTTATTATTGATTATGTAACAGAAATAGGTGGAGTTCGCCAGTATATTCTGCAAAGGCTTAACACTGATGTTTTCACAAAACCATATGATGTTATGGAAAATATCGATCGGGTTACTACTCATATACGCAGAAAGATGCGGGAGCGTGGAATTGACCCGACTAACAGGGTTCTGCGGTGTATTAAGACGATTGCAGGTAGCGTACTTCACAGAGATGAAAACGATTTGTTTTGGCGCGCCTATAATGTTATTACCAATACAAAAACATTTTCATCAGCAGAAACTCCCGAAAGATTTTATAAAGTTGGCTACGCTTTCGGTCAATTCCAGCTTATGTTGTCCGATTTTCCTGCGGAAGATTTGAACGAAACAATCCCTGATTTTCACAACACAGCAAAGCGATATGATGCGCTTATGAAAGCCGTGGAGGCCGACCCATGCGGACGGGCAGAATCTGTTGCTGCAGAAATCGAATTTGTCAAGGAAAGAGAAGAGATTTGCCCCTATCTATGCAACGGCATAAAAAGCGGAAAATTCCCCTTGCGTGTCACCCACAACGACACTAAAATGGACAATATCCTTGTTGATGTGACTACCGGTGAGGGGAAGTGCGTTATTGACCTTGATACGGTTATGCCCGGCACAGTGCTGAATGATTTTGGCGATGCTATCCGCTTTGGAGCAGCCACTACCGCCGAAGACGACCCTAACCTTGAAAATGTAGGTCTTCGCCTTGATATGTTCGAGGCTTTCACACGTGGATTCATTAAAGGTCTTGCGAATTCTCTTATTGATGATGAAATTAGAAGTTTCCCCATGGGAGTGCGGGTGCTTACATTCGAGCTTGGCATACGCTTTCTTACGGATTATATCAATGGAGATACATATTTTCGCACAACACGCGAGGGGCACAATCTTGACCGCGCAAGAAATCAGTTTAGGTTAGTGGAAGATATTGAAGCTAAGACAGGCGAAATGCAAAAGATTGTTGATTCGCTTATATAACAAAAAGAACGCTGGATAGCGTTCTCAACTTGAAGAAAAACCTTGGGGCATTGCCCCAAACCCCACTTAGGAACTTTTTGAAAAAAGTTCCTAAGAACCTCAAAAACTTTGGTACAAAAGCATTTCATGTTTTTGTGAGAAAAAGTTTTTAGTCCAGTTTTTTACAAAAAACTGGTCGGGTGTGGGGTGAAACCCCACGACTTTGACCTTTTTCTTCAGTCCGAGAACGCTGGATAGCGTTCTTTTTGTTTATATTATTTGCAAATAATCTTCATTGCATTTAGTGTCACGGCAAGCATTGCCTCTGGGTAATGCTTGTACGCCCCCATTTCGGCAGTCACCCAGTCGTCATAGCCAATCTCACGGAAAGCCTCCATCACCTGCGGCCAGTCAACGTCACCAGCCATAATGTCAACCCAACCGCCACCGCCACCAGACTTGCGGTAGTCCTTGAAATGCACCTTTACAATGCGCTCGCCAAGAATGCGAATCCACTGCTCAGGGAAAGCGTAGGCAATAAGGTTGCCCACGTCAAGGTACATACCAACATAAGGACTGCCAATCTTGTCAATAAAGTCACGCATTTCGATTGGCGAAAGCATAAAGTTGTTCCACACATTTTCGAGTCCGATTTTAACTTTGTGCTTTTCAGCTACAGGAGCAAGGCGTTTGATTGCCGCAAAAGCACGGTCATAAGCCTCGTCGTATCGAACGCCGTTCTTGCCGCCGCTAACCATTCCCGGAACAACAAGGATGCTGTCAGCACCAAGGGCGGCAGCCATCTCAAGCTCTTTTTCCACGATGGCAATAGCTTTCTCGCGAACAGCCTCGTCGTGAGATGTAATTGGCGACTGCCAGTGCAATGCAGTGGCAACACTGGGGATTGCCAAGCCTAAGTCGGCGGCATATTTGCGGATTTTCGCCCAATCCTCCGGGGTAGAGTCCATGCCGGTTGGGCCGTCATTTTCAAGAGCAATTTCAATGCCGTCATAGCCAACACGCTTTGCAATGTCCATCTTTTCGTACACGTCTTTGGCCGGTATCGACCAAACTGAAGTTCCAAGTTTCATGTTCATCTCCTTAAAGACCTTGGGCTTTCAGCCCAAACCCGACCAGTTTTTTGAAAAAAACTGGACTAAAAACTTTTTGTTAAGAAGGGGCTTTTGAAAAAGCCCCTCCAGACTGAAGAAAAAACCTAAAACATCTTGGGGCGTTGCCCCAAACCCCACTTAGGAACTTTTTGAAAAAGTTCCTAAGAACCTCAAAAACTTTGGTATAAAAGAACTTTGTGCTTTTGTGAGAAAAAGTTTTTAGTCAAGTTTTTTACAAGCCCTTGTGAGCGCTGAAGGCGACAGTATGGGCGGTTCACCCGTCCAGCAGGTCGCAGTAATGCGTGAGCGGGCAAAACTTGTGCGGTGTGGGCGCACAGCCCACTGTCTTGACCGTTTTCTTCAGGTTGAAGGGGCTTTTGAAAAGCCCCCCATAAACTCTACAAACAAAAACTACTTCGAGCAACCACAGCCACAGCCCGGCTTTACCAACTCGCCTTTTTTGTCGCAAGATTTCTCTTCCGCTTCAGCAAGCAGGATAGTGTCACGGTGGCTTTCAAGCAGGGCGATATGGTCAAAAGTCTTTGTACCGGCAAGAAGTTCGGTGAATAGCAAAATCTCATCGTAGTAGGCGTTACGACCCTCGAATTCAGGTGTGAACGCTTTGCCTTCGTTAGGGCAAACCTTAAAGTTTTTGCCGCCACGATAAATCAGCGCACCCTTCTCAAAGTTCATGCGATATGACATTTCAAAGCCATAGCCGTCGCCGTTAATTGTCCAGTCATCTTGAGCGTTGATAACCATGTCATCATAAATGTAGTTAGTGGAAACAATGTCGTAGCCACTTTCAGGGAATACTTTTTTGCCTACACTGCTAACAGCTTGCGGCATGCCGAACATCCACATGATTGTGTCAACGTCATGTACGTGCTGGTCAAGTAGTGCACCGCCTGCACACTCGTTGCGAAGCAGCCAGTTTTCCCACGACCAAATAGGGGTCACGCCGCCACGGTAGAAGTACGCACCTGTAACCTTGCCGAATGTGCCGTTGTCAATGTAATCTTTGGCGAACTGATACACATCCCAGTAACGAAGAGTGTGTCCAATCATCAGCTTTTTGCCTGTGCGTTTGCTGGCTTCAATCATATCATTACAAGCCTGTGACGAGCGAGCCATTGGCTTTTCGCAGAATACGTTCACGCCCATTTCCATAGCTTTGATAGCCATTGGAGCATGAAGGTGGGTTGGCAAGCACAGGTCAACGAAATCAAGATTTTCTTTCTTAATCATTTCTTCCATGCAGGTGTACAAATTGTAGGCAGACAAATCAAAGCCTTTGCTTGTTTGGTCAAGGTTGCCTGCGGTGGCTTGTCCGGTGTTTAGCTTCTTTTCATCAACATCACAGACAGCAACAAGGGTTGCACCCTCGCCGTTTTCTTTCATTTTAATGTAGTTTGTAAGGTGGGCACTGCCCATCATCCCCAAACCGACTAATCCTACGCGCATAATGGTGTTCTCCATTCGTGAAGGCAATAATATGCCGTTTTTTTGGTGGTTGGCATGACAATTTAAGAAAACAAGCCATAGCCTGTTCTATTCTATCATTTTGCAAGAGCATTGTCAAGGGTTTTTGCAAATCTTTTCGTGAAAAATTTCGTGAAATTTTCATAAAAGAGTGTGTTGAAAAAATTTACAAATAACTTCTTGTGATTTTTCGCAGTTTTTACTTGACAAAAGGCAAAAAATGTGAGATAATATCGAAAGACATTAAAAACCATAGAAGTCGTTGGGCTTGTGAATGCCCAATTATAGAGGAGAAAAATGAGAAAAACTAAAATTGTATGTACCGTAGGGCCAGCTGTTGACGCTCCCGAAATGATGGCGGCATTAGTTAATGGAGGCATGAATGTTGCCCGCTTTAACTTTTCACACGGCAAGCACGAGGACCACCTTGTTCGCGCTAATCTTGTGCGTGAGCAAGCGGCGAAAGCAGGGAAGAATGTTACCATGCTACTTGACACAAAGGGGCCGGAGATTCGTCTTGGCTTATTCAAGGATGGTCGTGCCGAGCTTGTAAAAGGGCAAAAGTTCACTCTTACAACCACCGAATGCGAGTGCGACAGCACCCGTGCTTTTGTGAATTATGCAGGGCTTCCGGCTGATGTAAAAGCCGGCGACACCATTATGATTGACGATGGCTTGATTAACATGACTGTTGAAAAAGTTGATGGCAACGATGTTGTTTGCGTTGTGCATAACAGCGGCGTTGTCACCAACCGCAAGAAGGCGAATGTGCCGGATGTTGCACTAAATTTGCCCTCGATGACCGAGCAAGACAAAGCGGATATTCTTTTCGCCGCAAAGAACGATTTTGACTATATCGCAGTTTCTTTCGTTCGCAAAAAAGAAGACCTGATTGAAATCTACGACTTCCTTAAAGCCAACGGTGGCGAGGGTATTCAGCTTATCGCTAAAATCGAGAACCGCGAGGGCGTGGACAACATTGACGAAATCATCGAAACAGGTGACGGCATCATGGTTGCCCGCGGCGACCTTGGCGTTGAAGTGCCTTTCGAGGAAATTCCCCTACATCAAAAGAGCATTATCGAGAAGTGCAATGCCGCAGGCAAAGTAGTCATCACGGCTACCCAAATGCTTGAGTCTATGGTGGTCAATCCCCGCCCAACCCGCGCGGAAGTGACCGACATTGCCAATGCTGTCTTTGATGGCACAGACGCAACAATGCTTTCTGCCGAAACAGCTGGTGGCGCACATCCTATTGCCGCAGTAGAAACAATGGCGAAGATTGCTCTGCATACCGAAACAAACATTGACTATTGGGGCGAGGCTTGCTTTGCTGACATTGACGAAGATGACGACAGTATACTGAATGCTACTGCCCATGCGGCGTACATTGCTGCCGCTAATGTGAAAGCTGGTGCTATCGTTGCGGTGACAAGAAACGGCTGTATTGCACGCAATATCGCGAAATTCCGTCCTGCTTGCCCTGTTATTGCCATAACAAACAACCCACGGACATATCGCCAATTGAATCTGTCTTGGGGTGTGGTTCCTGTCCTTGTTGAGGGCAAAACTGCCGAGGAACTGGCTGACGCATCTGCCAAAATCGCACTTGGGACAACCTTGGTTAAGTCGGGCGACAAAGCAGTTATCGTTGCCATGAGCGGAGATTGCGGAACAGACGCCCTTTCTGGCGGAATTGGCGTTGCAAAGCTGTAGACCACTTATATGAAACAAACCCGCCATTCCTTTTTGGAACGGCGGGTTTTTATTTCACATAGTTCTCCCCTTGTTTGGTGAACATTTCAGCGTACTTGCCACATAGTGTCATAAGCTGGTCATGCGAACCTATTTTGGCGATTTTGCCGCCATGGATTATTGCTCCACCAAACAAAAATTACACATTTTGACTGTGAAAAAATACGCAGTTTGCCGTGCTTCCAAAATGGCTTGATTAGAAAAATCAAGTTGCCGAACATGGTTGTGATTTTTTTCATAACGGTCTCCGAGAGGTATATTGACAATATGATAAATAAGTGATATAATTAAAGAAAACTAGGAGAATAACATGGAAACAGAAATTTTACATAGTAGTGGACAGGACATTCTCGAAACAAACATACCGCCGTTTGCCACCCCTCCACAAAAGAAGATAAATCCGTGGTGGATTGCCGCCGCTTCGTGGATTATCATTGGTTTTGTGGTAACAGTTTTGATTGTCACCGGAACATTCGCCAGTTACGAAAGCAGAATTGTCGGTAGGTGGGTGGTGCAAGATCGCGCGTTGCCGTCAAGTTCGGTAATTGTATTTAACGAAGATGGCACAGGATATTCTTACGAATGGACTAGTAATACAGCACGTTCGTATTTTATGTGGAGAATAGAAAATTCCGAGCTTGTTATGATAGGCGACAATAGCATGAGTGCCGACTCGCAAAGAATCAGATTTAACTCGAATAATGAGTTTGAGTTATTCCCAAATGAACCGCTGTTTTCCCTACATGGGTTAAGATTTGTTTTCAGACGCTACAATGAGCAAGAAGTTGTTAATACCGGATTGTATGGGCGTTGGAGAATTGCAGTGAATCGCTATCTTGTTGTTCGAGAAGGCGGGAACGCGGTTGTCCTTGAATATCAAGGCGGCGAGCCGATAAATCATCAACATTTCAGATGGGTGCGCCTGCAGGGAACTATTCACTCCGGCACTGCACGAACGGATTTTTTTGATGAAAGCGGAGGAAGCATTACGCTAAGTCGTGATTTAGAAGAAGTCGAATTTACCGTTTCGGGGAACGAATTGAGGGTTGTACATAGGAACACCGAAACTCGACTGCAACGAGCAAGAAGACCTTAATTGTCTAAAGACCCAAGCATTTTTGCTTGGGTCAACCTAAAGAAAAAAGTCTTTTGTCTTGGGGCTTTGCCCCAAACCCCAATTAGGAACTTGCCCGCTCACGCATTACGGCGACCTGTTTGACGGCTGTGGAATTATCCTGAGCCTGCTCGGCGGCAAAGCCACCGACACCGCTCAGGGAACACAAAAACACAAGCCGCCAATGCCGTCGCCTTCAGCGCTCACAAGGGCTTTGAAAAAAGTTCCTAAGAACCTCAAAAACTTTGGTACAAAAGCATTGTATGCTTTTGTGAGGAAAAGTTTTTAGTCCAGTTTTTTTCAAAAAACTGGTCGGGTGTGGGCGGAAAGCCCACGACCTTGACCTTTTACTTCACTCTGAACCAAGCATTTTTGCTTGGTTCTTTCTTATTTTACACCTCCACAGCCCCCGCACCCAATCTTGCAATTTCGTCAATCATGTTGGTTTCGGCGTAGGCAATGGCCTGACGGATGGAGTTTTTGATGGCGTTAGCGTTGGAGCTGCCTTGCGCTTTAATCACAGGGCGGGCGATACCAAGGAAGGGCGCGCCCCCATATTCAGTAGGGTCGAACTCCTTTTTCAACAGGTCAAAGCCCTTTTTGGAGATTAACGCTCCCGCTTTGGTGAAGGCATTTTTCATCAGCACACCTTTGACTTTACGCATGGTGAACGCCGCTGTACCCTCGATGGTTTTCAGCAGAATGTTGCCGCAAAATCCGTCTGTTACTAACACGTCACAGCGGTCGAAAGGCACACCTTTGCCCTCGATATTGCCCACGAAATTGATGTTTTCATCTTCGGACAGTATTTTGTGGGTTTCCACAAGCAGGGCAGGGCCTTTGCAAGCCTCTGTGCCGTTATTTAGCAGACCAACACGAGGGGAGGGAATGTTCATCACGTTTTTCATGTAAATGCTTCCCATGCGGGCGAACTGTTGCAGGTGCTGGGCGGTGACTACTGTGTTCGCCCCCGAATCCAGTAGCAACATTGGGGTGGTCAGCGGTACAATAGTGGCAATAGCCGAGCGGTGAATGCCCGGAATACGCCGCACAAACAGGGAAGAGGCAAGGTGCAACGCCCCGGTGCTACCTGCGCTGACAAAAGCGTCCACCTGCCCCTCACGGAGCAAATCCATGCCAATGCGAATAGAGCAGTTTGCCTTTGACCGCACGTCAAGTGGGTTGTCGTCCATTGCAATGTGGGTTTCGGCGTGATGGATGGCGATACCTGTCAGGTCAATGGCATTTTGCGTGGCAAGGTTGCGGATTGTGGTCTCGTGCCCCACAAGGGAAACGTCGGCGGACAAAGTGGCACGAGCCATTGCCGCGCCAAGAATTATTTCAAGTGGGGCGTTGTCGCCGCCCATAGCATCGATTAGAATTTTCATGTGAGTTCTCCGTGGATGAAGATTTTGTTGTTGTAGGGGTGGGCATTGCCCGTCCGTGTGTTGGGTGCAGATGAACATTATGTAGGGGCGGGTTACGGATTTTGTGCCCGCCCGTTTGTTGAATATTGCTCGCGGGCGTTGAGCCCCGCCCCTACGGCAAGGAAGTGGGGTGCAGGTTGTATCAAATAACGGCGTGCCGAGAAAGCCTGCCCCGTACTTGATACGGGGTCACGCCCTACGGAGTGCGGTGCGAATTTGTTCGTGCGTTTTCGTGCCTGTTCGTGGTAAAATGCCCTTGACCTTCTTCCACTTCACGGAGGGGTGGCTTGTGTGGCGGGCAGACACAAGGTCTGCCCCTACGCATGGTTTGGGTGGTTGGTTTTGACCTTTATCTGTTCTTTATTACCTGTTAGCTGTTAATTCCTCCATCGCCCTTTTCACATACGCCCCATTCCGCTCAGCTTTGCGGCGGATGTGCTGGTCAAGGGGGCGAATAATGCCGAAGTTGGCGTTGCTCGGTTGGAACTTGCCCCCTGCATAACCGCTGACGTAGTGCGCCAGCGCGCCAATCATGGTGGTGTTCGGGAAGATTGTGCTTTCCTGCTCCGCCGCGCGCCTTGCGGCGTTCAGCCCTGCAACCACGCCGGAAGAGGCAGACTCAACATACCCCTCCACCCCGGTAATCTGCCCGGCGAAGAAGATATTCGGGCGCGCCACCATAGAATAATCCGCCGCCAGCATTCCCGGCGAGTTTAGGTATGTATTGCGGTGCATCACCCCATAGCGGAGAAATTCAGCGTTCTCTAACCCTGGTATCATGCGGAAAACCCGCTTTTGCTCGGAAAAGGCAAGGCGGGTCTGGAAACCAACCAAGTTGTAGCAGGTGGCATCAAGGTTCTCTTTCCGCAGTTGCACCACCGCGCAGGGACGCCGCCCTGTACGTGGGTCGGTTAGCCCCACAGGCTTCAGAGGCCCGAAGAGTAGACTCCGCTCTCCACGAGAGGCAAGCACCTCCACCGGCATACACCCCTCGAACACCTGCAAATCTCCCTGTGCCTGGCGGTCAAAGTCTTTCAGCTCCGCTAATCTTGCAGAAAGAAGCTCCCGCAAAAATGCGGCGTACTCCTCTTCGTTCATGGCACAGTTTAGGTAGTCCGCACCCCCTTTGTCGTAGCGGGAGGCGGCGAAAACACGGGTCATGTCAATACTGTCTGCCTCGATAATCGGGGCGGCGGCATCAAAGAAGTGCAGTTTTTCGGGAGCGAGATACTGGCTGATAAATTCGGACAGGCTGTCGCTGGTCAGCGGTCCCGTGGCGATAACCGTAATGTCCGCAAGGTCAATGGCAGTCACCTCCACATTGTCCCGCACTTGAATGTTGGGGTGACTGCGAATTTTCGCGGTGATATATGCGGCGAATCGCTCTCGGTCAACGGACAGCGCGCCCCCCGCAGGGACACGAGTGGCACGTGCCGCCTCAAGTACAAGCGAGCCGAGGTGGGTCATTTCCTGCTTCAGCAGTCCACTTGCGGTGTCCTCCTGCTCCGAACGGAGGGAGTTTGAGCAAACAAGCTCGGCGAAGTCGGGGTTGCTGTGGGCAGGGGTCATCTTTTCCCCCTTCATCTCGTACAGCTTCACGAAACAGCCGCTGTTTGCCGCCGCCCACGCCGCCTCGCACCCTGCAAGTCCTGCGCCGATTACGTTAATGGTAGGACTATTCGTCATCTTCGTTCTCCTCGTGAGTGGAACGCTCGTATTCAGGTGGGGCAGGGACTTTGTGTCCGCAACCTTTTTCACGGCAAGCAAGCATGGTGGGCTTGCCCTTTGCTCGCTTCACGAAAAGCACATTGTCGCAGGTGGGACACTTTTCTTTCGCGGGCAGGTCAAAAGCAGAGAATGTACACTCCGGGTACTTCTCACAGCTGTAAAATATCTTTTTGTTACGCCCGCGTTTCACAACAACATCACTGCCGCAACTGGGGCAGTTTGCTCCTGCGGAAACTTTGATTTGCTTGATAAACTTGCACTTTGGATAGTTTTCGCAGGCGTGGAAATTGCCGTATCTGCCGCTACGCAACACCATGCCCGACCCGCATTGCTCACAGGTCATGCCCTCTACAGGCACAGGGGCGGTCTTTTCCACCACAGTCTTGCCGTCTTTGGCAAGGGGCTTGGTGTTTTTGCATTCGGGGTAGCTTGGGCAGGCGGCGAACTTGCCGAAACGCCCGGACTTTACAATCATTCGCTTGCCGCAAAGTTCACAGTCAAGGTCAAGCTCCTCGTCAGGTACGGCGATTTTGTCATCGCCAACCTCCTCCATAGCCTTGTTCAAGTCAGATTCAAAGCCGGAGTAAAACTGGGTCAAAACAGCATTCATCGAGGTTTCACCCTCGCCAATTCCGTCTAATTTTTCCTCCATTTGTGCGGTGAAAGTGTAGTCAACAACGTCGGCGAACTTCTCCACCATGAGCTTGTTGGTTATCTCTCCAAGAGGAGTGGGCATAAACGCCTTGCCCTCCCGCGCCACATAGCCACGAGAAAGAATCGTACCAACAATAGAAGCGTAGGTACTTGGGCGACCAATGCCGCGCTCTTTCAGTTCTTCAAGGAAAGATGCGTCGTTGTATCTTGGCGGTGGCTCGGTAAAGTGCTGTTTGGGGATGATTTCATTGCAATTTAGCACCTGTTTCGCCTCAAGGGGAGGCAGGTTGCCTTTGCCGTCCTCGGATTCTTCTGTGTCGGGATTATTGTCCGACACTTGCTCCACAGTATCCTCGTACACCGACAAGAAACCGGGGAATTTAAGGGTACTGCCGCTGGCTTTGAATATATATCCGCCGCTGCCGATGTCCGCATTTACCGTATCGAAAATAGCACTCGCCATCTGACTGGCAAGAAAGCGGGTGTATATCAAGCGGTACAGGCGATACTGGTCACGGGAAAGGCGCTCCTTTATCTTTTCGGGAGTGAAGTCCACATTAGAGGGGCGAATAGCCTCGTGAGCGTCTTGTGACGCACCTTTGGTCTTGTACGCCCGTGGCTTGGTAGGGTAGTATTCCTCGCCGTAGTTGGCGATAATATGTGCTTTCGCCGCATCTGTGGCTTCGTTTGATATGCGCAACGAGTCGGTACGCATATAGGTGATAAGCCCTTGCACTCCGCCCATGCCTGCACCAAGGTTCACACCCTCGTACAATTCCTGTGCGATTTGCATGGTGCGTGAAGCAGAAAAGCCTAACTTTCGATAAGCTCCTTGTTGCAACGACGAAGTGATAAAGGGAGCGGAGGGGTTGCGCACCTTTTGTGATTTCTTCACTTCGCCTACCACAAATGGACCGGGCTTTGTGGCGGTTAGAATCTCGCTTGCCTGCTCTTCGTTGGTGATTTCGATTTTCTTGTCAGCTCCCCAAAAGCGGGCGGTGAGCTTTTTGCCGTCTGCGGTAGTCAGCTCAAGAGTGATACGCCAAAATTCCTTTGGTACAAAGGCACGAATCTCCTCTTCCCGCTCCACAATCAATCGAGTAGCCACCGACTGAACACGCCCAGCCGACAGCCCTGAACGGACAGTTTTCCACAGATAAGGGCTGAGTTTATAGCCCACAATGCGGTCAAGCAGTCGTCTTGCTTGTTGTGAATCTACCAGTTGCATATCAATAGCACGCGGGCTTTTGATTGCTTCTTTCACGGCGGTTTTAGTAACTTCGTTAAATGTTACACGCTGTGCCTCTGTTGGGTTAATGCCAAGTGCGTTGCACAAATGCCATGAAATGGCCTCGCCTTCTCGGTCGGCGTCCGTTGCAAAAAAGATTTTTTTTGCCTTTTTCGATTCTTTAACAAGCTCACGAATAACATCCCCTTTACCACGAATGTTAATATAATGAGGCATGAAACCAGCCTCGATGTCAATGCCCAACTTGCTTTTAGGCAGGTCACGAACATGACCCACCGATGACATTACTTTATAGTTCGAGCCAAGATAGCCCTTGATTGTATTCGCCTTTGACGGCGACTCCACGATTACTAAATTTGCCATGAAATTATATCCTTATTGTTTTAGTGTTGTTATATGGGTTCGTTTGAATGTTTCCGAAAGTCCCCTTCCTCGGGAAGGGGTGGCAGTCGGCGGTTTTCCGACTGACGGGGTAGGTGTGAAAGCAACACGCCTACAAGAGTGTGCGGTTTTCGTGCATTTTCTTGTGCGTTTGTGGTTGACCTTACGCCCTTAATTCTTCATTTCCTCTCATACCTGCCCCCCGGTAGCGGCTTCACCAACCCCTTAATCTCAAGGATGGTGAGGGATGCCATCACTGTGTTGATAGCAATGCCACCGGCGGCAAGCTCGTCAGGAGTGGCGGGAACAGAGAGAGCCTCGTACACCTGCTTGTTAATGCCCACTAATCCTGCAACCGCCTTTGTCCGCTTTTCATCAGGGATTTCCTGTTTGTTTGGCGGTGGGGGAGGTGTGGCATCAACCGATTTTGTTGGAGCAGTCTGCTTTTTGGGAGCAATCTTCTCAACAGGAGCAGTCTGCTTTGCGGGAGTTTCTTGCTTTGCGGCGGGAGCGAGGGAGGGAAGTGTGTCGTTTTCTTTCTTCGCCGCATCCCTTGTCCGTCGCTGTGCCCCATAACTATCAGCGGCAACTTTCATGCCACGGGTATTACTTGGCACGCCCTTAGCCCGTCCGAACTTTAGGTTCTCAAGAAATATTTTATTCGGAAACAGGAATTGATATTCTTCCAATATATCTTCGGCACAGGTAATTGGCTTTGCACCATCTTTGATGAGCTTGTTCGTTCCCTGGCTGTTGGCTTCGCCAACTTTACCCGGCAAAGCGAACACATCTCGCCCCTGCTTAATAGCCGTGCGTGCAGTAATAAGCGCCCCGCTCCGTCCGTCTGCTTCGATAACAACTGTGCCATTAGAAATGCCGGACATCAGTCGATTCCGTATAGGAAAGTTCACCGAGTTAGGTGGAGTGCCAGGCTTGAATTCGGTGATAATCGTGCCTTTCACCGCAATTTCCTCCATTAACTCAAGGTTTTCGGAAGGATAAACCCTATCAATTCCGCAACCGATGACGCCAATAGTATGCCCACCTGCGTCAAGGCAAGCACGATGGCAAATTGCGTCTACTCCAAGTGCCAACCCGGACACTACAATCGCCCCACCCCGTGCCATGTCGTGGGAAAACAGATACGCCTGACGCTGACCATATTCACTCATACGGCGAGTGCCAACAGCGGCGACAAGAACATTTTCGTCAATCACAGGTAGCTTTCCGCGATAGTACAGCAAAATCGGCTTGGTTTGAATGCGCGCCAGTCGCTTTGAGTACAACGGGCTGTTAGCAGGAAGCAAACCAATATTATTTTGCTCGCACCACAGCTTTATATGCTCCGCTTCCCCAAGGTCTTTGTTCATCAAACGAGTGATGGTTTCAGGACTGATTTTTGTGGAAGAGGGAAGCGTGGACGGGTCTTCGACTTCGTATATTTTTTGCACATCATCTTCAAAATATTCAAGGAGTAGCTCCCCTGCGGAACTACCCGGACTGCAACATAAACTTAACCACAGCCAGTAAATTATATCATGTTTTGGGGTGTCCATATGTACCTCCTATGGTTTTACAAAATTTCGCTTCCCACAGCAACACACTCGCCGCCACAGCCGCATTCAGGGATTCAACCCCTTCCGCCATGGGTATGTACACACAGGCGTCTGCCGCAGAAATCACTTCAGGCGGCACGCCATTTGCCTCGTTGCCAATAATAAAGACGGAGTTTGGCAGAATCGATAGTTCTCGCAGGCTGTGAGCGTCTTCCGACAAAGCGGCGGCATATACAGCACAGCCACTTTCCTGCAAAGCCAGAACCGAGCCGAGAAAATCCTTTACAACAATAATTTTCATGGAAAACAACGCACCCATTGCGGCACGAATGACCTTTGGGTTGTAAATGTCTACGCAGTCGGCAGACAAAATCAGCTCGTCCACTCCAAAAGCCACCGCCGAACGGATAATCGTTCCCACATTCCCAGGGTCACGGAGAGAGGACAACATCAGTCGTGTTCGCCGGCTACTTTCACTTGCGTTGCAATCTGCTTTATATATTGTAGCAAATTTATGTCGTTTGTCAAGTCCCCCGGCTACACAAAATATCCCCTCCGGGCTTTTTTCTGCGGATAGCTTCTCGTATACAGAGCCTGAAATATTGATACGACGACATTTTTGTTGTGATTTTTCTAACGCCGAGATGCAAAAATCTTTTGCAACATCAGTGAAAAAAACATATTTTAGGTCAATGCCTTTCTCTAAAGCCTCAAGGAACAATTTCTTCCCTTCAAAGGCAAAAAGTCCGCTGTCACGGCGGTGTTTCGCCTCTCGCAGGCGTATGGTATCAAGGATTATCGGGTTTGTCCTGCTTGTGATGGTTTCCATCGCGTCATGTGCGAAGAGAAAGTCGCGCTCCAAAGTTGGAACGGAAATTTTCCTATCTCGCGCGTCCTTTCTAAAGTTGTTCCATATAACGAAAAAATACGGAAAGTCCGAGGAATATACCTCGGACTTTTGTATTATGCAAGTGCAGCTTTTGCTTTTTCAACAAGAGCGGCGAACGCCTCTTTGTCATGTACTGCAAGCTCTGACAGCATTTTGCGATTAAGGTTAATCTCTGCTTTTTTAAGCCCGTTCATGAACTGGGAATAGTTCATGCCGCATACTTTTGCCTGTGCAGAAATACGTGTAATCCACAATGCACGGAACTCACGCTTTTTTTGCTTGCGTCCAACATAGGCATAGTTGCCGCTTTTCATTACGGCTTGCTTTGCCATCTTAAAATTCTTGCTTTTCGCACCCCAATAGCCCTTTGCGGACTTTAGGACTGCTCTTCTTCTTTTGCGGGTTACTACCGCACCTTTTACTCTTGCCATTTTTTATACTCCTAAGTGATGATGAAATTTTGTTAAACGAACCACGAACAGCTATCATTTATTTGACAACTGTACCATTTCTGTTCGTTCACGCTTCGGGGCTGGTTATTTGTCTGCGGGGTGAATAAATCGCACTCCCATAATAACAACCCTTCAGCATTACTAATGCTTTTGAATCAAGTGCTTTACAGTTGGTGCAAAAGATTCGCTTACATAGCCGCCGCCGCGCAAAGCCATTTTGCGTTTGGCACTTTTGTGTCCAAGTTTGTGACGACGATTTTGTCTGTTCATCTTCACTTTGCCACCGCCGGTAACGCTAAAGCGTTTGGCAGAAGCCTTGTGTGTTTTGATTTTTCCCATTGATTTATACCTCTCTTTTAATTAGTAACTAACTTATTCCTTCGTAGTTTCAGCTGGCTTTTCGGAAACATCTTTCGATTCTTTAGGTTCTTTCGCCTTTTTCTCTGATTTAAGGGGGTGAATGACCATAGTCATACTACGCCCGTCAAGAACCGGCTTTTTGTCTGCTTCGCTAATTTCTGCACAAGCATCACGGAACTGTTCAAGTAGCTCGATACCAAGGCGCTGGTGAGCAATTTGTCGTCCACGGAAACGCAAAACAAGTTTAACCTTGTGTCCTTGTTCAAGAAACTTTTTCGCATGACCGATTTTGGTGTTCAAATCGTTCTGGTCAATAACATAAGACAAACGAATTTCTTTGATTTCGTTGACTTGTTGCTTCTTTTTCGCTTCTTTTTCCTTTTTGTTTCGCTCGAAACAATATTTGCCATAGTCCATAACACGGCAAACAGGGGGGGTGGCACCTTTGACCATTAACACAAGGTCAAGGTCGCGGTCAACAGCTTGCTTTTGTGCGTCCGCAAGTTTGTGAATACCAAGCTGCTCGTTATCCGGACCTAACAGGCGAACATCAGAGTTTCGTTGAAGTCCACCCTTTGTGTAAATTTGGTCGTTCATGAGTACATCGCGTGAAGTTTGCTTTTTGATAGAAGTCACCTCTCGTGTTTGATAAAATAAAAAAGCACAGACATCAAAGACTGCGCAACAAAAATACCAATAACATTGGTGGAAAATGTTGACCTGTTTGCATTGTTGCGGCAGGTGGGGGAAGTCCCCGCTTCTTTGTTTATTAGTGTGTTGAAAATCTCGGTGGAAAGTGGCGAACAGCCACTTGGAGCGAATTATTTTGAATTTTTCAAAAATCATTTTGTTGCGTAGCAACAGTTTTTGAAAAAATCAAAATAACGAGTTTGAAACATGATTAACCTCAAACTCCTCTGTCCAACATTTACTGCAGATAAGTATATCACATCCGTTCCCATGTGTCAATAGGAAAAGCAGGTGTAGTTGTAAACAATATGTGAACTTTGCTTATGGACAGCTATGAACATCCCTTGTGTACAGCCATTTGGCGATTAAGCCAAGCCACATCGGGCATATACTACACCATGACAACACAGATTATACAAGCAAAATCAATAAAATCAGAGGCGGTTGTTTTCCTTGGCGCTTTGCGAAGCGGATTTTTATCGGCGGTGTCAACCTATCTTCATCAAAGTTTGACAATGGAGGATACGTTACCGCAACTTGCCGACCTGCTGTCTGACATGGCAGAGACGGAAATCGCCCATTATCACGCCATCGGTGGGTGCATTGCCGCCTTTGGAGCAGACCCAACCCCGGTTGTGCAAAGCAGAGGTGCGGTCAGCTTGCCGCCGCTCCAGTCGCCGAAAGAGATAATACGAAACGGCATTTCGGAGTGTCGTAGAGTTATAGCGTTGCTAAACAGCATTACGGGATTTTTTTGCGACAGCGAAATATGCGACATTCTGAAGGCAATAACAGCAACCGAAGAAAGTCACATCGAGGCATTGTTTGGGCTGTATGGGGAATGTTCGTAGTGGGGTAGAACACAATCTTGTCATTCCGCACTATCTACATCATCTTCAATCTCGATGATTTTTTTAATCATTTCGGTAACTTCAATCACAATTTCCATTGGAGCTGCTTCAATGAAGCTAGCGTTTCGCCTTTGTATATCAAAAACTTTCGCTTGGTCGCACATGATAACGCCATTTGTCACAGTCCTATCGTCAAGTCGTATGTGCATGGGAAAATTTCTGTCAGTGTTTGTTATAGGGCAAAGCATTGCTAAGGATTTGGTAAATTCGTTAAAGGCATTATTGCTTATTACAATTGCAGGTCTGCGTCCCTTTTGCTCTCGTCCCATTTGCGGGTCGAAGTCTAACCATATAATATCACCTTGTTTAACCTTGTAGAACATTACCACACCTCTTTCCCCACGGGACTTCCCATATCCCACTCTTCGGCAATATATTCCCCTTCAAAGCCATCCAAAAGCTCTCGCAAAGTTTTTTGGGCGGTTGGCTTTGTCACCTTTTTTATAACAAGTCCGTCATTTTCAACAAAGATTTCTACGGTGTCATTGTCAGAAAACTTTACTGCATCTAATAACTGCTTTGGCAGTCTAATACCTTGTGAGTTCCCCCACTTTTTAATATTTGTTGTCATGTGTGTGTTTCCTTTCGAGGGTATATACATAGTATACACCAAAACGAGCAAAAAGTCAATGCCTTTTGTAAAAAAATATTGTGACTATCGTGTTAGTTCATGGAACAGCCAAAACAATGTCATTGCGGGCTACGACCCGCAATCTCATCAAATATTAAAGTATCATGGGGTTGCGGGTCAAGCCCGCAATAGAGTTGTAACGAAATTAAATATCGTCTTATGAACGACTCCACCGAACGTCATTGCAAAGGCGGTTTGTGCCGTGCAATCCAGTGAAAGGGCAAGAAATCGCCAACCCGTAAAACAATGAAATTTCTCGTCCAACGACTGGATTGCACGCGGAAAATCGCCGCTTTGCAATGACGAGGCTGTTTGTTTGGTTTAAGATGGAGTAATATTTTAATTTCGACACAAGTTTAATAACAAATGAAAAGTTGAAACTTTATATTATGTTCTATCTTGATAGTCATAAAAAATATTTAGTTAAATAATGACGCTAAAACATCAATCCCGCAAAATGTGTGGAATAAAGCCATTTAACCTCACCCCTCTGCCTGCATTCTATCTAATTCCATTCCCGCCGTCTTGCCATAGGCACGAATCAGTCCGCCTTTGCCCAGCATAATGCCGCCGTAGTAGCGGACAACTGCAACAATAATTCCGTCAAGGTCACGGCGTTTGATGGCGGTCAGTACAGGCAACCCTGCCGTTCCTCGTGGCTCGCCGTTGTCGTCGCATTTCTCGCGTCCATTCACTACATAAGCGTACACAACATGGGCACTTCGCTTGTGCTCTTTTTGTAGGTGAGCGATAATTGTCTTGGCTTCTTGCTCGTCAGAAATCATGGCACTGTAGCCAATAAAGCGTGATTTTTTCTCGGTGTATTCAGTCATAGGACTATTTTATCATATTTCGAGGGCAAATGCAAGGGGGTGCCCTCTAAGACGGTTTCAGGTCAATCATGCTTCAACCTCGTTTTTCTTACTTCGTCAAAAATCGTTGCTACGCAACGAAAACCATTTTGACAAAGTAAGAAAAATACGCTCCAGGCGTTTTTAGTAAGCGCCGAAGGTTGCGGTACGGGCGGTTCACCCGCACGGCAGGCAACCGAAGTGCGTGAGCGACCTGCGGAAAAACACCGCCTATCCGCCGAGATAGAAGGCACACTCATGCAAGAAAAAAACTTTCAAAAAAAATCGTCTTTTCTATTGATTTATTTTTTCTGATGTGATATAATGAAATAACGCCTAAAGAGTGGACTGGAGTCATATGGGCATACTCACTCTGTTTAAGAAGGCGAAAAACCTTAATTACTTACCCTTGGAGGAAGAAAAAATGAGCGGAACTGACAAAACACGCGTTGCCATTATTGGCTGCGGTGGTATCGCCAACGGCAAACACATGCCAAGTCTGAAACGTCTTAAAACTGTTGAAATGGTGGGCTTTTGTGATATTGTCTTAGAGCGTGCCGAAAAAGCAAAGGAGCAATACGGCACACCTGAATCCAAGGTTTATGCTGACTATAAGCAAATGCTTGCGGAATTAAAGCCTGATGTTGTTCAAGTTTTAACGCCAAACGCTTCTCACTCTTATATTACTTGCGATGCGCTTGAGGCAGGTGCGCATGTTATGTGCGAAAAGCCAATGGCTAAAACCGCAGCAGAAGCTCGCAAAATGATTGAAACATCAAAGAAAACAGGGAAACTGCTGACTATTGGGTATCAAAACAGATTTCGTGCTGACAGCACTCAAATGAAAAAGGTTTGCGAACGCGGAGACCTTGGAGAGATTTATTTCGCCAAAGCTCATGCGATTCGTCGTCGTGGCGTGCCGACTTGGGGCGTTTTCCTTAAAGAAGAAGAGCAGGGTGGCGGTCCGCTGATTGACATTGGCACACACGCACTTGACCTTGCTTTGTGGATAATGGACAACTACGAGCCTGCATATGCAGTTGGCACGGCGTACAAAAAGTTCCGCAATCAAACAGACACAGGAAATCTTTTTGGCGACTGGAATCCGGACGAATTTACTGTAGAGGATTCGGCTTTTGGTTTCGTTGTAATGAAAAACGGGGCGACCATCTTTATTGAATCAAGCTGGGCGCTGAACACCCTTGATGTCGCTGAAGGTCAGACTACCCTTTGCGGTACTTTGGGTGGTGCTGATATGCGTGATGGACTTCGTATTAACAAAGTTGACCTTGGCAGACAAACCACCATTCGTCCGAATTTGTCTGCGGGCGGGGTTGCTTTCTATGAGGGTAGCAGCAATAAAGCCGAAGACATCGAGGCGGCAGTGTGGATTGCGGCGGTTCGTGAAGGCAAAGAATTGATTGTGAAACCGGAGCAAGCCCTTGTTGTAACCGAAATTCTTGAGGCGATTTACAAGTCTTCTGAATCTGGTAATCCGGTTTATTTTTAGGGAAAAATAACGACTTTTAGGAGAAACGCATATGAAATTAGGCGTATTTACAGTATGTTTGCACCATATGCCCTTTGAAGAGGCGGCGCAATATCTTCGCTCCAAGGGTGTGCAATGTGTTGAAATTGGGGCAGGGGGCTACCCTGGCGACACCCACCTTAAAACCGCAGAATTTCTCTCCAACCCTACATATCGTGAGGGCTGGAAAGACATTCTAAAGCGGAACGAGCTGTCTGTGTCGGCAATCAGCTGTCACGGCAACCCTGTTCATCCCAACAAAGCTGAGGCTGACCGCTATCACAAGGACTTTGAGCAGGCGGTGCTTGCCGCCGAAGCCCTTGGGGTGGATACTGTTGTCGGCTTTAGCGGTATGTCTGCTGGCGCGCCAGGGGATGCTACCCCAAACTGGCCAACTGTCAGCTGGCCTGGGGAGTATGGCAAAGCCCTTGAGTACCAGTGGGAAGTTCTTGTGCCATACTGGGAGAAGATGGTGAAGTTCTGTGCGAATCATGGGGTGACGAAGATTGCCCTTGAAATGCACGGCGGGTTCTCGGTTTATAACCCTGCCACTTTGCTACGACTGCGGGAAGCTGTTGGCCCTGCTATCGGGGCGAACTTTGACCCATCTCATCTGATATGGCAAGGCATGGACTCTTCTGCCTGTGTCAGAGCGTTAGAGGGAGCGATTTACCACTTCCACGCCAAGGACACCAAGATTAACAAGCGGAATGCTGATGTGAACGGCTTGCTTGATGTCCGCCACTATTCAGACGAGATTAACCGCAGTTGGATTTTCCGCACAGTTGGCTATGGTCAGTCAACCGAAAGCTGGAAAGATCTGTTTTCCACACTGCGTCTGTGCGGTTATGACGGTGCAATTAGCATTGAGCATGAGGACAGCCTGATGAGCCCTCGTGAGGGGCTTGAGAAAGCTATCACTTTCCTGCAAGAAACATTGATGTTCGAGGACAAAGGTAGCGTCACTTGGGCTTAATAGCAAACCCTCCCCAACCTGGGGAGGGTTTGTTGTTAATACAAAGGTCAAGGAAAAAGGTCAAGGTCGTGGGCTATGCGCCCACACCGCACAAGTTTTTTGAAAAAAACTTGACTAAAAACTTTTATTCACAAAAGCATGAAATGCTTTTGTATCAAGGTTTTTGAAAGTCCAGAAAACTTTTTGTAAAAAGTTTTTTGGTGGGGTTTGGGGCAACGCCCCAAGGTGTGTTGTGTTTATTGAGTATAAAATCATATAAAATCACCCCTCCGAAATTTTCGGAGGGGTGAAATGTTTTAGCCATATACAGCACGGTTGCCCAAATACTCTTCGATTTGAAGTAGGCGGTTGTACTTGCAAGTACGCTCAGAACGAGCAGGAGCACCAGTTTTGATTTGACCGGCGTTCACACCAACAGCAAGGTCAGCAATGAATGTGTCCTCGGTTTCGCCGCTACGGTGAGAGATAACCGTGCGATAGCCGTTACGCTTAGCAAGCTCAATAGCCGCAAGGGTTTCAGTCAAGCTACCGATTTGGTTAGGCTTGATAAGCACAGCGTTACAGCAACCACGCTCAATGCCCTCAGCGATACGAGTTGGGTTAGTAACAAACAAGTCATCACCAACGATTTGACCTTTACCACGAGCGGTCATGTCAGCAAAACCGTCCCAGTCTTCTTCGCCAAGCGGGTCTTCGATAGAGTAAATCGGGAACTTAGATTGAAGCTCGAAGTAATAGTTGATTAGGTCAGCACGAGAAATAGTTTTGTTAGCCTTTGGCAGGTGGTAGTTGTCACCAGTAGCCCAGTCAGCGGCGGCAACGTCAAGTGCAAGTGACACTTGCTTGCCCGGCTCGTAGCCAGCGGCCTCGATAGCCTTTACAATGTAAGCAAGAGCGGCTTCGTCGTTTGGTAGGTTAGGAGCAAAACCGCCCTCGTCACCTACAGCAACAGACAGCCCGTCTTTTTTCAGCAGAGATTTTAGAGATGCGAAGATTTCGCAAACCATTTGCATAGCTTGAGTGAAATCTTTTGCACCATGCGGGTAAATCATGAACTCTTGAATGTCGATATTGTTGCTTGCATGAGCGCCACCATTCAGAATGTTCACCATTGGGATAGGCAGAGCGTTAGCGTTGCGTCCGCCGATGTACTCGAACAGCGGCATGCCGAAAGAAGCCGCGGCAGCACGAGCACAAGCAAGAGAAACACCAAGAATAGCGTTAGCACCCAGTTTTGTTTTGTTTGGCGTGCCATCAAGGTCAATCATCGCTTTGTCAATATCATATTGACGGCTGGCGTCCATACCCACAACTACTTTAGCGATGCTTTCGTTCACATTGTTTACAGCCTTAAACACGCTTTTGCCTGCGTATTCTTTGCCGTCGTCACGAAGTTCGCAAGCCTCGAATTTACCGGTAGATGCACCGGATGGCACAGCGGCAGTACCTGTAATTCCGCACTCGAGCGTTACGGTTACTTCCAACGTGGGCAATCCACGGGAGTCAAAAATTTGTCTGGCATGAATTTTTTCAATTCTTCTTGATTTTTTCATCATTTTTTACCTCTTCAAGTTTTTAGTGAGGGGGCAAAAACGCCCCAAACAACACATTTTATGACATCAGTATATCACAAGAAAATGCCAATGTCAAGTTAAGATTGAGTTAAACGAATTTCTTCAGTTCAGTAGGAAGATTTTCCTGCGCAATAGACGAAGTTATGACAAAGTTAATGTCGTGTTCCTTGGCGAATTTGTCAAGTTGTAAAACGAATGGAGTAAATCGCAGAATGTCTTTGTCGAACATTTTAATAGCTGAATCAATAAAAATGTCTTTCACATCGTGATTGCTGGCAACAATTCCCGCAACAAATCCGAAAAAGTCGTCGCCGTCTACAAATTCTGCTGCGTCAATCAGTCTTGCACGAATGTTAATTTGACCGCGCAGGCGAGTACCTTTTTCAATGCAAACAACAGCACCGTCAGTTGAACTAACCTTGTCGTTCACCTGTTCAATCAGTTTGTTTGTTTTTCCTGAACCTTTTAGACCAATAATTAAATTTACCATCTTTATTTCCTCCGTGTTTTATGTTTTGAGTGTGCCTTCTATCTCGGTGGAAAGCGGCGAACAGCCGCTTGGAGTGTATCAACACGCTCGTTTTTGGTGGAGCTATTAACAGTATAGCATATCGTGGAAATAAAAGCAAGAGATATTTTTAAGAAATATGAAAAAGAAAAATGATGCTGTTGACAAAAGTAGGGGGAGCAATAATACGGTTTTATACTCTCCGTTTACTGCAACAATAAATCCGGGAGAGTTTCGGTCGCTACAATATTCAAATCCCACCCAGGTAGGCAATCGTGGCGATACAAGTACAAGCGATAGTTTGGGTTCAGACTGTGTATCAGCTTTGGCAGGCGAAACAGGTCATCGCTACGGTGATAAGCAGCGACAAGCAAGTCGGGGGAGTGGGCGGCGATAGTATTCTTGCTACCCAAAAGTGCTCGCTCCTCCGCACCCTCAACGTCATATTTGATGAAATCCACCCCTTCGCCGCAGATAATGCTGTCTAAAGTCGCCCCCCTCACCGTGCCGACAGAGGGCTGGTGGCGAGAGCTACGGTTGCCGTTGTGGGCAAAAGGAAGCACGGCTTCGCAATCCCATACGGCGGCGTTTATGGCGTGAACGATACAAGGAGAAACATTCTCGGCATACGATACTAATTTGCCGAAATTTTTCTCGTCCGGCTCAATGGCAAAGATTTTTTCTACACCGCCGCAGTAGTGTAGCATATCCAGCACAGTGTCCCCGTTATACGCCCCAAGGTCAACGCAGGTGCGATAGTTTTGCGGTCGCAATCGTTGCCACAATTGCTCTTTTGTGATAGTCCGTTCAAGATAGCTGATTTTCCCGGATAGTTTGTATGCAAGCACCTCGTCAAACAGCAAACGAGATTCCCTGTCAGCAAAAAGATTTCGTGCTTCAGCAAAATCTTTGCGGTGCTGTTCGTAAAACTCTGCTGTGAATACAGGTGAATTGTTCACAATGGGCAAGTCGGGGGCATAAAACTCATGGTTTGCCGCAAGCCCTCGCATTAAATCAAGCAAATCGGGCAGGGAAGTGCCGAAAGCAAGCAAAACGATAAAGTCATCGTATTTCTCTTTCACCTCGGTGTAGGACATCACTCGTTGTCCACGAAACAGTCGCTTACGCACAAAGCCGTCGCTTGCGAAAAAGCCGGCTACTTGGACGCCAAAATCGGCACAAGCCGAACAGATTTTGTCTGCTCCGTCACCTGTGCCGTATAACAATATTGGTAGTTTTGACTCGCGTAACCGTTGCCAAAGAGGGAAGGGTGAATTCATTTAGGCTCACCCTCAAATTCAGCGTAAATAGCACGAATAGTGTTCTCGAAATCAGCCTCGTCAACTCCGATAATAATGCTAATTTCGTTGGTCTCTTGGTTAATCAGGCGGGTGTTAATTTTCGCTTTCGCCAACGCATTAAAAATACGTCCCGCCATACCCGGCGAGGAGCGCATTCCGTTGCCCACAACGGAAATCAAGGCAAGACCGTCAGTGATGCGCACGCTTTCAGGGTTCACCGCACGGCAAATGTCCGCCATCAGTTTCTCGCGAATTGGGGCAATGCTATCTTTTGCCACCACTGCAGTCATGGAATCAATCCCGGTTGGCATATGCTCAAGTGAAATTCTGTGTTCTTCAAGAACAGATAAAAATCGTCGCACAAACCCAATTTCAACATTCATGCCGTCAGATTCAACTGCAATAGCCGCAAAACCACGCTTCCCTGTAATCCCGGTAATAGGGGATGTGGTTTGGCAATGGGACGAGATAATCGTTCCGGGGGCGGAAGTGTTAAGGGTGTTGCGAATGTTAATTGGCACGCCGGCAAAGCGGGCAGGGAGGATAGAATCCTCGTGTAGCACCGTCGCCCCCATATACGCAAGCTCCCGCAGTTCGCGATATGTCAGGGAAGAAATGATTTTCGGATTGTCCACAATGCGTGGGTCGGCCATAAGAAAGCCGTCCACATCCGTCCAATTCTCGTACAGGCATGCTTCGGCGGCACGAGCGACAATTGACCCGGTCACATCGCTCCCACCACGGGAAAATGTGCGGATAGTATCGTTTGGCATACTGCCGTAAAATCCGGGGATAACAGCGTTTTGGTGGGATTTTAGGCGATTACGAAGCAGGTTATTGGTCTTTTCTGCATCAAACTTTCCGTCCTCGGTGAAGAAAATCACATCTGCCGCATCAATAAAGTCAAAGCCGAGATATGCCGCAATAATCCGCGCGTTCAGGTACTCCCCGCGGCTGGCGGCATAGTCCCGCCCAAGTCGCAAGCGGAAAGAAGTTTTAACATCTGCAAGAATGCCGCTCATGTCTAAGTTCACGCCAAGTTCTGCGGCAATCTCTTCAAAGCGTGCAGAAATCTTGGCGAAAATCTCGTCGCCTAATGTTGCGTTTTCGCTGTACGCTTCGTAGCAGTTGTACAGCATATCGGTGATTTTGGTGTCTTTTGCTGTGCGTTTGCCCGGTGCGGACACAACAACATACCGCCGTGCAGGCTCTGCCTTTACAATGTTTGCACAACGGCGAATATTTTCGGCACAAGAAAGGGAAGTGCCGCCGAATTTTACGATTTTTGTTTGGCTCATGCGTGCCACGTGCGAGGGGGAAGAAATTTGTGCTTTGCCCCACGCGTCCTTTCACTTGATGTTATTCGAGTATAAAAAAGGTCAAGGTCGTGGACTATGCGTCCACACCGCACAAGTTTTTTGTAAAAAACTTGACTAAAAACTTTTCAACACAAAAGCACAAAGTGCTTTTGTACCAAAAGTTTTTTGAGGTTCTTAGGAACTTTTTGCAAAGCCCTTGTGAGCGCTGAAGGCGACGGCATTGGCGGCTTGCGTTTTTGTGCTCCCTGAGCGGTGTCGGTGGCTTTGCCGCCGAGCAGGCTCAGGATAATTTCGCACCCGTCAAACAGGTCGCCGTAATGCGTGAGCGGGCAAGTTCCTAAGTGGGGTTTGGGGCAACGCCCCATATATAAATCGGATAAAGCCGACTATCCGCCGAGATGGACGGCACACTCTCAAGTAAAAAAGGTCAAGGTCACAGGATTCCACCCCGCACCCCGCCACCTTTTTGAAAAAAGTGGAACAAAAACTTTAGCAGTGGCACATATCAAAAGTTTTTAGTCCGGTTTTTTCAAAAAACTGGTCGGGTGTGGGCGGAAAGCCCACGACCTTGACCTTTTTGTTTTTGTAATGTTGTCTTACTCAGCGTAAACGCTAACTTTTTTGCGGTCACGTGAGATATTCTCGAACTTCACACGTCCGTCAATTACAGCGAACAGGGTATCGTCCGAGCCACGGCGAACATTGTTGCCCGGGTGGATTTTTGTCCCTCGTTGTCTGACAATAATGTTGCCGGAGATAACCGATTGACCGTCTGCCTTTTTCACGCCAAGGCGTTTAGAGTGGCTGTCACGACCGTTTTTAGTCGAACCAACTCCCTTTTTATGTGCAAAAAACTGTAAACTAATTCTTACCATTGTTTTGTCCTCCAATAAATAAATTTTATTCTTCCACTTCGTCTACTTCAATGTAGTCGTAGTATTCTTCCAATAAATCGTTGATTTGGTAGTAGTATCCCTTAAACAAACCGGCAACAGCGTGCTGTGTTCGCTCGTCAGGGGCAAAGTCCGGCAGAGCCGCCATACAACGCACGGTGATGTCTGCCTTTTTCTCGTCGATAATGTACTCCACATTAGCGGAATACGCCAACTCGATAGTGTTTATCATAAGCATGGTCATGGCAGAAAGGGCGGCACAAACAATATCGTTGCCCGACTCGCCATATCCTGCGTGACCACTTTCACGAAAGCCATAATACACACCATTTCGCTTAAAAAATGTGATTTTAGTCACGATTACGCACTAATCTTGCTGATTTGCACCTTGGTGTATGGTTGACGGTGTCCGATTTTACGCTTGTAAGTCTTTTTCGGCTTGTATTTCAACACATAAATCTTTTTGGCACGGGCGTTTTTTACAACGCTTGCAGTCACAGTAGCCCCTGCAACATATGGAGTACCAACGCTGAAGCTACCGCCGACGGATACAGACAACACTTTGTCAAAAGTAATTGTGTCCCCTTCAGTAACCTCTAATCTTTCGATGTAAATTACATCTCCTTCGCTGACCTTGTACTGCTTTCCACCTGTTTCGATAATAGCAAACATATAAACTTCCTTTCTGAACGCTCTTGGCGTAACTCGCTGTGATAAGGTAAGCGTGGTTGCTTTTAATGACCCAACAACAAGCGGCAGAAAACATTATAGCACATCTTTTTCCCTTTGTCAACAGCTTTTTTGGGATTTTTGAAAATTTTTTAGATTTTTTTCAAAAAAAATCAAAAAACCTATTGACAAAGGATTTTTTATATGTTATAATGGCACTACGAACAGCAAAGGTGCTGAGGGCTATTGTCTTCAGCACCTATTTTTATTCTGAAAGGATGGTGCAGTAAAATGAAAAACATACCTGAATTATTTGGAAGTATGGTATTTAATGACGAGGTTATGCGTGAAAAATTGCCGAAAGACATTTATAAGGCGTTGAAAAAAACCATGTCATTAGGAGTTCATTTAGAGTTAGAGGTTGCTAATGTTGTGGCAACAGCAATGAAGGATTGGGCTGTGGAAAAAGGAGTTACCCACTATACTCACTGGTTTCAGCCGATGACAGGCATTACCGCTGAAAAACATGATAGCTTTATATCTCCGATAGGCAACGGGAAAATCATTATGGAGTTTTCCGGGAAAGAGCTTGTCCGCGGCGAGCCGGACGCGTCGAGTTTTCCAAATGGCGGACTGCGTGCAACATTTGAAGCGCGGGGATATACTGTGTGGGACTTGACCTCGTATGCCTTTATCAAAAACGAAACTCTTTGCATACCAACTGCATTTTGCTCTTATAGCGGCGAGGCTTTGGACAAGAAAACTCCCCTTTTGCGTTCAATGGAGGCCCTGAACACACAGGCGTTGCGAATCCTAAGATTGTTTGGTAATACAACAGCAAGCCGTGTAGTGTCTGATGTTGGACCGGAGCAAGAATATTTTCTTATTGACAAAAACATATACCAACAGCGCCCGGATTTAATGTACACAGGGCGGACGCTTTTGGGTGCTCGACCGCCAAAAGGGCAGGAGTTAGACGACCACTATTTCGGCAGTATTAAGCCTGCGGTATCTGCGTTCATGAAAGAACTTGACGAAGAGTTGTGGAAACTTGGCATAGCTGCAAAAACAAAGCACAACGAAGTTGCCCCCGGTCAACACGAGTTGGCACCTGTGTATACAACAACAAACATAGCAACCGACCAAAATCAGATTACAATGGAATTGATGAAAAGTATCGCTGATGCTCATGGATTGGCTTGTTTGTTGCACGAAAAGCCGTTTGCAGGCGTAAACGGAAGCGGAAAACACAACAACTGGTCAATTAGCACGGACACCGGAATAAATCTTCTTGACCCGGGTCAAACCCCCAACGACAATGCACAATTTCTGTTGTTTTTGGTAGCTGTGATAAAAGCTATTGACGAGTATCAAGATTTGCTTAGAGTGTCGGCTGCAAGTGCAGGGAATGACCATCGTTTGGGTGCAAACGAAGCCCCGCCAGCGATAATTTCGATTTTCTTGGGCGACGAGCTTACCGAAATCCTTGAAGCCATTGAATGCGATGTTGTTTACAAAGACAAAGGTAGACAATCAATGGAAATCGGAGCGACTGTGTTGCCCCATTTCCCAAAGGATACTACCGACCGCAACCGTACCTCTCCCTTTGCATTCACCGGTAACAAGTTCGAGTTCCGTATGCTTGGCTCTGCCTTCTCTATTTCCGGTCCGAATGTAATTTTGAACACGGTTGTTGCTGAAATATTACGTCAATTTGCTGACGCTTTAGAGAGTTCGCAAAACTTTAATACTGACCTTTCGGCACTGATAAAGCAAACCTTTACAGCTCACAAACGTATTGTGTTCAACGGCAACAATTATTCTGACGAGTGGGTTCTTGAGGCGGCGTCACGTGGGCTGTCTAACCTTAAAACCACAGTTGATGCTTTGCCTGAATTGGTTAGCACCAAAAGTTACGAGTTGTTCACCAAGCATGGCGTCTTTATGGAAACCGAGTTGCATTCTCGCTATGAAATTCAAATGGAGAGCTATTGCAAAACCATTCATATTGAAGCATTAACCATGATTGACATGGTAAAAGGAGAGATAATTCCTGCGGTAATTGATTATCAAAACGACCTTGCGGAATTGTTAAAGAGAAAAGCGTCGTTTAGCGATATTGACCCAACCCTGGAGCAACATTTCCTTCACAAAATCTCTGGAGTTTCTGCATGCCTACTGAAGAAGCTAACAGCTTTGGAAAGTACTGTGCTGGCATCCAAAGACGAGGGCGATATTTTGGCACAAGCGGTATTCTATCGCGACAAAGTGTTTGCCGCTATGTCAGAACTACGCTTGCTTGTTGACGAATTAGAAACCCTGGTAGCAAAAAAACACTGGCCTTTCCCCAATTACGGCAAGTTGCTGTATAGTGTGATGTAGGTGGAAAGCCTGTATCTTGTTTCCGGCGGGCATGACCTTTCCATCAAATAACAAAGAGCGGCACTTGATAGTGTCGCTCTTTCAACCCGAAGAAAAAACCTAAAACACCTTGGGGCGTTGCCCCAAACCCCACCAGAAAACTTTTTACAAAAAGTTTTCTGGACTTTCAAAAACTTTGGTACAAAAGCATTTTATGCTTTTGCGAGAAAAAGTTTTTAGTCCAGTTTTTTTCAAAAAACTGGTTGGGTGTGGGGTGAAACCCCACGACTTTGACCTTTTTCTTCACCCTGGAGCGGCACTTGATAGTGCCGCTCTTTGTTGCTTTTGCTACTTAAAATACTTCACAGCCGCACCGAACACGTCTATTCCATAGTTGCCCGGCACGTTTTTGTACAGCCCGTCGCCCATGCGGTCGGCACGGGACAGCATACCCATAATACGACCATTGGGGGAGGTGAGGGCGTCAATCTGCTTGTCGAAAGTTATTGCGATTTGACCATTCGCCATCAAAGTGTCAAATGTGCCACCGTCCATGACAAATGTGCCACGTTGGTGTGAAACAGGCAAGCTGACCCACTCTCCAATTTGAGCATTAGCGAACCAGGGAGATGAATTTGAGTGAATTTTGCTTGCGCCAATCCCCGAAACATGCTCCCCGGTTGCCGCATATGACATACTCGGCGGGGCAAATCTGCCAGTAGGCAGTATCCCCAACTGAACTAACGCAAGGAAGCCGTCACCCACGCTGCCGATTAGCTTTTCGCTGTCCATAAAGCGGCTCATTGCGTCTTTCACCACCGGGGCGGACAAGAACGCCGCCATCAGCTTGCCGCCACCCTCGGGGGTGTCCACGGGAGAGAATCCACCGGGTAGCCACAGGATGTGCGCTCCGTCTAACTTCTTCGCAAATTCTGCCTGTGAAGTGGCAATGTCAGCCGCTGTGTGGCTTTGTACCACGAAAATCTCGGTTTCCGCTCCTGCAAGGCTGAATGCTTTTGCCGCATCATAGTCACCCACAGAACCGGGCACAATGGGGATAAGCACACGAGGTTTCGCCACTTTTGTGGTGGCAGATTCCCATAGCTTCACATCTGATTTTGCAGTTTCACAAGGGGTGCTGGTCGGCATGAATGGCTTGCCGTAAACGGGCGCAAGGCGGTGTTCGGAGATGTCCATGACTTCAGAGATTGCAAGCTCCGCGCTACCGTGTGAGATAATCGGGCTTTCGGTTGTTTTGCCAAGAAGAGTGCCAATTGGTGTCGCGCCCTCGGCAAGTTCCACGATGAACGAGCCGTAAGCATAGGCGAAAATCTCGCTTGTGGTGATGCCCGCATCAAAAGCGAATCCGATGTTATTTCCCGCCGCGGCTTTCATCACGGCTTCGGCAACGCCGCCGTAGGTTGGGGTTGACATGGAAAGGATTTTACCTGCTTTTGCCATGCGGGTTATCGTATCAAAGTTGGCAAGCAGGCTCTCGGTTGTGGGAAGTCCACGCCCGTCAAGTTGGGGGCGTAGCCAAATTACACGGCTACCAGCTTTCTTGAACTCGGGGGAGATAATATCCCCTGTTTCCGCTGTGGTCACAGCGAAGGAGATTAGGGCAGGCGGCACGTCAATGTCCTCGAAAGTACCGCTCATGCTGTCTTTGCCGCCCACAGCCGCCATACCAAGCCCCATTTGTGCGGTGAACGCACCCAAGAGAGCCGCAAGTGGCTTGCCCCAACGGACGGCTTCGCCGCGGAGTCGCTCGAAATACTCCTGAAAGGTCAGGTACATATCTTCACGGCTTGCCCCGGTGGCAATTGCACGGCAAACGCTTTCCACCACAGCAAGATACGCCCCCGCGTACTGGTCAGCGGAGGAGATATACGGGTTGTAGCCCCACGCCATCACCGCACAAGTGCTGGTGTCAGCATCCTGCACAGGGATTTTGTAGGCAAGGGCTTGAATGGGTGTACGCTGGGTCGCACCGCCGTATGGCATGGTAACGCTCCCGCCGCCGATAGTGGAGTCGAACATATTGGAAAGAGCGGCTTTGCTTGCCACATTCATGTCAGCGGCAAGAGCTTTGTACCCTGCGGCAAAGTCGGTGACAGCTGGCTTTGCATAGTCCTGCGGTGCGGCGACTTTGATGTGGGTATGCTTGGTCGCTCCCGCAGAATCAAGGAAATCACGGGCAAGGTCAACTACCGGCTTGCCGTCGTAACGGATTACAAGGCGGGGAGTTTCGCTTACTGTAGCAATGGGGGTGCATTCAAGGTTTTCGCCGTGGGCAAGACGGCAGAAGGCATCGGCGTCAGCCGCCGCAATCACCACCGCCATACGCTCCTGTGACTCGGAAATTGCAATCTCGGTTGGGGACAGCCCAGGGTACTTCAGCGGCACGGCGTTTAGGTTAATATCAAGCCCCGCCGCAAGCTCACCGATAGCTACCGACACCCCACCTGCGCCAAAGTCGTTGCAACGCTTGATAAGCCTTGTTGCATGTGGGTCACGGAACAGGCGAATAATGCGATACTCAAGGGCTGGCGCACCCTTTTGCACCTCCGCTCCTCCAAGTTCGAGGGAAGATGAGGTGTGCGACTTGGACGAGCCGGACGCTCCTCCAACTCCGTCACGCCCTGTGCGACCGCCAACAAGCATAATAACATCACCCGGCACAGGCTGTTTCCGTACAACATAATCAGCGGGAGCGGCGGCAAGAACCGCACCAAGCTCCATCCGCTTGGCGAGATAGCCGGGGTGGTAAATCTCGTCCACAATGCCACTTGCCGCACCAACCTGATTGCCGTAGGAAGAGTAGCCTGCGGCGGCAGAAGTGCAGATATTCCGTTGCGGCAGCTTGCCCGCAAGGGTGTCAGCGAGAGGGGCAGTAGGGTCAGCCGCGCCCGTCAGGCGTATGGCGGCGAAAGGATAGGCACGCCCGGACAGCGGGTCACGAATGCCCCCGCCAATGCAGGTCGCCGCCCCGCCGAACGGCTCCATTTCGGTGGGGTGATTGTGGGTTTCGTTCTTGAAATACAACAGCCAATCACGCTCGCCCTCGCCCTCTTTTCCATCAATTTTCACCTTGATTTTCACTGTGCAAGCGTTCACTTCTTCGCTTTCGTCCAACTTGTCCAAACGCCCCGTTTTCTTCATATGCTTGCCAACGATGGTGGCAAGGTTCATGAGAGTGAGGGGCTTTTTGTCGCCGCAAGCATCTTTGGTGCGGAGATATTCCGCATACGCCGCTTCGGCGACAGGGTCGTCAAAAGTCACGCTGTCGAAGTGGGTGAAGAAGGTGGTATGACGGCAGTGGTCCGACCAATATGTGTCAAGCACGCGGATTTCGGTGATGGTGGGGTCACGCTGTTCGGTGATGAAATAATCACGAATGCAAGCCGCATCGTCGGTGTCCATGGACAGGGAACAGTCGGCGATGAACTTCGCCAGTCCTGCCGTATCAAGCCCACGGAAGCCCTCCATCACTTCCACCGCCCCGGGGGTAGGATACTGGATTTGCAGGGTGGCGGGGTGTGTGGGGGAGGTTTCACGGCTTTCCACGTGGTTGATGATGTGTTTTTTGACTTTTGTAATGTCGCTCTCGGACAGATTGCCGTACAGCATGAACACTCGTGCGGTCTGCACAGTGGGCAGGTCAGCGAGGGTGGCAAACTGGATGGCAACCGCGCCCATGTCCGCCTTTTGGTCGTACTGACCTGGGAGATATTCGGTGGCGAAGACTGCATCTCCACCAGCGGGCAGGGAAGAGTGCACCTCGTCCGTGGCGTTAGCGAGGATGGTGCGAACGCAAAGGTCGAACTGGTCAGCAGTCAGCCCCTCCACGTCATAGCGGTGCAGGATTCGCACCTGTTGTAGGGCTGTCACACCGAGGAATGTGTTGGCAAGAGCCAGCAGTTCCTGCGCCTCGATGCTGTGTGGAGCTTTCTTTTCAAGATAGATAGTGTGTGTCATTTTATGTTCTCCTTGTGGGGGGTATTTGTGGATTTTGTTGTCTTGTAGGGGCGACTGTTCTCGATCGCATGTTTGTGCGGTGCGGTTGAACCTAAGCCTCCCTCGTGAGGGAGGTTGATTGCGGTGTCCTTCCGCAAGACGGAGGGAGTGCCCCTGCTTTTTGAGTACGAACTCCTCCCGTCATGGGCAAAACCAGCCCATGCCACCCTCCTCGGAGAGGAGGGCTTGGGTGCGGTGGTTGATGTTTGTTCGGTTAGGACGTGGGGTGTCGGTTGCGTATCGTTTCACGGCGTGTCGAGGTCGTCACGCCCTACAGGGGGGCGGTACGTGGTCAAAGAACTTTCTCGTATACAGTTCCCTCAAGTTCCTCGCCGCCGTCGATAAAAGTTTCTTCAAAACTATGAATTTTGACAAATCCAAGTTTCTCTGTTAATTTTACTGATGGAATATTAAGGTCAATTACCTCTACGCGAAAGCGTTTTGTGGATGACTCTTTTTGGCAATAATCCATCAGTGCCTGAAGTGCCTCGTGCATATATCCACTGCCTTGATAATCAGAGTTAGATGTCCAACTCAAACATTGAGTGGTATTATCAGTTTGCACACCAAGTTTGTCATCAAGATAAGAATATGGTCGTATAAGTAAACTACCAATTACCTTGCTTTGTGACTTTAATTCAACTGCAAACCATTTACATAGCGTAAATGATGTTTCGTGTATGTGGCTGAAAAGAAGATTTTGTATACCCTCGTCATCAGTCGGCCATTGAACATCACAAATCGAGTATTCACCAGCCATAGTGTTGCGAATTAACTCGGCAAAATCAGCATAATCATTTTGTGTGAAGTGGCGAATAACAAGTCTTTCAGTTAAAATTTGCATTATGTATCTCCTTTTGTTGTGATTTGTTTGCAGGGGCGGGCATTGTGCGTCTGAAAACACCCGTCACTCACTTCGTTCGTGCCACCCTCTTTGAAAAAGAGGGCTTGGGTGCGGTGCGTTCTTGACCTTATTCCCCTCCCGTGGAGGGGTGGCACGCAGTGGCGGGGTGGTTCAGCGTGTATTTCAGCGGCAACCACCACTCCGTCTTGTGGTATGGATTTTGTTTTCTTGCAGGGGCGGGCATTGTGCGTTCGTTTTTTGAATATTGCTCGCGGGCGGGGGCAAGCCCCGCCCCTACGGCAAAGATGTGGGGTGTCGGTTGCGTCGTACGGCGGGCGACCGAGGTTGGTTGCTCCTATGTAGTGTGACCACACTCAAGCCTCCCTCGTGAGGGAGGTGGATTGCGGTGTCCTTCCGCAAGACGGAGGGAGTACCCCTGCTTTTTGAGGACGAACTCCTCCCGTCATGGGCAAAACCAGCCCATGCCACCCTCCTCGGAGAGGAGGGCTTGGGTGCGGTGCGTATCGCTTTGCGGGCAGACACAAGGTCTGCCCCTACAGGGTTTTGTATGTATCGCATGGCGGACGGCCGAGGGCGGTCGTCCCTACGGGTTTTGGTTTTGACCTTAATCCCCTTCCTTGGGAAGGGGTGGCAGTCGGTGGTTTCCCGACTGACGGGGTAGGTGTGAAAGCAACGGCGTGCCGAGGTCGTTACGCCCTACACAATGTTTCGGCTACTCCGTTTGGCGGGTCGCCCAAGGGTGCGACCCCTACGAGTTCAGTTGTATTTCGTGTGTTTTCGTGCCAGCCTGCCCCGCACTTGATGCGGGGCGGTAAATTTGCCCTTGACCTTAACTGTTCACTGTTAATTGTTACATGTTACCTGCCCACCAATATCCCTCCGCCAATACGCACCCTCAAAGTCTATCTCCTCCACTGCCGCATACGCCGCAGTCCTTGCCATCTCGGCACTTTCGCCTACCGCAGTCACCGCAAGTACACGCCCGCCGCTGGTGAAATACTTGCCGTCTCGCAGGGTCGTTCCTGCGTGGATGACCTCGGCGGTCACATCGTCGGAAATGGAAATCTCAAACCCTGTGGGGTAGCTCTCCGGGTAGCCTGTGGACGCCATGATGACACAGCAGGAGTGGCGGTCAGCGAACTTCACGCCGCCATCGCTCGCAAGCTCGGCAAGCTGCCCCTGTGAGCAGGCGAGGAAAATATCTAACAAATCGCTCTCCAAAAGGGGCAATATGGCTTGGGTTTCCGGGTCACCGAAACGTGCGTTGTACTCAATGACTTTCGCTCCACCCGGAGTTGCCATCAACCCGATATACAAGCACCCGCGGAAGTCGATGCCATCGGCTTTCATGCCGACAAGGGTGCGGTCAAGAATATTCGTCTTAATCTCTGCCGCAATCGTGCTTGTGTAGTGCGGACTGGGAGCAATCACACCCATGCCGCCGGTATTCAGCCCGGTGTCCCCCTCGCCAATGCGCTTGTGGTCGGTGCTGGACACCATTGGTACAATCGTGTTTCCGTCGCAGAAACACAGCAGGGAAATCTCGCCAAGTGAGGTGAGATATTCCTCGATGACCACCTTCCGTCCGCTGTCCCCGAATGCGCCTCCCTCCATGACGGAGCGAAGTGCATTCTCCGCCTCGGGGCGGGTGTTGGCGATGACCACGCCCTTGCCTGCCGCAAGCCCGTCTGCCTTGATGACAATGGGCAGTTGCGCCGTTGCCACATAGGCAAGAGCAGGGGCAAGCTCGCTGAATGCCTCGTACGCCGCAGTGGGAATGCCGTGGCGTTGCATGAAGTCTTTGGCGTAGCCTTTGCTCCACTCTAACTTCGCCGCCGCCTGGGTTGGTCCAAAGCAGGGGATACCTGCCGCCTGAATCATGTCCACCGCGCCCAGAGCGAGGGGGTCGTCGGGGGTGACGACAACGAAATCCATGGCGTTCGCCACCGCCCAATCACGGAGAGCGGTCACATCTGTCGCCTTGATTGGCACGCAGGTGGCAAGACTGGCAATGCCGCCGTTGCCGGGGGCGGCAAATAGCTGAGGTTTGTGGCGAGAATTCGCCAATTTTGTAATTATTGCGTGTTCACGACCGCCGCCGCCGATTATTAGGATTTTCATGTGGGTTGCTCCTTGGGTTAGGTGAATGTTTTTGTAATTCCCCTTCCGCAGGCGGAAGGGGTGGACTCAGCACAAAGCGTCCTTTGCTTTGTGTTGAGGACGGGGTAGGTGTGAAACGCAGGGAGCGGTCTATACATAAAATCGTTTGTTTCGCACCTACCCCCGCCTAACGGCGTACCCCTTCCGCCCGCGGAATGGGATTTACATCGTACGGTGCAGATTTCGTTGTCTTGTAGGGGCGGGCTTTATGTCCGCCCGTTTGTGTAATGCGTATCGTTCCACGGGCAGACACAAGGCATGCCCCCAACGCCCGCAAGTGAATATGGTTTTTTGTGGCAAAGTGTCTTTGTTGTCTTATATCAATGAAAAAACATTGTCATTGCGGGCTACGACCCGCAATCTCATGATAACTTTGACTTCAACTTAACTTAAAATGACATGAGATCCCGCATCGGGGTGCGGGATGACACAGTTTTTCCTGTGGTTTTTATCAACAAATAGGTGCAGTTATGCCGTTCAAGCGGGACGCCGAGGGCGTCGTCCCCTACATCAGACAGCAAAAATCAGAGGACAAACCTCACCCGAACCTATGGGTATGTGCATGGCATATTGCTATTGCAAGGGCGTCGGCAGTGTCATCTAATTTTGGGGCGGATTTTAGGTTAAGTATGGTGCTGACCATGGCGATTACCTGGTGCTTTTCCGCTTTGCCGTAGCCCACTACCGCGGACTTCACTTGCATAGGGTTGTACTCAAACACAGGTATCCCCGCCTGTGCCGCCGCAAGGACTAACACCCCCCGAGCCTGTGCCACCGGGAAAGCAGTATTCACATTTTTCGAGAAGAAAAGCTCTTCAATGGCAACATGGTCAGGAGAATATCGGGCGATAATATCCTTTGCTTGGTCGAACACCATGTTCAGTCGCTGGGGGAGGGGCGTTTTCGCCGGGGTGGTTATTGCACCAAAGCCGAGGGTAGCAAATCGGCTTGCCTTGTACTCCACCACCCCCCATCCGGCAGTAGCAATGCCGGGGTCAATGCCAAGAATAATCATTTAACCCTCCCCCGCCATATCCTCTTCCCGCATTCCGCCATCACCGCTGACCAAAATCTTAATACGGCTTTCGGCGGCGTCTAATTGCCCGCTGCACAATCGCACCAAGCCGACACCCTCCTCAAACAGGGCAAGGGAGCTGTCCAAGGGAGCGTTTCCTGCCTCCAATGATTTTACGATTTCTTCAAGACGGGCAAGTGCCGCCTCGAAACTTAGTTGCTTTTCTGCCATTTTTCTGTCACCTCTCCTTGTATTTTTCCGTCACTGACCTCAAAGTAAAATTTGTCACCAACGCTAACTTGTTCCACAGTCTTTACCAGTTTGCCATCCTCGTTAAAGACGGCTGTGTATCCTCTTGCCACCACTGCCAGCGGGTCAAGAGCCCGCAGACTTGCGGTCATCGCCCCTGTTGTCCCACGAAGGGCAGAGATTTTGCTTTCCATCAGCCCCTCTGCGCGAGTGGCAAGAGCAAGAACAGCCATACGGCGGTCGTCGATGTAATTAGACGGGTCGGTAAGGGTTCGCGCAGAGGAAAGTCGGACAAGCCCCTCTCTGCCTTGCGAAATTCGCCGCTGTAGCTGGTGCTGCATATGGGTGGTGATGTTGTTCACTCGGCGAACAAGGTCGGCGGTGTTCGGCACAGCAAGTTCTGCCGCCGCCGAGGGGGTAGGCGCACGCAGGTCAGCCACAAAATCGCATATGGTAAAGTCGGTTTCATGCCCCACAGCAGAGATGACGGGAATCTTGCTCCCTGCCACCGCACGAGCAAGCCCCTCGTGGTTAAACGCCCACAAATCTTCGATGCTACCTCCTCCGCGTCCCATGATAATCACGTCAGCGACGGCATTTTCGTTCAAGTAAGCAAGCCCCTCTATCAGCTGTGCAGGTGCATTTTCTCCCTGCACAAGGCTGGGGTAAACAAGCACCTTTGCGTAGGGAAATCTGCGGGAAAGCACGTTTATCATATCACGCACCGCCGCCCCTGTTGGGGAAGTGATAATGGCAACACAAGATGGAATCTTTGGTAGCGGGCGTTTTTTGCTCTCGTCGAACAGCCCCTCGGCGGCAAGTTTGGCTTTCAGTTGCTCAAAGGCTATGTGAAGCGAACCTACGCCATCGGGAACAATGTCCTCGGCGTACAGTTGATATGTGCCGCCTTTTACATAGGCAGAAATTCGTCCACGTGCGGTAACTTTCATGCCGTTTTCAGGGACAAATGGTAACTTTGCCGCCTGCCCACGGAACATAACCGCCGACAAAGCCCCGCCCTCGTCCTTTAGGGTGAAGTAAAAATGCCCTGTCTTTGCGTGGTTAGTAAAGTTGGAAATTTCCCCCTTAACATGAACGTCGGACAGCAGAGGATTGGTGTCTATCACCCCTTTGATATATTCGTTTAGTTGAGTGATGGTTAGTGCCGCTATCGGTGTAGTCATAGGGTGTTCCTTTGTGGATGTAGATTTTATCGTTTGTGTGTTCTGCCTTTGCCCTTCTTCCCCTCTATGGAGGGATGGCAGTCGGTGCTCTTCCGACTGACGGGGTGGCTTTTTCTGTATCATTCAGCGGAGGTTGGTTGCCGCCCCTACGGGTGCATATCATTCGTATCGGGCGGGCATGGAAACCCGCCCCTACGCAATGTTTCGGCAGTTCTGTTCGGCGGGCGAACACAGTTCGCCCCTACGGGTGCGGTGCGCCCTTGACCTTATTCCCCTCCCGTGGAGGGGTCGCCGTAGGCGGGGGTGGTTCAGCGGTATGTTGCGGGCGGGTGAACCCCGCCCCTACGGCAAAGATGTGAGGTGTCGGTTGTCTTGTAGGGGCGGGATTCCATGCCCGCCCGATTGTTTTGTGCGTGCCGTTCGGCGGGACGTCGAGGGTGCGTCCCCTACAGGTGCGGTGGGATACGCACTCCCCCCTGTCCCTGCGGGACATCCCCCCTCGCTGAGCGAAGGGGGCATAAGGAAATGTGTGGTGCGAATTTGTTCGTGCGTTTTCGTGCCTGTTCGTGGTTAAATGCTTTCGACCTTTTTCCCATTCCGTTGGAGGTGATTGTTCATTTCTTCCCCCGCCCATACAACCGCCTCATCACCCATTGCAGAAATCCGCCGTCTTTCAGGTTGCAATATTGGGTCTTGCCGTGGCGGTGGGAATGGCGGCACTCCTTGCAGTTTCCGTGGCGTTTGCATTTTAGGTTTGGGCAGGGGCAGTTTGGGTTCGCCATCATTCCTCATCCCCCTCACCACAGGCTTCCATTGCTTCTTCGGCGGCAGATTGCGCCTCTTCTGCCATGCTCATTGCTTCTTCTGCCATGACGTACACTTCATCAATCGATGATTTCAGTTGCCGTATCTGTGCTTCAAGCTCTTCGATACGCATTTGCAGCGGATTTGCGGTGACCGCGTTTCGATAATCGGCGATTTCGTCTTTGATTAGCTGAGCGATTTCCGCACGGGCATCTCGGTGCATATCACGCCAGCGATTGTTCACCTCGGTGTCACGCACATCAAGGTCTTTCAGCACTTCGTGGACGTTATCGCCGCCCGCTTGGATTGTCGCCATCAGCTCGTTGTACTCTTTCTGATGTCTTCGCCACACAAGATTGTGGCAATTTTGAGCGATAAGCTCCTCGGCTTCACTGCGCAAAACGATAGGTGGCTTGGCGCTTCCGTTGTAGGCGGGTCTGCTGTTTACCCAATTAGTTGACATTGGCATTTTAGTCTCCTCCTCCGATAATTTCGGATAATGAATTTATATTGAATTTCTGCATAACCGCAGGTAATTCCGTGTAGACCACCCCGTCAGGCTACGCCTGCCACCCCTCCCAGGAGGGGAATTACAACTTTTTTTGCGTAGCAGTATGATTATGTAGCATCAACATTACATTGTTAATATCATTGAAAACACTTTCAACAGGAATGCGAATAACTGTAAGCCCAAGACTTGTTAAGTAATTATCGCGTGTTTTATCTTGTTTGTCTTTCAAGCACAAAAGAAATCTACAATATAATTACCGATAATTTTTTGCCTATCAAAATCATAACCCTTGAATTTTTTCTTATTTACTTGTTGCCAAAACAATACTTCGGATAGATTTCTTGCATTTCGTAATTCTTTGGCACGCTCACGAAGTTGTGGATTGAACGGCAATGATTGAATTTTCTTGCGTTCGCGCATTTATTATAAATCCTTTGTTGTTCTTAATTCCCCTCCCAGGAGGGGTGGCAGGCGTAGCCTGACGGGGTGGTTAATCTAATGCGCCCCTCCGATAATCTCCGTCAAGCTCGCTATCCCATACTTCTCCATCACCTTCGGCAATTCCTCCACAATATCCCTGCACGCATAGGGATTCACCAGATTCGCCGTGCCGACTTGCACAGCGGTCGCACCTGCCAGCATCATCTCCACCACGTCGCGGGCAGAACTCACGCCGCCCATACCGATGATGGGAATGCTCACAGCAGAGTACACCTGATACACAATCCGCAGGGCGACAGGGAAGATTGCAGGACCGCTGAAGCCCCCCATCTTGTTCGCCAGTACAGGCCTCCGTGTGCGTGGGTCGATTCTCATGCCCAGCAGGGTGTTGATGAGGGATAGCCCGTCCGCCCCCGCCGATTCGCAAGCCTTCGCCACCGACACAATGTCGGTCACGTTTGGCGTGAGTTTGATGTACAGCGGTTTGGTGGTGACGGCACGCACCGCCGCGGTGATTTCCGCCGCCGTTTTCGGGTCTGTGCCAAAGGCATGACCGCCGTCTTTCACGTTGGGGCAACTGATGTTTAGCTCGATGATGTCGATGTCTGCGCATCCATCCGCAAGGGTCACGCAATGGACGTACTCCTCCAACGAAAAGCCGCAGATGTTGGCGATAATCGCTCCGCTGTACACGCTTCGGAGTTTGGGAATTTCGGTGGCAAGTACCGCATCAATCCCCGGATTTTGCAACCCGACAGAGTTCAGCATTCCTGCGTAGCATTCGGCGGCACGTGGGGTAGGGTTGCCAAAACGAGCCTCCTTGGTCGTGCCTTTGATGGAGATGCCCCCAAGGATGCCAATGTCGTAAATGGGGTTGTACACAGGGAATTCGTAGCCGAACCCGAACGTGCCAGAGGCGGGAATTATGGGGGATTTTAGGGTGATGCCTGATAGGGTAGTGGTGATGTTCATGGTGTGGTTTCCTTTGTTAATATGAATGTTTTCGTAATTCCCCTCCTGTGGAGGGGTGCGGTGTAGCCGCGGGGTGGTTCAGCGGTATTTTAGCGACAGCGAACCACCCCGTCTTGCCGTCTATGTTTGGTTTGTGTTGTCTTGTAGGGGCGGGCATTGCCCGTCCGTTTGTGCGGTGCATATCATTTGTATCGGGCGGAGGCAAGCCCCGCCCCTACAGGGTTTTGGCTGTGTCGATAGTCGGGCAACCGAGGACGGTAGCCCCTACGGGTGCGGTACGCCCTTGACCTTAGCCCTCTTTGTGAAAGAGGGTGGATTGCGACTGTCCTTGTCGCAAGACGGGTGTTTTGTCTGCCCCGTTAGGCGGGCGGGTGAACCCCGCCCCTACGAGTTCAGTTGTATCGTTCGTGAATTTTCGCGCCAGCCTGCCCCGCACTTGATGCGGGGTGGTAAATTTGCCCTTGACCTTCTTTTCTCAAGCCTAATCACCAACACAATTGCTGGCTGTACGGGGTCGCTCACGCATTCCGGACGACTTCGTTTCCGAAAAAGTGCAAAAAACGCATTTCAAGAAAATACTAAGATGTTTTGTGGTCAATCATGCTTCAACCTCGTTTTTCAGAACATTTCGCAAGCCTAACCACCAACACAACTGCTGGCTGTATGGGGTCGCTCACGCATTCCGGACGACTTCGTTTCCGAAAAAGTGCAAAAAAACGCACTTCAAGAAAATACTAAGATGTTTTGTGGTCAATCATGCTTCAACCTCGTTTTTCAGATTTTTTTGCAACCATTGCTACGCAACGGAAAAACTTGCAAAAAATTCTGAAAAATTCGCTACAGCGACTGCGTCGCTATTCGCCGAGGCATTCAGCACATTCACCTAACAAACATCGTCCCCACACCCTCGTCGGTCAGCACTTCCATCAGAATGGAGTGAGGCACACGCCCGTCCAGGATGAACACCTTTTTCACCCCGCCACGGATGGCGTCAATACAGCACCGCACCTTTGGTATCATGCCACCGCAGATTGTGCCGTCCGCCTGCATCTGTTCCGCTTTGGCGATGCTCACATTGGTGATAATGCTTTCGGGGTCGTCCTTGTCACGGAGCAGCCCGGGAATGTCAGACATCAGGAGCAAACTCTCCGCCCCAAGTGCCGAGGCAACAGCCTGTGCAACCGTGTCAGCGTTGATATTATACCCCACCGCCTCCCCTTTGCCGAAGCCGACAGAGGAAATAACAGGAATATACCCGCAGTCAAGCAGGTCACGAATGACACCAACGTCAGTTTCCTCCACATTACCCACATAGCCAAGGCGAGGGTCGGCAGGGGTGGCGGAAATCATGTTGCCGTCCATACCGCACAGCCCCACAGCCCGCCCGCCTTTGCGCCCAATAAGATTCACAAGGCTCTTGTTCACCTTGCCGCACAGCACCATTTGCACAATTTCGGCGGTTTCCTCGTCGGTCACACGCAAACCGTCCACAAATTCGGTGGTTTTGCCCATTTTGTCAAGGGTCGCCGAAATTTCCGGCCCGCCCCCATGGACAAGCACCACCTTGATGCCGATATACGCCAGCAGAACAATGTCGTGCATCACGTTTTCTTTCAGGGTTTCGTTGAGCATGGCGTTGCCGCCGTATTTGACCACAATGGTCTTGCCTTTGTACTCGCGTATGTAGGGCAGGGCGCGGGCAAGAATGCCGGCGGATTGTTCTTTTGTTGGTGTCATGGGAGGGGTTTCCTTTGTTTTGGTTTTGGATACCCCCACCCCCGCAAAAATAATTTCAGACTTTTTTCAACATACCTATTGACATTTTGCGGGGGGGGTGTATAATAGTGGTAATAAACTTTTGGAGGTGAAATGATGAAAAAATTCATTTCGATTATGTTAGTTGTACTTATGTTGGCTTTAGTAGGTGTTGGATTGATGGGATGTGATGGGGGCGAATCTGTCGGAGGCCGAGACAATGTTGGGTTAAATGACAGGGTTGTGCTACGCGATGTCGCCATCACCGCAGAAACAATTGTGATAGTTGAACCAGCGAGCGAGTTTGGAAGACCAAGCGAAGGCAATAAGTTTGTTGGGGTTCGCTTTAGAATCGAAAATACTTCAAATTCTACTCGAAACGTTAGTAGTTTAATGGAATTTGAAACCTTTGTTTCTGGCACTTCGTTATCATGGTCAATAGCCGCAGATATGGCTAATCCAGGCGAGTCGTTGAATGGTGCCATTTTGGCTGGTTATTCAATGGTAGGGTATTTGATGTTTGAAGTATCTGAAGGTACTGAAAGCGTTAGGATTAGATATAATCCTGATTTACTCAGAGAGCGTGACCTTACATGGTTTGTTTTGGATGTTCCTTCATCATAGCTTTCCAAAAACCAAGACTTCGGTCTTGGTTTTTGTTTTTGTGAACGGACGACCGCAAGGGTAGTCCCTACGGGTGCGGTGCGCCCTTGACCTTTAACCGTTACCTGTTCACTGTTACCTGTTCACTATTACCTGCCCCCTTACGTCCGATAATCCCCGTTTATCTTCACATAATCATAGGTCAAGTCACAGCCCCAGGCAGTGGCGTGTCCGCTACCCTCGCCGATTTTGATAATAATAGCTATCTCGTTGCTTTCATGGGTCAAGACTTTTTTCGCTAAATCTTCGTCAAAATCTACCGACGCACCATTTTCGCAAACTGTAACTTCACATATATCGTCTGGGCTACTCGCCGCGCTAAATTTGACCGATACTTTGCTCGGGTCAAAAGTCACACCACTATACCCCATAGCACAAAGTATCCGCCCCCAATTGGCGTCTGCACCGAACATTGCTGACTTCACAAGGCTTGAGCTGACTACGCTTTTTGCGATTTTCCGTGCATCTACGGCAGGAATGCCATGTACAGAGCAAGTTATCAGCTTGGTCGCACCCTCGCCATCACGGGCGATTTCACGTGCGAGGTAGTTCGTCACCATTCCAAGAGCTTGGCAAAATGCATTAAAATCATCCCCCTCGCTGTCAATCAGCTTGTTGCCCGCCATGCCGTTTGCCATAATGGACATCATATCGTTGGTGGAAGTGTCCCCGTCCACGCACACCATGTTAAAGCTGATTTCGGTGTCACGGCTTATCGCCAATTGCAACATTTCAGGGGTGATAGCCACATCGGTGGTGATAAAGGCAAGCATGGTCGCCATGTTGGGGTTAATCATGCCCGAACCCTTGGCAATGCCGCCAATACGGCACTCCACGCCGCCAATATCAAAGCTGAACGCACGGATTTTCTCCCGCAGGTCGGTGGTCATAATTGCGGCGGCGGCGTTGTCGTTGCCCGAAATCTCGCCCGACAGTCCGCTCACGAGAGCGGGCATACCCTCCGCAATGGGCGCAATTGGCAACGGCTGACCGATGACACCTGTGCTGGCAATAATAACGTCGGCGACGGGAATGCCTGCGTGTTGCTCCACCAGAGCACACATAGCCTGGGCGATTTCCACTCCGTCAGCGTTGCAGGTGTTGGCGTTGCCGCTGTTGCAGATAAGCGCCTGTGCATAGCCATCCGCAAGGTTCGCCTTTGTCACCGCGATAGGTGCGCCCTGCACGATATTTTGCGTGTACACCGCGGCAGAAGCGGCACGCACCTCGCTTTTGATAAGGCAGAGGTCGAGTTTTTGCTTGTTTTTGCGTATTCCGCAATGCACTCCGCTTGCGGTAAATCCCTTTGGGGCGCACACGCCGCCGGGGATTGGGGTAGTTGGGTATTTCATGTTTTTGATTCCTTTGTTGGTTGAATGTTGACCTAATTCCCCTCCCGTGGAGGGGTCGCCGTAGGCGGGGGTGGTTTAGCGGTATTTTAGTGACAGCAGGCCACCCCGTCAGTCGAAAAATCACCGACTGCCACCCCTCCATAAAGGGGAAGAAGGGCGCAATGTGCTGTGGAATTATAATGTTTTTTCTTTCAAAGCAGGGTGGTGGTGCAACATTTTCACGACATTATCCAAGTCATTCAATATATCACCGGCTTTAATTCGGATAACTGTCAACCCAAGGCTATTGAGAAAAATGTCACGATTGTGGTCGTGTTCGGCTTTGTTGTGATGAGATTTTCCGTCAATTTCAATAACAACATCGCAGGTGCTGCAATACAAATCAACGATAAAATCGCCTATTACAACTTGTCTATCAAAATCAAACCCTTTGAATTTACCTTTGTTCAATCGCATCCATAATTTAACTTCGCTTAAATTTCCCGTTTGTCGCAATGCTTTTGCAAGGGGTAATAATTGCGGATTAAATGGCAAATTTCTGTAGCTACGATAATTTCTCATGTCCTTGACCTTCTTCCCCTCTGTGGAGGGGTGGGTTGCGGTGGTTTTCCGCAAGACGGGGTGGCTGTGTTGTGACAAAATCACAACCCAAACCTTTCCTTAATCACCCTCGCCACAACGTCGGGCGCAAGGTCGGTGTTGTCGATTTTGATGTAGTTTTTGAATGGGATTTCGCCGCGACTGTCGTGACGATTGGTGATGTCATCGTCGAGGATTCGCTGTTGCGATGCCGCTGTATCTCTTACCGATGGCTTGTTCGCCAGTCGATTTTCCGACTGGTTTCGCACCAGTCGCATTTCCTGCGATGCGACTAGCTCGACACAATATATCTCCGCGCCGACATTCTCGAAAATCTCGAAGTATTCGCGCAAATAATTCTGCTCATACGGCACGTCGAAATTCCACGCCGCAGTCGTGACCATCCCATATTGGTCGGATTTAGCAAACTCCTCGTAAATGATTGCGCGGAGCTTTTTTGCGATGTCGTTCACGCTCGTGTTGAACGTCCCGAACAGTTCAAACATCGGCTCGATGGTCACGTGATTGTGAAACAGCCGCAAATCAGTAATCTTCGCAAGTTCTTGCCCGACTGTCATCTTGCCTACTGCAAATTTGCCGAGTAACATAACGAATTTCATGGTTTTCTCCTGTGGTTTAGGTCGAGTAGGGGCGGATGGCAATCCGCTCGTTATATTGGTGCGAATTTGTCGTTGCGGGCAGACACAAGGTCTGCCCCTACGGTTAGGATGTAGTATGCGGTGCGTATCGTTTGGCGGACGGCAGGTTGCCGTCCCTACAGGTGTGGTGCGTTTGTTTCACACCTACCCCGTCAGTCGCAAAACCAGCGACTGCCACCCCTTCCGCCTGCGGAAGGGGAATTACAGAAACATGCGGTCTGTTTTTTCGTGCGTTTTCGTGAATTTCGTGGTAAATCCGCCCTTGACCTTATCTCCACACTCCACTCTCAACCCTCCAAACTTCCCAAAACTATCCCCAAACATTGCACCGCCGCACCGCTCGCACCCTTGCCAAGGTTATCGAAACGCGCAGTCAGCACAATCCGCTCGTCGTTGCCGTCCACCGAGATAAGCATATCATCCTGCCCCGCAAGGGCATTGGCGGCGATGATATTGTCGCTGTCGAGGGGGAGGAGATGGATGTTCCCTTGTAGGGCGAGATGGCACGAAGTGCCGGGGTGGTTGCCCTCCTCGCCGAGGGGGGTGTCGCGTAGCGACGGGGGGAGTTGGTTGTAATGTTCCGTCAGAATTCCGTGAATATCCGCCCTGGTGTGCGTCCCCTCAAACTGCCCCCCATGAATCGGCACGGACGTAATCATGCCCATCTCGAAATCGCCAATCACAGGGCAGAACACGGGAGCTTTCGTCAGCCCCGACCATTTTGTCATCTCAGGCAGGTGCTTGTGGCTTTGCCCAAGGGCGTACTGGCGCATGGCGTAGTCTGGGTTGCCCTTGTTGCTCTCGTATTCGGCAATCATGCCCTTACCGCCGCCGCTGTAGCCGGTAAGGGAAAAGCACACAGCAGGGAAGTCGGGCGACAGCACTCCCGACTTCACTAAAGGTGCGACCACCGCGATAAATCCGCTGGCGTGGCAGCCTGGGTTGGTGATTCGCTTGGCGGTGCGGATGCTCTCCCGCTGTTCCGGGGAAAGCTCCGGCATACCATACACCCAGCCATCCGCCGTGCGGTGGGCGGAAGATGCGTCGATTATGGTGGTGTCAATGCCTGCGGCGTCCACTGCGGCGACAATCTCACGGCTGGCTTCGTCGGGCAGGCAAAGAATCGCCACGTCAGCCTGGTTGATTTTCTCAAGTCGCGCGTTTATGTCCTTGCGATACTCCTCGGCAATATCCAACAGCTGAATATCCGCCCGCCCCGCAAGCCGCTCAACAATCTGTAATCCAGTAGTACCAACACTTCCGTCTATATAAACCTTGTGCATAAATTTGTTTTATCCGTTCTATTCAATGATATACACTCTATTATACACGATAAAAAGCCATTTGTCAATAGAAAAATGAAAAAATATTCACGAATATTCGCAATATTCGTATAAATATAAATACGGGTGGCGAACCGACCAAAAATATTTCCTCCCACACTTGACAAACCCGAAAAAATGTGCTATACTATGTGTATGAGTTGACCAAACTCAAAACTAAACGAAACGAGGCAGAGAAAATGAGAAGTGTATTTTACCTAATTACATTGGTTAAATCCGAAAAAACAGTTTGTGTGCCTTGTTCGTATGGTTCAGGGGTGTGTTAATCGCACCGCTGTGACATTTGATACGATTACTTTTTGCGTGCTACTGATTTTATCGGTGGCACGCTTTTTTCGTTTTCACTTTGCCCCCTGCTAAAGAAAGGAGCTTGCTATGACAACATTCATTGCCAGACCAAAAAACTACTTTCACGAGGTGAAACAATTTGAAAAGACTAAAGTATTACATTGGACGAATTCAAGATTACAATTCAAAACCGAATTTAGATTCTATCTACAAAGGCGAATGTACCGTTATTTACGTGAAACCAAATGGCGAATGTGACAGCGATTTTCCCGGCTCGACAGATGACAACGTGTACTGGAACGACGATATTTCCTACGCTATCGACCGAACCAACCGCATGGCACACTTTCGCCCGACTATTTCCATTGCCATTCCGGTCTCACGGCTTGGACTTGAAGATTTTACCCCTGCCGGCGCAGATTTTTGCCTGCGGAAAATCAAGCCATACTTTGACGAAATCAACGCAGAATACGCCAACAAAGCCCGCCCAGACAGCGAAAACGGCAAGTTTTTGCTGTATCAGCCAAAGGGAGAAGTGCTTTTGCGGAATACGGCGTATTTCGCCATGCGACCGCAAAAGCACTACACAGACGGCCCGAGAAACACCATCTTCGTTTGCCGTTACAACAACCCGCTGCCCGATGTGATGTGCCTGTGCGTTCGCATGGAGGCGTGGTTGCCATTTGGCAAGCTGAAGCGACTACAGCGTATGCTGTGTCAGCAAATGCCTGATGCGGTGGAGAAATTCGTAGCGGAGTTTGACCATGCGAGATTTCGTGAGGCTGTGGAGTTAGAGCGAACGCAAAACGGCATTCGCAAAGTATTGCGGGAGCAGGGGTATTGCGCCTTTATTGCCAATGGGAGCATTTTGCCGCGGGAGAAAAACACTCATCTGCCCATGAAAAACGCCCTCCCCTTCCAAAGTACACCAGAGGACGAAGTGGAGCTGTGCGGTATCCGTGGAATGGGCATTCGAGCAGGGGTTACGGTGATTACGGGCGGCGGCTATTCGGGGAAGTCGACCCTGCTGAACGCCATTGCGGCAGGGGTGCATAACCACGTGGCGGGTGACGGGCGTGAGCTATGCATCACTGACGACACCGCTGTGACCATCACCGCCGAGGACGGGCGGGCGGTGTCCAGCCTGAACATTTCCCCTTTCATCAAGTGGATTCCGGGAGGCGACACCATGAACTTCTCCACCACTCACGCCTCAGGCTCCACCTCACAGGCGGCGAACATTATGGAGGCGGTGGAGTGCGGTTCGGGGCTTTTGCTCATTGACGAGGACAGAAGTGCCACTAACTTTATGATTCGTGACAGCCGCATGAAACAGCTTATCGCCAAAGAGCCGATTACCCCCTTCACCGACCGAGTGCAGGAGCTTGCGACAAACGGGGTGTCTACCATCCTTGTTATCGGGGGAAGTGGGGAGTATCTGGCGGTTGCGGACAAAGTGTACATGATGGACGAATTTCGCATCAGCGACGTGAGCGGCAAGGCGAAAATCATTGCCCCGACTATGGATGAACTCCCAACCAAAGGAGAATGGGCGACCACCCGCAGAATGCAAAGCGGAGGTTTCACTTCTTTCCCGGCCGGTTCAGGCACGGAGAGGTTGGAAGTGTCCGACACGGGCTTCATCATCGTGGGTGACGAGAAGATTGACATTCGTGCGTTGCACAATATCGCCACTCCCGCCCAGGTGGACGCCCTCGCCCTAATGTTGCGGCACATGATGCAGCACACCGAAGGCGACACCAGCGAAATGGTGCGAATGGCAATGGAAAAGCGAGGGTTCGAGGTAATTCCATCAGACAAACCCATTGACGTGACCGCCAAAATTACAGCCCTCTACGCAAAAATCGCGGTCGAGGGCTTGGATGTGGTGGACACAGGATTTTTCGTCACCATGGAGCGATTTCTCGACCTACCACGCCAGATAGAGCTTCGTGCGGCGATAAATCGTATGCGGTATGTGACTTGGGAGGGTGTGTAACTATAAACGAACAGCCATCAGCCTTGGAGAACCAAGGTCGATGGCTGGTTGTTTCGCTACAATTATCCCTGTGTTATCAACCCATACTCCCCATCTGCGCGAGTATACACAACATTCACTTGCCCGGTGGTGTCATCTTCAAACACGAAAAAGCTGTGACCCAGCAAGTTCATTTGCAAAATCGCCTCTTGCGCTGACATGGGCTTGAACGAAAATGACTTTGTGCGGATTTTGAACTCGTCCTGTTCGTCAATTTCATCTGCCACGGTTGGAGCAGGTTCAGCAACAAAAGCGTTGTCGCGCAATCGTTTGCTTAGCTTTGTCTTGTTCTTGCGAATTTGCCGTTCAATGGCGTCAAGGCAACGGTCAAGAGAGGTTAAAAAGGCGTCACTTGATTGCTCGCTACGGAAAATCGTTCCCGCATCAACAATCGTAACTTCGACTACCTCAAAGTTGCGTTTTGTCAGTAGTTTCAAAGAAACATTTGCCCCATCAGCAAAATATTTCTCCATACGCTCCAGCTTTTTCTCCGCAAATTCACGGAAATCTCCCGGCACGGTCAGTTGTCTTCCGGTGTAATTGACTTTCATTGTTTTGTCCTCCAAATGTATTTTTAGCATAACGGCGCCGGCGAGTGAATCGCTCTGACGGCGTAAAACTATCCTAAGAACATTATACCATATATTTTCACAAAAATAAAGAGTTTTTGTCATAAAAATTTGAATTTTTGGTAAAAATATTTTTTCAAAAATTATTTTCGCAAAATATCTTTACAAAACATAAATAATATGATATACTGAAACAATTGTTCTGCGAATTTCACAAAATGGGGGCATTATGAGCCAATACAAACTAACATCGCCATTCGCACCATCAGGCGACCAGCCAAAGGCAATTGCCGAGCTTGTGCAAGGCATTAACAGCGGTCTGCGAGAGCAGGTTCTGTTAGGGGTGACAGGGTCGGGAAAGACATACACCATGGCGAATGTTATCGCCCAGACGGGGCGGCCTGCCCTTGTGCTGGCACACAACAAAACCCTTGCCGCCCAGCTTTGCTCCGAGTTTCGGGAGCTTTTTCCGGGCAATGCGGTTGAATATTTTGTGTCCTACTACGACTACTATCAACCGGAGGCGTACATTCCCGGGCGGGATATGTACATCGAAAAGGATTCTGCCATCAACGAAGAGATTGAGAAGCTCCGCCACAGTGCCACAAGCGCGCTGTTCGAGCGACGGGACGTGATTATCGTGTCCAGCGTGTCCTGTATCTACTCCCTCGGCGACCCTGCGGAGTATCAAAATCAGTCTATCGGCATTCGCTTGAATGCCACCATGGAGCGGGACGAGCTTATTGAAAAGCTGGTCGCTATCCGTTATGAGCGGAACGATATTGCCTTTGAGCGGAGTAACTTTCGTGTCCGTGGTGATACTGTGGAGATTTACCCGGCTGGCTTTGATAAGCGGGCAATTCGTGTAGAATTTTTCGGGGATGTAGTTGACCGTATTTCCCAAGTTGATACCCTGACAGGGGAACTGCTTGAGAACATGAAATACGCTGCTATTTTTCCTGCTACTCACTTTGCTATTTCAGATGAAAGCACCCAGGCAGCCTTGAAAGACATTGAGGATGAGCTTGAGGAGCGTATCACCTATTTTGAAGAGGAAGGCAAGCTAATTGAGGCACAGCGAATCGCCGAGCGGACTCGCTACGACATGGAAATGATACGCGAAGTGGGCTTTTGCAGCGGGATTGAGAACTACTCCCGTGTTTTCGCACGCCGTCCTGCCGGGTCGGTGCCTCATACCCTGCTTGATTATTTCCCAAAGGATTTTTTGCTGTTTGTGGACGAAAGTCACGTGACTATCCCCCAAGTGCGGGGCATGGGTGGCGGCGACCGCGCCCGTAAGATGAACCTTGTGGACTATGGCTTCCGTCTGCCAAGTGCGCTTGATAATCGCCCCCTAAACGTGGACGAATTTTACAACAAACTGGGTCAGATTGTCTACGTGAGTGCCACCCCTGCCAAACATGAAATGGAGCGGGCGGGGCAAATTGTGGAGCAGGTTGTTCGCCCCACAGGGCTTGTTGACCCGGAGATTGACATTCGCCCTGTTGCCGACCAAGTGGGCGACCTTATCGGGGAGATTTTCCAGCGTGTGGCGGCGAAAGAGCGAGTTCTTGTCACCACCCTCACCACAAATATGGCAGAGGACTTGACCGAATTTTTGGAGCTGAACCAAATCAAGGTGAAGTACCTGCACCACAAGGTTCACACCATGGAGCGGACGGAAATCCTCCGTGACCTGCGGGCAGGGAAGTTTGACGTGCTAATCGGAATTAACCTGCTCCGCGAGGGGCTTGACCTGCCGGAGGTGTCCCTTGTCGCCATCCTTGACGCTGACAAAGAGGGTTTGTTCCGCTCGGAAACGTCGCTGATACAAACAATCGGGCGTGCGGCGCGGAACGTGAACGGGCGTGTCATCATGTACGCCGACAAAATCACCCGCAGTATGCAGGCGGCAATTGACGAAACCAACCGTCGCCGTGCCAAACAAATCGCCCACAACGAAGAGCATGGTATCGTTCCTCGAAGTGTGGAAAAATCCATCCGTGAGCTGATTGACAACACTCCACGTGAAGAAAAATCCAATAAAAAGAAAAAATCGGTTATCCCAAATTCGGACAAGCACAGCGTGCTGTCACGTGAGGAGATAACCGAGAAAATCGAAAAGCTGACCCGCGAGATGAAAGAGTTTTCGTCCCTCTTAGAGTTTGAGCGTGCGGCGGTGCTACGTGACGAGATAGAGGAGCTTAAAAGGGCAGTTGAGTGAAAAGTGTCGAGGGTGCGGAGTGGAGTAAAAAACACCTGCCGCACCATCATGTAGGGGTCGCACTCCATTAGAACATAATGCAATGATTCAGCTTTTTATTGTCATTGCAATTCCAAAGGCGGAACGTCGGGGACGCTGTTCCCTACATTTGTTCAACTGCATCCTGTGTAGGGGACGACGCCCTCGGCGTCCCGCCTTTTGGGATAGCATTAACATTTTTGTTTCGTTACTCTATTGCGGACTTGACTTGTAATCTCATCAAATATTGAAGTATCATGGGATTGCGGGTCAAGCCCGCAATGACAATGTTTTTACTACGCCGTATGACAACAAAGACAGTTATTTTCGTTACAACCTTAATGACGATGCCGTGGTGCAAAAACTACTCCCCGGTCAAAAAGTTCATGGCGCGCTCGATTGCGTCCTTTTTGTTGCCCCACTCTGTACCATCGCTACGATAGTCAAACATTTTGCAATATCCGCTTACATCTTCGCGAAGAGAGTCGAAATAGCCAAGCATAATCTTTTCAATTGTAGAGTAAAATTCGCCAAAGTGGTTCTTACGTAGCTCCTCACGCCCTGCGGCGGCATATCGAGCAAAATGTGGCAGGCATATCATAGACTGGGCAGGTATGCGTTTTTTGCGAAATTCATCGTCATTTATATACATCCATGCGGCGGTGTTCATCATTTTGCCGAAATGAAAGTTGGTTTTGTCGCAAACATAGCAACTTTCAGCCTGACGCTGAATGGTTTTCTCTGCTCCTGCTCCTTTAGGCTGAACAAGGGCGGCAAGTCCGCCGCTGACTTGCTTTCGCACCACATCAAGATGGGTTTCAAGCATTAGCCCAACGGTTAGTCGGTTTTTGTCACGGTACGCAAGAATGGCATCGTTATGCTTACGGCAAAAGCCCTTTTTGTTGGTTTCCAACCGAATGGTCGGCTCCATTGCCGGTCCTTCACCAAGCAGATTGCCAAGCTCTTTTTGCAGCAAATTTTCTGCCAACAGGCAGAAGGGGCAGGTAGGGCGTTCTGCCTCTGCCGCTTGGTCAAAAGCGGCGTTGATTGGTATGGTGTAAATAGTTTCTGGCATAGGTGATACTCCTTATTCATTTTAGTGTTATTCTGCTTAGAGCGTGTCGACACAAAGTAAAAAGAGCGAATTTTGAGATGTTTTTTCGCCAATCTAGGCGTGAGGAGGGCGAATATCGGGAATATTTAACCGACGAACAACGACGAGTGGCGAAAAAATAGCCAAAATCTCGCCTTTTTCAGTTTGTGTCGACATGCTCTAGTATTATTCTGCGTTTTCAACTGCGCTCTCATACGCACCTAACACCGCCAACGCTTGTTCCGCCACCTTGCCGCCACGTGCCAGTTTAAGGGCGGCGTATGGCTTGTTGCCAAGGTTTAACAGCAGTTTGCCGTTGTATTGTGCGGCGACTTTTGTCCAGCGGTACAGGTCAACCTTTTCCGGGTAAAACAGCACGCTGCCCTCCCGCCCCTCGATGCTTTTGATGCGGTTGTCCGCGCCCTTGGTGCGTAGCAGGGAAATAGCAAGGATACATTCCGCCTCGGGTGGGGGTGCGCCATAGCGGTCGATTAGCTCTTCCCGCACGTCCTCAAGGTCAAGAGGAGTTTCAATCATGGCGATTTTTTTGTACACTTCAATCCGCTGTCGCCCGTTGCTTATATAGCTTTCAGGGATAAATGCGTTAATGCCAAGCTCCACAGTGCATTCTGTCTTAATCTCCGCTGTTTCGCCCCGCTCTTCAAGCACCGCCTCGGACAGGATTTTCATGTACATATCATAGCCGATACTTTCGATATGCCCATGTTGCTCCCCGCCAAGCAAGTTGCCCGCCCCGCGAATTTCAAGGTCACGGAGGGCAATGCGAAAGCCACTGCCAAACTCGGTAAAGTCACGAATGGCAGTCAGCCGCTTGGTGGAAATCTCGGACAGCAGTTTGCCCCGCTGATAGGTGAAATAGGCGTAGGCACGGCGACTGCTCCGCCCCACCCGCCCACGAATTTGGTGCAGCTGTGACAGCCCGAATTTGTCCGCATCCTCGATAATTAGGGTGTTGGCGTTAGGAATGTCAATTCCTGTTTCGATAATGGTGGTACTCACAAGAATTTGAATTTGCCCGTCAACCATAGCTTCCCATATGTCCGACAGGGTGTCTTTGTCCATTTTGCCGTGGGCAGTTTCGATAGCCGCTTCAGGGGCAATACCTGCCAGTTTGGTCACGATTGCGTCCATTCGCTCTATCCGGTTGCACAGGTAGAACACCTGCCCACCGCGGCGAAGCTCCCGCCGTATTGCTTCGGCAATAATGGCATCATCATGCTCCAGTACATAGGATTGAATCGGCACACGCTCCCCTGGGGCTTCTTCTAAAAGGGACATATCACGAATGCCGCCAAGAGCCATGTTTAGGGTGCGGGGAATTGGGGTTGCTGTTAGGGTCAGCACATCAATGTTTTTCCCTAATTGTTTCAGCTTTTCTTTGTGGGACACCCCAAAGCGTTGCTCCTCGTCAACGATAAGCAGTCCAATGTCCTTAAACTGCACATCTGCGGACAGCAGGCGGTGCGTGCCAACGATAATGTCGGTTTCTCCCCGCTTTAGACGGCGAAGAACCTCGCCGATTTCCTTGGTAGTGCGGAAACGGCTGACCATGTCAACTTTCACAGGGAACGACCGCATACGGGAGAGAAATGTGCGGTAATGTTGCATGGCAAGGATGGTTGTAGGCACAAGAATCGCCACCTGTTTGCCGTCACACGCCGCCTTGAATGCTGCCCGCAAAGCCACTTCAGTCTTGCCATAGCCCACGTCACCGCACAGTAGGCGGTCCATGGGGTGACGCTTTTGCATATCGCTTTTCACGTCCTCGATAGCCGCCACCTGCCCCTCGGTTGGCTCAAATTCAAAGGTGGACTCGAACCCTGCCTGCATTTCGTCATCTTTCGGGAAGGCGTAGCCGGGTCGTTGCATACGCTCGGCGTATAGGGCGATAAGCTCTTTCGCCATTGCCTTGGCGGCGTTTTTTGCTTTTGTGGTGGTTTTCGCCCACTCTGTGCCGCCCATTTTTGACAGGCGTAGAGTGCCCTCTTCTGCCCGCGGGCCAATGTATTTTGACACTTTCTCAAGCTGATTGCATGGCAGATACAGCATATCCGTGCCTGCATACTTTATCTTCACAAAATCACGGCGAATCCCCTCCACCTCAAGACTGCCAAGCCCAAGATATTGCCCAATTCCGTGAATGGTGTGGACAACATAATCCCCCTCCACCAGGTCGGCATAGGACATTATGCGGGCAAGGTTTTTGTCCTTTTTCGCCGACTTTCGACTGCGTGGCTTTCGCCGGGCGCCCATCTCTCCACGCCCGATAGACAGCACCGCATACTTGGCGGCAACAAGCTCGAACCCCACAAGATTGGCTTCGTGGGACAGGGCGACTGTGCCGACGGGCTGTTCCTCCCCGTTATCCATGAATGTGGATATTCCCGCCTCCCGCAGCATTTCTCCCATGGTTTCCGCTTGCACCACATTTTCGCACAGCAGTTTCACTCGGTAGCCTGTGGAAACATAGTCTGCAATGTCAGAGGACAGCACCTCAAAATTGCCGTCGGTGGCAACGGTTTGTTTGGTGTTAAATGAGTATATCCCCGCCAGTTGCCGCTCGGAAAAGGATGGAGTGAATGTGCTTGTCAATAGGGCACAAGAGGAGAACAGCACCTGTTCAAGGTCGGTGATATTTTTGGAGTAATCGGCGTATTTTGGGAGTAGTGCGCCCCCCTCTAACAGGGCAAGAATGCTTTCTTGCAGTTGCCAGTCGGCGGTTCGTTGCCGTTCAAGTACAGCGTTTAGTTCAAGGGCGAGAATCACCGGATTATCAAGGTAATCAAGCAAACATTGCCGCTGTGGGTAGATGTGAGAGATATATTTGTCAAGGCAGGGCAGGTCAATACCCGCGGACAGCCGCTCTGCCTCTTCGGCAAGAGAGGGAGTGTCGTTTTTCGCTGATTTTATGTGGGTGCGAATGTCTTGCTCTAATGCGGTAAGCTGTTCGCCGCCTGCCGCAACCTCACGGGCAGGGATAATGCGAAAGCTGGGCAGGTCGGCGTCAGATTGTCGCTGTGTGATTGGGTCATAGGAGCGAATTCGCTCGATGCTGTCCCCCCAAAAATCAAGACGGACAGGCTGTTCCTGCCCGGGGGCAAACACATCCACAATCCCCCCACGAAGGGAGTATTGCCCCACGCCGTCGGTCACTTCTCCGCGGCGATATCCGTGAACGTCAAGATAGGCGGTCAGTTCCTCCGGTTGGATGGCAGTGGACTTGGTTATCTCAAGAGTGCCACCCTCAAGGACGCCGGGCGGCATGGTATACTGAAGGGCGGCATCCGGAGTGGTGAGAACCACGTCGCATTGGTCCGCAAGCAGGGCGGACAGCACGGACAACCGCTCATGCTCCATCTCGCGGGAGGCTGTCATGGGGTGAAAGTTGAAATCACGCCACAAATATGGCATGGCGGCAATGCCAAAGGCTTGTAGTTGCTCCGCCCAGCGGCGCACCATTCGCTCGTCAGACAGCAAAACCAACGCTTGCCGTCCGCTTGCGGCTATGTCCTGAAACAGCTCGGCACACAAGGCAAATTCCGCCCCGGGGCAAAGCCCTGTGACAAGAGCGGGCTTAGGCTTTGCCTGGCGCGTTTGTATGTATTCCGCAAGCTGGGAATATTCCCGCTGACGGCGTATTTCTTGGGTGATGTTTTTCATGTGGGGGCTTTCTTTTTGGAGAGAGTGGGGTGTGGAGTTTGGGGCGGGTGAACATTGTGTAGGGGCAGGCGGTTGTGTCTGCCCGCCTTTTGGGATAGCAGTAACATTTTAATTTCGCTACGCTCGCAATATGCCATTTGTTTTGCCATTCCCCACCCCCGCAAAATAATTTCAGACTTTTTTCAACAAACCTATTGACATTTTGCGGGGGGGTGTATAATAATGGCACTAACCTTGGCTTTATCAAGCAGGGAAAAACGAAAAGAGGTACATATCATGAAAAAAGTTTTATCAATTTTCCTTGCCGTTCTGCTGTTGCTGTCCATTTCCGCAATGTTGTTCGGTTGCGACGGCAACGGCACAAACGGCGAAACCAATCGCCCACCTGCGGGCAACGGCAACCAGCCCCCGCCCGAACCGCCCGAACCCACCGTTCCCGAAACCCCGGTGCAATATTTCGAGTTCCGTGCAATCGCCGGCGGAATTGAAATCACGAATTACACAGGCACAGCAATCCGCGTTAACATCCCTGCACAGATTGAGGGGGTGAATGTGGTGAGCATTGGGGAAGATGCCTTCCGCGATGCTGGCATTATGGAGGTGTTCATGCCTGCAACTGTGACGAGTATAGGAAATAGTGCGTTTAGAGTAAACCCCGGATTAACCGAAATTCATTTGCATGAGGGAATTACGGAGATTGGGGCTGTGGCTTTCATGGGCACAGCATTGACAAGTGTGGTGATACCCAACAGCGTGACGACGATTGGCGCGAGTGCTTTTAGTGATACACCGCTTACAAGTGTAACTATCGGTAATGGTGTGACAACGATTGACCAGCGGGCTTTTTATGGTACTCAACTTACAAATGTGATTATCCCTGAAAGCGTGACAACGATTGGCTGGAGTGTTTTCGCTAACACAGCTTTGACAAGCGTAGTGATACCTGATAGTGTGACTGAGATTGGCAGCAATGCTTTTGAAAACTCACAGCTGACAAGTGTGACCATTGGTAATGGTGTGACAACGATTGGTTGGGATGCTTTCGCTAACACAGCTTTGACAAGCGTAATTATACCTGACAGCGTAACCGAGATTGGCGGGGGTGCTTTCAGAAACGATAACGCCCATACTGCCATAACAGTCGGAAATCAAACATATACTATTCAAGCTGGTCAGTCATGGCCAGATCAATTGTGGGGCTGGCGTCGCCCGGAATAAATCACAAACAACATATTCAAATTTGGGCAGGCGGTTGCGTCTGCCCTTTTTGTTTAGATGGCGGGTGCGGTGTTTTGCCTGTACCGCATGAACGGGTCGCCCTGGGGTGCGACCCCTACGGTTTGTATTCATTTTCGTGCGTTTTCGTGTCCGTTCGTGGTAAATGTCCTTAACGCCCGCCCTTTTTCAATAAAATCAATTTGCGAAGCAAATTTACCTTAATTCTTCATTTTTCATTCTTAATTCTTCATTGACCTACACATCTTCCACCTGCCAATCAATCCCACTCATACCATGCCCCTCAAGAAAGGCATTGGTTCGGGAAAAATGCTTACAACCGAAGAACGCCCCTCGTGCCAGCGGGCTGGGGTGGGCTGCCTGTAGCACCAGATGGGCGGGGTTGGTGACAAGCTCCCCTTTGCTTTTGGCGTCGTTGCCCCACAGCAGGAAAACTGTTGGGGTAGCTTTTTCGTTTAGTCGCTGAATGACTGCGGTGGTGAACTGCTCCCAGCCCTTGCCTGCGTGGGATTTGCTTTGCCCTGCACGAACGGAAAGCACCGAGTTGAGTAGCATCACCCCCTGCTCGCACCACTTCACCAAATGTCCGTTGTTGGGGATGGCACAGCCCACGTCCGCCGCAATTTCCTTGAAAATATTCTGCAAAGAGGGCGGCGTGCGGGAGGGGGGCTTCACCGAAAAAGCCAGCCCATGCGCCTCCCCGTGATTTATGTACGGGTCTTGCCCCAAAATGACCACTTTGGTCTGCTCGATTGAAGAAAACCGCAGGGCATTAAACAGGTCGTACATTGGAGGATAGACGGTTTGGGTGGCGTACTCTTGCTTCAAAAATGCTCGCAGTTGCAGGTAATACGGCTTTGCCATTTCGGCGGCGAGGAAGGTGTCCCAGTCGTTGTTTAGGGAGAGCATATGGGGGTGTCCTTTCTGTTGTTGTTGACCTGTAGGGGCGAGCCTTGTGGTCGCCCGTGTGTCCTTGACCTTAATCCCCTTCCTCGGGAAGGGGTGGCACGAGCATAGCGAGTGACGGGGTAGGATAGGACACAAACACGACACCAAAACTCAAAATCTTTCGTTTCACATCCTACCCCGTCTTGGCGGAACACCACCGCCAATCCACCCCTTCGCAGAGGGGAAGAAGGTCAAGGGCGGGGCAATCACCGCACCCATAGGGGCAGACCTTTGCGGTCGCCCGTGTGTTGAACATTGTTTGCGGGCGTTGAGCCCCGCCCCTACGGTTTGGCTGTATCCGTTTCAGGCGTGGGGTTATCCCAGCGCATCCTCGGTGCAAATCAGGGTCACATCGGCGTGAGCAAGCAGCATTGTGGCAGGGCAGTCGGTGGTGATTTTCCCTGCAAGCAGACAAGCCACCGCCTCAGCCTTGTTCGCTCCGGAAGCAAGCAGGACAATGCGGCGGGCTTTCATAATCGAGCCGATACCCATGGTAATGGCTTGTCGTGGCACGTCCTCGCGGTTCGCGAAAAAGCGAGCGTTTGCGGTGATGGTGTCCTCGGTCAGGTCAACAAGGTGCGTGCCGGCGGAAAGCTCTGCCGCAGGCTCGTTAAATGCGATATGTCCGTTCCCGCCAATGCCGAGAATTTGCAGGTCAATGCCCCCCGCCGCAAGGATAGCGGCATCATACGCCGCGCCGTCACGCTGTGGGTCGGTGGATTCGCCGTTTGGCACGAAAGTGCGAGCCTTGTCAATGTCGATATGGTCGAACAGGGTTGTGTTCATGAAATAGCGATAGCTTTGCTCGTGGGTGGGGGCGAGTGGGTAATACTCGTCAAGGTTATAGCTGGTCACGCCGACGAACGAGATTTTCCCCTCTCGGTTCATTTCGATAAGCCTTTCGTACATTCCAACCGGGGTTGACCCTGTCGCCAAGCCCAGCACGCTGTTCGGCTTGTCCTGCAATTGCTTTGCCACCATTGCCGCCCCATGGACGGACATGGCATCGTAATTTTTTACTTTGATAATGTTCATTTTAGTTCTCCTGTCTGTTTGTGATACTATTATACCACACTTTTGTTCAAAATTCAAGCCTTGAACTTATTATTGCTCCACCGAATAAACCTTGCACATTTTGACTGTGAAAAAATGCGTCACTCTTCGTTGTTCGTCGGTTAAATATGCAAGGTATTCGCCCTCCTCCCGCCTTGATTGACACAGTTTTTCTTTGTCAAAAAAATGCAATGTTTATTCGATGGAGCAATATACTCGAGTTAGACTGTCGATAAAGGTCAAAGTCGTGGGGTTTCACCCCACACCCGACCAGTTTTTTGTAAATTGCGGGTCAGGTCTGCAATGACAATAAACTTGTATCGAAACGAACTTATCGTCCTAATTCAAGCTCTCTGAACAACCGCCACAACCCCCCCACCCCTCGCACCCGCTATCCGTCCTCGCTGAAGCAACATCGTGCTGAAGAATAAGTTTTCGCTGTACCCTCTGCGGGTACTTGTTTGCAACGGGTTTCGTTGTCATAAAATCTTCGTGCTACTCACAGCCAGCATTGTTCATATTTTTTGGTGGTCAAGCACCTTTTTTCTGAAAAAAGGTGTTTGCGCGGGGTTGTTAGGGGGGCGCGCAGCTCCCCTAACGAAAAAGCAGGTGTAAATAGACGAAAACGGCTTTATGCGACAGAATCAGCTCCATCTCAAATGGGCAACTTTCGGGGACTACCTGTGTAGGTGAGTTGGTTGTTTACGGGACGCCGAGGGCGACGTCCCCTACATGGGTTTTGGCTGTGCCGTTCAAACGGACGACCGAGGGCGGTCGTCCCTACGGGTGCGGTGGGTTGTGGGGGCATCTTGGAGAGCCTAAACCCTCTCACCCGCTATCCGTCCTTGCTGAAGCAACATCGTGCTGAACAACGAGTATTCGCTGTACCCTCTGCGGGTACTTGTTTGCAACGGGTTTCGTTGTCATAAAATCTTCGTGCTACTCACAGTCCGCATTGTTCATGTTTTGGGGATTTTCAAACCCCTTTTCTGAAAAGGGGTTTGAATGCCGGGTTGTTAGGGGGCGGCAAGAGCCCCCTAACGAAAAAGCAGGTGTAAATAGACGAAAACGGCTTTAGCGACAGAAACAACTCCATCTCAAATGGGCAACTATCGGATACTTCCTGAGTAGGTGCGTTGGCTGTGTTTTTAGGATAAATCCTCGCAATAGATTTGTATCGAAACAAACTGTCTTTGTTGTCAATCGAACACACTCTTTATAGAAATTTCAAAAATTACGACAAAAGCCTTTACATAAGTAATAAAGTATGGTAAAATAATATAAACAACAATTACAAAGGGGACACCACCATGCCAAATGATTTGAAACTCACATTCAGCACATCAAAAAAAGGTTACGACCCAGTCGAAGTTGACAAAGCAATTAACGATATGTTTCGTGACATTAAACTTTTTGAAGACCAGGGGAAAAAGCAGGCTGAAACAATTAAACAGCAAGAAGAAGCTATAAGTAAATTAGAGCAGGCGCGGGAGAGAGAATGCGCCCAGCTTGCAAAACTTGTTACCGCAGCCGCATCTATTGCGGACGCAGCAGAAGCGGAAGCCGTGGCAAAAGCTGAAGAGTTAACTCGTTCGGCACGGCAAATGGTTGCAGATGCCGAAGAAAAAGTGAAAGAAATCGAACTTGCGGCAAAAAAGCGGGCTGAACAGCTTGAGCAAGAAATTTCTGCACGCACCGAAGAAATCAAAAACGAGGCAGCCCAGCGTGCGGAAAAGTACGAGAAAGATGCCTCGGAGCGTGCGGAAATGCACGAAAAAGACATGGTGCAACGAGCTGATAAAATTATTAGTGACGCAAGGGCAACTGCTGACGAGATTCGTGTACAGGCAGAAAATTATCTTGCAATGGTGAAAAAAGATTATTCTGGTGCGAATGTTGTTATTGCAAAACTGCAAGGTGAAATCAAAGCAGCGCAAGAGAAAAACAGCCAAATTGCTACCTATCTTGACGAGCTTGTCGCTTCTGTTTCTGCTGTGGGAAGCGGAACAGGTGCGCTTGCCACTCCTCCCGAAGAGGCAAAAGACGACGAACCTACAACCTACACCATAAACCCTGTGCCAAAAGTAATCGAGCAACGAAATACCGCAACTGGTGGGAACGAGTAAGGCATGATACTTTTAGCAAGCGATTTTGACGGCACGCTGTATCAAAACGAGCGAGTTAGCGAGTATGATATTGGCATGATAAAGAAGTGGCGAGGGGCAGGGAATGCCTTTATCGTTGCCACAGGGCGGGATAGGTTCAGTTTCGATATGCTGAAGGGTGAACTGCCGGACGACCTGTTCGACGGCTATGTCCTTGCGGGCGGGGCGTATGTGTATGACAAAGAGGGGAAGATGGTTCACTCCTCTGCCGGTGACGGGAGCTATATTCCACAGCTTTGCCAGACTATATATCAGCTTGGTGGCAGGGATGTGTATGTTTCTGCGGGCAGGGAAGTGCGGATAACCATTTCCCCTGATGGGAAAAGCAGTCAGCTTACCGACTTTCACGATGCAACCGAAATAACTTTTGATGAGGTTGTGCCTATTAGCGAATTTCATTTTATGGGAACATATTTCCCTACAGCAGAGATAACCCTGCGTTTTGCGGAGGTCATGGCAGAGCGGTTTGCGGGGAAGTTTGTTGCCCACCCACACGGCTCTTGGTGTGACGTTGCCCCCGTGGGCATAAGCAAGGAGTCGGGTATCGCCGCCTTTCTTGCCACTATGCCCACCCAGCCGAGAGAGGTGCTTACCGCAGGAGATAACTACAACGATATTTCCATGCTGGCGGCGTATCGTGGCTATGCCATGCTCGGTGCCCCTGCCCCGGTGGTAGCGGCGGCACAGAGACGGACGGCGAAGTGCGTCGGGGACATTATTGTAGAGTGGATGGGATGCGGTTAAAAATGCAGGGGCGCACGCAAACATTAAGGACATTCTACCACGAACATACACGAAACAACACGAAAAGCGCCCGTAAACCTGTTTTTCGTGCATTTTCGTGTCCTTTCGTGGTAAAAACAAACTTCCCAAGTGAAAATAACAACCGAAAGGACGCACGAGAACAGTGAAAACAATGCGGGATGCAACTATTTTGCTCCCTGCGGCGTGGTCGCCCCTTGCGCGTGGCGCAAAACATGAACGAAGTAGTTTTGATTTTAATAGGAATATATCTCGCAGTCGTTTCCCTGTGCGGACTGCTCCTTGTGCTACGTGACAAGTCCAACTCCCGCCGTAAAGGCAAGCCCCGTGTGCCGGAGCGGGTGCTGTTTTTCACCGGGATAATTGGGGGAGCGGTGGTGATGTTTGTGGCAATGTTGCTGATTCGCCACAAAACCCGAAAGCCAAAGTTTATGTTTGGCTTTCCATTTGTTATTTTGGTACATATCGGTGCGGCGTATGGGGTTTATACGCTGTTTATGTAGGGAGGAACGCTTGTGTGATAAAGGAATGAAAATCAATGAAAAAAAGCAAACAATACAGAAAATTAGAAAAAGAACTATCGCAGAAATACAAAAATGTAAAAGAAAACGAAGTTACGCTTGAAAAAGACGATTTTAAGGATGGGAAATTAACGGTTTTTGGCTATGACCGACTTAAAAATCAATGCGACTATATCCCATATAGCGAAACAATAGAACTCGCTGTCCCGCAAGCATTTGAAGCGAATTTTAGAGCCAGCTTGGAATTTATGATTGCGAACGAATTGTCACGGATAAGGAAAGACAGACGAGAAGCGCGTAGAACCTCGCTTATTCTTCTGTTAGGTGGTATTTTTTGCTTTGTTCTTGCTATCGCTTTCGAGTTTCGCGATATTTTATTAGCCGAAAACCTTGTTGTTATCGCAAGCTGGGTATTTGTTTGGGCGTCTGTAGAAAAATGGTTTTTCGACAGAAAAGAATTACAAGAAAAACGAAAAAGTTTGTTACAGATATTGTCTGCACGGATTTCAATATATAGATGATAAGGACACCTCATGCTAATACAACTTGACGAACACAAACGAACACTTGCCGCACAAGCCTCCATGGTCACTGACTTGGGGGCTGCTTTGCGTGTGGAGGAACTGCGGGCGCAGGCAGAAAAACTGCAAACCGCCACCGAAGTTCCCGACTTTTGGAATGACCCCACCTCCAGCCGCACCCTGAAAGAACTAAAGCGCACCCGTGACAAAATCACCGAATTTGACGCACTTGCCGCCCTTGTTGCCGACACCGCCGAGCTGTGCGACCTTGCTATCACCGAGGGTGACGACACCTTCACCGCTGACATTGCCGATGCGGTGGCGAAAATCGAAGCCACCGAGTATAAGCTGCGTATCCGCACCCTGTTGTCCGGGGAATATGACGGCAACAACGCCATTGTGGCGTTCCATCCGGGAGCGGGCGGCACAGAGGCGCAAGATTGGGCGGAAATGCTGTACCGCATGATAACCAGATTTTGCGAAAAACGCGGGTTCACTTATCGCGTCACCGACTATCTAAACGGGGAAGAGGCAGGTCTGAAAAGTGCCACCATAATGGTAGAGGGGGAGAACGCATATGGCTATCTGAAAAGCGAAAGTGGTGTGCATCGCCTTGTACGGGTGTCGCCTTTTGATTCTTCAGGTAAGCGGCACACATCTTTTGCGTCAATCGAGGTTTCGCCAGAGTTTGATGAGGTTGCGGATTTTGAAATAGAAGATGCAGACCTTGAAATCTCCACCCACCGCTCCAGCGGGGCAGGGGGGCAACATGTAAATAAGACAGACAGCGCAGTACGCATTGTCCACATTCCAAGCGGCATTGTTGTGGCTTGTCAAAACGAGCGCAGTCAAATACAAAACAAAGAAACCGCCCTGCGAATGCTGAAATCCAAGTTAATGGAAATCAAGGTTCGCGAGCGGCTTGACCATATTGACCAAATAAAAGGCGTGAAGTCTGCCATTGAGTGGGGTTCGCAGATTCGCTCCTATGTTTTTATGCCTTACACCATGGCGAAAGATACTCGCACAGCCCACGAAGAGGGCAATATCGCCGCTGTCATGGACGGGGAGATTGATGGGTTCGTAAATGCGTATCTGGCACATTCTGCGACCACCGAAGGCAAGCTGAAAAGTTAGCTACAAACATCATTTCCCACCGTCAAATTCAAACAACACCGGATAATTTCTTGTGCCATGTACAATGTGATAAACATAAACTGTATCATCCAAAACCTTGTACAGGCAAAGGTATTTGCCACATACCAATGAACGAAACCCGTTTCTCGCAAGCTCTTTTTCGCGTGACAACGGAGCAGAAAAAGGGAACGTTTCAAGGCGACGAAGGGAAACCATGATGTCATCAACAACGGCGGTTGCTGCCAAAGGGCTGTCCTGCGAAATATATTCCCCAATTTCACGCAAGTTTTCCCACGCCACCGGAAGAATTTCAATTTTATGCTTTTTCACTGATATAATTCCTCAACATTGCTTCTGCATCATCAAGTGAATAAGTTTTTTCACCATTAAGACGCTGATTTTCGGCTATGGCAAGAGTTGTTTTCAGCCTAAAAAGTTCCTCTCGAAGTTCAAAAGCCTCAAGGCTCATGACCACCAAGTCGCCTTCGCCGTTTTTGGTGATATAAACAGGTTCGGCTCTCTCATGGGCAAGTTTTGATATAGCGTTATAGTCGTTACGTAGAGTTGTAGATGGTTTAATAATCATTTCAGTTTTTTCCTCGTATAGTTTAATTCTGATAATATTATACCACAATTGTATCAGAATATCAATAGTTTTTTCGCTAAAGCGTTTCGACACGCTCTATGTCCCTAAAACATACTCTTCCCCTGCAACGGCTTCAATGACCACACGACCACCGACAAAAGCAGGATTTCGCAGAATAATTTCACCATCAGCAAAAGCCGTTATCTTCGCTGACACAAGCCTTCCTTGCTCCCACGTCATATCCACCTGGTGTCCGCCAATGGCACGAAGCCCACGAATGTGACCTGTTGCCCACGCTTCAGGCAGGGCAGGGAGCAAATCAAGAGAGCCGAGGTGGCTTTGTAACAGCATTTCCTGCACCCCTGCGGTGTAGCCCATGTTTGCGTCAATTTGGAAGTAGTAATTGTCGCTGGAAAAGCCAATTCCGCTGTGAAGACCGAAAAAATTCTTGGCAAGGTTGTGTGTGAACAAGTTCCGCACAAGATTATACGACTTCTCACCCATGCAGGTTCTGGCACGCAAGCACAGTTTCCAGCCCATTGACCAACCAGTTGCCGAATCCCCTTTCCAGTCGAGGGTGGTTTTCATAGCCTGCAAGTTCGCCTCATCCCCGTTGGCGATGCTTGTGCCGGGGTAAAAGCCTACAAGATGATTCACATGGCGGTGACCCTGTACATGGGGATGGGGGAAGTCGTCAGGGCGTTCGCTCCACTCCATTATCCGTCCGGTGACGGGACTGATGTTCACCCCGGAGAACAGATTTGCCAATTTCTCTTCGATGTTCCCTTTTAGCGACAGAGTTTCACTATCACTAAGCCCAAGTCGGCGGATGCAATACAAAGCAATGGTGAATATCTCCCACACTAATTGCTGGTCGGTGGCGGTGGCAACAGTCAGCGGTCCATGCTCGGGAGAAAAGCTGGGTAGTACAACATATTTTCCTGCCCAAAAGCCATCTACCGCCTTGTACAATGCCTTTGTCCACATAACCGCCGCCTCACGAATTATGGGCCAATAGTCCCGCTTGAATGTTTCGGCACAGCCCCCATATTGAAGGTACTGGAATAGATTTTGCGACAGCCACGCCCCCGCAGTAGGTGCCCAGCCCCACCCCCAGTAGTATCCCGGTGCGGTGAAGCCGTATATCCCCCCTGAAACATGGGTTGTCCATCCGCTACCCTGGGTTTTCCATGCGTCGACAGCGGTGTCCGCAGGGAAGCAATATTTCTGCGCGGTGTAACGCCCTGTTACAGTAAGGGATTGCACGAATTTCTGCAAAGGTTCGAGTAGTTCCGCAAGATTCGCCCCACCCACCGGCCAATAGTTCATTTGCAGGTTGATGTTAGTGTGATAATCCGCACTCCACGGAGGAGTGTTTTCCGGGTTCCACTTGCCCTGCAAATTAGCGGGCAAGCACCCCCCGCGACTTGAGGATATTAGCAAATACCGCCCATACTGATACAGCAACACCTCAAGCATTTGTCGTGTGCTGTCTGTGGCTTCGCCTGCTTGGTATGAAGCAAGGGCAACATCTGTGGGGGTGTCGTTAGTCCCGCCAAGGCAAAAATCCACTCGTCCGAACAAATTTTGATAGTCCGCCTTGTGCCGTTTGGCAAAATCTTCGTAAGTATCGGCGGTTAAAGGGACGAGAATAGCACTTGCACGAGCCGCCACTTGCTCCAAACTCTCCCTGGTGCGATAGGTCAGCTTCTCGAACATTTCGCTTCCTGCGGGCAAGGAATATTCATTTCTGTAGTCGGTTGCGGCAGAGAAATATAGCGTGACAGCATTGGCTTTTTTCACGACTAAACGACCGCTTTCATTGGTTAGTTCACCCCCCTCGTTGGCGACTTTCAGCACGCCGCAATACAGCAGTCCGTTGTCCGCCAGCCCACCGGACAGAGTGATGCTATCCCCCTCCACCACCACTTGGGGAGGTTGGTGAGTATCGCCAATGCGCCCCTCTGTTTGCCCCGGAGTAAGGGTGGTGGCAAGGCTCACCTTGCCCTCGCCACTAACCGCGGTAATACGCACAGCAATGGCGTTGTCAGGGTAGGACGCAATATATTCACGCAGGTATTCGGTGTCGCCAAGGGTATAAGTCACTCGTGCCACCCCGTCAGTCATATCAAGCTCACGGCGATAGTTTGCGATTTCGCTTTCGTCTTGGAGCATATAATCAAGCTGGATAAAGCCAAAATTTTTGTACTTGCCATATCCGTGATAGTTACCTTGGATGCTTGCTGTATCAACTCCTCGGTTAGTGTTCTTGCCATAGCTAACCTCATCTGCACCATGTTTTAGCTGGTCATATATCTCCCCATGGTCGATAGTGCTGTCGTTATAGCCAAAGTTGTACACAGCCTCTGAATCCTTGCGGCTCGAGTCTTGCTCATACCCGCCAGGGCCGCCGCTCCACAGGCTTTCTTCGTTCAGTTGAATACGCTCCTGCTCCGCTCCCCCCTGAACCATAGCCGCCAAACGACCGTTGCCGATTGGCAGGGTGTCGTTACTTTTGTTCAGCTGGGTATTTAGGGTTCCTGGTGTGCGATACCAAAGACATAGCTTGTTTTGCGGTGGCGAGGCGTTGCCTGTAAATGTGTGCTTCATATGTTTATCCTTTGCTTTTTTGCTTTTCCATTTCGGTGGGCTTTCTAAAGATGGAACAAGGTCAATCATGCTTCAATCTCGTTATAAGAAAAACCTTAAAACACCTTGGGGCGTTGCCCCAAACCCCACTTAGGAACTTTTTTCAAAAAGTTCCTAAGAACCTCAAAAACTTTGGTACAAAAGCATTTCATGCTTTTGAGAGAAAAAGTTTTTAGTCAAGTTTTTTACAAAAAACTTGTGCGGTGTGGGCGCATAGCCCACGACTTTGACCTTTTTCTTCAGGTTGAATCGTTGCTGCGTATGTGGTGTCGGCGGTTTCGCCGCCCGACAGGCTCAGGATAATTGCACACCCGCACGGCAGGCAACCGGAGCTGCGTGAGCGACCTGCGGCTATTCGCCGCTTTCTGCCGAGATAGAAGGCAAACTCTTTCGATAATGATACTTCCTGCCCATTTTCACAAGAAAAAACACAGTTATTCCAATAGCCAATACCTCGGCAATCGGCATAGCAAGCCATGCTCCGTCTAAGGCGGGGTTGATAATTCGTGGTAGAGTTACAAGTAATATCAGGGTGAACACCATTGTTCGCATTAGGGACATAAACCCTGACACAAGCCCATCATTAAATGCGGTGAACCACGCTGTGGCGAACACATTAAAGCCCATGAGTATGAAACCAAGGGCGATAATCCGTAATCCTCGCGTTGCCATTGGGTGCAGGTCGCCGGTGCACATATCAAAGCCGATATAGTGCATCATTTCCATGAATGCCGGGTCGCCTTCGTTGAAGGGAACATTTGGGTCGGCTATCATATATTCAATCACAGCTTGGTGTGCGTCGCACGGCTCGGTAATAACACCATCTGTCATACAACACACATCGTTAGGCGAAACATAAATCCGTACAAGCAAATTGGAAAAAACAAAAGTTGTGACAAGCGCAATAACCGATAACGCACCAACAATCACAAGACTTTTCTTGTACAGCAGGCGTAAGTTTTGGCGTTGAGCGGTACTTCTCTCTCCGCTTTGCTCCAAGTCTTTTTTCTTGCCGAAATTAAAGCTGACCACAGGAGCAACCCCGGTAGCATACCCCATGAATAGGGCAGACGTAATACCCATTGCCGCAAAAGCAATGCCTGCCGCCGCAACCCCCTCCCAACCGACAATATCAGTAAGAACATTGTTCATCACTATGGAGGTAACAGAAATGGACAGCATTGTCACCATTTCGCTTAAACCATTTGTTGCCGAGCGACCAAGAGCGCGAATATCCCACTTTGGGCGAACAAAATATATCCCTTTTTTTCGGTTAATGGTGAAGTATATCAGCCCTAAAACGGTTGGAACAGAATAGCCTATCCCGGTTGCCAAGGCAAGTCCCATAACCCCAAGGTCTAAGACGAAAATAAATAGTGCATTTAGCGAAGTGCTGACCACCGCTCCTGAAGTGGATGCGAACATACTCAGCAGGGGTCGCCCCTCGGCTATAAGCAGTTGAACAAAAAACATTCCCAGCATTATAAATGACATCATCACAATCAGCGGTTGGATATAATCCATAGCCAAGCCAAGTATCACAGGGTCGTTTGGCACGCCCAGCAGTCGCAAAATAGGGGTGCGAGCAAACCAGCTGATGACCGCAATGGTCAGACTAATGGCAAGGGTCGCAATTGACAGCATGGTAAAGTTTTCACGAGCCTCGGCAATAAGTTTTTGCCCCTTTTTCTTTGCAATTAAAGCCGTACCGCCGATTGACAGCATTGCACCAATTGACATTGCAACAGTGAAAAAGGGGAATACATAGCCGACCGCCCCTTGTGCTTGTTGGCTGATACCGCGGGCGGCGAACACTCCGTCAATCGCCCCGAATACTCCCATGAATATGAAGGACAATATGGTTGGTATAGTGAATGTTAAAAGAAATTTGTAGGTAATGGGTTTGTTAAGTTTGCTTTCTTCTGCGGCTTTCTCTTCTCTCTCTTTTTCTTCAAGTTCAGCAAGATATTGCGTATCTTTATCCTTGGTAAGCATAAAAACCTCTTTTGTTTTTTCTTTAGTATATCATGATTACTACAATTTCACCAGTGACATTTGTCACGAATTCGCAGACATACAAACTTTATTATAACACAAAAACATTGTTTCGTCAAGAGGAAAATACCCATGAAAATCATCACATTAACAGGGCCGGCTGCCTCCGGGAAAAGCCATGTCGCCGAGGTTTTTAGCGGCATTTGCGAAGCGCGAGGCGTTAGCCTTTATCATATCGACACCGACAAAATTGTCCACGAGCTGTACGCAAGTGACACTATCCTTGCGATAGAAATTGCCTCGGTTTTCGGAATCGAGGTGCTTCACTTCACCATGGGTATCGACAGAAAAGCCCTTGGAGATGAAGTGTTCGGCAACCCTGCGAAACTGGCACAGCTTGGGAGCATTGTTCACCCGAGAGTGATGGCGGCGTGCAGAGAAATTTGCGAAAAGCAGCGGCGAGAGGGACAGACACAGCTTGTATTGTGCCAAATTCCCCAACTTCACCAGGTGGGCAGGTTCGGAGATGTTGTGGTTGCGGTGCAAGCTGGCACCGAAACTCGCAAAGCCCGCCTTGTAAACAGGGGAGTGAGCGAGGAGCGGGCGGAGGTCATTCTCGCCAGTCAGCCTACAGACGGCGAATACGCCAAACTGGCTGACCATATCATATATAACCGCCCCGAAGACAGATTACAGGAGCAAGTAGAGCGGATTTTGAAAGGGGTTCTTTCATGAAAAAAGCAACGATTATCATAGTGGTGGCGATTTTGTTGGTAGCAGTTTTAATATTTGGCGGGCAAATAATGCGGCTGTTTCGCAATATTGGAGATGAGGTGGTTCAAATTCGCCACCCATTGTACTACAAGGAATATGTCATGGCGGCGGCAGAGCGACATGATGTTGACCCTGCGCTGGTTTTTGCGGTGGTTTTGACCGAAAGCAGCTTTCGATATGCCATAATCTCGCCTGCCGGGGCGGGGGGGCTGATGCAAATCATGCCCGCTACATTTGAATGGATTGCCAACAATCGACGAATCGAGCATAACCCGGACGATGTTTTCGTGCCACGGGTGAATATTGACTTTGGCACGTTTTATCTCCGCCGACTGTACAACCATTTCGGCGACTGGGAACACGCCATCATCGCCTATAACGCAGGTATGGGCAACGTGGGCAGGTGGCTGCAAGACCCTGAACTGGTGGACGAGTACGGGCGAATTATCCACGAACTAATCCCATTCGGCGAAACGAGGAACTATATCGGACGAGTGAACAGGGCATGGGAACGGTATCGGGAGATTTTGGCGGAAGCAAATGAATAGCCGTGTCCGTAGGGGTGACACAGACAAAACGCTGTGTAGGGGCAGACCTTGTGTCTGCCCGTCCGAAAGAAACAAGCGTATTTCATATCCTAAAACCAAACGCCGCCGAACGTCATTGCGGGCTACGACCCGCAATCTCATGGCGTTTTGGAGCAGGCGAAACACCCGTCCTAAATCCAAACAAACGACTCGTCATTGCAAAAGCGGCGGTTTTTCGCTGTGCAATCCAGTCGCAGGGCAACATGTCACGAAAATTGGCGAAGATTTCACTGGATTGCACGGCAAAGATCGCCTTTGCAATGACGTTCGGCGGGGTTTGGTATAGGACGGATATTTGTTCTTTTGTTGATATTTATCTGTCGTAAGTGGTGACACCCCCTACAAGCCATTCTATCCCGCAACACACGGTTGCAAACTACTTGCGAAATTTGATATAGACATACCCCCAATATTCCTGTATACTATGACCATCAAACCACTATGGAGGATACTACAATGAACATAGGAACAAAAATCAAAGAATTACGCAGGGAGCAGGACGTGACGCAGGAAAAGTTGGCGGATTATCTGAATGTATCACACCAAGCCATAAGCAGATGGGAAAACGGCACAGCCTACCCGGACATCACCATTGTGCCTGCACTGGCGAACTTTTTCGGAGTGAGCGCGGATGAATTGCTGGGAGTAGAAGTTAATGAAATTAGCAAAGAAGAAGACAACGAATATGCTGAAGAATGGTTCAAACTTGCAAACGCAGGTAAATCCGAGGAGCTTATAGAACTTTGCCGTTCCATACTTGGAAAATATCCAAAAAACTATTACTGGATGACTATGTTAGCGGGTGCGTTAAGTCGTCAACGACCAAAGGACGAGGTGACGCGAAAAGAAATAATATCCATATACGAGCGGGTTTTGAAAGATTGTACTGATGACGCACTAAGACTCGATGCCAAAAGTTCTCTTGTCGGTGAGTATTCTGCAATTGGTGAAAAAGAACTTGCGAAAAAAACCTTACGAGAATTGCCACTCATATACAACACAAGAGAGTTGGCTTATGTTGACGCACTTGAGGGCGAAGAACGAATTGCTATGATGAAAAGCAACATTCTTATCTTTGTGAGATTTTGTCATCAGGCATTAGGCGTGATTTCTTCCACAGACAAAAGTCTTTCTGTGGAAGAGAAGTGCGATTTGCGTAGAGCATCATTGCAGATGTTTGATATAATTTTTGGTAGCGAAGAGAACGCCTTTTTCTACAACTATTATTATTTCTTAAGCTACAAAGCAATTGCAAAAATATACTGCGAAGATAATCAATTGGACAAATCCATTGAATATTTATTACTCGCCGAAAGTTCTGCGGAGCGGTACGAAAAGTTTGTTGCAGGTGGCGTACAGTACCACAGTAATTTGATTTTGAAAGGATTAGAAGATAACCCACAGAACATCACTCGAAATTCAAATGCCAATCAATTTTTCGTGTTGTTGGAAGAAATTCAAAGCAATAAAACTTTTGAAAAACTTCGTGATTGCCCCGACTTCATAGCTCTCATGGAGCGGTTGGGGAAACACTAATATTTCACCTCACCCCGACATAAACATAGGGGTGAGGTGATTTTATGTCCAGAACACGGAAATTTCTAATAAATGGAATGCTTCTTGCGGCGTCCAGCCTTGGTATTCGCTTTGTTATGGTGGCGTTTAACGCATTTATAGCAGGACAAATCGGGGCGGCGGGCATGGGGCTGATTACCCTTATTATGTCGGTGTACGGCTTTTCTGTCACCTTTGCCACCAGCGGAATTAACCTGACCACCACCCACCTATGCGCTCACGCAATGGGGACGAACTCCCACGCCCAAGTTAAAGCCGTAATGCGGAAATGCCTTGGCTACAGTCTTTTTTTTGGGATAACCGCCTCGGTGGGGCTGTTCTTTGGTAGCGAGGCAATAGGGAACTATCTTTTGCAAGATGCACGGACTATCCCCTCGCTTCGGTTGCTTGCGGTGTCCCTGCCGTTTATCTCGGTCACCGCTTGCCTGAACGGCTATTTTACCGCAATGCGGCGGGTTCACAAGAACGTGACTGCGGTCATATTCGAGCAAGCTATCAAAATCATGCTCACCAGCTACGGACTTATGCTCCTCCTCCCCCGTGGGGTGGAGTACGCCAGCATTGCAGTGGTAGGCGGGGCGAGCATTGCGGAGCTTGCGTCATTTGTGTATATGTTCACCATGTGGCGGGTTGACCTTCGCCGTCACAACAACGGCAAAGGGCGTTTGGAGGAGGGCACAACACGGACAATGCTCCACATGGCTCTGCCCCTTGCCCTGTCTGCCTATGTCCGCTCCGGACTGATAACCATCGAGCATCTGCTAATCCCCCGCGGGCTTCGCCGTAGCGGGGCAAGCAGCGAGGCGGCACTGGCTACATACGGGATTATCCACGCCATGGTACTGCCAATTGTCCTCTTTCCCTCGGCGATTTTGCACTCGTTCACCGGGCTGCTTGTACCGGAGCTTGCGGAAAGTATTGCCCGCCGCAACAAAGCAGAAATTGACCGCATCGTTTCCCAAGTTATCCGCCTGACCCTTATCTTTTCCCTTGGTGTGGCAGGGATTATCTACATTCTCGCCTCTCCATTGGGCTACGCCATCTACAATAACACCGAGGCGGGGCAGTATATCCTGATTTTCGCCCCCCTGATTCCCATTATGTACTTTGATGGGGCGGTGGACGCTATGCTGAAAGGGCTTGGAGAGCAGGTATATTCCATGCGGGTGAACATCGCCGATGCGGCACTGTCCGTGGTGTTGGTGTTCACATTGCTCCCTATTTTCGGCATTAAGGGCTATGTGCTGGTTATCTTTATCGCCGAGTTGTTCAATGCGTTTTTCAGCATTATCCGATTGGTGAAAATCACAAATGTGCGATTTAACCTGTGGCGGACGATTATCCTGCCGGTGGTGTGCGTGGGTGCCACAATTGGGGTTATCCACCTGCTGAAAGCAAGCCTGTGGCATGGCGCGGAAAACATTTGGCAAGTCATGTTTATGGTTGCGGTGGCGACAGCGATTTACATTGGACTGATACTTTTGACCGGGTGCGTAAGCAAGAGGGAAGTGAGATATTTGAAGAAGTTGGCTGTTGGTAGGTAGTAAAAGTTACCCCCTGTATCCATGTGGACACAGGGGGTGTTTGTTATATCTCCAAATACACGCCGGCAAGGCTGGTTTCTGGGTCGGGAGGAACGATTAACGTGCCATTTTCCACTAATGCGTCAACCACGCCGCCGCAAGCATATGCAAAAAGCATTGACGCACAATAATTTAGTTGCTCGGACAACACAGGATTAGCATAACGGCGAAGTATTGCCACAATGTCCGCAAAAGTTTGCTCGTAAAGGGATTTTAGTTTCGGATATAATTTATGCTGTTCCAACAACTGTAAAAATTCACCGTTACGTGAATCTTTCCTGTTTGATATTTTGAAAACAGGGACACATGCCAAAACCTTGTCGCCCTTTATTTCAAGTAAATTCTCGTCAACGAAAGCGTTTAGTATCTCTTTTTCAACGCTTGACATAGCTGAAACCGGTGACTTGTTTCGCAAAAGCTCACCAATAACCTCTACTGCAACAATTAGTCCACCACTACTATTCTCTAAAAACTCTGCAAAATCTTCACGGCTGTACTTTAGCGGGTATTTTAATGGGAATATAAAACGCAAACTCCCGCTATTTCCGCTAAATCCATCGTTGCTAATCACTCCAATTTTAGGAAAGTTCGCAGGCGGATTGAAATTTTCGTATCCAATAAATCCCCAATCGTCATCGGAATACTTGTGTTTTACAGGAAAGTTGTATGTTGCATCTTTAATATCAAACAGTTGGTATCCTGACACAAAATACACCACCATCCACATAAGGTCATCGTCGCTTATGTTAGTCGGAGCAATTCCCATTTCTCGAAGAGATGGGAGAATATCCTGTGCAATCTTGCCGACGACTTCTGCCTTGGTCGGGTTGCTGGCGTGAAATGTTGTAATTGTATCAATTTGACACTGACTGTCCGCAATAAAAAAATTCGTAACATACTTATCCCCAACCTTTTTCAGCAGGCGAGCATCTTCAAGCAAAGCAACTTCCTCTTCCATATAAGGGGCAGCAATGCCAAGCTCGATTGCAAGTTCTTCAATGGTTGATGGGTTGTTGTTTGCCGCAAGCAGGATGTTTTTTGGGGTTATGCGCCCCACCGCACTCCATGGGAGTCCGTGATTTTGTGACCCGGAAGCGTGAAATGCGACTTCCTCCGGTTTATAGCTTTTTGAGCCGAAATTTCGTGACATGTTCATACCTTCTTTCAATTTTTCTCTGGCTCGGTGAAGTCGCCATAAAACAGTACCCCGTGGCAAGTCAAGATGATGTGCGATATGGCTTACAGTGCGGTTGTCAATATAGTGGGCAACCACAATTTCGCGGTAATCTTGTGCAATAAACGCAAGCTCGCGACGCATAAGACGCAAATCCTCGGCGTGAATACATTCATTTTCGGGGGATGATGTATCCGCAAATTCAAGGTCGTGGAGTTCGGTTCCCGATTCCGAATCCAGTCGCTTTCGCTTGCCCGCAGCCCATTTTGCATAGCGATTCCGTGCAACCTGCCACACATAGGCATGAAGGTTGTCCGGTTGTGTTTTGCCAAGTGAGATAAGCAGACAAAGCACAATATCCTGCGCCAAGTCCTCTGCCTCGGTAGAATTTCCGCATTTTCGCAAGCAGAAATAGAAAATCTTTTCAGCATACTCGGTGGCAAATGCCGCTTTGTCAAATTGCACGGGAGTGGAGTTCATGGGTTTCACCTCGCTTCTGATAGAGTGTGTTGAATATCTCGGCAGAAAGTGGCGAATAGCCGCTTGGAGCGAATTATTTTGACTTTTTCAAAAATGTATTTCGTTGCGTAGCAACGGTTTTTGAAAAGTCAAAATAACGAGATTGAAACGCCTCTGTGAGCGCTGTAGGCGGCATTGGCGGCTTTTGCCGTCAAACAGGTCGCCGAAATGCGTGAGCGGGCTATGATTGACCACAATGCATCTTTATTCAACACTTCTGATAATATAGTGTCACAAATTGCAGTTTGATTGGGGGTATGGATAAAAATATTATACAATATTTTTTGGGTTATAGTCGAATATTGCTCCACCGAATAAACATTGCATTTTTTCACAGTCAAAATGTGTAATGTTTATTCGGTGGAGCAATAAATATTCCCGATATTCGCCCTCCGCCCGCCTAAGCTATCAAAAAACAGCCTCGCAAACCTTGGCGCATTTTGAGAAATTCGAGTATTTCTCCCCACTTATCCTCTCACCACAACGCATTCTTTCCCAAGCACACCCTCTAATTCAGCAAGTAGTCTGTCGGTCAAGGCGACTTTTGCCGGATGGGGGGTGTATTTTTCGGTTGAGGTGTGGTATATGCTTACGGTTACTTCCCCTGTGCCGGCTTCAGCAAGGATAGCGACCGCATTGTTGTGTAGCGGGCTGTCCGCTTGGTCAATCTTTAGGAAAAGACGGCGGGTATCTTTTTGTGGGGGTGAAGACTTTTGTATGCCCCCATCGCGTGCGAGGGGGGTGTCAGCCCCTTTTGTTTGGACGACGGGGGGAGTGTGCGGGGGCAATTTCGCCCCTACAGGTGTGGCAGTCACCTCCACGCCAAGAACATCCTGCTGTAGCCTTGCCGCCTGTGCAGGGGAAAGGCTGTCGGTGGCAGGATAGGTCAGCTTCAGCCCTGCGTCTGCCGTTTCCCCGAACATATCCACCTGCCCGTCAAGGGAGTTTCGTTCCATTCGTGTCACTCGCTCTACTGCATCTTCATGGACTGCAAGCAGTCGCCCGCGAGAAATGCCAAGGCTGTCAAACGCCCCTGCACATATTAGGGCGTGGGCTTGTGCCTTGGTAGGCAACATTCGGGTAACGAAATCGGCAAAATCGGTGAACCTGCCCTCGGTGCGCTCCGTTTCAAGGCGCCCGATAAAGCTGTCACCAAGATGTTTTATCGCCGAAAAGCCGAAGAGAATGCCTTTGTTCCCCTGTGCATTGGTGTGAACGGTAAAATCCTTACTGCTTCGGTTAATGTGGGGCGGCAGGATAGCCACCTCTAACCGCTTGCAGTCTGCAAGGAAAGCGGGCAACTTTCCATGCCCCTGTCCAAGGGAGGACAGCAGTGCCGCCATGTACTCGGCGGGGTGGTTCGCCTTGAGGTACGCACAGCGATATGTGACCATGGCATACGCCGCCGCATGACTTTTGTTAAATGCATAGCCTGCAAAGGACATCAGGCGGTCGAAAAGCTGTGTCGCTCCCTCTGCGTCTAATTCGCCCGGATTGTTTTTCACCGCACTTGCAACAAATCCCGCCCGCTCGGTTTCAATAGAGGAGCGGCGTTTTGCCATTTCACGGCGGATAATGTCCGCTTTGCCGTAGGAGTATCCCGCCACCTGCCGCAGAATTTGCATCACCTGCTCTTGGTAGATAATACATCCAGCGGTGGGAGAAAGAATCTCTTCCAGCGCAGGGAGAGCGTAGCTTAACCCCGCAGGGTTGCCCCGATTTTTGATAAACTCGGGTATGCTGTCCGCAGGGCCGGGGCGGTACAAGGCGAGAGCGGACATTAGGTCGGTCAGGCAGCGTGGACCCATCTGCCCAAGCAGGCGGCGCATACCTGGGGATTCCAGCTGAAATATACCGTCTGTATGCCCTGCGGCAAGCATGGCGTAGGTGGCATCGTCCTCCGATAAAGCGTCAAGGTCAAAGTCGGGGTCGTGCTGTCGCACCATGTCTGCCGCCTGTGTTGTCACGGTAAGATACCGCAGTCCAAGAAAGTCGAATTTAAGAAAGCCAAGGGCTTCCACCGCATCTTTGTCAAAGTGGGTCAGCCACGCATCTCCGCTGGAGGTCAGTGGCAGGTGGCGGTCAAGGGGTTCGCTTGTGACAACCACTCCTGCGGCGTGGGTGGTCACGTGACGGGGCATACCCTCAAGTCGCTGTGCCATATCCACAAGTCGCCGTACTGTGCCGTCAGATTTGTACAAGTTGCCGAACTCAGGTTCTTCAAGCGCCCGCTCTAACTTAATTCCAAGCCAGTATGGTATCGCCTTTGCCACTCGGTCAACGTCGGCGTAGGACAAGCCAAGGACACGCCCCACATCTCGAACGCTTGCCCGTGCGGCAAACGTCCCGAATGCGGCGATATGTGCCACGTGTTCCCGCCCGTACTTGCGGCGAACATACTCTACCACCTCGTCACGGCGAAGATGGCAAAAATCAATATCAAAGTCGGGCATCCCTAATCGTTCAGGGTTCAAAAATCGCTCGAACAGCAATCCATATCGCAGGCTGTCCACTTGGGTAATGCCTAACAGATATGCCACCAAGCTACCTGCTCCCGACCCACGCCCAGGCCCTGTGGCAATGCGATTTTCCTTTGCCCACGCCACAAAATCATGTACCACCAAAAAATAATCAGGAAAGCCCATGCGGTCAATCATCAAAAGTTCGTACACCATTCGCATACGATAGTCCTCGATGGTCAGCCCCTCCGCGGGAATCTCCCCCTTCTCGGTCAACCGCTCTATCCCCTCCTCGCACAGCTTTTTCAGATGGGTCGAGGCTTTCTCCCCATCGGGCAGAGGAAACTTGGGCAGGTGGCGTGCGGTGAAATCAAAGGCGAAACGGCACTTTTCCGCAACGACTTGTGTGTTCGCAATGGCGGCAGGATAGGCAGACAACGCTGACTGCATCTCTTCGGTGGAGCGGAAGTAGCGGTTGTCGCCGAAACTGCTGTCTAACTGCTCCTTTTCACCAATTGCAGTCAGCATAGCCTGCACAATGGCGTCCTCTCGCTGGATATACTGCACCCCGCCAATTGCAACGTGCTGAATGTTCAGCTTTTCGCCGAATGTCGCCATCATTGCCGCATTTTCAGGGTCGGCGGCATCTAAGCCGAGATAAAAATCCTCGCCAAATATGGTGGCAAGACGGCACAGATGCTCTTCTGCCTCCTCCCTTCGCTCCTGTTCCGTCAAGCGAGCGGCAAGGCATTCCGCTCCACCGCAAATCGCCACTAATCCTGCGGCGTGGGACTGGAGCATAGAAAGCGGGACGCATTGACTGCTAATACTTGGGTCGGTGCAACCACGGCTGACCATACGGACAAGGTTAGCATAACCCTCTTCATCGCCGCATAGCAAAACAAGGGGGTAGCATTCCTCCCCCCATTCAGGCTTGTCCGAGGTGGCGTACATCATCTCGCATCCGATGATTGGGCGCACTCCCGCCTCGTCGCAAGACCGGGCAAAGGCAACCGAGCCGAACATGCTCATTCGGTCGGTAAGGGCGACAGCCTCTTGCCCTGCCGTAATAGCTGCCGGGGCAATATCTCCAATACGGCACGCCCCCCGCATCAGACTGTATTCACTTTGTGTGTATAGGTGTGTAAATTTCATGAGTATATGATAGCATAGTTGCGGTAAAAAGTCAATATAATAACCGCCCCCGATAAGAAGGGCGGTCAGAGTGAAGAAAAATCCTAAAGCACCATGGGGCGTTGCCCCAAATCCCACCAGAAAACTTTTTGCAAAAAACTGGTCGAGTGCGGGGCGAAGTCCCACGACTTTGACCTTTATCGAAAGTCTAAAACACAAAATCAAAAAAATATAGAATTAAAGCCTCCGATAAGAACCATAAAAGTGAACAAAACAGCATTCAAAGTACCTATGATAGAAAGAACCAGCCCAGCGGTTTGGATGCCCCCGTGACACCCTTTACTTGGTGCAATAAACGCAAAAATTAGCCCAAGTATGCCGAGAATCACATCAATAACAGGAATCGGAAGTATCATCGCAAGTATACCAAGAACAAGAGAAGCAGTAGCAAACCCTAATCCCGGTTGTTGATGCTTTTGATATAACGGACTAAACGGATTGTTTGTGTCGTACATATTGTTAGCATCGTAAGGTTTCCCGTTGTGTGGGTTGATTAAATAGTTAGGTTGCGGGGGGTGCGGCGTGTTTTGCCCACCCTCGTTTTGTCCGTTGTTTTGGTTGTTAAAGTTTTCGTACATGGTAAACTCCATTGAAAAGTGTATTGTTAGAAATTAAAATCCCAATAGGTATAGGTTCCACTATGAGTGATAAAAGCAATAGTCACAAGTACAGCGAGTATCATTCCAATAATTGAAAGAACAAGCCCGGCAGTCTGTATTCCGCCGCGACATCCCTTTCCGGGCGCAATTGACGCAAAGATAATCCCGAGAAAAGGAACAATTAAACCCAAAACAGGAAAAAACATGAGAAAAAACGAACAAATACCCAACACCAAAGAAGTGATGGCAAATCCTTTGCCCGGTTGTTGATACTTTTGATATAGCGGACTAAACGGATTGTTTGTGTCATAAATGTTGTTTGGGTCAAAAGGCTTTCCATTATGAGGGTTAATCATAAATGTGGGCTGTTTGTTTTGCTCACCGTCATTTTGCTGATTTTGTCCGTTGTCGTTTTGATTAAAATTATTGTACATGGTCATGCTCCTTTGTGTTTACTAAAAACCAAATACTCTACTTAATGCAAGAAAATTACCGGCATCTAAATAATAAACTACAAAGTTTATTGCGACAATTGTTCCGATAATAGAAACAATCAGACCGGCAGTTTGTATTCCGCCACGTGACCCTTGGCTTGGGGCGATTGCCGCAAAAGCAATGCCCAATATGCCAAAGGCCACGTTTACTATAGGTACAATAACTAAATAAGCCAAAATCCCCATAATCAAAGAGAGAATAGCAAACCCCTTGCCCGGCTGTTTGTGCTTCACATACAGCGGACTGAATGGATTGTTGGTGTCATATACGTTACAAGGGTCGAATGGTTTATTGTTGTGCGGGTTAATCATATATTCAGGCGGTTTTGGTTGCTGTCGCTCCACTTGATTTTCTTGGACTTGGTTTTGGTTATAGTTTTCGTACATTAGTGTTTTTCCTTGTTTTATGCTTTACCGTTGCAACCAAGAACACTTACCAACTTGTGGCGGACGATGTTCTTGATGTTTTCGCGGGCTGGTTTTAGGTATTGGCGGGGGTCGAAATGGTCGGGGTTGCTCGCGAAATGCTGTCTGATAGAAGCAGTCATTGCAAGGCGCAGGTCAGAGTCGATGTTAATCTTGCACACCGCCATGCTTGCTGCTTTGCGTAGCATATCCTCGGGAATGCCGATAGCATCAGGCATTGCGCCGCCGTTTTTGTTAATCATTTCCACATACTCCGGCACAACAGATGACGCACCATGTAGCACGATAGGGAAGTTTGGCAGACGGCGACCGATTTCTTCGAGAATATCAAAGCGAAGTTGGGGGTTTTGCCCCGGCTTGAACTTGTACGCTCCGTGGCTTGTGCCAATGGCAATAGCCAAAGAGTCAACTCCTGTACGCTCGACGAATTCTTGCACTTCGTCCGGGTCGGTGTAAACTGCATCCTCGTCGGAAACATTCACATCATCTTCGATTCCTGCAAGGCGACCAAGTTCACCTTCTACAGTGACACCATGGGCGTGAGCATACTCCACCACTTTTTTAGTCAGGGCAATGTTCTCCTCGAAAGAATGATGGCTTCCGTCAATCATTACGCTGGTAAATCCGCCGTCAATGCAGGATTTGCACAGCTCGAAAGTGTCACCATGGTCAAGGTGGAGGGCGATTGGCATACCGGTGTCCGCAATGGCGGCTTCTACCAGCTTGGTCAGATATACGTGCTTGGCGTAGTTGCGCGCGCCGGAGGATACTTGCAGGATAATAGGGGCTTTTTCCTCGGCGGCGGCTTCGGTAATTCCTTGGATAATTTCCATGTTGTTCACGTTGAACGCACCGATGGCATAGCCGCCGGCGTAGGCTTTCGCAAACATTTCTTTTGTCGATACTAATGGCATTTTGAACTCTCCTAATAATATATGTATTTTTGGTTTGCTCTATTATATCACACTTTTTTATTTTTTGCAAGAGAAAGATTATATATCAACCTGATTTCTGATAAGAATTGCGAAAAAAAGCATAGCAGATAGCTTTCAAAGCTATCTGCTATGCTCTGGTTTTGTGTTTCCAAGATAGATGGTCTGAACTGGTGGGACGATGTTGCAAATACAAGTCGCTTATCTCATAAATGTCCACAAATCGTACCACACAAATGCAGTCCATGTTCCGACAGAAAAACATAGTCGCCAATTATTTTCTTCAAATCTCAAAAATTTGATAATATAAGGCAAGCCGTTATGAAAGCAAAAATCACAAAACGGTGGATTTTCACTGGGAATGCCATCAAAGTTTGCATTCATGAAAAGTAATTGAATTGTATATGGAGTATTCTCATAGTCCCAAAAATAATCAAATATATGGAAATATAAATTTTGTTCCGTTCCTTGCAAAGGTCCACGTTCGTATTCGGCTGACACAAAAAGCTTTCCATCAATCTCTTTGTATATCGGCCAATATGGACTCAGCAATGTGCTTAAAATAAAATCGCCATGTTGTTCCCCTGTCCGACCTTCGCGTGATGTATGAAACAAAATAAAATCTTCTATATCTTGATACGACTGAAACAACGGGTCGGTCACAAGATGAAACACCCTATCCCATTCTCGACCTTCTTCATGTTCAATTACAACATTTGCATTTTTATCTCGTTCTACTTCTTGATGAATTAATCTTAGAAAATCATCCCACATTCCTGTCAAATTTTCCATGACAACATCAATTGGGCTTTCAACTGTTGTTGTTATGTATATTGGCTGACAATCGCACGGTGGGCAATCTGTGTATATTGGCTGACAATCGCACGGCGGGCAATCATGAAGCAAATTTTCATCCATATCGCTACAAGACGTCAGAAATACAGATAGAGTAAAAACAATCACCAACATTACAATTTTCATATAAATTCCCTTTATTATTAAAGTATTGCCTTACAAACACTGTCAACAGAAATAATATTTGAAAATATAAAACGACCCAATCCAAATACAGCAAATACACCACTGTACGTAGATTGGGTCGTTGATTATCAAATTCTTTATACCATTGTCATACTACTTGTCCTATTCTATAACAAGGTATCCCCGAAGCAATTTGAACAACTACACAATCTATCGCACACATGGGCAAAACGAATTAGAATTAAGATTTTCATAATGGTGTTCCTCGCTTTCAAGTTTTTGGTGGCTGTAATAAGCCTAATTTTTGTGGAATTTTAAGAAGTGTTCCAACTGTATGTTCACCTCTTGTTGACACCAATATACCATATCCGAAACACTTTGTCAATACTTTTTTCAAAAAAAATTAAAAAAAATTAAAAAAATTAAAAAAACAAAAATCAACCTGAAGAAAAACCATAAAACACCTTGGGGCGTTGCCGTCCAGCAGGTCGCCGTAATGCGTGAGCGGGCAAAACTTGTGCGGCGTTGCCCCAAACCCCACGACCTTGACCTTTTTCTTCAGTCCGAGATTATATATAACAAATTTTGATAAATAAAATCAAATTTATCAATAAATAATATTGGACTTATTCTCTGTTTTCCGCTATAATAGGCTTGTCGAAATAGCAAAAACGATGGAGGTAATTTATAATGCTTAAAGAAATCAGCATTAAAAAAGTGAAATTTGATGCAGAAGAAGTGTTCAGAATTGGGGGCTTCTACTGTTCCGAGGCGATTGTGTCCTCGGTGAGAAAAAACATTGACCCGAATATGCCAATCGAGCTTGTTCGCACGGCGTCCGGCTTTCCAATTGGTGTTGGGCGGGCGAAATGTATGTGCGGTGCGGTGTCAGGGGCGGTGATTGCCCTTGGGTACTTCTTCGGGCGTACCGACCCAACCACCCCAACCGACCCACAAAGCCAAAAATGCATGGAGCTTTGCCACGAGTTGCAAGAAAGTTTTCGCAAAAATCATGGCTCGCTGTGCTGTCACATCCACGTTGCGGGCATGGATCTTGCCAGCGGCGAACACAAAAAGCAATGCGTGGCATTCACCGGTGAAATGGCGGCGAAAACTGCTGAAATCATCGCCCGTGAACTTGGCTTAAAAGTCGTGGATTAGAGGGCAAAGCATTGATGAAATTCATAAAAAGATTTAGTAAAAGCGTTCCCATGGCTTTGTGCGGGCTGTCCCTTGGACTTGCCGCACTGGGGAATTTGCTTAATCACCCGTTCAGCCCTTTCAGACGCCGTATAGTTGAAACTGCTTACCCAGCCATCGAGTGGCTGTACAATCCGGAACTTGCGACAACGCTTCGTTACATATGCGGGTGGCTTTCACTTATTGTTCTCTTGGTTTTTGCCATGAAGTTAATTTTTGACTTTCCCCACGCCCGCGAGGAGCTAAAAACTCCTGTACCGTTAAGCGTTCTGCCCACCGCTACAATGGCGGTTATGTTGCTTTCCACCTACTTAATTGGGCATTTGCCGAATATTATTGTGGCTATAATTTGGGCGGCGGCTTTTGTCACTCAAATTGGTATTATGGCGGTGTTTTTCTGCCGCTTTATTCCAAAGTTTAAGTTAGGTACTGTATTCCCAAGTTGGTTCATTATCCTTGTTGGAATGGCAACAGCAAGCGTTACCGCACCTGCTATTAACGGAGTAACCGGCGACTGGATTAACATTGTTTCAATCGGACAAGCGGTGTTTTACATTACCCTTGTGCTGTATTTGATTGGTCTGCCAATTGTCATAACACGAATGATTAAGGTGCGGATTTTCCCCGAACCGGCGAAAAAAACCATTGCGATTTTTGCCGCACCAATGGGACTGTCGATTGTCGGATTTTATAGCTCGTTTGTAGCACCGACAGTCCCTGCCACCCCTGCCGGTTTTCCAGCCATACCCATGTGGCAACCCTCGTCATTTCACGTAGGGCTTGTGTTTTTCATGTTTGCGGTGGCGGCAATTGCGTACATCTTTGCTCTTGTAATGTCTGTGACGAAATTACTGTGGATTCGTTTTTACCCATCTTACAGTGCGTTCACCTTCCCCCTTGTGATTTCAGCCCTTGCCTTTAGGTTTTTAACGCCGATTGTGACCATGGGCTATATTACAGGATTTAGCGAGTCTTACGACGCATACGGCGAGATTGTCCGCACGCAAATTCGCAACAACCCGCTTGGTTGGTCCTGGTTCAACACCTTCGCCGACGTGGCAATGTGGATTGGGGTGGTGGCTGTGATATATGTACTTGTGCATTATATCAAGTATTTCTGCTACTGGTTGACATTCACTTGCTCCGATACCGGAAAAACAACGGAATTGAAGGTATAAAAAATATAAAAAGCAACTAAAATATGTTGCTTCAGACTGAAGAAAAAGGTCAAGACCGTGGGCTGTGCGCCCACACCGCACAAGTTTTTTGAAAAAAACTTGACTAAAAACTTTTCTTCTCAAAAGCACGAGGTGCTTTTGTACCAAGGTTTTTGAAAGTCCAGAAAACTTTTTGCAAAGCCCTTGTGAGTGCCGAAGGTTGCGGTACGGGCGGTTTACCCGTCCAGCAAGTCGCCGAAATGCGTGAGCGGGCAAGGTGGTCGGGTGTGGGGTGAAACCCCACGATTTTGACCTTATTCTTCAGACTGAAAGCAACAAAATATGTTGCTTTTTTTATATTTATATAGTATAATAAAGTGACACCACAACTGAAAGAATGCGAGAGAGAAAGGCGCGAAAAATGGAATTCAAACAATTAGAAGCCTTTGTAAAGGTTTATGAGTTAAAAAATTTTTCAAAAGCAGCACACGAGCTTTTTCTTTCACAGCCCTCGATTAGTGCCTATGTGAGTAGCTTGGAAAAAGAGCTTGGGACACAGCTGATTTCCCGCTCCACCAAAAGTTTGCAGGCGACAAAAGCTGGCATGTTATTTTACGGATACGCCAAAGAAATTTTGTCTATGCGAAGCAAAGCAGAAGTGGCACTAAAAAATCTAACGAAAAACAACTTTGGCACCATTGATATACTTGCCTCGTCAGTTTCGGCACAATATATTTTGCCGGAAATCCTTGGAGTGTTTCATGCAAACTACCCAAATATAATCTTCAACATTACCCAGTTGGACAGCGCAGAAGTGGCACAAGGAATTCTATTGCACAAAGGGGATTTGGGGTTTGTTGGTACACACATTGACGACCCCAAATGCACTTGCGAAGAGTTTATGTCCGAAGAACTTGTGTTAATAGCACCAAACCACTCCCGCTTTTTGAACAAAAGCGATATTACACGATTGTTGCAAGAAGAAAAGTTTGTTTCCCGCGAGGTTGGCTCGGCAACAAGGATAGAATATGAGTCTTATCTAAAGAGTATTGGTTTTTCCCCTGCAGATTTGAATATCAGCACTTATCTTAACAACACCCAAAGCATAATTCATGCGGTGGCAAGCGGATTAGGGCTTGCGTTTGTGTCGTCGCTGGCGGCGAAAGAATATCTTCGGCAGGGGTTGGTTATATCTCTGTCAATTGAAAGCCCACCACAACGAAAATTTTATGTTATGCAGAAAAAAGATGAAGCTGGTTTTGCCGCTGTGGAAACACTTAAAAATTTTGTGCTTGAGTGGGAGAAAACGTGAAAAAATACCGACTCTGATGAGTCGGTATTTCAGTTAGTTACATCTGTTGCAACGGCAACTTGGTCTGCAACAGTTTTGATGGTGGTCATGTCGGCAACCACGAAGTTCACTGCCACAGCCACAGCCACAGCCGCATCCATGTCGGCGGAAACCTCCGCAAAAACAACGGCGTAATCTGATAAACAAACAGCACATTTTTGTATCCTCGTTTTTTGTTATTTCCTTTGATTTAGACGCAAACAAAGGCTAATACATCATATGAAGCGAGGAAGGGAAGGGTGCTTATTATCTGGCATAAAGATTATTTAGGAGAATCCCCTTGCCGCCCAGCGAATCCGTACACAAATCCGCCCGGCTCAGCAGAGCAAATGTCACCGCCGATGACACGCCCGCGATGAACCAGCAGGGTGGCATACACCACGCCGTCATAGTCTGGAAAGTTGGTAACACGATATGTAAATCTGGTCACGGTCATGCGACGATAGTTCGATAAGTCAAGCCCTTGACGCCGTTGAAGTTCGTTGTATCCAACAAAAACATGGTCAAATTCAGCGGGAATGGTCACTTGTTGCTCTTCTGCTGGTTCACTTTCCACTTCCCAGCCAAACTGAGCAAGAAAAGCGATGCGTTCCTCGTTGGTGCCAACTCCGTCAAATTGAATCTCGCCTACTACCGGAATGTCAACTGCCTCAACGGGTGAGGTTGGAATAAAGATGACTAAAGCCAGCAAAGCTGTTCCACACAGTGCAATTGCCCCGAAAAATCTTAATGTTGATGCCTTGATTGAGTATATGAACATAAATATGCCCTCCTGTGCAATATCGTACCATATAATGGTTGACGATTTTGTCGATATAAGATATTATATTGACACAAGAAGAAAAATATGCAAAAAATGAAATATTCACAAAAGTGTGTTGAATATCTCGGCGGATAAGCATATGTTTTTGTTGCAACTTTGCCTTACAGCGGATATGCGTATGCAGAGGCCTTTTTGTCACGAAAAAGTGAAAATTGGATAGCAGCCCACGTGAGCGCATATAGACACTTTGGAGGCACAACAAGAATATTGATACCAGACAATCTGAAAACTGGCGTGGACAAAGTAGAGCAATATACCCCTGTAATCAACAAAAGCTATCACGAAATGGCAGAACACTATGGAACAGCAGTAATTCCTGCAAGAGTGCGAAAACCAAAGGATAAAGCCGCAGTTGAAGGTGCTGTGGGACATATCACCACATGGGTCATGGCGGCACTCCGTCATTGGAAGTTTTTCACATTGCAAGAACTGAACGAAGCCATATTTGAAAAAATCGAAGAAATCAACAGCAGACCTTTTCAGAAAAGGGAAGGCTGTCGTAAAAGCGTGTTCTTGGAGTACGAACAACCATTGTTGCAACCGTTGCCAGACAAACCATTTGAATTATCAGAATGGAAAGTCTGTATAGTGGCATACAATTATCACATTTCCATTGATAAAATGTATTATAGCGTGCCGTACGAACATATCAATAAAACCGCAGGTGTGCGTCTTACTCGTAACACTGTTGAAATTTTCATCGGAGATAGTCGCGTCGCTTCCCATCCACGCAAACATGGGTATCCAGGGCAATATTCCACGGTAGCAGAGCATATGCCAGAAGACCACCGCAAATATACCCGTTGGAACGCTGAACGGTTTCTCTCGTGGGCGAAAAGCGTTGGAGAATCAACAGAAGCGGTGGTTGGGGTCATACTTGCTTCACGAAAGGTTGAACAACAGGCATATCGTGGGTGTATGGCTCTACTAAAACTCGGAGACAAGTACACTACTGCAAGGTTAGAGGTGGCTTGTAGACGAGCACTAAGCTACACAACATCCCCAAGTTTTAAGAGTGTACAAATCATTTTAGCATCTGGGCAAGACGAACTGCCAGATGAAACACCCCAGCAAGATTTATCCTCTGAATTTGGCATCACCAGAGGACAGGCTTACTATGGAGGTGACGAATAATGATTAACGAAGCTACTATTGAAAAACTACGAGAAATGCAACTTGAAACAATGGCTGCGGCATTCAGAAGCCAAGAAAGCGACCCAGCATTTGCTTCACTGTCTTTTAGCGAACGAATGGGATTGTTGGTTGATGCTGAATGGTCGAGCAGAAAAAGTAGGCGATTAACCCGCCTAATTCGTGGTGCACAATTTCATTTTCCAAACGCTTGCGTTGAAGATATTGAATACCATGAAGACCGCAAACTTGATAGAGGATTGATTACGAAACTATCTACTTGTGGCTATATTGCTGACAAACACAATATCATCATTCTTGGTGCATCTGGTGCAGGCAAAACCTATATGGCTTGTGCTTTTGGCATTGCCGCTTGCAAAAACTTTTTGCGAGTAAAATATGTCAGGCTTCCAGATTTATTGAATGACCTGCTTGTTGCTCGCAATACAGGTTCGTACAAAAAGATTATGCAACACTACAAGCGAGTGGACTTGTTGATTTTAGACGAGTGGCTTTTGCATCGTTTGAAAGATGCAGAGGCTCGTGATTTGCTCGAAATCATTGAGGCTCGTCATCAAAAAGGTTCTACAATTTTCTTGTCCCAGTTTGCTTCTGCGGGCTGGCACACAAGAATTGGCGAAGGAACTCTTGCTGATGCAATTCTTGATAGAATTGTTCACGATTCTTACGAGATTTTCATTGACGGCAAAGATTCTATGCGTAAACGCAAAGGACTGAAGAAGTAACAATCGGAGCTTCGCTCCATTAAGGGCGAGTTTTCCGCTTTGGTTTTCCGGGGGACGGAAAAAGAAAAAGGGACGGATTTTCTCCGTCCCCCGCCAAACCTTTCACAGCGCTCATGTTGCTCTCCAGCAGCGCACTATCCTCCGTGAAAGTAAAAGCATTTTTAGTTTATCACATCATTTTCTCCCTGTCAATACTTTCGGGTGGTCTTTTTCTGCGGTAGACTGGTCCTTTTTTCGCAACATTCTGGTCCTTTTTCTGCGGTAGACTGGTCTTTTTTCGGCGTTGTAGTCAAATAGACCGTGGTACAAGAGAAATATTAAATAATCCTTCGGAAGTAGGTGAATTTATGGCGTCTTTCTGTGGCCAATGCGAACCGCTTGTTCACTGTGACACTTGTCAAAGGGTTATTAATGCTCTTACTGACGCCTCAGACAGTGCAATAGAAAGCGTTAGACAGGTTAGGAGGACAAGAGGGTGAATAGAACATTAAAGGTAATTATATGCTTAGTATTTATAGTGTTTTTTTGTTTTTCCTTGTATTCTTGCAATAAAATTTGTGAAATAGAGGAAACAGAAAATCGAATACGGCAACAAACAGCTTTTTTTGCACAGCAAAGAGGTTTTAGCCATATGCTTAAATCAGAACGAGAAATAATCGAACTTGAGGATGGAACAGTTCAAATCAATTTGTATCCATCACAAGCAACTCAAAGACTAATAGATATGTACAATTATATTCTACGAAAATTAGAACCACAAGTTTTGTTTAATGATAGAGATATTGTATTAGAGGATATTTTTGATACAACTGTTGAGTTGCAACAGTTTATATGGAAAATTGAAGAGTCACTTGGTGATGGGTCTGTATTAAGTAGCAGAGCATTCCCTGCATTTTTAAGAGCTTGGTACAACGGATACATCGACCATGACGACGTGGACGGCTGTTGGCGCGGCAATGGAGATTGGAGCGAGGAGATAGATGAGTGGATAGCACAAAGTAATGAAAGGCGAAGAAATGCAAATAGACCGTAGCACAAGAGAAATATTAAACAATCCTTCGGAAGTAGGTGAATTTATGTGCCATGGGTGGGGGTAGTACATGGGGGTTAGATTAAGAAGGAAAAATTGAAAATTTCCATTAAACCTGCTAAGAAAAGTCAAGCCCTAAAACGAAAAAAGTTAAAAAATTTTCGTTCCCAAAAACAAGCCAATCCCCACGCCAAACAAGGCGGAAAGAAAATGCGAAAAAGTTCGCTCTCGCCGCCTCCTAAAGCCTCATACGCTACGCTCCTTCGCCTTTTACGTCGGCGGCGAGAGCTAGCAAGTATGGTGTTCAAATTCTGCTTGCGAAAATCAATTCATGGTCAATGGCATCGTAAATTTCATTGGCACGAGCGTAATAAATACGCAAAAACTTGGTCAAACCAGCAATCATCGCTTCCTTACAAGCCTTGCCTTCACCGCGCTTTTTCTGAATGAATTGATAAACAGCGTCATCAGCAGGCTTGTGTTTCAAAAGAGATTGCATGATTTCATAGCCAGTTTTACGCAAATATTTGTTGCCACGTTTTGAAATACGGCGATTTGTTGCGTGAAAAGAGCCTGATTGATAGGGCGGAGAGTCAATTCCGGCATACGCAATCAAAGAATTTCTGTTGCGAAAGCGGCGAACGTCCCCAATTTCTGCAATAAATCTTGCGGCTAAAGTTTCGCCAATGCCCGCCATGTCGCAAAGAAGAGAAAATTCAGGCAAAGTCTTGCCAAGCGCCTTCATGTGTGTTAAAATAGTATCACGAGACTTCTCAAGTTCTTGGAGAACTCGTACAATTTCCAGCACGGTTATCTTTGTGGATACGGTGTTTGGAAGCACAGGGATACTGTTCCCGCACAGGGTGAAGATTGCATTTGCCTTACGCTCGTTTAGACGGTATCCCTGTTTTTTTGCCCATTTGCAATAATCAGCAATGAACCGCTTTTCTCCCATTTTCACGATGTTTTCAACGTGTATGTAACGAGCGATGAAGTCTGTTAGCTTGTTGTTGCTCCCTGAATCCGCAAGCAATGACTGGATATTTGGAAAAACTTTGTCCAAAATATTGCTTAAATTCACCTTCGCTTTGATCACAAGGGATGTGAATTGGTAGTATTGTCGAGCCAAAAGCTGAAGCTCCGCATACGTTTCATTCGTTGGCATTACTGGCGTTAATTCGTGCCAGTATGTAAGACCATACGAGGCGATTTTGAGTGAATCGATTTTGTCGGTTTTGGCACGGCGAAGGCTTTGCGAAGCGAACTTTTTCATTCGCAGGGAGTTTATGCAGGTGACAAAAATATCGTTCTCGACGAGCATGGTGACGACCGGAAAGTGATAATGACCGGTGGATTCCAACACAACTCTAACCTCTTCTTCGTATGATTTAAGCTGATTTGCGAGCAAGAGCAGGGATTCAATTGAGTGGATGATTTCAAACGGCGCGGCTAATATTTCGCCGCCGGGTTTCATGATTGACACGGTGCTGTGTCCTTTGGATACATCAATTCCAACGCTTATCATAGGTAAATTCCTTTCTTTTGGGGGATGTGCAATGTTTCCACCACGGCTTATTACGACTCATTTTGGCTCGTTATGCGAACGCTGCTTGCATCGTTTGCAGGTTTGTTCTATAAAGATGGAACAAGTCAATCATGTTTCAAACTCGTTCAACACACTCTGGGCAAAAACACAAGCAGGAACAACCTGCTTAATCGAATCTTTATAACAAGAAGGCGGCTGACACTTTAATTGTCGAACGCTTAGTTCACAGAAAGGACCGTCAGTCCATTGCCTTCTCATTATAACAAAAATAAGCGCAACCGAGATGAACTCTTCGGTCACGCTTGTATTATACCAAA
>Ga0209755_10000071_pt1 | contig 174545 bp, 170 predicted proteins | sample TergutCo191P1_FD_187301 | JGI IMG/M metagenome (GOLD analysis project Ga0209755, IMG submission 187301) | Cornitermes sp. P1 segment gut microbial communities from Petit-Saut dam, French Guiana - Co191P1 (SPAdes) (version 2) | ecosystem: Host-associated > Arthropoda: Insects > Digestive... | reverse complement strand
GCGTTCCCAGTAGGTCGCGTCCGTTTCTGGTATCCAAAAGAGGCATGTCCATCACTACGATATCCACGCCTTTTTCCTTGGTTAGCACTCGCCACCAGTGGTTTATTTCTTCGTAATTTCGGCCTACCCTGTCCAGGCTGGTTACATACAGCAGGTCGCCTTGCTTTAATTTGCGCACCAGCGTCTTCCACGCCGGGCGATTAAAGTCCTTTCCGCTAATCTTGTCCACAAAAATATGCGATTGCGGGATTTCTAATTTGCCGATAGCGTCCAACTGCCTGTTTTCGTTTTGGCAAACGTCGGATACACGGCAATAAGCGTAGTTTTTCATAGCTAACCCCTTGCTTAGTTATTTTTTCGCTATGATATATGCAATCATGTGACAGATGTTATGACATTGTCCGAGAATTTGTCATTAGCGACAAATCAGTGATATGATAATAAATATTTAAGACAAGGAGGCTTTTACATGAATCCATACCTACCCCCATGGGAGTATATTCCCGACGGTGAGCCGCATATCTACGGCGACCGTGTATATGTATACGGCTCACATGACCGCGCCCACGGCTATGTATTTTGCATGGAAGACTACATCTGTTACTCCGCGCCGTTATCCGACCTTACGGACTGGCGATACGAGGGCGTAATTTACAAAAAGACGCAGGACCCGCTTAATCCCGACGGGCATATGGTGTTATACGCACCTGATGTCACCTGCGGACCCGACGGGCGTTACTACCTGTACTACGTCCTTGATAAAGTAAAATGCGTATCCGTGGCGGTGTGCGACACCCCTGCGGGCGAGTATCAATTTCTGGGCTATGTATGTTATGCCGACGGAACGCGCTTGGGCGAAAAGGAAGGCGACGAGCCGCAGTTCGACCCGGGTGTTCTTACCGAGGGTGACAAAGTCTACCTATACACGGGTCTGGGTATAATCGGTGACAAATCCCGCCTTGGCGCGATGGCAACCGTCCTCGCGCCGGATATGCTTACCATAGCAGAAGCCCCCGTATACATCGCCCCCAGCGGCGTAAACGGCGCGGGTACTACCTTCGAGGGGCATGAGTTCTTCGAAGCACCGTCTATGCGTAAGGTTGGCGACACATATTACTTCGTCTACTCGTCCGTTCATATGACGGAGCTTTGCTACGCCACAAGCAAGCACCCCACCCGTGATTTCACATATGGCGGCGTGATTGTAAGCAACTGCGACCTGGGAATCTCCACATACAAGCCCGCCGAAAAACGCACCTATCCCTACGGAAACAACCATGGCTCAATAATCCAAATAGAAGACCAATGGTATATCTTCTACCACAGAATGACCAATGACACATGGTTTTCGCGCCAAGCGTGTATAGAAAAAATCGAAATAGCACCCGACGGCACGATAGCCCAAGCAGAAATGACATCCCAAGGCGCACGAAGCAAACCCTTCCCGGCCGCAGGAAAGCACCCCGCCTACACAGCCTGCAACCTCTACAACGACGCAAAAAACAGCGGCGCGGTAGCCATAGGCGTATCAGGTTCATCGGTGTTGCCCGCCAAGCCCGCCAAAGTAACCCAAGAAGGCTTTAACGAGACATCGGAAAGCTGCTACATCTCCGACATAACAGACGGCACAACAATAGGCTTTAAATACTACGACTGCGCGGGAATAAAAAAAATCACCCTAACCACAAGAGCATACGGCAGGGGCGATTTCGAAGTACGCATCAACGACCCCGAGAGCAAGCCCCTCGGCGTCGTATCCATAGTAAGCGCGAATATCTGGACGGAGTTTTCTAATTATGTAACAATCCCCGACGGCTCACACGCATTGTATTTCACATACAAGGGTGGCGGCACACCAAGTTTGCTTTCGTTTACATTGTCCTAGACCATTTTATGTCCGCATTCCGGGCAAAACTTGCATGTAGCGGTTAGCGGATTGGAACAAGATGGACAGATGATAGCCATGGGTGTACCGCATTCCGCGCAAAACTTGCCGCGGATGGTTAATGCGTTACAGCTCGCACACGTAACCTTATCCGAAGCGGCGGGAGCCACAGCAACACCCGGCTTCGCCGCCGCAGGGGTAGGAGCAGGGGCAGATGCCGCTGCTTTTTTTGCTGCCGCCACCGCCTCCAAAATAGCGGTCGATGGTTTAAACATCACGGGTTTTGTACTTATATTTGCCATTTTTGTGGTTGTTAGCTGATAAGAAGTTTTAACCTGTCCCTTGCCTTGCGGCAAATCAATAACAACATGCCACTGTCCGTTTTCGATAATCTGTAACCTGATAGGCGAAAAAGTCATAAGCCCACCAAGCGCGAGAAACTGCATTCCGCGCCTGTATTTAACAAAATTATCTTGGTCCATCAGGTAAACATTGGCGGTGTTGCCTTGCAAAATAACTTCCACGACTCTACCTTTTGGTTGCCCCCCCAAGTCATAATGCGTAAAACTCATTTCTTGCACTCCTATTCATCTTCTTTTTGCAACTCCAAATATGGGTCGGGATTATTGTCAAACAACTCACGCATTTCTTCATGTACTTCTTTAAAAGCCCTAAGCACTATCGGGTCGAAGTGCTTTGGGTCTGTTCTGCCGTCGCCGTTGATGATTATGTCTATTGCTTCTTCGTGGGTAAAGCCGTTTTTGTAAGGGCGGGTGCTGCGCAAGGCGTCATAAACGTCTGCCAATGCCACTATCCTCGCAGAAATCGGAATATCCTCGCCCGAGAGCCTGTTTGGATACCCTGTGCCGTCAAATCGTTCGTGATGGCCTTCCGCTATTTCTATAGCTATGCTTATGTGGCTTTGGTCATGCGGCAAAAGCTCAGAAATCTGGCGCAGCAGGTCGCCGCCGCCGCTTGTATGGGCTTTCATCTGGTTAAATTCCTTGTCGGTCAGCCTGCCTTTTTTCATAAGCACGGCATCGGGTACGCTTACCTTGCCCACGTCGTGCAGCGACGAGTAGGTTGTGATAATTTCTACAAGCTCCGGGCTTACAAACTCGGGATACCATTCGCAAACCTTACCGGCCAAAATATGGGTAAGCCCCTTAATACGCACGATATGCGACCCCGTCACCTTGTCGCGGCTCTCGGAAAGCAAAGCCATACCCATGATAATCGCGGTATGCGCGGCATAAAGCTCCTTTGTACGCTCCTCCAGCTGGGCGGTACGTATCGCCACCGCCTCGGAAAGATTATCACGATACGTCTTTAGCTCTATGTGGTTACGGATTTTTACTCGGATGATTTTTGGCTCGTATGGTTTTTTAATATAGTCTACCGCGCCTAAGTCCAGCCCTTTTTCTTCGGAATATACGTCATTCGACCCTGTTACGAAGATAACGGGTATTTTATTATAGGCGGGTATTTCTCTTATTTTTTCCAAAAGCTCAAAGCCATCCATCTCCGGCATCGACAAATCCAGCAAAATCAGGTCCGGCTCGGGTCCTTCGTCCAACATCCTCAGTGCGGTTGCACCTCCGTCTGCTGTCACCACTTTGTAGGTGTCTTCCAAAATGGCTTCCAGTATATCCAGATTTTCCGGGACGTCGTCCACCGCCATTATTATGTTAGTCATTATAATCCCTCCCTCTTTTAAGTAGGGGCTTCTGTCCCTACGACCCCGCCGCTCCGCGAGGAATGAATCCTCGCTACGCTTCCTCGGCTACGCTTTGCGGTAGCTGCCGCGTGCGGCAGCTAAAAATGGGGTACATTTGTATATGCATTAATCAAAAACGGCATGTCGTGGTCTTGCACAAAAATCCGATAAAAGGGAACAGCGGGGTAAACAGAACCCTCCAGATTAGATTGATACTCCTGAAAATAAACGATATCAATTTCGGTAATAAAAATGGGATTTTCCATGGCCTCGTGGCGCATACGTTGCATAAATGTAAGTAAAATCTCGTCGGGTGCAAAAATCATACGTGGCTCTGCACTATGGCCGATTACCTTGCCAAACCGCATATCTATCCAGTCCAAGCCGTCCGAAAATACAAATGTTATTTCATTGGTAGAGATTATACGCCCCCGATATTCTTGACGATAAATAATATCCCAACCATAACCGCCGGGAGCAGGAAGAACACTGTCCAGCACAAAGTCGGGAAAGTGAAGGTCGATAAACTCGCGAGAAACGGCAATCGCCTCCTCGCGAGAAATATCCTCCCCCCTATTTTCTCCTAAATTGCCTCTGTTGTCAAAGGAAATAAAACCGTTGGATATTTCCAACTGCCCAAAGCTGTTGTTTTCTGTTTCAAAAAGATAGTCTCCCTCTGCTGTTTCGCCTCGTGTAACCTCAACCCCTTCCGGGAAAAAAACCTGCAAAAGCGCGGGAACATCATAATAAAACCCACCGATATCCAAATGCCTCATAGGCGCGAAACGTCGCATAGGCGCAGTATACAAATTTATTTTGTTGCGCGATAAAATCGCATGGATATTGCTAACACGTTCCGTTGTAAGTGTATATCGTCTGTCTTCGATAAAAAGTAAAGCCGCAAGCCCAAGATTTAAAATTACAAAGGCTATGAGAATATAATTTTTAGCGCGTTCCCATTCAATAAGTCATCACCGCCAATTCCAGTATCGGTCCGCTGCCCACAGGGAAGCCCAGCGTAAAATACCCGCCCCGCTCAAGCTCCGAAGCGTCCATCCAAACCAGCCCGTCAGAAACAAAATTATAAGCCAGCCGCCGATACCGCACAACCCGTCCCTGCTCCACCGTAACCTCGATAGCCGCAAGCAAAGGGTCGCCACAGCGCAGCCCCGTATACCACTCACTGGCCCAAACAAGCGGACGATTATCAATTACATAATTAAACCAAAAAACATGCGCCCTACCAAGCGACCCATGCTGCTGCAAAAAAGTCTCATTAATAACGCCCGTATCATTTGAAATAAAGGCCAAAGCGGCAGAAAAATCCGCAAAAAAATTATCCGAGGCACGCCCCACCGTACGGTAGCTGATATACTCCAGCACCGAGTTTTCCAAATAGCGCACCATGGCATTTCTGTTTGAAAAGGTATAAATATTATCCAAAGTAACCCCCGGGATAATGGTTGCGGGATTATCAAAAAGATGCTCTACCCGACTGCGCATATGCGAAAGAGTAAAAATACCATGCGGATTTTGCAAGGGATTATGCACAACCACAGCCGTATAAGAAAACCCCGAAAGTGGCGTAAACGGCACAAAACCATAACCTCGGTTAACAAAGTGCATCCGCGCACTATCTACAGGCTCAATATCAAACGCAAAATCATACCCCGTATGCAAAAACTCCCACACATACTCCTCACCAATAAAAAATACCCGCAGTGATTCCGAAGTACCAATCCCCTCCGCCACAGGTTGCGGAGGCACAACCGCCACCCCCGTAAACGTATCAATCCCCACATCCGTAAGCAACCCGACACTGCGCCTTCGTCCAAAGGCCTGCGTAAATTTTTCCGCACACATATCAAAGGCATACTCAAAAATCAAAATAGGCTCATTTAGAGGAAGCTCCCTCGTCTGCCTAAAAGTCCCCCTTTGCAAAACCGCGTCCAAAGCCCTCTCCCCAAAAACCCACTCATCCGACCCCTCAATTTCACTGTACATAACCCGAAAAGCCCCGTCCCCCACACCGCTAATCACCCGAAAAGGACGAGCAAAAGCCCCCTGCCCGTCGGGCGCAGCGGGAGGAAATCTCGCCTGCAAATACAGCCCAAAATTCCGATTAGTAAGGTCAACAAGCCACAGTCTATGCACTTGGAAGACGGCGAGGGCTGCTAAAGCGAGGATTAGGATAGATTTTAGCAAGGGGGTAAATTTTGCTTTCATGCCGGTCTCCTTTGTGTCGGGGTGTCGGGCGGGGTAGTGGAATCCGTGGCGGTGTAGCTGTTGCGGGCTTTTAGTGGGTGCGCCTCCTTGGATGTCGTACGCGCCCGTCACGGGGAAATCCCCCCGCTGCTAGAACCTCCGGCCAACCGCTGCGGGGGGAATTCCCCGCGCCGGGCTACATGATGAGTGGGCGACCACCTCGGGCGGCTACACCGCCACGGATTCCGTAGGCTCGGGCGACGGATGCCCTTAGCACGGTATGCATTTGTAGCTAAAATTAGCTTCACAGTTTTTTTGCAACAATGCAGGCATAGGGAATTTTGAAATTTAATCCTTTGTTTTTAGTTGCGTAGTCGTTTAGATTTTTTTCAAGTTCAGTAAAAAATGATGTCCGTTGTGATTCATTAACAATGGTATGCCAATCTGAAAGCCATGCCATTTTTACAAATGAGTGATTAAAAAGGCTTGTGCCGTTTCGGAAACGCCATGGGAAGCAGTGTTCAGTAGATTCGTGGATATAGAAACCTGCTTCTTGGGTTGCATTTATTGTGTTTTTTGTGCTTTTACGTTTGCCGAAAATTTGATTGTTTAAATTTTTTAGTTCAGCCTGCATTCCTTTTTCTGAAAGTAGTGCTGTAAATATGTCGTAAAATTCTTTCATCGTTTCGGGCAAGTTAAATGTCTGTATTATTTTTCCATCGGGTTTTAGCACCCTGTGGCACTCTTTTAATGCTTTGTCATACTCGGCAACATTGTTTAAGCAGTTATTAGATACTATAAAATCAAAAAAGTTATTTTCGTGTGGAATCTCAAAAACAGACGCATTTGTGAATATAACATTTTTGATGTCAAGTTGTTCTGCCTTTATTTCCGCACGTTTTAATGCTGCACCCCAATGGTCTAAGCCGTATACCGTTGATTCATTTCCCATACGCTCAGCGATTTCAAGTGCAGGGAAACCCGTGCCTGTGCCGACATCAAGAACAACAGCACTTTCCGTAAAATCAATTTTATCCAATATTGTAAATCCAAATTGTGATGACCACAAAGGGCAATTATCATAAACGCTAACGAATATGTCATTATTAAAGTCGATTTTCATAAAGTCCTCCATTAATTAAGGCATTTTTAACTGCTTATTATAGCGGATTAATTCGAAATCGGTCTCGCCTATCGCAAAAAACGCGGTGAGGCGTTCGCGATTTTTTGCTCTGCCGAGACCGTTTCTCATTTAATCCGCTTTATCTAGCTTATTTCTTTCTGCCAAAAATAAATGACTGTTGTAATTGCTGTGTGCAATTTCAAAATAATGTCTTACGCCATCATACACAAATGATACTCCTCTGCTACTTGTAAAACACCCCATGTATGTCCACTCAACAAGAAGCGGTTTTTCCGGAGATAACATGTCGAGCGAAAAAAGGATATCGTCAACATAAATCGCGTCAAAACAACACGGCTCATAATGCCAAAAACAATAACCGATGGAAAGAAATTGAAAATCCGTCACGGCACTGTCCGTTGTAAAAAGCGTTTTATTGAAAGGATTGCCCTGCTCGACGAAGATGTGATACTCCGGAATTTGGCTGATGTCAACAAATTCGTTTATCGTGTCCCATTCGGGCTGACTATATGCGTTAGCAACAAAACGGATTCGCACATTTGCAGGGGTTACTCCTATTCGTTCGCGAGCGTTTTGGCAAAGTTCACAATCGCAAATTACTTCGGAAGGTTCAATCGTTTCAGGTTTTTCAGTCAAGAGCGGCTCTTCCGCTAAATTTTCTTCAGATACTTCGATTTCAGCAATGTTCATCTCTGATTCTACATTATCGAAATACTCCATTCCGCTTCCCTCGCTACATGATACAAGAGATAATAAAACAATTACCACGAAAAATTGCAAAATAATTTTCTGCATTAGTTCACCCCTTTACTTGCAAAATATAAAGTTACTTTTCCGGTATAGGTGTTTTGGATAAACCGGATAACTACATTAATCCGTATAATTTAAACGGCTCGTCCTGTAGTGCTTGTCTGTAAAGTTCAACAGTATTTTTTACGTCAACTAACATACATTTAGCGTTACCGATTATCGTGTCTCTAATATATCCTTTTTCATATGCTCTATCTTGAATAACATACCACGGTTTAGCTGTAGGCTCCCAAGCCTCAATAAACCAATCTGATTCGGGATAAATTGCCCTTGCTTCTTTTGAGGGCTTAAATTTGTTTTTTATTTCTTCGGGCATATCTTTTTCAACGTAGTGCATACTTGACATTCTGTAAATGTCAACACCCATTAAGAGCGCGTAACCACCGCTATCAATCAAGTGTTGAAAACCCATTGACGCATGTTTTTCGGCTTCTCGCCCCCACGCAGAAACGCAAAAAGTCCCTTTGCCTGTAATAACATCGGGCATTTTTCGGAATGTATCGGCTAAAATCCCCATTGCAGATTTTTCATTGTCATCATGTAGAATTTTTATTTTTAATGTCAAACCTAATTTTTTATCGCTTTCATTAATGGGCAAATTAGGCGAGAGCTTAAATGACGGCATAAGGATAGCACCATCCGTCCCGATAACGCTTTTTAATGCGTTAATCACCGTTATAGCACCGCCGTCAACATAACCAAAACTACCAAGAGAACAATGCACCTCTACCATCATCCCTGCTTTGACACCCAATGAAATTAAGCCTTTTTCTATCATAATCATCAACCTCGCCTAATACTACCCTGAAAAAAATTCAATTTCCATGATTTTATTTTTTCTTTGCAAAATGTTATTACATGATTCATCAGTGTGCCGCCTATGCCCTTATTGCGGTACTCGGGGATAGTTCTTACAGACGAAAGAATTGCAAGTATTACAAAGTCGAAGATAATGTAAACCCCACCGCCACGGCGAGATTATTTAATGTTACTTTTCTTATATAGATGTTTTTGTACAAAGCGGAAAAGTAACGCTTTAAAATTCTTCATCGGGCAGACGATTAAACCGTAGCACCATGGTAGTCCCTTGCCCCGGCTGGCTGGAGGCGTAGACCCGTCCGCCATGCTCCTCCATGATTTCCTTTACAATGGCAAGTCCCAACCCCGTTCCGCCGAGGGCACGGGCGCGGGCTTTATCCACGCGATAAAAGCGTTCGAATATGCGGTTTAGGCTGTCGGCAGGGATTCCCATACCTTGGTCTTTTATAAACACGCGGTAGTATTTTTCGGTTGTTTCCATTGTGATTTTAATTTGGGTGGTGTTTGGGCTGTATTTTATGGAGTTGGAAAGAATATTTGATACAACCTGGTTTATGCGGGCGGCGTTGGCCTCTATAAAGCAGGCTGTTTTGGTTGGGCGGAAGATTAGGGTCTGGTTTTTTTGCTCCGCAGGGATTTGTGCTTGGCGTATGGCAAGGCGCATAATGGCTACAAGGTCCACAACGTCCATTTCCAGAGCTACATGTTTTGAGTCTATTCGCGAAAGCTCCAGCAGGTCAGATACAAGAAGTGTCATGCGCTGGGATTCGTCTTCTATTACTTTAAGAAATCGTTTGGCTGTTTCGGTATCTTCCATCGCGCCGTCGAGAAGGGTCTCGGCGTAGGTTTTAATATTTGTGAGCGGCGTACGAAGCTCGTGGGATACGTTTGCTACAAATTCCTTACGCATATTGTCCAGCTTTTGTTGGCGAGTTACGTCTTGCAGAATTATTACATATCCGTCCACATCGCCCCGTTCGCCGGTATATGTGGTTATACAAGCGTACAGGTAGTAGTCAGGCTCCTCGTGTACGGATTCCCGCACCTCACCGGGGCGCAGTTGGTACACATCCTCCGGCTCAAACCCAAAAAATTTAAACGCAAGGTGCGCCTCGGAGCTATTTAGATTCATGCCGTCCAAAAGCTCACTGGAGGCATTGTTTGCGTGCAGCATTTTACCTGCGGTATCGTAAACCAAAACCCCATGCGATGTATTTTGCAAGAAGGCCTCCAGCTTATTATTTTCACTCGCCATTCGGCTCAAAGTAGCGCGCAGTTCCCGAGACATATGGTTAAAATCCTGTGCAAGCTGTCCGATTTCGTCCGTACCCGCGATTTTAATTTGGCGTGAAAAATCGCCGGTTGCAATCGCCCGCGCATGTCGTGTAAGCGCGATAATCGGCCGTGTGAGCGTATCCGCAAGAAAAAACCAAAACACAAGCGTAACTACCAGCGCAACAAGCACCATAATCACCAGCGTAAACGTAAGACTGCTAAGAATATCATTCATAGCACGCATATTTAGGCGAGTATAAATGATAAAATCGCCGTCGCTGTTAGAAACAGGCATTGCGAAGGTAAACCACTGATGATGTTCCACCCCCTGCAAATCTGCGCCAAGGCTACCGACGGTAAAAGCCTCCGACCCCGTTAACGCCTGCGCAAGCGAATCATCATTAAACCGAATCCCACTCTCAAAAACCGTCTCCGGTGCAAGCGGCATCCCGATTTCTGTAAGAATCGCCCCTTCGATTTCATACGCGCTTATTTCCAAAGCCGCCCATGCAGAAGGTCGCATAAAATCAACGCTCCTATACTGCTGTACAATATGGTCGTTTATCATAATCGCATGGCTACGCAATGCAGAATACGTACGGTCAATCTCGATATTTCGCACAGTAACCAATATAAATGTGCCGCTTATGGTCATAACAACAAGCACCACAGCGGCATAAATGGCAATTAATTTTGTTTTTATGCTACGCAAGACCGTCTCCGAACGCCTGAGTAAAATGATACCCAACCCCACGCTTAGTCAAGATATAGGTAGGATTATCAGGCACTTCCTCCAGCTTGGTACGCAGCCTGCGAATTGTAACATCCACGGTACGCACATCACCAAAATACTCGTACCCCCACACCTTCTCCAGCAAAGCCTCACGTGTAAACACCTGATTATTCTGCGTAGCAAGAAACTTAACAAGCTCAAACTCGCGCCGCGTCAAATCAATATTCTCTTTGCCGCGCTTAATTTCATACATATCCAAATCAATGCTAAGCTCGCCAAAAACCATCTTGTTAGCCCCACCGGAACCGGACGACGTCATCCCCCCACGTCGCAAGTTAGCCATCACCCGCGCCATCATCTCGCGCACACCAAAGGGCTTGGTAATATAATCATCCGCCCCAAGCTCAAAGCTAAGCACCTTATCCGATTCCTCCGCCTTAGCAGTAAGCATAATAACAGGCACTTGGCTAACCTTACGCAACCGCGTACAAACCTCATACCCATCCAACCCGGGCATCATAATATCCAAAATCACAAGGTCAGGATTCTCAGAAAGGGCAAGCTCCAGCCCCGTCTTCCCGTCATGCGCCTCAATAATCTCATAACCTTCTTTCCGCAAATTATAAGCCACAATATCAACAATAGTCTTCTCATCATCAACAACCAAAATCTTAGCAGACATTAAATTACCTCCTAAATATCAAAGTTTTGGTCAACCTTTTTCAAAAGGTTGCGGGGTATTGGGGCTGCGCCCAAAGGTCTTAATCTTCTAACGAATCTCAACATTAGCAGCTCCTGTGCCGACTTCTACCCTGTGGGTTATGGGTGGTACGAGGACTTCTGCGTCGAGGGTTTCGCGGGAGCGTTCTATGCCGCTTTCGCGGGTTATGCGTGTTATTACCTGTTGTTGTCCTGCTTGGCCTTCTTGGATTACGTTTGTGAAGGCGAGGGGCAGCTCCGGGGTTGGGATTTCTTCTACGGGCATTTCTATTAGCTCCATGTGCGCTATTTCGTCGAAGGTGCGTACGGAGAGCAGCGGTAGGTAGGTGAGGATTTGCAGCCGGTCGCCGGGTCGGATGTTTGGGCTGGTTAGGTTATTGTCGCGCATTATGTTGTTTACCGTTGTGCCGAAACGGACTGCTATTACGCTTAGGTTTTCGCCGTCGGAGACGGTGTGGGTGTATATTTGCAGCTTAGTAGTGTCCAGCCGCCAGTATGCGTTTTCGGCCGTGTCGAATTCTTCTTCCGAGTGAACGTAAACGATTTGTGTTTCCCAGCCCTCTACAAATTCTGCCCCCACGGTGTACTCGTTAAACCAGCGTTCTTGCAGAAGGTACTCTACGTGTTGCAGGTCGGACATGGTGCGTAGCAGTGCCATAGGCTCACCGCGTACATAGATGGCGATGGCGGCGATTTGGTAAGTAAACTGGCGGATTAGCAGTCCCATCATGTCACTGTGTCCCACGCGCTCGTTGCCCGAGGCACGGGCAAGCTCGATGGTTACGGTTTGGTCTACCCTAACACGTGCGCCGCCCCGTGCGGCCTGCAAGCTAAGCACGGCACGGTTATGAAACTCCTCGCTGGTAATCTCCTCGCCCGCAGGTATGGGAATAAACCCAACAAGCTCGTCGTCCATATACACCGCAAAGGCGTTATCCACAAGCAAGCCCGTAATAAACCAAAAAGAAACAGCCACAACAACAACAGCCAAGGTACCCCACCCGATAAGGCTGACAACAAGCGGATTAATCCGAAAAGAAGCAATCCTCTGCCAAGGAGAAGACCCGCGCCGTTTGTGTCCGTCACTCGGCGGCGGCTTGCGCGTACTACGGATAGGCGTCTTGTCCGGCTGCGGCGGGCGTCGCCTTTGCATATCGCCGGGGCGTATAGGTGGCGGCGGTGCAGGCATTTTTTTCTTGGGAGCGGCATAATATTTTTGCGCCTTCTCAAAAACCTTCAAACCCTTACGGCTCTCATTTTGTTCTTCTCTGCCCTTGCCCCTCGGCATTCCTATAGGAATATCGTCCAATTCCGGCAACTCAAAACGCTCCCGCCTCCGCGGCTCGTAATCCTGCGGAACTTCAGGAGCATTTAGTTTTATCGGTGGTGGCGGTTTTTTCAAGTTAAAACCCCTTTTTCTCAGCCCCCTTGACCCCTATCGTTAGGGGAGGACTGTTATTGAGGAGGCGGTGTTGTTTCCTTGGGCGGTTAGGACTATATATACGTTCATGTTTACGCGTAGGGCGTTGGCGTTTATGGTTGAGCCGCCGCTGGTTATTGTTGTGTTTGTGGGGACTGTTATTGTGTGGGTGCGTGCGGCTGTGCCTTGGCCTTCTACCACTACTATTGTGCCGTCGGTGCGGATGGATTGGATAAAGCCCAAGATTATTGAGGTTTGTGCAAGGCCTGCGTTTTGTACCGTAATATTTGTTACTTCGCGGCTGTCCAAGTTTATGCGGAGTTGCATTCCTATGCGCAGAGAGTATACGTCAAATACGCCCGGACGGATAAAAAAGCTCTGGGACGCGCCGGCGGTGCAGGTTATTGTTATTTGGGTATGGCGTTCTGTTATGCGGATTTCGTTAAGGCGGCCTTCCACTACGGAGCGTGTGCCTGTGGCGTTGATGGCGATTATGCGGTCGAATTCTACCTCGGCGGTAACTTCGTCGCCCACGCGCAGGTTGTCCCAGCTTAGGTTAAAATGGCCGTCGCGGGAGAATTCTGTGTTGGGAAAAGCGCGGAGTTCGTAGGCGCGGCCTTCGGATTCTTCTACTATAAATGTCGCGTGCGCACCTTGGTTATCGGGGGGGCGGATTTCTTCGAGCGTGCCTGTGATTGTGCGTTCGCGTTGCATTAGTTCCAAGTTATGGATAACCGTACCACTAAATCCGAAGAAGGCAATGTCGCCCACCTGTATGTCGCTGAATGCAGCAGCCGCGCCGCCGCGTGTTACCACAGGGCTTGGTGTAAATGTAAAGGTGCGCTCGTCGTCGATGATTTGGCCGCTGATACGCACGCGCTGTGTGCGGATTGTGATTGCGGGCTGCGGGCTGGATGTTACGGATGTGATGATACCCTCGTCGGCGTATAAAACTTGGCCGGGCGTGCCGCCGGTTGTAACGACTTCGTTTGTGCTGGATGTCGCAAGCTGAGAACGCCCCGTAAGGCTAATCACCTGCCCATAGGCGTCGGTAAGAATCATAACTGTCATGCCCTCGCGCAAAAACGCGGCGGAGCGTTGTGCATTATCAATCATAACCACGGCGTTTCTGGCGATTGGGAAGGTATCCGTGCCGCCTGCGTGAGTGAGTGTAAGGTGCGTATCCAAGTGAACATTTGTAATCGTACCGGAAATGGTTTGGGGGGTCGCGGAAGGCGTCGCAGACTCTTCCTCGACAGCGAGTGCGCTGTAGAAAATGGTAGCAATCTCCGCACGGGTAAAGTGTGTCGCGGGGTTAAAGTATCCGCCGCCTGCGGGGATAATGCCAAGCTCGCGTGCATGATAAGCATAGCGGCGTAACGCAGGGCTAACAGCCGCGTCGTCACGGAAAGGCGTCGCGTTCGGAAGCTGCACGGCCTGTGCCGCAGCACCTTCGCCCACAAGGCGTACCGTCCAAGCAACGGCCTGCTCGCGTGTTAACATCGGGCGATTTTCCGTAGTGCCTGTGCGTGTTACAAAATTTTGCACCTCGGCCGTTGTGATGATTCCACGATACAACAGGAACGCAATCTCGCGGTCGGCAATTCTGTTCCATGTAGTAAATTGCGAAGCTAAGCCATCCAACAGCGGACGCCAGTTATTAAAGGAACGCGTAAAAACCTCACGCTCCGCAGGCGGCAGAACACTTGGGTCGTGCCTAAAGCCCGCAGCCACGGCAAAAACCTGTGCCGCTTCAAATTTATTTACAGTACGGTTGGGCTGAAAATTATTACCTGCGTCACCCATCATAATGGGTCCGTTAGCGGGGTCGGCCACCCAGTTAATCGCGTCGAAAGCAAAATGCGAACTTGGCACATCGCGGAAAGTAGACGCAAAAGCCTCCGTCGCAGGTAATGTACCAACAAATAAAATCGCAACAAGTGCAAAAATGATAATCTTTTTCAAAACAAAACAGTCCTTTCTTTAGCGGCAACCTATGGCTGTACCGGTTTACACAAAAACGTGTTTTTAGATATGTTTAACGCCTTTTCGGCGGCTTTTTCGTCATCAAAATATGCAAAAACGGAAGACCCCGTACCGCTCATTTCTGCCCCTACAGCACCGGCCTCGCGAAACGACGCGATTAGCTCTTTAATCTCCGGGTGCAAACCGGCCGTTACAGCGGTAAAAACATTATAAAAAGAAGCGGCCATCCCGCGCAAGTCTTTATTTTCATAAGCTTGTAAAAATTTATTAACATTTTCAACTGACGATATTTTACGGTCGGTTGAATTTTGAAAATTTCCCAGCCGCGAAAAAATCTCCGCAGTGCTGACATTAATCTCGGGGCAAGCAATTACGATATAACAAGGCGGGTGCGGGGGCAGGGGAGAAATCCGTTCACCAATCCCCTCGGTGATGGCAGTGCCGCCAACCATACAAAACGGAACATCCGCACCAAGGGATTTCCCGATTTCCAAAAGCTCGTCGGAGGGAATTTTAAATCCAAGTAGTTCATTTACCCCAAGCAGCGTTGCCGCGCAATCGCTGCTCCCCCCCGCAAGCCCCGCGCCCATGGGTATGCGCTTAACAAGTTCAATTTTAAATTTTTCCTCAAAACCATATCTCGCGGCTAAGGCATTCACAGCCTTAACCACAAGGTTGTCTCCACCCGTTGGTACGTTGCCATCATCACAAAAAAATTCATTTTCCTCCGCAATAGAAATAGCCAAATCATCGCATAAATCCACACTTTGCATAACAGAAAAAATATCGTGATAGCCGTCCGCCCTCTTGCCCAGCACATCCAAAAAAAGGTTAATTTTGGCAAAAGCCTGCATTTTTACAAAACCCCCGGCGGGTAGCCGGGGGCTTTTAGAGGGGGATTGATAACCCCGTGCAAGGAGTACGGGGGAGGGATGCATAGAATACGCTGTATTAGCGTTTTGAGAACTGGGGCGCACGTCTTGCACCTTTAAGTCCGTATTTTTTACGTTCCTTCATGCGTGGGTCGCGTGTTAAAAAACCAGCTTTTTTAAGCGGCTGACGGAAATCATCATCTGCGATAAGCAGCGCACGCGAAATCCCGTGACGTATAGCACCTGCTTGGCCTGTGTAGCCACCGCCAAAAACATTCACCTTAACGTCAAATTTTGCCGTAGTGCCTGTAAGCTCAAGCGGTTGACGCACGATAAGCTTCAGTGTATCAAGCCCAAAGTAATCGTCAATGCCTCTTTTATTAATAACAATATTGCCTTTTCCGGGGAGAAGATACACGCGTGCTACCGCACTTTTTCTTCTACCTGTACCATAGTAAGAAACCGCTGCCATATCCTGTCTCCTTAGTTTTTAATTTCTAAAACTTCGGGCTTTTGCGCCTGATGTTTATGTTCCGGACCTGCGTATGCGTGAAACTTTGTGAACATTTGGCGACCCAAGTTATTTTTGGGAAGCATACCCTTTACAGCATGGGAAATGATGAACTCGGGCTTTTTAACAAGCATGTCCTTCATTTTTGTTTCCCTTCTGTGGCCTATCCAACCGCTGTGGCGTACATAGGTTTTTTGGTCGAGTTTGCGACCTGTAACTTTCACTTTTTCTGCGTTTATGACAATCACGTAGTCGCCTGTATCTACAGAGGGGCTAAAAGTGGGTTTATGCTTGCCTCTGAGAATATGCGCTATCTGCGTGGATAAACGACCCAATGTTTGGCCTTCGGCGTCTACAACGTACCATTTACGCTCAACTTCTTGGGGTTTTGTAATGTAGGTGGAACGCATTTGTGTTTCCTCTTTTCATAAGATGTCAACGATATCTTAGACAAATTCCAAACATTTGTCAAGACAAATTCCAAACATTTGTCACAAACAAAAAATTTTGTGTTATAATGCCCCTCACACATTTACAAAAATGTGGGTTTTTTAGACTAAAAAAATGCATAATAGAAGGAAGGAATACGAATGGGGAAGAAAAAAATTGCAGTGCTTACAGGCGGCGGAGACGCTCCCGGTCTTAACGCGGTAATCTACACGCTGGTACGCGCATGTCACAACATGATGGACTGCGAGCTTATCGGCTACAAGTTTGGCTACCGCGGCATGTACACAAACGACTTTATGAAACTCGACCTTAACGCTACATCGGGCATTTTGCACAAGGGCGGCTCTATGCTCTATAACTCCAATAAAGACAACCTCTTCAATTACACCGTAGAAGAAAACGGCCAAAAGGTTAAAAAAGACGTGTCCGACATTGCCATCCAAAACATGAAAAACGAAGGCGTTGACGTACTCGTAGTCCTTGGCGGCGACGGTACACTTACCAGCGCACGCGACTTTGCACGCAAGGGCATAAACGTCGTCGGCGTTCCGAAAACAATCGACAACGACCTACCCGCAACAGAAACCACCTTTGGCTTCGATACCGCGGTAAACATAGTTTCCGATAATCTCGGCCGTCTTCACACCACCGCAGAATCCCACCACCGCGTAATAGTGGTAGAAATAATGGGACGCTCGGCAGGCTGGATTTGCCTGCACGCAGGCATAGCAGGCAGCGCAGACGTTATCCTCATCCCCGAAATCCCATACACAGTGCAAGGCATTGTAGACAAAATCAACCAGCGCGACGCCGCAGGCCGACCCTTCACAATAGTAGCAGTCACCGAAGGCGCAGTAGAAAAAGAAGGCTCCGCAGTCATCGGCAAAGTAGTCGAAGACAGCCCCGACGCCATCCGCTTCGGTGGCGTAGCCGACCAAATAGCCCACAAGCTCGAGCCCCTCGTCCGCCACGAAGTCCGCACATGCGTACTTGGCCACATCCAACGCGGCGGCGATACATCACCCGCAGACCGCGTACTATCCGCTCGCTACGGCCTAAAAGCCGCAGAACTCATCCGCGACGGCAAATTCGGAAACATGGTTTGCCTGCGCAACGGCCAAATGGACGCCATCAGCCTCGAAGACGTTCTCGGTCGCGGCGAAATGGGCGAAACCTCCAAAGGCGGCGCGAAAACCGTAGACCCCAACGGCGAGCTTGTAAAAGTAGCACGTTCACTGGGAATAACTTTTGCTGATAAATAAATAATAAAGAGAAGACCTTGGGGGAAAACCTTTTTGTGAGGGCGCAGTGAGCGGAGCGAACGTTTCCCGCGCCGCCAAAAAGGTTTTCCCCCAAAACCCCTTTCCAAAAAAACTTTAATTTTTGGGAGTTTGGAGTTATTAATGAGTAAAAAGTGGACTTGGGTTGTTTTTGTCGTGGCTACCGTCGTTCTTTTGGCTTTGGACATTTGGTTGAAGGTTTGGGCGGTGGATAACTTGCAGGGGCAACCTCGGCGGGTTTTGATTGACGGGATTTTAGGGCTTACGTATCTTGAGAATACGGGAGCTATTTTTGGTTTGTTTGGCGGGCTTAATGCGCGGTGGATTTTGGCCGGGTTTAAGGCTGTTATTCTTGTTGGGGTTGGCTTGTATTATTGGTGGCTGCCGCATGAGCCTCGGATGTGGTTTTTGAGGGTTCCGCTTATTCTGGTTTTTGCAGGCGGGGTTGGTAATCTTTTTGACCGTGTGGCTATAGGTGCAGTGCGTGATATGTTGGAATTTCTTTTTATTAATTTTTATATTTTTAATCTCGCGGACGTTTATGTTACCGTCGGCGTTTTTGTGTTGGCTTTTATCGCGCTTTTTGTGATTAAGGATTTTCCTGCGCCATGGGAAAAACGATAGAAATTACAGTGCCGCAGGAGGCGGAAGGAATGCGAGCGGATGTTTTTCTGGCTAAGTTTTGCGAGGAGATTCCTACGCGTAGTGCTGCGCAAAAGCTGGTTAGCGACAAAAATCGGCGGGTTAAGGTGGGCGAGGTTGTTTCGGTGGAGATTCCCGACCCTGTGCCGCTTACGGCGGTTGCGGAGGATATTCCGTTAAATATTGTTTATGAGGATGCGGATTTGCTTGTGGTGGACAAGCCCCGTGGGTTGGTGGTACATCCTGCGGCGGGGCATCATAGCGGAACTTTGGTTAATGCGTTGTTACATCATTGTGAGTTGTCGGGTGTGGGCGGCGTTTTGCGCCCCGGGATTGTACATAGATTGGATAAGGATACGTCGGGGCTGATGGTCGTGGCTAAAAATGATACAGCGCATGTGGCTTTGGCGGCGCAGTTAGAAAGCCGCGAAATGGGACGAGAATATAATGCCGTATGCGTGGGTGTAGTAAAAAAGTCGCGGCTAAAAATTAATTTGCCGATAGGCCGCCATCCCCACGACAGAAAAAAAATGGCAGTGCTGACAGGCCTAAATGCCCGCGCACGTAACGCTGTCACAAACGTCGAGGTGCTGGAGCGTTTAGGTAATTTTACGCTGATAGCGGCGCGACTGGAAACAGGCCGCACCCACCAAATCCGCGTACACATGGCATACATCGGCAACCCTGTGTTGGGTGATACTGTCTACGGAATCCAGCGGCAACCGATGGGGCTAAACGACGGGCAAGTGTTGCACGCGGTAAAATTGCGATTTAAACACCCGACAATCGGAGAGGAAATGCAATTTGAGTCGCCGCTGCCGGAATATTTCACGGACGCATTGCGTCTAGTCGGTGGGAAGCAATGAAGCGGCTGATTATTCTGTTAGCGGTGTTTTTCGCGGCTTGCGGCGGTACGGGCGGCGATTTGTATGTAAAGTATTCGCAGGAAAAAACAGCAATCCCCCTCCGAAACCTCGGCGGCATGGTGATTACCATAGCCGTGACGGAGTTGCCGGAGGTTACGCGTATACGAGAAGAACACAGGCGGCTCGCCCAAGAGCAATACAATTTTACCATAGAATATGTTTTGGTAGACGGCTCGGAAGATATTTCAGCAGGCGGCCATACTGTTTGGGTGCTGGACCCGTTGCGGTTTGGTGATTATCATGCGCAGGGGTTTTTCGCGCCTATTCCGCCGGAGCATTTTAATGACAGGCTTGGTATACAGTGGCGCAGTTGCGTGCTGGAAATCACAAGCCGTAACGGTTTACCCCACGGCTTTGCCCATGGCGTGGAGATAGCGGGCGGCATTTATTGGAATTTTAGAAAGTTTGAAGAAATGGGGCTTGAGCGGGATTTGTTGTTTTCTATGCAAGCCGAGGGTACTTGGAATTTTATAGATTTTTTATATTTTCTCCGCAGGGTTACTTTTATTCACGATGGACATGGCCGTATATTCCATGCTATGACTGCTTGTTATGTTGATTTATTTCAGAGGATAGTAGCCGCTAACGGTGCGCAGTTTGTGGCGGTAGACCCTATCACGGGTGAATTTGTAAATGCGTCGGATACGATTCTGTTTACCGAATCGGTACGTATTATAGATTCTATGTGGGATTGGGATTTGTCGGATGGTCATACTTATCTTTGGGCGCGTAGCCACAGACCGGGAAATCAAGACGAAGGCGGCTTCCCGCTTTATGTGCGTGCTTTTTATAACGGGGTCTACGCCATGCGTACAGGCGAAAACAGCGCGGCGCGTACAGAAATTTATCCGTATCTCCGTGATGAATGGGGCTTTGCAACATTCCCGAGGGGGACGCATTTTCAAAATCATTACTCATGGGTTAGGTACAATATCTACGCGATACCATATCATTTTTCCAATGACGAAATAAACGACATCATGTTTGCGATAAAGTTGTGGTATCTCCCGTTACAGCAGGAAGGCGAATACGGCTGGCGTGCGGCAGAGTTTGCGACCCAGCGCGACCCACGCTCCGTAACACAAACCATGGCAAGCTTTAGTCGCAACCCCGAAACACAAAGTATGCCCGCGCATTTTTTAATCCCCGGTTTTGAAGATTTTATTTATGATTTTCTTCAGGATTATGTATTCCAAAGAATATGGGCAGGAGCAGGCACCTCGTGGCGCAACCCGCGTACTCTTTACGAAATAACAACATACTTTCAAACATATCTAAATGCATTTTTAAACGATGGAGGCCGACAATGATACTTTTCCTATCCGAAGGCAGAATAAACATTTTGCAAGAAAGCACCACCCGCGCCCTGGAATGCGAAATCGCAGAAAAATACAAGGAGCGCACTCGCGAACTTCGCCGCAAAAACGAATGGAAAAACAGCGGCAGCGGCGCGACATTTATGGGAAGCAGCATGTTTACGGGCGTGTTTATGGGCAATCCCGACATGGATATGAAGCTGCCCATAACGGGTGTTTCGCGCCATGGGGAGCGGCTTATTTACGCGCTTAATACCGAGAGCAGCGGTGGCATGTATTTCACAAGCCCCGATACAGACGAGCAGGATACACATGTTTATGTAAACGCAGTTGCGCGGTTTTTTGAGCTTGATGTAAATGACGCGGGAATTGTTGCCGTTTCTTGCTCCGACGGAAATTATTTCGAGCGGCATATTTCTTTATTTGATATCGAAAAAAATAATTTCCATAACCTCACAGACGGCGAATGCTCGGACTGTAACCCACACTGGTCGCGCAAGGATAAGAATGTTTTGCTATACGACAGCGCGGGCATTGGGCGCGACGGGCATGGAAATTTTGCAGCCTTTGGCCCGCGGAGTATCTATCGACTAAATACAAAAACAGGCGACCTCGACGAGATTTTATCGGGCGAAAAATTCGAGTACACAAACCCCTTCGAGGACGCGGATGGTAGCTTATATTTCATCCGTCGCATGTACAAGCCTGTGGGTGAAACGATGTCGCTAAAAGATATCATACTCGCGCCGTTTAGGGTATTGCGGGCAATTGGCAGTTGGTTTAACTTTTTCTCAATAAGATACACGGGCGAGCCGCTAAACACGGCAGGTGCAAACCCCGCAAAAACGGCACAAAAATCGCAGCAACAAATCTTCATAGACGGCAACCTAATAGAATCCGAAAAAAACATGCGCCTAAACGCGGCGGCAGGGGACAAATACGCAGGCTACGCCCCACGTCACTGGGAACTAGTAGTAAAATCCCCCGACGGCCAAGAAAAAATCCTACAAAAATCCGTAATGGGATACTGCATAACCGACGGCGACGTAGTATACTCAAACGGCAAATACATCATAACAAAAAACGGGGCAACAAAAGTCCATTTAGCCTCAAAACTAAAAACCCCGTAAATGAACGGGGTCAAGGGGACGCGTCCCCTTGTGGGGTCTTGGGGCAAAGCCCCAAGGTCTTAAAAAAAAGGAGCGATTATCATGGAAAAAAATCTACTAGGCACAAACTTGGTCGTGCAAGTGGGGATTCTCGTACACGACATCGAAAAAACAGGAGCGGCGTACGCAGCGGTACTCGGCATGGAAAAGCCAAGCTGGAGCTGGACAGGCACACGCGAAGAAGCAGAAACAGAATACCACGGCAAGCCATCGGAGGCGCGTGCAAAGCTGATGTTTTTCTCAGTGGGCGGCAATATGACAATCGAGTTAATCGAGCCGGACGAACACCCATCCACATGGCGCGACGACTTAAACAAGAACGGCGAAGGCGTACATCACCTAGCATTTAACATCCGAGGCATGAAGGAAACCGTCGCACGCCTGGAGGCCAACGGAATGCCCCTAATCCAAAAGGGCGAGTATCCCGGCGGACGGTATGCGTATATTGATTCCAACGCGCAGCTAAAAACGCTGGTTGAGCTTTTGGAAAATGACTAAGGAGAAAACGCGGTATATATGTGCGCAATGTGCGCATGAGCAGGCCAAATGGCTTGGCCGCTGTCCATCCTGCGGGCAGTATAACACCTTGGATGAAGTCGTGATAAAACCGACATTACCCGGAGGCGCGGGCGCGGCAGCCGCTTCGTCTGCTAAAAGCAAAAAAGGAAATAAAAGGAATGTTGGGCTAACGTCGGACGTGGATGTTTTTGAAAAAACCGCTCCGTCCCGCTCCACCACCGGCTTGGCGGGGATTTCAGGTGCGCGGCTTTTGCGTGATATTTCTGTGGAGGCCGATGGTGCTATCCGTACGGCTACGGGAATTAGCGAGCTGGACAGGGTGCTTGGCGGCGGAATCGTAGCGGGCAGTATGCTTTTGCTCGGCGGCGACCCGGGGATAGGCAAATCCACGCTCTTATTGCAGATTTGCAAGACGATGGCAAGCGATGATTATAGAGTGTTGTATGTATCAGGGGAAGAGAGCGTCGCGCAAATTAAAATGAGAGCGCAACGCCTGCAAGTAGCGGCGGAGGGCTGTTATTTGCTTGCAGAAACGGACATTTTTGCAATCCGCGACGCGGTTAACGAGATTAAACCCGCGTTGCTGCTGATTGATTCCATCCAAACAATGCGATTTTCCGAGCTTACTTCTCTGCCGGGCAGCGTTACGCAGGTGCGCGAGTGCGCGGCTTTTTTCACATATCTCGCAAAGGATAACCGCTCGCACGGTATGTCAGTGATTCTCGTAGGCCACGTAACCAAAGAAGGCTCGTTCGCAGGGCCACGCGTACTGGAGCATATGGTGGACACGGTGCTGTACTTCGAAGGCGACGACAAGGACGCGTGCCGCCTAATTCGAGCGGTAAAAAACCGCTTTGGCTCCACGCACGAAATCGGAGTTTTCGAGATGGGCGAGCAAGGCCTAACGGCCATCGAAGACCCGTCGGCATACATGCTAAACGGTCGCCCCGTAGGCACGGCAGGCTCGGTGGTAACATGCAGTATCGAAGGCACACGCCCGCTGCTCACCGAGGTACAAGCCCTTGTAGCGTACACAAACTTTGGCACACCGCGTCGCACATCCACGGGTATGGACTATAACCGAATGGTAATGCTGATGGCGGTACTGGAAAAACGCTGCGGCTACAAGCTGCAAAACTTTGACGCATACGTAAACATAGCAGGCGGCCTACGCGTAAACGAAACCGCCGCAGACGCAGGCGTAATCGCCGCCCTAGCCTCCTGCTACAAAGAAAAACCAATAGACCACCGAATCCTTGTAATGGGCGAAGTAGGCCTAGCAGGCGAACTCCGAGCCATCTCCCAAACAGAACGCCGCATAGCAGAAGCCGCCCGCCACGGCTTCCGTGGCTGCATAATCCCCACAGCAAACAAGAAAAAAATAAAAAATCCCCCCGAAAATTTCCGCATACTCGGCGCGGAAAATATCGGTGAGATGTTAGGTGCAATTTTGTAACATCATAGTAATATACATTTTGCATAAAACGGTTATAATAACTAATGAAACGGAGGTTTTTTTGATGTTGTACGGTATCGCATTTGCGGTTGTATTTATTCTCGTATTGATTCTCATGCCTGTTTTTTCCAAAATTGCCGAAAGATTTGATTTTACAGATAAACCCACGGAACGCAAAAAGCATAAGTCCCCAATTCCCCTTTCGGGTGGTGTGGCTATGTTTGTTGCTATTACCGTGGGTCTTTTTATTTTTGTACTGTTCCGAGAAAATGCCTACCCCGCATTATGGGCCATGCTCGGCGGCTTGGTTATAATCGTAGCCGTTGGTCTCGTAGACGACTTATCCAAAGCCAACCACAAAGAATTCCCCGTATGGCCGCGACTTCTCGTACAAATCGGCGCAGCCTCACTTGCCTTTGCAGGAGGCATAAGGTTTACCGGCTTCACAAACCCATTTACAGAATACTACATTTACCTCCCCATAGAACTGCAATACATCCTAACCGTACTCTGGTTTGTTGGCCTTATCACCGCATTTAACTTCATGGACGGCCTGGACGGACTCTCCGGCTTACTGGCTCTAGGCTCCGGCATCACATTTTTTGTAGTAGCCCTAATGATGGGTCAACCCGAATCAGCCTTTATGGCCATAATTTTTGTAGCCGCCGTATGCGGATTTCTACGCTACAATCTACCCCCCGCCAAAGTATACATGGGCGACTCCGGCGCATACCTGCTGGGCTACATGCTGGCCGCAATTTCCTTACACGGCGTATTCAAACAAGCCACCGTCATCTCACTCACCATCCCCATGCTGGCCATGGGCGTCCCCATCTTCGACAGCATCCTCGTAGTCTTCAGACGACTAATAGCCCGCAAACCCGCCCACGTAGCAGACTCCACAGGAATCACACACATCCACTACCGCCTACTAAAAGACGGCATGAAACCCGTCCACGCCGTAATGATAATATTCCTACTAAGCGCGTGTTTGAATTTAGCCTCAATAATAATCATGCTTGCGTTTTAGAGATTAAGACCTTGGGACGCTGTCCCAATACCCTGCAACCTTTTGAAAAAGGTTGACCAAAACTTTGGCATTAAAAGACCAAAAAAATCGCGCCACGTGGGCGCGATTTTTTTAATGTTGGGGGTGAAGCCCCAAGGTTTTAATCTCTACTGCACAGGGATTTCGTATAGCTCGGGTAGAAAAACTATGTCGGCGTTTTCTGCCATGGATTCGAAGGCCATGTATACTGCTTGCATTCTTAGTTGTTCGGGTGATGGTGCGCCCCATGGTCGGGTTACGTTGTTTGGGTCGGGTTCTGTGCGTTTTATTATGTGGTAGCCGTGGGATGTTAGGATGGGGGGGCTTATTTCGCCTATAGTTAGGGCGCGGGTTCCTTCTTCGAATTCTGCTACCATAACGTGGCTTACGAAGGTGTAGCCTTCGGGGCTTGCTACCATGCCGGGGTCTTCGCCGTAGGTGGCTACCAGGGTGTCGAAGTCTTCGCCTGCGATGGCGCGGGCGTGGATGTCGTTAGCGAATGCGAGTGCGGCTTCGTCGGAGTCAAAGTTAGCGAAGGTGATGAGGATGTGTTTTGCGCCGAGAAGCTCTTCGTCGTCGGGCGGGTCGAAGTATCCTTCGAATTGCACGAATAGCCCGGGGTTGTGAACTATTTCTATCATTACTGTGTCCATTAGAGAAAACATGTGGAGTAGGTAGGTTAGGTGTTCTATGCCGTGGATGCCGTCGTGGGCAAGCATTTGTACAAATTCTTCTTCGCCGTGCCACTCCAGGATTTCTGTTATTTCCATTTCTATCGTTGCCATTTCCATGGGGTCTAGTTGGATGTTGTGGCGTTGTGCGTAGTCACGGAATAAAACGGGAATGGCGGAAAGGCGAACAGATTCTTCGAGAACGGCGCGATTCCAGGCTTCGGTTTCCATTAGCTCGTAGATGGGCATTAGGGTGTTAAACGCTTCCCATAATATGAAGGTGACGTCGCCTGCGGTTATGGGGATGGAGTTTATGGTGGCTACGATTACGTTATTGCGTACCATGTGGGCAATATGCTCGTTGTCGGCGGGGTCGAGTGCCTGTGGTGTGGGGGTAGGGGCTATTGTGCCTTGCGGTGTGGTAAATTCTGCTGTGCCGTTGTTTGTGTCGCCGTTATCGTTGCCACATGCTGCAAAGAGCAGCAGCACTGCAATTGCGGTTAGTAAAAGTTTCATTTTTAGTTCGCTCCTATTCGGTAATTATATTCCTTTTCGTGAGAAATCGTTGTGCTTTGGTCGTGGCCTGGGTATACGGTTACGTTGTCGGGAAGGGTGAAGAGCTTGTCGCGGACACTGGCGATTAGGGTTTTTGTGTCGCCTGTGGGCATGTCTGTGCGGCCGATGGTCTCGCGGAAAAGCGTGTCGCCTGTGAAAATTACGGCGCGTGCGCTGTCGTAGTAGCAGACGCCGCCTGCGGTGTGACCGGGCGTGTGAATCACCTGTAATTCTACCCCTTTTATTAAAGAGAAAACCTCTCCGTCCGAAAAAAGCTTGTCTGCGACTACGGAAATATCCAGCCCGCGCATTATGCCACGGTTGTACTCGCTGTTTTTCAGCAGTTCGGCTTCTGCTTCGTGGGCGTATACGGGTGCGCCCGTTAGTTCGCGCAGCTTGTCCACGCATAAGGTGTGGTCGAAATGTCCATGTGTCAGTAAGATTGCTTTTACGGTGATTTCGTGTTCTTCTATGGCGCGGCGTATTGTTTCGTAGCTGTCGCTTGCGTCTATGATAACGCCTTCTTTTGTTGCCTTGTCGTAGTAGATGTAGACGTTTTGGTCGTATGGGTTGTCGTTGATAATAAGCAGTTCCATAAAATTCTCCTTTTTTGCCTTAATTTCCAGATTCTACTATACATCAATACTATAAGAATGTATACTATTTTATAGCAAAAAGAAGGTAGGCTTGCTGTATGAAAATATGCCCGTATCTTGATTCATCAAAGAAATGTAAGCTGTATAGCTGCCGAGCAATACAGCAAAATTTACAACAACTCTGTTTCCGTAGATAGTAATTACAACTTGACGCAGCTTGTTTTTGAGATTACTTTCTCATAATCGCAAGGCTAAGCCCATAAAACACCACCGCCGTAACTGCCAGCACCCCTGCCGAAAACCAAAAGCTGCTTACATAGTCACCGTACTGCAAAGCAATCCCAAAAAACATGCGGAACTCGTGCAAATACTCCACAGGCACACCTGCAAACAAATTAGCCAACTTTTCATCCGCAAAAATTTGGCGGAACATACTCGCCCCATGATTAAGCGGGAAAAAGTGAAGCACTCGTGCAACGGTATGGGGCATATTACCCATTGGCAAAAACACGCCCATAGCGAAGCCGATAATTGTACTCACCAGAGTAATCAGCGACGAAAATGATTCACGGGTTTTTGTGATTGTGGTAAGCATAAACACCATGGAATTTGCGCAAAGCGTGGTAAGCACGGCGGTAACGATTATCCTAAATACATTATTAACCGTGAGGATATTGCTGCCGTTTAGCACGAGATAAAATATGCTAATCGTCAAAATCGCCGTAGTCATAATAAGCCCGATTAATGCCGCACCTGTTACATAGCTAAAAATAATTTTTCTGCGAGAAATCGGCGTTGTTAAAAAATCCTTAGCCGCGCCTTCTTTGTCATCCACAAAGCGATAAATACCAATCATTCCGATGGTTACAGAAGTCGTCGCTGCCATACCCGCCAAAATTATGCTTGTCATAACAGGGCCGTGGCTTAGGTCTGTACCTATCATGCTTTGCAAAGCCTGCTCCATGCTTCGCCCAAGAAAAAGCACATACATCCCAACCATAAGCATAACGGAAAACAGCGAAAAAAATACATTTCTCCCATCGCGGAAATATACCAGCATGTTTCGTTTAACCAGCGTCATCTTCTTGCCCTCCTGTGAGTTTAATAAAAACGTCATCCATTGTTCCGCTCACCACTTCGAAGTGGGCGATTTGGTCGTGGAGTTGGCTTATTATCGGAATGGCTTCTGTGGTGTGCTTTAGTTGTTGGTGGATACGTTGGCCGTTTTTTAGTTCTATTTTTATTATGTCGTGGGAGTAGGTTTCTTTTAGGATGGCGGGTGTGCCTCGGGCTATTATTTCGCCTTGGTGGATTATGTTTATGTCGTCGCTTTCTGCGGCTTCTTCCATGTAGTGGGTTGTCAAAAAGACCGTCATGCCTCGGGTTTTTTGCAGGTCGCGGATTAGCTGCCATATGTCGCGACGGGTTTTTGGGTCTAAACCTGTCGTCGGCTCGTCCAAGAATAACAGGCGCGGCATGTTTACGAGGGAGCGGGCTATGTCGGCTTTTCGGCGTTGCCCGCCGGATAGGGTTTCGTAGCGGCGATGGGCGTATTCTATCGCGCCTGTTGTTTCGAGGGCGGTGCGGACTGCTTCTTTTAGCCTTGCACCGTGCATGTACAGCCCGCAGCGGAAGGTTATATTCTCCTTTACCGTAAGCTTTGCGTCCAGATTGCCTTCCTGAAAAACCACGCCTATCAGCCCGCGTACCTTCTCGGGGTCGCGGTCGATGTCGTACCCGCCGATAGATACCGCGCCACAGGTTTTTTCCAGCAGCGTCGTTAAAATATTTATCGTCGTAGACTTTCCCGCTCCGTTTACACCCAAAAAGGAGAATAACATCCCCTCATCCACGCTAAAGCTTATACCGTTTACGGCTTTTATCTCGCCGTAGCGTTTATACAAATCCGTAACCTTAATCATACGAAATCACCTCGCAAAAATGATACCAATGTGATTTTTAATTTTAAAGCTCGTGGCGTGTAAGTTGCATTTTGACAGCGGTGAAATGCATGATGTTATGCTATACTATAAAAAAAGGGAGGTATTATTATGAAAAAAGCAATCATGGCAATCGTACTTATTTTGGTGTTGACATTACCCGTTTATGTATCTGCGTCTCAATGGGACGCGGAAATACCGCCTGCCACCATCACAATCAGCGGAACGGGCGGCGTGGACGTGTCGCCGGATATGGCGACCGTCACATTTGGGGTGAGGGTCGAAGAAACCACCGCCGCCGCCGCACAAAGAGTAAACAATGAAATCATGGAGCGGCTGCTTGCGTCGGTCACGGGGCTGGGAGTTCCCGAGGGCGACATCGTAACTACAAATTTTTCTCTACGCCAAGTTTTTACCAATGTTACCGTAGGCGGGCGCACACAGCGTCAGCATACGGGATATGAGGTTAATGCCTCCATCCGCGTAACAATTTACGACTTGGATTTGGTAGGTTATGTACTAAGTGCGGCAGGCACAGCGGGTGTTACATCAACCGGAAATGTCGTATTCAGCATATCCGACAGAAACGCCGCCTTTAACCAAGCCTTGGCTCTGGCAACAGAAAGCGCGAAGTCACAGGCCACCGTCATTGCAGATACGTTGGGCGTTAGGATTGTCGGAATACGTTCTGTAAATGCGCAAGGAGGGCAACGTCCGGTGCTGATGGTGGATTCTCCGGTTAGGGCAGGCCCCGGTGCGGTGATGGAAGCAGAGCCGGCAATGGCACCTACGCCTGTGCTGGCGGGGGATTTAACGGTTACGGCGTCCGTAAGCATTGTGTTTTTAATCGCGCCGTAGTTTATTCTTTATGCAATTCCTCCAGTTGCTTGTTTAGCTCCTTCGCAGTTTTTAGCTGCGAAAAATACGAGTACGCAAAAATAGCGGAATAGATGGCCGTATAAGTTATAAATATGCGTGGTATATCACCGATTCCAACGTCTCGCCCACGGTAACTAAGCCACAGCACCTGCGGAACAATTACAAAAATACCGGTAAGGACATAATGCACAAAATTAAGAATATTGGCATGTTTGCGAGTTTTAATCTCCATGGGCAACGCCATGATAAGAAGAGGTAAAACAGACAAAAATGCAAACGCGGGCAGGATTATCAGCTCGCGTACATACATAGCTGCGTCACTACCAAAAATCCACGCCCTGCCGCTTTCCAGCAGCACTAAAAATGTAGTTATTGCAAAAAAATATAACGCCATACGGTTTAGCGTATATTTTAACTGGCTCATAATCCAAACCTCTCTTTCAGCGCGGGTACGTACTGGCGAGAAATTATTACGGTCTCGCCGTTGGTAAGCTTCGCGGAAAACCTTCCGTCGCCTGCGGGCGCGATGTTTCTGATTTTGCGGACGTTTACGATGGTCTGCTTGCTGATTCGCAGAAAGTCCGTGGTAACAAGTAGCTCTTCCAGCTCATAGAGCTTTAAACGGCTGCGAAAAACAGATTTTTCTGCATATACATAGGTCTTCAAATCCACGCTTTCTGCATAAAATATCCCGGCCACGGGCAGCATTAATACCTTGTCACCGTCGTAAACGGTGATATCATCGGGGCTTTTTAAAATATTTATCGCACGCGCAACTCGCTCGCTCATGGTTTTTACGCTTATTATTACTCTGTCTTCTTCTCCCGGCGGTGGGTCTTGGATTATTATTTTCAAAGTTTATCACCCTTTTTGAAATAGCCGCATAGAATATAAAAAAATAAAGTGGAGGCGTATATGGAAATCAGTGCAATTAATTTCCCACACAAGACATCGGTGGTAAGCAGAAAGCAGTTTGACGACCATGTAACTCTGTACGACGGCTACGTAAAAATGACAAACCTAACGGACAAAACCCTGGCCACAGACCCAAAATACGATACTGCAAGTGCCTCGGGCGGGTACTATCGCGGATGGAAAAAGACGGAGACGTATTCCATCAACGGCGTGATTTTGCATGAGCTGTACTTCCAAAATCTCGGTGACCACACCGGCGCACCCGGGCCTAAGATGACGGGCATTATCAACAAATACTTCGGCGGGTTTGAAAAATGGAAAGAGGATTTTATAGCCTGTGCCACATCTGCCCGTGGCTGGTGTATTCTTGCGTTTGAGCAACGCACGGCCACTTGCAGAAATATCTTACTGGACTTACATGACGAAGGACATATTTCCATGGCCTACCCGATAATTATTTTGGACATGTACGAACACGCGTATTTTCTCGACTACGGAACGGATAAGGCTTCCTATATCAACCGATTTATCAACAACATCCCATGGGATATCATCGAAAAGCGCGTTGGGGTTATTTCTTAAATTTAGCGTAGATACCTCCGATTAGTACACCCATCAGCAAGCCGCCGATATGCGCGAAATTATCAATGCCCGGCGTGGCAAAGCCCATTGCCATGCCGAGGCCGATGTAAATTAGCATTACATACCACGTGATAAACTCGATGGAACGCTTAGTAACCCGCGTATACGCAAACATCGCGCCAACGATACCGTAAACCGCCCCGGAAGCCCCCGCAGAAACCGCAAACGGCTGAAAAAAGTACAAATTAAACAAACTAACCACCGACCCGGCCAACCCGGAAAAAATATACACAATAAAAAACATCCGCCGTCCAAAATACCTTTCCAGCCTCGTACCAAAAATCAAAATACCAAATGCATTGGCAAAAAAATGGCTAAACCCAAAATGGATAAACATAGCGGCCACCAGCCGCCACCACTCACCGCCATGTACAACAAATTCCGCCAAAATAGCCCCGTACTGCACCGGCACGGTAACATTACCCACCTGATATCCGTCCATATACATAAGCAAAAGAATCATAAGATTAACAAAAATAAGCCCATACGCGATTATCGGGTGGCGATATTTTGCGCGTGGGCGTTGAGCCTCGGTGCGAGATGTGACTTCTTCGAAGGAAGTATGTTCCGTGCCTTCTTGGGCTGCTTGGAAGGCGGATTCTATCATTGTTCGTATGTTAAAAAATTTTTTCGGCTGGCCTTGGGGTACTGTTATTTCTCCCGTTTGCATATTTACGTGCCAAAATATGCTGTACACGGGCTGTCCCATGTATTCTTCCACTCCCGTAAACTCAGGGGGATTTCCGCCTGCCATAACATGGACAACCACTACCTGCGAAAATTGGTTTAGCATGGGAGCCATCTGCGTACGGCGTTCTTTTTCCTCTAAAACCAGCGACGGAAAGCTAATTTTTTCTGCGTCGAATAGCTGTATAAATACCAAGGTAGACATTTCTACCTTTTGCATAACCCAGAGATTGTTGTGCGCAAATTGATAATCCTCAGCCGCTGCTTTTTCATATAAACGCAGAGAAAATTGCTCAAACATTTTTTTGCCCATTTCCTATAAAATGTGTGCTATACTGGAGTATAGCATAGATTGGGGTTTTGTAAATGAATCGGGAATTTGCTCCCATGAACGCCGCAGAGCTAATGGACAAGGTGTTTGACATCTACAAAAAATCTTTTTGGAATCAGGTGGCTTTTGCAGCTATTATTTCTATCGTTAACATTGGAGTAATTTTTATCGCAACCACTGTTTTGATGGTTGCGTTTCTCGCGCTTGTGGCTACGGGGCTTAGTCTCCCCAGTCCTGCGGACGATGTGCCGGGTATGCTGTTGCTTGGCGTTGTGATTATCATTTTGCCTTTTGCTTTGATTTGGCAGGTTTTTTCTGCATTGGGGCATATTTTGTTGTCGCGACAGGCTTTTTACGGTTATCGCACTTCCATCGCGGATATGGGCATTTTTAAGGTATTTTTTCGGGTGCTTTCTGTTGTTTTTGCACTGCTTTTTGTTGCCATTCCTTTTGTTGCCGTTGCTTTTGGGTTTATTATGGCATTTGTTGCTTTTCCGGGTGGGTTGGCTTTTTCCGGCGTTGGGATTGTTTTTCTTCTTGCATTGGGTTTTGGGTACTTACTATTGGCTAATATGTTTTCTCTTTCTATTGCCGTGGCAGCTTTTGAACGGCGATATTTTTTTGGTGCGCTTATGCGGTCTTGGCAGCTTGTTAAGCCCAATTTTTGGAGGGTTTTTGGGGTTAGGACTGCTTGGATGTTTTCTATTTTTGCTTTTTCTTTTTCTGCACAGGGTATTTTTACGTTGCTTGGTATGTTAATAACCTTGGTCGCCGGGACTGCGCCTATTGGGGTGTTGTTTTCCTTTTTTGGCATAATCTTTACGAGCTTTATTGGTCCTATGGTTGCGGCTATGCTGGTCGCACCGCTGGATGGCATTATGCAGTCGCTGCTTTATTTTAATCAACGCATGAAACACGAAGGCTTCGACTTGGAGCTTAGGTTGGAAAAGCTATGACATTTGAGCGGGCAATGTATGAGGTTTTGGAGACGTCGCGCTACGACTTTTTGACGGGGCGGCGCGTGGATATCCGCGAGTGGTTTGCAGGCCTTGCGACGCGCTTTTTTGAGTGGCTTTTTTACAATTTTGATTTTAACATGCCAATGGGTATCGGCGGAAACGCCCGCACCATAGCCACAATTTTTACGATTATCGTAGTTGTGCTGGTTGCGGTTGCGATGTTTGTGCTAATCCGCACATACCTGCGAAGCCGCGTACCCGTACGCCACACTTTGCAAGATATATTTGAAGAAATAAAAAACCATACGGTATCGGAGCTGCTACAGCTTAGCGAAATCGCTGAAGACCGCCGCACTGCTGTACGATACAAATACATCGCCGCCATCCTTTGGCTTAACGAAAATAACATCATCGTAATCGAGCCTTCCGACACAAACAAGCTAATTATGCGTCAGATAAAAGAAGCCGCACCTGCCCTTGTTACGCCTTTTTCGCAGATAGCGGATGGTTTTCATTTGGCTTGGTTTGGGCATAAGGATTTGGGTGAGGACGCCTTTGCGGGCTTTAACTCGGCGGTGGAAACGGTGGTGGGTCATGCGTAAAGCTTGGGTTATTCCGCTTTTGATTATTATTTTGGCCGTTACTATTTCTTATTTTTTGGACAGCGGGGATGGTGTGCCTTTTTCTTCTGCCTCTACCGGGGAGTGGGGGGTAAGCTTGTTGCGTGATACCATGCGGCATATGGGCTATACGGCACGGGTAAGCCGCAGGCCGCTTAACCCGCGCACAGACATAGACCATATTTATTTTATAGTGCAACCACGCACGCCATATGTAAACGCATACATGGCATGGGAAATGCTGGATTGGGTGCGAGCGGGCGGGCGGCTTATTTTCCTTTGCAGCTCGTACCCAAACACAATTATCGACAGGGCGTTAAGCACTCATGGGCGCGAAGTCGGCGGATTTTTGATATACCGCTACGGCCTCGGAGAAGTTATCACAGGCAACGCAACCGCACTTACAAACTACGAGCTTATGCATAACAGCCTTAGCGGCCAACTGGTACAATCATTTGTAACCGGCTGGAACACCGAGCGCACGGGAGAAATATTTTTTGCAGAATACTATCACGGCTTCCACGCCCCGGAAACCTTCGTAGGACGCCTACCCCTCGTTATTCGCCTTGTAATGTTGCAAATCCTCATCGTCGCAATCATCGTAATCCTACACTTGGGCAAACGCTTCGGTAATCCTGTGGAATTCTACGAAGAAACGGAACGTGAGGAAAATGAATACGTGCGTGCGCTTGCGCGGCTTTATATGGAGAATGATAAAAAATAAGACCTTGGGACGCTGTCCCAATACCCTGCAACCTTTTGAAAAAGGTTGACCCAAACTTTGACACCGGAGGCGCGGCATGAGATTTGCTACTTATATGTATAAAGGGAACGAATATGCAGGTGTACAGCTTGCGGACAAAATGTATTCATTTGACGTCCTTATTGGCGAGAAGATGTCTATGTTGGATTTTATACGGCGATATGAGGGTAAACCGTTGCCCGATTTCTTGCCGAGCGGCGATGGGATTCCTGCGGGTGACGTTACTTTGCTTGCCCCTATACCGTACCCATTCCGAAACATCTTTTGCATAGGGAAAAATTACGAAGACCATGCTAAGGAAGTCCGCGAGACAATTCAGTCTAACCAGGACGAAAATTTAATCCCGCAATCTCCGATATATTTTACAAAAACGGCAGTCCCGGCTATGGGTGATGGGAGTAAAATTTCTTTGCACGCGCACCTTACGCAGAAAGCTGACTACGAGGCCGAGCTTGGTGTAATCATTGGCAAAACCATAACACGCGCTACACGTGAGCAGGCGGCGGGAGCGATTTTTGGGTATACGGTTATCAACGATATCACGGCTCGGGATGTGCAAAAAAAGCACTCGCAGTGGTTTTTCGGAAAAAGCTTGGATGGGTTTTGCCCAATTGGCCCAAATATTGTTTCTGCCGACGAGATTGCATTTCCGCCTGCGTTAAACATAAAATGCCGCGTTAATGGCGAAACGCGGCAAAGCTCAAATACTTCAAATTTAATTTTTGATATCCCGCACATTATTTCGGAGCTTTCGCAGGGGATAACGCTGCGCCCGGGCGACATAATCGCTACGGGAACGCCCGCCGGGATAGGCCACGCGATGACGCCTCCGCAATACCTAAAGCCGGGCGACGTAGTAGAATGCGAAATAGAAAAAATAGGGGTACTTACAAATTATTTCTAAGCCCTCTCCGCAAACTCCATCAGGGAATCCAGCACGGGGCGCAGCGCGAAGTATGCGTTAAGGCTGCCGTTTTCGCGGATGGTTGCCAGGTGGTTGTCTATTATAGACACAAAATTGTATTTTGAGTCTTGGCCGTTTATTCCGCTGTGGGAGCTTGCGTGTTGATTGGCCATTGCATTTGCGGCCAGGCGGGCTATGCCGGAGGGTTTTCCGTTTGCCACAAGGTAGCCGTCCAGTGCCAGCATTTCTACAAAGGTTGCGTTGCGTGGGTCTATGTCATTTATGCGGACTTCGCGTTCGAATGGCGTTCCGCAGACGTCTACGCCGCGCACCAGCATTACGGGGTCGCGGAATGAGAAACTGTCGGCTTTGTAAACCGTTGCGGACATTGTACCGCCGGGGATTCTCATTAGGAGTGTGGTGACTAGGGCTTCGCGCTCTGTGGATTCGGTTTCCGATTCTTCGGGTACATATGTGGTGTTGGGCGTTGCGGGTGTTATCGAGCCCCAGAGCAGGTGAGAGCTTGGTGTTGTTTGGTTTATGTTCATTGATTAGCCCTCATTTCTTCATATTTATTTGCTACATGTTGGGGCTGGGGGGTTGACGTTTGGATTCTTTGGGCTTGTGTCGATTGGCGACCTATCATAAAACCTGATACGCCACCTTGTGAACGTGCCTCGCGTTGGGCGGCCGCCCATGCGTCGTTGTAGATGCCGAGGATGTCCCTCGACCTCTCGGCTTCTGCCATTGTAAGCGAAAAATCCCACCCGTAGTTGGTTAGCTGAATGCTGCTTATGTGACGGTCGGAGCGTTCGAATACATGATTAAAATGGATTGGCGTTTGCCCTCGTGGTAAATTTGGCGACTGGTTAATAATACTAAGCCCTGCAAAACCGCCGCTCACTTGCATTGCGTTTGTGATTACACCTCTCCTGTCGGGCGAGGCCACCGAGATAAACTCGTCAATAAGGGCTTGGGTTTCCGCGCTGTTTTGGAAATATCCCGCAGCAAAGTCGCGCTGTGCGGCTTCTTTTATTGCTACCTTAAACTCATCGTCGGTTTTCCTAGGGGTCGCGTTGGTGGTCAAAATACGACCTTGCTCACCCGGCTCAAAGCTTGGCATTCTTACCGGCGACTGCGAGCGTAGGTTTTGTTGGCGATTAAAAACTTGGTTTGTGGTAATGCGATTCATCATTAAACATCATCTCCTATCGTAGCCATGCTGTTATCAAATGCGGTTTGAAAATCTTGCGTTTGTATACTTAGTATAAATTCTTCGAAAAATCTGTCCATACGTCGCATTAGATTTTTTTGTGTTTGGCGCAGCATTTCTGTTGTTGTTTCATGTTCGAGTTGCGATTGTTTCATTTGGCTTATTGCGGCGGCGGATGCATTTACCATGATGGGACTATGTTGTATTTGCGGAATCGGAACAAACGCGGTGTTGCGCAGCGCAACTTCGAAGGATTGGTTTAGTTCTCCCAGACGTTTGTACAGGCTGTCTTGGTCGCCTTCGTATCGCTCCAGCAAGTCCTCACGCAGCTCGACAAATCTGCGAGAAATGTCTTCCACCGAAGAAAATCCCACCCGGAAGAACTCGCCGAAAAACCCAAATTCTCGTGATGGAATATACCCGTCCTCGCGGATTGATATCTCACGCCCCGTTAGTTTTTGAAATGTCGCTTTTTTTTCTTCAAACCTACATGCATTATAATTTGAATTTACTCCGTTAACCATGGGAAATCCTCCCTTTTTCTAATGTTATAGCGGATTAATTCGAAATCGGTCTCGCCTATCGCAAAAAACGCGGTGAGGCGTTCGCGATTTTTTGCTCTGCCGAGACAGTTTCTCATTTAATCCGCTGTAATGGTTGCGTTAATTATTTTATAAGTATCCTCTCAATGCGTTCTGTAGCAATGGATTTGACGGCAAAAGCGAACGTGCGTAATCGCCCTCGTCGTCATTTTCTGCCGAGGAGGTAAGTAGTCTTTCGTTACCTTTGTTTGTTTCTTCTTGCAGATTTAAAAGATTTTGTTCGAATGCGGCAAGTGCCTCTTTAAAGGCATCCATCTGGTCTACGGTATAGGGCTCTTGCGGCATAAACATTGCTATAAATTCCGCAATTCGCTCTTGGACTTCCTCATCCGAGAGTGACATTAGCCCGCGTAGGATTTTGTCTTGGTAGGCCTCTACGGCGGTGCGTAGGTTGCTTGCCATACAGTCGTAATCATCGTCGTCTTTGTCGTCGTTGTCATTAACTACAAAAACTACCTTTTCGCGCTCTTTCATTTCCGCTACTTTATTTGAAAAAATTGATGGCGCAAATCCTGAAATATTCATTCTGATTCCTCCAATACGCTTTCGTGGTTTTGTGGATTATCGTTTTCTACCCTTGCGGATATTGCAATCCTGTACATATCCGGAGCATGTGTCATCAAAAATTCTTTGTCCTGTGGCGGTACATTGTCTCCTGCGGCTATCCGTGTTGCGATTAGCAAAAGTTTTCGCATTCTCTCGGATTCTTCTGCAAGCACTTCTGTTTGTCGGCGCATTTGCTCCGTTTGTTCGCGTATCATCGTCGTGAAATGGCATAGGACGGTGGTTTGGTCTTCTATGCATTGCATTTGTTGTGTTTGTTGGCGGCTGATTAGCGTTAGGTTGCTAAACATTTCTATTAGCGGGTTTATATTTGTGATTTCTGCTTGTGGCGTGGGCTTTTGGCTTTGCCTGCTGCGTGGGCGGATTTGTGTTTCTATGTGGTGATGTATTCTGTTATGGGCGGACACGTTGTTTACCATTTGATTTCCTCCTAATTTATGGTAGATAGATGTTTTGGTTAAAACCGCTCTAAGCCTTATGGGTAAAGGGCTGGTGCGCTTTTATCAAAAACATCTATACCAAGTGAGGAGGTTAATGTGTTCGCACTTTGGTATAGCTGTACCCATGCTACGTTGAAGCCGTCTTGCAGACCGTATTGGCGGAATTTCTCCAAAAAAGTATCTGCGAATGCATTAACTTTAGCAAGAGCCTCTTCATGGGAAACTTCGTCGCGTTGGCCAATGCGACGTATATGCGCGGAAAGCACGTTGGTGTTAGCAATCATACGTCGAAATGCGGCTTCTGCGTATTGTTGGTCGGTGGCTTCCGCGCTTACTGCCGCAAATGCGTTGGCTATCGGGTATAGGACGGCGTGCAGTGCTTCTTTTGGGTTGTGCTGCGGCAGGGTTGGGGTGTTTTTAATTTCGGGAGGTTCGGTGGTTACGCCGTTTGGATTTTCCGGGTTACGGGATTGGATTACGATTAGTCGATTGTATAGCGGGGGGATATGTTGTAGCATTTTTGACAGGTATTCCAACTCGCGCATGGTGGATTCCGGTAGTCCTTGCGCGTCTTGGGAAAAGTCATCCATGCTTTGCCAATCTGCGGGCGCAATCCAAACGCCTTTTGGGGTTACTATGGCGTTCCATTTGCGAACCGTCACGCTGTCCGCGCCTACTCCTTTTAGCGCGGCGAAAATGTCGTCGGTGGTGAGTGCCGTGGTTTCTGCTTTTTTCACAGGTGGGCTATATACTCCGTTGGTTTGGTATGTCGCGTTTGATACGTTAAACATAAAACCCCTCCAAATTTTCATTTTTCAAAAAAGTTATCGTCCGACATTTACAAATCCACAACACCCCATTCCATGAACGTATTAAATTAATACGTTTACGGAAAATTTACGTTTTTTATTAAAATTTATTTGCACATAACCCGATATAAAAATTGTAGGAGAAACAACACAGCATGGATACGCTGAAAAGACACTAACGATGTCCGTACGAGGTGTAGCCCATGCTATCTGTTTTTATATGTGAAAAAAACCGCAAGTACCAAAAACTACTTTATAGCTGTATACATAACCATGCAGAGCGGTTCGACATGGAAATCGCACTATGTACATCCAGTCCCATAAAAATAATCCGACACATAGCGGACACAAAGGTAAACGGGCTGTATTTTTTGGAGCTTGGCGACGACGCGGGGCTGGAGGCGGCAAAGCTGGTACGCCGTCACGACCCGCGAGGTTTTATCGTGTTTATTGCCGCAAATGCGGAGTACATGCCGCTAACCTTTGAGCATAAGGTGGAGGCACTTTCTTATATAGAAAAAACGGACGAAAAAACCGTGCGCCTAAAAGTGGAAGAATGCATGGAATACGCTTACGACAAGCATGTATCTCGCCCGCATGACGGCTGCTATATCTTTAAGGGAATTAATGGGCAAAGGATTTCTTGCGGGTACGACGAAATTCTGTTTTTCGAAACAGAATCGCCAAGCACAAAGCGGATAATCTTGCACACAAAAAATCGGCAATATATATTTTACAATACCTTGGGCGAGATAGCCAAGGAACTACCGATAGGCCTGTTTTTTCATTGCCATAAATCGTACATTATAAATGTAGGAAATCTGGAAGAAGATACAATAATGGAACTACGCCAAGGCAAAAATACGCTAACCTTACCGGGTGAGAAAACGTGCTTGGTGTCAACAAGGAAAAGAAGCGGGCTTTTGCGGTTGTTGAGTTAATCCTTCATCCCCGGCGAGCTTACCAAGGCCGCGAGATACCCGAAGACCACCGCGACGGTAACGCCCCCCGCCATGGCGGTAAAGCCGCCTGTTATCACGCCGATTAATCCACGCTCGTCTACGGCGCGTTTTACGCCTCTTGCCAGCAGATTGCCAAAGCCGGGTAGCGGCACGGACGCGCCCGCGCCTGCAAAATCCACCAGACGCTCGTATATTCCCAGCCCGCCGAGGATACACCCAGCCACTACAAAAAACACGAGTATCCTCGCGGCAGTCAGCTTAGTCAAATCAATCAAAAGCTGCCCGATTACGCAAATCAGCCCCCCGATAACAAAAGCCCAAAATATATCCATTTACATTTTCCTCTCTATGGCAACGGCGTGGGCTATGCCCGGGATGGTTTCGCCTTGCTGGATTGTTACTACGCTGTGCAGTGCGCCTGTTGGTACGAGCAGCATTTTTTTTATTTCGCCGTCGCGGATTTTTTTCATAAAATAGCCTGCGAATACTGTGGCGGAGCAGCCGCAGCCGCTTCCGCCTGCGTGAGTGTCTTGGTTTTCGTTATCGAAAATCAAGGCTCCGCAGTCCACCAGCCGCTCCCCAAAGTCAAAGCCGCTGTCTTGCAAAAGCTGCTCTGCGAGTTTGCTCCCGTACAGTCCGAGGTCGCCTGTGGCGATTACGTCGTAGTAATCGTGCGGAAGGTACAGGTCGTTGAAATGATTTTTTATAACTTCGGCCGCGGCGGGAGCCATTGCCGCGCCCATGTTGTTCACGTCTTTTTGGCCGAGGTCAACGATTGCGCCTGTGGTTGCGGATGTCACAAAAGGCCCGTTCCCATTGGAAGAAAGCACCACTGCGCCGTCCCCCGTCACTGTCCAGGAGGCCGTAGGCGCACGCTGCGTGCCAAGCTCCAGCGGGAAGCGAAACGTCTTTTCCGCGCCGCAAAAATGGCTGGAAGCATTAGCCACGACATTATCTGCAAAGCCACCGTCAACAATCATCGCCCCAAGCCCCATTGCCATTCCGATAGCGGAGCAAGCCCCAAAAAGCCCAAAAAACGGCCTCCCAAAAGACCGCGCCCCGTACACCGAGCCGCTGTTTTGGTTAAGCAAATCACCTGCCAGGATATAGTTAATTTCCTCTGCGGAAAGCCCTGCCTTTTGCACGGCAAGCTCTATTGTTTGGCGCATGAGTTCGCTTTCTGCCTGTTCCCATGTGTCCTTGTTAAAAAGAATATCCGCCGAAATTTTGTCAAAATACGACGCAAGCGGGCCTTCGCCCTCCTTTGGGCCAACAATCGCCGCCGCGCCGATAATCGAAGGCGGATTAGAAAACCGCACACTCGCTGTGCCAAAATGCTTTGTCATTTTTGCCTACCTCACAAAATAATAAATTAGTCCAACGATAACGGACGTTAGCGTGCCATAAACAATAACCGGCCCCGCGATAAGAAACATCTTTGCCCCAATCCCAAGCACCAAGCCCTCTTTTTTATGCTCAATCGCGGGTGCGGCGATGGCATTTGCAAACCCCGTAATCGGCACAATCGACCCCGCTCCCGCAAATTTACCAAGCCTGTCATAAACCCGCAAAGCCGTAAGCAAAATCGCAGACACAATAAGAATCGCCGCGACCAACGTACCCGTATCCTCCCTCGAAAATCCCATGGCGTGCAGTTGATTATAAATCAACTGCGCGCCCGCACAAATAGCCCCGCCTACAAGAAAAGCCTTTGCGCAATTTATGATAACCGTGCTTTTCGGCGCACTTGCCTTTACCATTTCCTCGTACTGTTGTTCAGTGATTTTCATTTCAAGCCTCCTACATATTACTTGCGTCATAAAATCCCGTAACGAGAAAATACAACAACGAGCCGACTAATTTACCCAAAGCCATAGCAATCACAAAAAAGAAAAGCCCGCGAGAAACTCTCCCGCGCCGCGTTAAAATAGGAATAACATCCAGCGTCTCCGCAAGCGACATAGCAAGCGAGCCGAAAAAAATGCCGATGCAAAGGCTCAAGAAAGCCAAAATAACTCCACCAAGCGGCACTACAAGCTGCACAAACCCCGCAATAGTGCCAAAAATCCCACCCAGCGTAACGGCCGTTTCGTAAGCCCTGACATGCGCCTGTGTCTGCGTCTTTTGCGCAAAGCGCGGCACAACGCCCACCACGGTAATAAACGCAAAAACCGCGCCGGAAATCACCATCCCCGACCCAAAGCCCACTATCACCGACAAAATATTAGCTATCATTGCGATTTTCCATTAGGTCAATCATGGTTTTTGTCACGTCTTCTTCGTAGGTTTCTATTTCTACCTCGATGGGAGTGGGGTCATCGGTGATTTTTTTGCCGAAAAAGTGATTGTAAAAAAGAATAATACCCGCCGCAAGCCCAATAGAATAAGGGATTGTGATAATCGCAGGGTTGGTTTTTTCCACACCGTAAAACATAAGATAAAACCGCTCGAAAATCTTAGGAATCTGCCCGTCGGTATGAAAGCTCATAATAGCCGTAGAAGCCCCGATAAACAAAATTATCGAGATAATGGCAACACGAAGCCACAAAAACAGCGGCTTTTCCTGTTTTTCCCGATAAACGCAATGCACCCATGTATCCGATTCTCCGACATTGTTAACCGTAGCATTTGGATACGCAGAATTTATTTTTTTAATTATATCAGTGACACTAACAAGATAATTTGCCGTTTTTTCTTTTACGGAAAGGCTTTGCAGCTTAATTTTCTCGATTTTTTTTGCCTCGTCGCCCTTTGCGACTACATCGGCCACGTCCTTGATTAAAATGACATTTTTATTGCGCAAGTTTGCTTTTTTCTTGGGTTTTATATAGATGTTCATACAAGCTCCTCACGAATGTCCCGCCAAATTCTTCTTGCTCGTGATAGCTTGGTGTGTAAAAATACAAGCCCACAGCCACCGCAAGGACAATCAAAGCTAGTATCACCAAAATCTTAAATTTCATGTATCGTATCATAAAAAAACACCCCTTTTCAGGAGTATCTCCGAAAAAGGGGTGGGATAAACTTTAAAAAACGGCGACCGCCAAACATTAGTCGCGCTTATATTTCTTTTTAAACTTCTCTACGCGCCCGCCTGCTTCCAATAGCAGTTTTTGACTGCCCGTGTAAAAAGGATGGCATTTAGAACATACTTCGACGCGAATTTCTTCTTTAGTTGAGCCTGTTACAAACTCATTGCCGCAGTTGCATCGTACTTTTGCCTGAAAATATTTCGGATGGATAGCCGCTTTCATTTAATCACCATCCTTTCTTATTGGAATAGGGACGCTGTCCCTATGACCCTGCGGGGTCGCGCTGTGCGCGACAATTGTTGGTCACGGGGCGCATTGTACCATATTAAATGGTCTCCGTCAAAGTTAATAAAATCTTTTGGTAAAGTGTGGTGTAGTTTGTGTTCCAGTTTTGCTGCATTTGCTTGGCCTGCTCGCGGGTGACTACGGGGAAGCTCAGTTCCATCAGCATGGTGTCGCGCTTGTCGTCGTAGATTCCGCATTTTACAATATACTCGCCGTTTTCTGCCGGGAAATAGTGGGCTGTTTTTTCGTAGCCTTTTTTTATTTTGCCGCGATTTTCTTCTACGTATTGTGTGATTATGTTGCGTATATGGCGCGGAATTTGACTTTCCAGCAGCTCCAGATTTGTTAGGCCTTCGTCGGTGACTACGTAGCGGGTTATGTTTTCGTCAGATGTGTTTTCCTGTGTGGCCTCCAAGTAGCCGCGCTCTACCATGTCTGCGAGATTTTCTCCCAGGGTAAAGTGATTCATCAAATCATTTTGGATTACAAAATCCGTGACCTGTGAGCGTGTCATCGGCAGTTCCATCATATTGATAAGATATAAAAGTAACAGCTTATTTTCTACGTCCTTGTATTCTAAAGCCATATCGCCACCTAATTTAAGAAGGTATAGCCGCCGCGTATCATTATCCACGCTTCCGAGTGGAAATGTACTCCGCGTCCGTCGGTGCGAGGTATCATCATCAGGTGGTTATGTGAGATTTCTGTGCCGTTTGTTACGTCTACGCCTGCGGTTACGTCCAAAATGCCGTCTACGCCCGTCACCGCCGTACCGCGGCCACCGCGCAGAATAAACTCTGCACCCTGCTCAAATGTAATAATTTGCCCCGCCTGCGGGTTTACCACGATAAACGGAACAACCTCCGCCTCACGCGGCTCGTATCCCGGCCCGGGAACATTTTGCAATGCGCGGTTAAGCCTTTCGCCGTAAATGCTTTCGAAGTGATATAAAACTTCCGCGATAATGGCATCCACATCGCCCGTGCTTATGTTTGCGCCGAGACCCGTTGTAGATGTCGCAGGCTGCTGCACCGTCGCGCCAAGACCGATAGCCGCACGCAGCACCGCGATTTCATCGGAAAGCTGCGAAATCCTATCCTCCACAAAACGCCGCGTAACCAGCGGGTCGGCGGCGTCCCCCGGCTGCGCCGCCTGCGCGGGAAGATACAGGAAAATAAACGCTGTAGCAACGAGTGCGCAAAGCGCGAAAATACTAAATGCAATACCTTTTTTGTTTTTCATTTTTTAGGCTCCCCTTTTTGTAAGTATGTCTTCCATTTCATTTTTGGATTTTGCTTGGTTAATCCTACGGCGCATTTCTGCCGAGCCGTGCATTCCTTTTGTGTACCAGCACAGGTGCTTTCGCATTTCTATGAAGTTTTCCACAGAATGCAAATGGCGCAGTGCGGTGGCGATTATTTCGTCGTCATCGGGGGTTGGCGGCAGAATCCCCGTTTCCAAAAGTCCCAGCGTTCGCGAGAAAATCCACGGATTTCCCAACGCGCCGCGGGCAATCATTATGCCGTCGCAGCCGCTGGTTTTTAGCCTGTGCGCCGCGTCCTCCGGCGAAAAAATGTCGCCGTTGCCGATTACAGGGATGGTGACGGCGTTTTTTACCTCGGTGATTGCGCCCCAGTCCGCCAGGCCTGTATAATATTGGTCTCGGGTGCGCCCATGTACGGCTATCATCGACGCGCCGCTTTCTTGCGCCACTTTTGCCATTTCTACCGCGTTTGCCGTCGCTCCGGTAAAGCCCTTGCGGATTTTTACCGTCACAGGGCGCGATGAGGCTTTTACGGCGGCTTCGATTAGTCGCCCTGCGAGTGGTGGGTCTTTCATTAAAGCCGCGCCTTCGCCGTTGTTTACGATTTTTGGCATGGGGCAACCCATGTTAATGTCCACAAAATCGAACTCAAACGCCTCCAGCCGCTTTATCGCCTCCGCCAAAATAGGCGGCTCGTGGCTAAAAAACTGTACCGTCCACGGACGGATATCCTCATCGTTTACCAGCAGCTTAACCGTGTTTTTGCTCTGATACACGATACTCTTAGCCGATACCATCTCGGAAACCGTAAGCCCCGCACCGTGTTCCCACACAATCGCACGGAAAAATCGGTCGGTAACTCCCGCCATAGGGGCCATTATTAAATTGTTACGCAGTTGTTTAAACATATTAAACTAAATTTTAACATTTTTCGCAGATAATTGCAAGGCAGTCCGACCGCCAACAGTCGCCGTTGATGTTTTTGAAAAAACCGCTCCGACCCATGTATTTAAAGGGGCGGAAAGCTTCCGCCAAAAACATCAAATGGCCACTTTACTGCCCATATTGTCTTGATTTTAGCAGAGCGCTGGATTATTATGGAACGCAGGAACAGACCACCTTAGCACATCATTTTCCCAATGCCCAAAGAACTCTTTTTCATTTACGATACCCTCATATACCGGCTTTAAGAACATGCCAATCGTGCCAACCACTTTCGGGAACTCTAAGCCATCACCAACGGACGTGCGCCGCTTAAACGCAGCCCACTGTGTTGCCTTGTCCTTACTGTTTGCAAAGTCTTTGTCAAATACAATAGGCTTTTGGGGTGTATGCGTGCCACGCCGTGATATAGTTTGCAAAATAGCTTCGTACAAAACCCTGCCGTCAAAGTCAAAGCTAATGCAGAGGCTGTAAATGTCATAAAAATCCTTCATGCGACTGTTAAGCTCCGCAAGATACAGCATCGCCTCAAATTTTTCGGCAATAACGGATTCCTTAGAGTATGCTTTAATCATCGGCTTATCCATATCCAGCAATGTTGGGTATTCTAAGGTTTCCGGCTTAGGTATCACAACATCACCAAAACCGATGTCAAATTGCAGGGGTTTTCGTATATTGCCTAAGTGTCCGATAATTTTAACCCGCGCACCCTCGTAGTCTGCATCCTCCTTGATTCTCTCCGTAGTAATGCTATCGGGGTCGTAGGCTACGGCATCGTCAAACGATATGGCAGATACATCAACAAATATATCGCGCAGCATATCCAAGTCACCGGTGGTTTCCTTTGCTAATAGGTCTATATCCTTTGTAACTCGTGCCTTTTCGTTCATAATCAGATATAGCAATAATCCGCCTTTTAGCACGAATTGCTCACTATAACGAGATATAGACAGCCTAAACAAAAGACGCTCAACAAAGTACAGCATAAGGATAAAGTCAAAGGGTTTGCGCTCTTTATCCGCTATGTTTTTCAATCTTGCTCGGATGGAAGCGACGTTATTTTTGTTCATATCAATGCCTCCACATAGGGGTAGATTATTTTTTTCTTACCGATAAGCTTGGCATATTCCAAGAGTTTTTGGATATTACAGCTACTCCTTGCGATATAATTCTTCAGCACTTCTAAGGCGACATTTCGCTCGACTTCATTTTCGTATTTAAAGCAATCGCATACTGTTTTTTCGGCATTATACATCCTAACCGTCGCCCCATTAATCTCCGCTTCCGATATACCGGCTTCAAAATGGCTTTTTGCCATATGATATACCTTCACATAAAGGTTGGGGGGAATAACCGGGCAAGTCGCCCCTCTTGGAAGTGCAACACAAATTTCTGATGGGTTTACGGTTGCCAGTCCATAAAAATCCACAGCAGTATAAAGGCATAACACACCCATAGGTATCAGTCTGGCGGCAATCACTGTATCGCAAACTTCACTTTGCTTTTCAATATAGTACCCTTGTTTTATCCTTTTGAGTAAGCCATCCTCGTTGAGCCGTTTGATGTCACGACTTGAAAAGCCGTTTTTGGCAAGTGTTTCGGTTTTAACAATACCATTGTTGGCAACCAAAAGATTATTTAGCAGAATAATTTTGGCATCTGTCATAAAATGCACCTCACTTACGACACTGATGATTTAAGTGTAGTAAATTTAATGTAGCGTTATGATATACATTTGTCAATTAGATTAATTACTTTCTTTCCAAAGGAGGAAACAAAATGAGCAAATACGAAGATGCAATGGCCATAATGGCTGAGCGATTTGGCAAAGACAGCCTGATAGCTGTAGCAACAACGGACGGAAAACGCATGTACAATCGAATAGTTGACGCCTATTATCAAGACGGAGCGTTTTACATTACAACATACGCGCTTTCCAATAAGATGAAGCAAATCGAGGCAAACCCGGAGGTCGCGGTTTGCGCGGTAGACTGGTTTAGCGGCCACGGTAACGCAAAAAATATCGGCTGGGTACTAAACCCTAAAAATGCCGAGATTAGACAAAAACTGCGCAAGGCCTTTGTATGGTACGACAACGCAAATAATGAGCAAGACCAAAACTGCTGTATTATGGAGATTCGCCTTACGGACGGTATGCTGATAAAAGACCACCATGCCATAAGATATCAGATTGATTTCGCCAATAAAACAGCGTTGTTAAGCGAAAACTGGGGAGAATTTTCATAATCACTAACCAACCGCAAGCTTATGCTACTATTTAAACAGTAGCATTTTTTTTGCAATAAAAGTGTGCTATCATTTAAAAAAGGAGTGTTTTTGGTGACAAAATATGGGGTTTTATCAAACGCGGGGTATAGCCTGTCGTGTTTGTGGCGGGCAGACAGGGTTTTGCTTTTGTGGTTGTTTATTGGGACGCTTACGCGGGTATTGCTTCCGTTTATCGGGATTGTTACGCCGCGTGTGGTAATTGATGAGATAACGGCGGCGGTGACGGCGGAGCGTTTTGTTTCTGTTATGCTTTTGCTGGGTGCGGTGCTTGTTGTTACACATTTTTTGCATGGGTATTCTGCGGCAAAGATAGACCCGCTTACCAAAAATGTGTATAACGCGGATTTTACGATTAGGCATTCCGAAAAGCTGCTTACCATGGATTATGCAAACAGGGAGCAGCCGGATTTTATAAAATTGAACAGCAAAACCCAGTTTAGCCAGCACAGCGACGAAGGCGCGACGCGGTTTATCCCAACCTTGTCGGAGTTTGTGGTTAATGTCGGTGGGCTGGTGCTTTTTGGTGGGGTAATCATTGCGGTACATCCGCTTATTATTTTGTTTCTGTGCGCGAGTGTTGCGGTTAACAGCTTTTTTCAGTGGCGGCATCGTAAATTTGACGAAGGCCGTCGGCAATACACAGGCGAGGTATGGCAAAAAATATGGCATACGCGCTGGGCGATGGGGCATAAGCCCTACGCGGCGGATATCCGTTTGTATTCTATGAAGAAATGGCTGATGGAGCGTTGGGGATTCCATTTGGCAGAATTACGTGTCTCAAACTCGAAATCTGCAAGAAAGGGCATGGCGGCGGGGATTGCTGATGGCTTTATGGTGCTGATACGTGACGGCGGCTCGTACGTATTTTTGACATATCTTTTACTCGCGGGCGATATCGGCCTTGGCGAGTTTGTAATGATGTTTGCGGCAATCGGCGGAATGGCCGCTTGGATTAACGGAATCATCACAAGCAGCACAAATCTTTCTCGCTCGTCGGTACATATGAGCGACAGGCGCGAGACATTGGAATATCCTGATGTTTTGCGCACAGACGGCGGAAAGCCGAGGGAAAATGCGGCGGAAATCAAGCTTGTGAACGTAAGCTACACTTACCCCGGTCGCATGGGCGAGCAGTCCCGCGAAAGCGGGACGACAAGCCCCAAAGCAGAAAAACCAACGCTAAAGAATATCAACCTCACGATAAAACCGGGCGAGCGTCTCGCAATCGTAGGCGTAAACGGCGCAGGAAAAACCACGCTGATAAAAACGATTTGCGGATTTTATACACCGCAAACGGGTGAGGTTTTTTACGACGGAAAAAAGATTGCCGAGTATGGCCGCGACGATTATTTTTCTGCGATATCGGCGGTTTTTCAGGATATCTACCTTTTGGCGGACACTATAGCGGTTAATGTTGCGCAGAGTTCTTCTCACGATATGGAAAAAGTAAAAAAATGCATGGCATTGGCTGGCTTGGACAAAGACCCAAACCAAAACCTCGTACGCGAAGTAAACGAAAACGCAACAGACCTATCCGGCGGCGAACGCCAAAAATTAGCCCTGGCTCGCGCCCTCTACAAAAACGCACCGTTGCTAATCCTTGATGAGCCAACCGCCGCCCTGGACCCCATAGCCGAAAGCGAAATGTACTCCCGCTACGCCGAGTTAACCAAAGGCAAAACCTCCATATACATCTCGCACCGTCTGGCAAGCACACGCTTCTGCGACAGGATAATATTGCTTGACGGCAATATTATTTCAGAAGAAGGCACTCACGACGAGCTGATTGCAAAAAACGGAAAATACGCAGAGATGTTTGCGACACAGGCTTCGTACTATAAGGAAGGCGGTGACGGCAATGAGTAAATTTAATTTCCGCAACGGTAGCGAAAAACTCACCGCATGGCAAGTCGTTACAGAATCCCTTCGCGGTGTAAAAATGCTCCTTCGTTTGAGTACGATAAAGGTGGTTACGGATTGTGTGCTTAACGCGATTAGGGCGGTTAGCCCGCTTGTTGTGCTGTTTTTGTCTTCGCTTATTATCAGCGAGCTTTCGGGCGGGCGGGATTTGTCACGGATTGGTTTGTATGTTTCGCTTGCCGTGGGCTTTGGCTTTCTTACGTCGGTGGCTAGCCATATTTTATGGTACATCCAGTCGTCGAAGGCCGACCCAAGCGAATTTTGGGAACGCCATTCCATGATGTGGGATTTGCACCACTCCGAAATGGACTTTCAATACACAGAAAACGCCGAAGTTGCCGCACTAAAGGCAGACGCATATGCCAAAAATAACGCGGGCGGTGTAGGGCTTATGCGGTTGCATGGGCATTTTACTTCATTTTTGGGGCAATTTATCGGCTTGGTTGGTGCAGCGGTTATTTTGTCAGGTATGTTTTTTGTTCCGCAAGGGGATTCGTTTGTTACGTCACACTTGGCGTTGATTTTGCTTATTGCCGCTTCTGTTGCGTTTTCCGCAGTGGTTAATACCGCTTTGATTAAACGCCAAAACCGACTTGTGCAGCTTCTTTTCGGCGATATCGCAAAATACAATACCCTTCGCGGCTACTACGAAAATAATTATATCCAAACACCCGGCGGCGGCATGGATGTCCGCATTTTTGGCTTGGCAAGGCCGATTTTGGAGGCAATCAAAAAAAGCCAGTCGTGGTTTATGGGCAAATGGAGCAAAGCCGAATGCCAAACAAACGGCATAACCGAGGCCGTTGGTGCGGTTTTTATGGCGTTTGCGTTTTTGTTAATCGGCCTTCGCGCACTGGAGGGTATGTACGACATCGGCGAAGTCACCCGCTTTGTGGGCGGCATTACTGCCTTCTATTGGGCAATGACGGGGCTTATAGCCAGCTTTGCACAGCTGCGAGAAAACGCCCCGTACTTAGGGCTACCCTTCGACTACATGGACTTACCCCGCGAAAAAAACACAGGCACGACAAAAACACCCGCTACCGACATAGAAATTAAATTCGAAAACGTATCCTTCAAATACCCCGGCACAGAAAATTTTGTCCTAAAAAACCTAAACATAATCTTTAAACAAGGCGAACGCCTAGCCGTAGTAGGCATGAACGGCAGCGGAAAAACCACAATGATAAAGCTACTATGCCGCCTATACGAGCCAACCGAGGGCAAAATCACCCTAAACGGAAAAAACATAAACGAATACAAAGACTACCTATCGGCGTTTGCTGTGGTAATCCAAGACTTTTGTCTAATGGGGCCGTCACTGGGCCAAAACCTGGCAGCCAACGTAAACTACGACCCAAAAGCCGCAACAGACGCGCTGGAAAAAACAGGCTTTGGCGAACGCTTGGCCACCCTCGAACACGGACTGGACACAATGCTATTCAAATACTACGACAAAAACGGCATAAACATAAGCGGCGGAGAAGCCCAAAAAATCGCACTGGCTCGCGCCATCTACAAAAACGCGCCCTTCGTAATACTGGACGAGCCCACCGCCGCCCTAGACCCCATAGCCGAGTTTGAAATCTACAGCAAATTCAACGACCTAATCGGTGAAAAGACCGCGATATTCATATCGCACCGCCTTTCGTCGTGTAAATTTTGCCACAGAATAGCCGTATTCCACCAAGGCGAAATAATCCAACACGGAACCCACGATACCCTACTAACCGACCCCAACGGCAAATACCACGAAATGTGGCACGCACAGGCGCAATACTACGAGTAAAGATAGGAGATTTTTATGGCTGCAAAACAGGTATAGCGGATTAATTCGAAATCGGTCTCGCCTATCGCAAAAAACGCGGTGAGGCGTTCGCGATTTTTTGCTCTGCCGAGACCGTTTCTCATTTAATCCGCTTTAAAAGAAATACTACAAAGATACCATCCATCATATTTGTACCCTTTTCACGCTGAACAATAAATAACACAAAATCCCCCCGGCCCATATATTTAAAGGCTCGGACCGCTTTTATCAAAATCATCCAAACCGGAAAAGTAACGCAAAAAACACATATGCCCCGTCCACACGCCTTCCCAAGCACCCTTGCAAAAATGGGCGCGATATGGTAAATTCCAAGCAACTTTTTTTAAGAATCGAAGTGGAATATGGAAAACCTAATCGTACAAAAATACGGCGGCACGTCCGTAGCAAATGCCGACCGAATAATGTATGTGGCAAAAAACATCTTAAAATCGCACGCAAAAGGCAAGCGCATGGTAATCGTGGTTTCTGCGCAAGGGCATACGACGGATAAATTGATGGAGAAGGCACGCGGGATTAGCTCCGAAGGCAGCAGACGTGAGTTGGATATGCTTTTGGTTACGGGCGAGCAGCAGTCGGCCGCGCTTTTGGCTATGGCCTTGCAGTCGCTGGGGCATTCTGCTGTTTCGCTTAACGCGGCGCAGGTGGGGATTGAGGCTACGAGTATTCATTTTAATGCGCAGATAAAAAAAATCCGCACCACACGGATGAAGGAAGAGCTTGAGAAGGGCAATATCGTAGTAGTCGCGGGCTTCCAAGGCGTTAATCGCCATGGCGATATGACTACGCTTGGGCGCGGGGCTTCGGATACTACGGCCGTGGCTATTGCGGCTGTGTTAAAGGCCGAGCTTTGCGAAATCTATACCGACGTGGACGGTGTTTATACCGCCGACCCGCGGATTGTGCCTAAGGCTAAAAAGCTGGACGCAATTAGCTACGATGATATGTTGGAATTGGCTTCTTCCGGCGCAGGGGTGCTACATAACCGTGCGGTTGAGATGGCTAAAAGATACAATGTTAACTTGGTACTGCGTTCGAGCATGAACGACAAGCCGGGTACGATGATAAAGGAGGACATAGGGTTGGAGCGTTTAACGGTAAGTGGCTTGGCAATAGACAGAAACGTAGCGAGGGTATCGGTGACAGGCTTGCCGGATATACCGGGGGTGGCGCAAAGCATTTTTATGCCCTTGGCAAAGGCAAAGCTTAATGTAGACATAATTTTGCTTTCCGTAGGAGAAGGCGATAAGCGTGACTATTGCTTTACCGTGCATAAGCAGGATATGCAGGCAGTCTGCGAAATCCTGGAGGCGCACAAAGCAGAAATCGGCTACGAATCCCTAAACACCGACGAAAACCTTGCCAAGCTAACCATAGTAGGCGCAGGCATGGCCTACAACGCAGGCGTAGCCGCCTCGATGTTTGAAGCCCTATACGAATGCGGCGTAAACATAGAGACGATTTCCACCTCAGAAATAAAAATCACCGTGCTGATAGACGAAAGAAACATCACAAAAGCCGCCAAAGCCGTACATGATAGGTTTGAGCCGATGTTTTCGGACGATTATGAAGAAACGATAGAATAACAATTGACATCCACTATAAAAACCTAGTATAATATCCACCGATTGGAGGTAGTACGAGATGATAGAACCTAAAAAGAAAACGTCGAAAGCAAGACGTGACAAAAGACGCGCACAGACATGGAAAATTGCCATGCCAAACTTGGTATCTTGCACAAAATGCGGCGAGCTTGTTGCTTCGCACCATATGTGTAAAGCGTGCGGGTCTTATAACAGGCGCGAAGTTTTAAAAATTGCTGAGTAGGTAAACACGGATTCCCGGCGTGGAGGGGCGAGATGGCTCGCCAAGGCATACGCGGCAATCCGTGTTTTTTTGTTGCATTTAAAAGGAAGATATCATATGGATAAATTAACGATTGCTATTGATACGATGGGCGGAGATTTGGGCTGCGCGGCTGTTATAGAAGGAGCGTTTATGGCGATGGAGCAGTTTCCGTTTCTTGAGCCTGTGCTTTTTGGCCCGGAGGATTTGCTTACTGCGGAGATTAAAAAATATTCCAAAAAAGTCAATAAGACAAGTGTAATGAAAATCGTACACGCGCCCACAGTTATCGAGCCGAGCGAGCAGCCGACGCTTGCCTTTCGACGCAAGAAGGATTCTTCTATTGTGATGGGGTTAAAATATGTGAAGGACGGCCATGCTCGGGGTTTTGTTTCTACGGGGTCTACCGGCGCGCTTCTTACGGGGGCTACTGTGATTATCGGGCGCAAAAAGGGCATTGAGCGGCCTGCGCTTGGTACGGTGTTGCCTTCTAAGACGGGGTATACGCTTTTGCTCGACTGCGGTGCAAATATGGACTCCAAGCCGTCGTATCTGGCGCAGTTTGCGCAGCTTGGCACGGAATACATGCAAAAGGTAATGGGCATCAGCTCCCCCCGCGTAGGCCTGATAAACGTAGGCGCGGAAGAAGAAAAAGGGAATGCCTTAGCAAAAGAAGCATATACTCTATTAAAAGAGACAAGCGATATAAACTTTATCGGCAATATAGAAGGCCGCGAAATCCTGGCGGGCGACGTGGATGTCGCTGTCTGCGACGGCTTTACGGGCAATGTTTTGCTAAAGCACACGGAGGGGTTTGCAAAAATTATGCTTGGCATGATAAAGGAGCAGCTTCTTTCGTCCACGATTTCTAAAATCGGTGCGTTGCTTGCTAAGGGCGCGTTTGGTAAGCTTAAAAAACGCTTCGATTATCGCGAGGTTGGTGGCGCGCCGTTTCTTGGGCTAAATCATATTGTAATTAAGGCGCACGGTTCTTCCGACGCGCTTGCTATAAAAAATGCAATTCGCCAGTGCGTGGAGTACGGGCAATAAAAGGCACGCGCAATGAATGCGCGTATCAGGAGAGGAAATTTTATGGAATTTGAAAAAATCAGAGACGTAATCGCTGAGCAGCTAAGTAAGCCAAAAGGCGACATTACACTCGAAACACGCTTTGCGGAAGACCTTAACGCCGACTCGTTAGACATCTTCCAAATCATCTCGGAATTGGAAGAAATTTTTGGCATGGAATTCTCCAACGAGGACGCAGAAAAGATTAAAACAGTAGGCGACGCAGCCGAGTATATTAAAAAAGCGTTGGCGGCGTAATCTATGAGCGACTTGCAGACAAACTTGGGCTATACCTTTGGTAGACATAGCCTGTTAAAACATGCCATTACACATTCATCATTTGTACACGAGCAAAAGCTGGAGACGGCGGATTCCAACGAGCGGTTGGAGTTTTTGGGCGACGCGGTGCTGGAGCTATGTATCAGCGACTTTTTGTACCACAGATACCCCGAAATGAACGAGGGCGAACTCACAAAAAAACGCGCAACCTTGGTATGCGAGGCGACACTCGCCACACTTGCGCGAAAGCTTAAAATCGGAGAGTTTATTCTGCTGGGTCAAGGCGAAGCCGCCGAGGGCGGGCGCGAAAAGGATTCTATCCTGTCCGATGTATTCGAGTCTATTTTGGGTGCGATTTTCTTGGACGGCGGTATGGAAGAGGTACGCGCACTTATTCTGCGGCTGTATGAGCCGATTGCCGACAAAACCTCCAAAAAGACAAAGGATTTTAAATCCACATTACAAGAGGTTTTGCAAAAACAAAGCCACGAAACCGCCCTTTACACCATAATAAAAGAAGAAGGCCCCGCCCATAAAAAAGAATTTACCGCCCAAGCCTCACATCAGGGCAAAATCCTGGGTACGGGCGTGGGCGGCAGCAAAAAAACCGCGGAGCAAGAAGCCGCAAAAATGGCCTTGGAAACATTAAAAAAGGGCTATTTGTAAAAGTGTCAAGCACCTCCACTTGCGAATAAACTACAGCATAGATTTTATTTTTCGCAAATGGGGGAATACCATGAAAAAGTTAAGCATTAAAACCGCTGTTATAATCCCGGTTATAGCGGTATTGGTAATCGGCGTATCGCTGATGGTCGCCGTCGTAGGCTCTATTGCGTCGCAGTCTCAGCGGGAGCTGGTAGACAGATTAATCGACGCAAGGGTAAACGAAGCAACAAATGAGTTTATGGCAATCAACGCACAGGGCTACGCGCTTATTAACACTACGGCTATGGTAGTAGAGCATGTGCGCCGACATTCCGACAACCCTCGCCATGAGGTTGTAGATTTGTTGGAGCAGATACTTGCGCGAGAAGCCGATTTGCAAGGCATTTGGACGGTATGGGAGCCTAATGCCTTCGACGGAAAAGACGAGCAATTTGTAAATTACAACGAGCATCACGATAAAACGGGGCATTTTGTACCCTATATTTATAGGGAAGGCGGCAGAATAACATCCTCCGCAATGCAATTGCATAACGACCCCGTGGATGGTCTGTTTTACCTCGGCGCAAAGCGGAGCAACCGCCCATATATCACAGACCCCTATGTATATCCCATAAACGGAGTGCCTACGGTTTTGTATTCGTTGGCCATCCCGATGTTTGACAACAGTGTGTTTGTGGGCGCGGTGGGTGCAGACTTTAGCCTGCAAAGCGTCGCAGATATTATAAACCGCATGTCTATTCTGGATGTCGGATACCTGTTTGTGCTTTCGCCATGCGGGCATGTTGCCACACACAGAAATTCCGCTTTGCTTATGCAAAGCTACAAAACCACTTGGATGGGTAGATTTTCTAACGATGTGGAGCGGATACTCGCCGGCGGCGGTAGCTTTACCGGCACGGGGTATTCCGATGTAACCGGCGAAAGCATGATGTTTTATGTACGGGGAGTTACTATCGGTGATACGGGCAGATACTGGGCAATCGCCGGCACAGTGCCGGAATCCGCAGTAGACGCGCCTTCCACGCGCCTTACGTGGATAGTCGTGGGCGTGGGTGCGTCGGTTATCCTGCTCGTTGGGCTTACGTCGTGGATGTTTGTTAGCCTAAACCTTAAAAAGCTGCCAATCATCACACAAACAGCAGAAAAAATCGCCGCAGGCGACCTAAACCTAAACAACATGGACAGCGACAACTATCCCACAAAGAACGAAATTACCCTATTGGAACGCGCTTTCACCGACGTAGTTGTAAGCATAAATCTGCTCGTGAGCAATTTATGCAAAATAGGCACAGACCTAAACGTAAACGGCGACATTGACGCAAGGGTGGACACAAAGCTATTCAAAGGCTCCTACGCAAACGTGGCAAAGGAAGTTAACAACGTAATAGACGGCGTTACAAAAGACACCCTCACCGTACTGGGAAGCCTTCAGGATTTTGGCAACGGTAATTTTGACACAAAGATTAAAAAACTGCCGGGCAAAAAGATAATTTTAAACAACGCGGTAGACACCATGAGCCACGACCTAAAAGCCCTAAACCACGAAATCAGCGGCCTTATAAAAGACGCCACGGAAGGCAAGCTGTCTACGCGGGCGGATTCTTCCAAATACAACGGCGACTGGGTTACCCTAATCGAAAACCTCAACAAGCTCATGGAAGCAATAGTCGCACCTATAAACGAAATCTCCGAGGTAATGCACCATGTATCGGAAGGTATTTTCGACTACAAGATACAGGGCAATTACAAGGGTGACTTTAAAACCGTAAAGGACTCCGTAAACACCACCGTATCGCGTGTCGCGGAGTATATCAACGAGATTTCCAAGGTACTCACAGGCATAGCGGATAACAACTTAAACCAGTCCGTAACACGCGAGTATGTAGGTGCATTCTCCAACATCAAGCTGTCGCTTAACAACATCCTGCAAACGCTAAACAACGTAATAGGCGACATTGGCACAGCCGCAGAGCAAGTAGCCGTAGGCGCGAAATCCATCTCCGAAAGCAGCCTAAACCTGGCCCAAGGCGCAAGCCAACAGGCCGCCTCTGTCCAAGAGCTAAGTGCAACCATCCAAACAATAAACGAAAGCGCGAAAGAAAACGAAAGCAAAGCCAAAGCGGCCGAAGACCTATCCTCGGGCGCAAAAGAAAACGCAGCAAAGGGCGACACAGACATGGACAAAATGCTCGCGTCCATGGAAGAAATAAAAGACGCCTCCACCAAAATCACAAAAATCATAAAAGTAATAGAAGACATCGCCTTCCAAACCAACCTGCTTGCCCTAAACGCCGCTGTAGAAGCCGCTCGTGCAGGCGACCACGGCAAAGGCTTTGCCGTCGTCGCAGACGAAGTACGGGTACTCGCCAGCCGCAGCCAAGTAGCCGCAAAAGAAACAGCAGAGCTAATAGCCCACTCCGTCACCAAAATAAACGAAGGCGAAGTAACCGCAACCCAAACCGCCAAAACCCTTCAGGTAATCGTAGGTGACGTATCCAAGGTATCCGACATCATAAGCCAAATATCCGACGCCTCAGAAATCCAAGCCCTAGCCATCAGCCAAGTAACCCAAGGACTAACCCAAATAACCGACGTAGTACAAGACAACTCGGCAACCTCACAACAATCCGCCGCCGCCGCACAACAATTGACAAGCCAATCCGAGGTGCTGAAGGAAATGACCGGTGTGTTTAAGCTTAAAAAATAAGACCTTGGGGCTTTGCCCCAATACCCCACAAGGGGACGCAGTCCCCTTGACCCCATCGTTAAAAAACTCGCATGGCTTTTTAGGCTGTGCGAGTTTTTTGGTTTAGAGTTTTGAGATGACGTTAGCTACTGCGTTGGGTGCAGATGATAGGTTCCCTAAGATTGTTTTTACTTTGTCGGCTAGGTTGGCTTCGTATAAGTCTATGCCGAATAGGGTGGCGTTGGATAAAATGGGTTTTAGGTCTAGCTCGGCGGCTTTGCCGAATGGTACGCCGTATAGGATGTTTAGGGCTTCGGGGAGGCGTGGGTCGGGGGATAGGTTTAGTTTTTCGCCTTTGTCGTCTATGCCCATTCGGTAGCGTAGGAATAGGGCTATAAACATTGGGATGGCTTCCAGTTCGGCCATGGGCAGGTTTTGGGCTTTGCGTTCTTTTAGTGTTATACCGAAGCGGATGGGGATTTTTTGGGAAGTATCGCTGGCGATACGTGCGGGCGCGTCGGGGATGAAGGGATTTGGGAAGCGTTCCGTCAGCACTTCGTTTAGGAAGTCGGCGGGTTTTACAATGCCGGGGTCGGGGACTACGGGCAGGGCTTCGGCGGCGGCTTTGCGTAGGAGCTTTACGAGTGCGGCGTCTTTCATGCATGAGGATATTGTGGGGTAGCCCAAGAGCATTCCGCTCACGGCTAAAATGGTGTGTAGTGGGTTTAGGCACGCGCATACCTTCATTTGGTCCATTTTTCTTACGGTCTCGCGGTCGGTTAGGTATATGCCTGCTTTTTCCAGTGGCGGGCGGCCGTTGGGGAAGTCGTCTTCGATTATCAGATATTTGGCGGCCTCGGCGTTTACAAACGACGCTACAAAGGTATGGCTTGGGGTTTCGGTGATTGCGGTGTCTTCGTAGCCTGTTTCGGAAAGCATTTTTGCTACATCCTCCGAGGGGCGTGGTGTGATTTTGTCAATCATCGTCCATGGGAAGGATTGCTTTTCTACATATGCTTTTAATTCGGCGGTGACTTTTCCGTTTGCCAGCCATGTGTCTACTACGGTTAGTACGGATTTTTTTAGTTGCTCGCCGTTTTCTGCAAAGTTATCCATCGTAACCAGTGCGCATGGTGGCGCGGCGGCCTCGTGGCGGCTTACCAGCCCTGCGGCTATTTGCTCTATTGTGGTTTTTGCGTCGTCGGGGGTGGCGCAGACTGTTGCGGGGTTTACGGCATAGCCTTTTTCTGTGATGGTAAGGGAAATCATTTGCAACGACGGCGCGGCGATTATTTTACGCAGGCGTGGGAAGTCGCCGCAAAAGGCGTCTGCCATGCTCGCTATTACGCGCTTTTCTATGCTGCCGTCGGCGTTTAGTGTTACGCCTAGGGTTAGGTTGTCGTATGGGGTAAAAGACGCGGGGATGATTTTTTGGTCAAAAGCTTCGTAGACCAGTATTCCTGTGGTCGCGTGGCCGGTTTCAAGTAGGTCTTGTTGCGCCGCCGCCACAAATATTCTAAAGATATTGCCCGCGCCCATGTGTAGCCATGTGGGTGCGGCTTTTGTGCGCTCTACCATAGCGGCTACATCAAATTTGGGGAGGTCGTAGCCCTTCCAGTCGGCGGGGTTTGCTATGCTTTTTAGGTTTAGCTTCATTGCTTCGCGCCCCTTTCCAGTGCTTCCCATATGCCTTGCAGATACGTCGCGCCCAGTGCGCGGTCGTACAGGCCGTAGCCGGGGCGGCCTTTTTTGGTTGTCTCGTCCCAAATCATGCGGCCATGGTCGGGGCGCACCCAGCCCTTAAAGCCCACGTCGTGGAATGCCTTCATAATTGCGTACATATCCAGCGAGCCGAGGGAAGTCAAATGCGCGGACTCGTAGAAGTCGGTATCGTTTTCAAATTTTAGGTTGCGCACATGGGCAAAGTGAATCCGCCCCTCGCCGCCAAACTCGCGCACCATGGCGGGGATATCCGCGCCTTTTTTCGCGCCAAGCGAGCCTGTGCAAAGGGTAAGCCCGTTATGCTTGCTTGGGTTTAAATCCAGGTAGCGGCGCACATTGTCGCGGCTGATAATCAGCTTTGGCAAGCCGAAAATCGGTAGCGGGGGGTCGTCGGGATGTACTGCCATTTTTATATCCAGTTTCTCCGCGTGGGGGATGATTGCGTCCAAAAAGTATTTCATGTTTGCGTAAAAGGTTTCTTCTTTCATGCCTTCGTAGGCGGCAAGGGCTTCGCGGATTTTTTTCATGCGCTCGGGTTCCCAGCCGGGCATTTCGTAGGTGTCGGATTCTTTTGCGTAGCGGGCGGCCAACTCCTCCGGCGTTAGTCCGCTTATGAAGGCGGCCTCGTAGCGCATGGTGTTGGAGCCGTCGGGCAGGTCGTAGTATAGGTGGCTGCGTGCCCAGTCCAGTACGGGCATCATGTTGTAGCATATGCATTTTATGCCGTATTTTGCCAACCGCTCCATTGTTAAAATGTAGTTTTCGATTTTTTTGTCGCGGCCGGGTGCGCCCAGTTTTATGTCCTCGTGGATGTTTACGCTTTCGATTACTTCTACTTCCAGCCCGTGGGAAGATACCATTTCTTTCATTGCTTTTATGCGGTCCTCCGGCCATGCGTCGCCTGCGGGGATGTCCAGCAGGCTTGTTACAACACCCGTCATACCCGGGATTTGTCGTATTTCCTTTAGTCCTATGGGGTCTGCACCGTGGCCAAACCATCTGAATGTCATTTTCATAAAATCACTTCCCTTTTTCCATGAGTTTTAGTAACCACAGTATGTTTTCCCCGAGACGTTTCATTGTGCCTTTGCCTTCATCATCCTTGTCGAAGTCGTCGGGCGCGAGGGAAAGGCTCATATTCCAATAAGTGCTGCCCGGCACAATCATGTCGCTGATAAAAAAGAAATGCTGGATGGAATCAAGTGTGTGAATCCCACCCGCACGGCGCACAGCACTAACAGCCGCACCAACCTTGCGAGAAAGCGCGTTTGTGCTGCGTGCCATGTAACCGCAGCGGTCGATAACTGCCTTTGTCTCGGGTGTGAGGTCGGAAAAATACGTGGGCGAGCCGATGATAATTGCGTCGGCGGCCAGCATTTTTTTGTACACGTCGTTTACCCAGTCGTCGGTTACGCATGTGCTTTTGGTCTCGCGGCATTTTCCGCAGGCCAAACAGCCGTGTACAGCTTTTCCGCCTGCTTGGTATAGCTCGGTTTCCGCGCCGCCTTCTTTTAGTACGCCAAGTACGGCATTTAGCATTGCTGCTGTGTTGCCCTTTTCGCGAGGGCTTCCGTTAATCGCTAATACTTTCAAAATAATCCTCCTCCGGTTGATTATATTTTTGTAGATGAATTTTTATTTTTTCAAAAATTGCCCCTCCGCCGTCATTAAAATCGTCGCGGCGAGCCAGCCAGTCTTCCACAAGCTGCCGTTCCTCCGCCGTTAGCAAAAAAGCGTCGGGCAAGCCGCTTGGCCAAGCCGATGCAACAACGGGTGCGGGTGCGGAATTTTCGCAAATCACAACCGTGCCTGCGGCCATATCGCCCAAGCGTTTGTGCTTTTTAGAGAACAAAACCACAATAAGCCCCACATAAAGCATATCCAACGAAGCCCTAATAAGCCCACGCACCAGCGACTGAGAAAATCCAAGTGGCTGTCCGTTATCGCGGATTACGCGCAGCCCAAAAATCCGCTTACCCAACGACTGCCCGTTTGTCATAAGCTCCCATACGATAAAATAGCCAAACTGCACAAGAAATGCAAACACCATCACAATACCAAGTGCAGTGCCGCTTGGGTCGGTGTTTCCCATAATAAAACGGTCTGCCCAAAGCAGCACAAGTACAGCGGCGGCGGCAATAAGCGCGACCTGCACCGCAAAGTCAATAAGAAACGCCGCCACACGCGACCCCGCACCCGCCAAGCGGTATTCCACCTCGATGCTTGAGGGGGTGATAATCGTTATCGTCTTCATATGAGTTTGTACAGCTTGCTGTATTTATTTGTGAGGTATTCTGCTAAGTGAGTGGAGTCCAACTGCTCACCGAAGGATTTTTGCATAAGCAATGCAGGCGTGTATTTTGAGCCATGCTTATGAATTTTTTCGCGGAGCCAATCGGTGATTTTGGAGAACTCGCCCTTGCGGATGAGCGAGCTTACGTCCATTTCCTTTTTCATATAATGCAGAAACTGCGCTGCATATGCCGACCCAAGCGCGTATGTCGGAAAGTACCCAAAATAGCCTATCGGCCAGTGGATATCTTGCATAATGCCGTCGGCGTAGGTGGGTGGGGTTAGGCCAAGGTATTCTTCGTATTTGCTGTTCCAGATTTGCGGAAGGTCTGCGATTTTGCATTCGCCGCCAAACAGCATTTTTTCGATTTCGTAGCGGATGATTACGTGCAGGCTGTAGGTTAGCTCGTCGGCTTCCACGCGGATTAGCGAGGGCTTGGATTCATTTGCCGCTTCAAAAAACATCTGCGGGGTTACATGTGCAAATTCCTTTGGCAGAATTTCCTTTAGCTCCGGCGTGATAAATTCCCAAAATTCCAAGCTGCGGCCGATTACATTCTCGTAGAAGCGGCTTTGGCTCTCGTGAATCCCCATGGATGTGCCGTCGCCCAGCAACGACCCTGCGATATCCTTGCCCATGTTTTGCTCGTAGATGGCATGGCCGCACTCGTGTAAAACTGAATACAGCGACGATAAAAAGTCTGTCTCATCGTAGCGGGTGGTAATGCGTACGTCGGTGCTGTCCGTACTCATGCACATGGGGTGGGCGGCAACACCGATGTAACCGCGGTTTAAATCGTACCCGATTTTTTTGGCAATAAACTCGGAAATCTTACGCTGTGTCTCAATATCCACAACTGCGTTTTTAAACGACGTATCAATTTTTTTCTCGGAAGCCATAACCTTTTTAAGAAGCGGCACAACCGTTCCCTTCAGCGTACCAAAAAATCTATCGTAGATGGTCACAGTCATGTCGTCCTCGTAGTCGTTAAGCAAAACATCGTATACACAGCCACCTGCGGGGATTTTATCCTTGCGATACTCCAGCTTTTTCATATCCAGCTTAATAATCCGCTCCAAATACGGCGCGAACTTTGCAAAGTCGTTTGCTTTGCGCGCCTTGCGCCATACGTCGTTGGATTCTTCTGTGAGCTTTGCGTACTGCTCCATTATGTCGGCGGGGATTTTTACTTTTTTGTCGTATTCGTCCTTAGCCTCCTTGTACAATGCTTTAACGATGTCGTCTTGGCTATCCAAAACCGGCGCGAGGGTATCAAGGAAATTTTTGATGGTGTCAGAAGTCTGCATATTGTAAACTTCCAACTCAAAAAAGCCCGCTCGCTTAGCCCGCTGTGCCAATCCGCCACCCGGCGCAATCGTCTCCGAATCAAACTCCATAATCGCAATCACTTGTTTAAACATGTTAATCCGTTCCATGTAATTAATAAAATCCTGCATTAAAAAACCTCCAAAGATGAAATTTTATTTTTCAACTGACATTGTTTTTCCCGGCCATGGACGCAACCAGCCCTGCTATCACCCAGAAAACCAACATAACACGCGGATAAAACCATACATATTCCCCTACGCCAAATACTACAAACACGGCGAGTGCGGCGATGCCTGCGGCCATGTAGATTTTATACTCGCTGTCCTCGGAGGCCATGTGCGATGAGATTCCGCGTTTAAACAGGCGGAAGAGGTAGGCTAAAAATGCGAGCAGCGCGCCGATTCCGCTGTGGGTGATAAGGTCAAGGAACATATTATGTGAGTGCATGGCACGTTCTGCTAAGGGATGGGCGTAGCTTCTGTAAATTCTTATGAAGGCGGCGGGGCCCATTCCGATTCCCTGTACCCAGAAGTCTTCGAGCATTCTAAGGACGCCGCCCCAGATTAGAAAGCGGTACTGGCTGGAGGTATCTTGCCCGAGTGTGAAAAGCCGCTCCAAAATCCCTGCGGGGATAAACGGCAGCGCGAGAATAAGCACAAGCAGGCCAATAGGTACAAGCCTGGGCGCGGTCATAAGCACAAAAACGCCGATGCCCGCCAAAAGCGCGATATAGCCCGCCCGCGAGTACGTAAGCGCAAAGGCCGCGACCACGATAAAAATTGCACCAATCAAAACAATACGCCGAGTGTCGTTTTTGACGGTAATCGCCACGGCAAGCACAAAGGGCAAAAGCATAGCCCAAAACTGTGCGTCGTTATTGGGATTTCCCAGAGTAGAATACAGCCGAGAAAGCCCCGGGCTTGCGCCGAGGTCTGTAAACGCCGCTTGGATTTCTATGCCCATGGCAAATTGGTAAAACCCAAACAAAGCCGCCACCACAAGCACGACAGAAATCATGGTAAAAAATAACCGAAAATCATTCTTATCCCGAAAAACAAATGACACAATCACGGAATGTACAACGCAAGCGAAAAAAATAATAAAAACGCGTAAGCTATCTCCACCGCCGTAGCCCGTGACAATACTCAATGAGCAGAAAAAAACAAATAAAACAAGCGCGGGTGAGATATGCGCGAGGTTAGGTTTTTCCTTGCCGCCCGTGAGTAAAAACCACTGCAACAGAAAAACGCCCGCAAAAAATACCGCGCTTAACAGCAAAAACATATTATTCCACATGGGGCTTGGGATTACGAGAACGCCAAGCAAAAATACCATGTACGACAGCTTTAACGCGCCCGTGGCTTCTCCAAAATACCAACGCAGCAGCCGTGCAGGAACACAGCCGTAAAACGCCTTGTTCCAGTAGCTGATGAAGCCGGTGTCGCGTTTTGCGACTGCTGCGCAGGCCGCAAAAGCACGACTGTTAAGGCTGGTTTTGTTCCACTGTACAACGAGACGTACGCACCATCCTATTGCGGCAAAAATCCCGCTTGTGATAAATGCGATAAATTTGAAAATCAACGAGCCTTGCCAGTAGTCTCGGTACTCTGTGCTTGTAAAGCCTTGCAAAATTGCGCTGCTGCCCGCGGCCTTTTTCACCACCATAAAGGCGCGAAAAATTAGGCTGTATTCGAAATAATAATTTAGCCACGACAGGAACGCTACAGCTTTTTTTATTACTACGCTGCTCGTGTTCATCCTACTTCCTCCAGGCCGGAGATTCTCATAAATATTTGGCCTCGGCCTGCGCGGACAGCCAAGCTATGGCCTATTCCGTAGCGGTTGCCCGCTATTATTATGCCGTGTTCGGTGGGCTGGGCGGTTAGGCGCGCACTTATTTCTATTGAGGAAAAGCCCGGTTTTGGGCTGGCTACCGCTATCCCGTATTGGTCGGCATTCCAGATTCTTGCGTCGTCAATTTCTACTGCGGTTACTGTACCCAAGAAGACGTTTCGGCCATGGTCTGTTACGGGCGCACCGACTTCTACCGCAAAGGCTGTAAAGTCTTCTACTTCTTCCGCGAAAAAGGAAATTATAAACTCGCGGGTTTCCGGCGGCGCAATACCTATTACCCCACGCCCCGCGTTAAATTGCCATATTCCGAAAACCGCCACGCCGATTAGCACGATTACTATAAATAGGTCAATGATGTTTACCACACCGAAAATTTTTCCGTCTTTCATATTCTATTCCTCCACTCTTATGTCTGAAATATTTAGCATGGTTTTTGCTCTGCCCGCCCAAATTATTACCTCTGCGCCTACGGTATAGACGTTTCCGCCAAGGACAACCGCGCCGCCGGACAGGCCGCCGTAAACCCGCGACGTAATCGCCACGGAATAAAAGCCCTCCATTGTAGAAGCAACCTCGTTGCCGTGGATATCGGGCATAAATGTTATGCTATCGCCAATTTCTATGCCAACAACCGTACCCAAAAAAGTCCCGTTAATATCGTCTATCACAGGGGTGTTTTCTGCCAGCGCGGCTACGGTAAAATCCTCCAGCGCAGGCGAAAAAAACGTGATATACACAGGCTGCTCCGCGCCAACCACCGGGCGGCCACTCGCGCCTACATTAAAATACACCACCGCAATCACCGACGCGATTATCACCACCGCAAACAGGTCTATGAGGCTTACTACGCCAAATATTCTGCCTTTTTTGTCTATCATTGACTACCTCCTATTATGTTTTGAAACCTTTCCGCTTCATGCTTTATATGAAAGCCCGAGCTTTTTAAGTCGGGTGATTTTCTTTCTGTTTTTTGCAACGAGGCCGCTGTTTCTGCCCAAAAATCCGCACCTTTTTTTAGGCTTAAAAAGTGTGCGTTATCGCTTATTTTTGTTTCCTTCGCGATGGTGTCGGAAAGCAAAACGGGAAGCCCCGCCGCCTGCGCTTCGATGGCTACCAGCGTAAGGCCTTCGTGGAAGGACGGAATTAGCAACAGGTCAAATGCCTGATAATAGTCGGCGGGGTTATTCACCGCCCCTGTAAAAATTACTCGGTCGGAAATTTTCAACCGGCGACATTTTATCGTCAGTTGATTTTTTAATTCTCCGTCACCTACGATTAATAATGTTGCGTTTTCCAGCTTGCTGATGACTTCCAATGCGAAGGCATGGTTTTTTACTGTCGTTAGTCGCGCTACCATTCCGATTGTAAAACGCTCGCCAAGGTCGTGGATGGTGCGGATATTCTCTCGCACTTCGGGAGAATATCTAAATTTATCCAAGTCTATAGCATTGTTTATAATATGAAAACTCTTTTTATGCAAGCCAACACAGCGATTTAATTGCGAATCCGGCCATTTTGGAGCAAACCCAAATAACCACCGCCCCGCGTCGGCGGTACATGCCAAATACAAATTTGTAAACATCCGCAAAAACGGACGCGCAAAAAAATGCACCCATCGCTTTACCCGCGAAGCCCCTTGATAGTCGGAGAAGTGACTCCACGCCGCACGTGTTTTTACACCGCACCACCACGCTACCTTCATCTCTATTGCGGCGAGGGCGTGTTCTGTGCATATGATTACTGTGTCGTACTCGGGGTGGCTTTTGTAGATTTTTCGCATGGCGAAGATATTTTTGAAGAAACCTTCCCCGCGTGTGGGAACACGGAAAATCCTCGCGCCTAGCGAGCGCGCCTCCGCTTCGTAGTACCCGTCCGTGCCATGCACTACGAAGTCAAAAACCATCTCCTCGCGGTTTATATGGCGGAAGTAATTCATAACAACCGTTTCCGTGCCACCTAGGTCTAGGTTTGGCAAGATAATTAATATTCTTTTCATTTTCGCCTCATCCATTGTTTTTAATAATATCCAGCAACCATAACCTTGCGTTATCATCCACATTTTCATCCAGCCGAGCGGCGGCAAGGACGGGCAGCCAGCTAAGAACATCCTCCGATTTCACATTTGCCTCCTTGCAAAACGCACTAAGATAAATCCCTGCTTGGCGCGTAATAAACTGCTTAAAAAGCAGGTATGTCCGACAAGCGTCCGCGAGCGGGTTACCCGCCGTGGCGTCTACCCAATCAATAATCCAATGCTTATCCCCATCATAAATAATGTTAAGCGGGTGAAAATCTCCATGGCATAAGCTATTACAATCTGTAGCCGGCCGCCCTAATGATTCCAGCAGGCGGCTTTTTTCCGTCGCAAATATGTGCGGGGTGTTTTTGATTTTTTGTGCAATTCTGTCCGCTTGTTTTGGTTGGCCGATTGCCTCTACTCTATGAATTGCGCATTGCAATTTTACCAGCGTTTCGATGGCATTTTTTCGCTCATCTGCGTCCATTTTTTGCTGCATAAGTGGTTTGCCGATTATGTATTCCATATCCAAAGCTACCATATTGTCGTTTATATGACGAACACCAAAAACCGCAGGCACAGGAAGCCCCGCGTTTACTGCAAAACGCTGGCGGTTGGCTTCGTTTTCTGCTTCGTTTGGCGGGGCATTAACATATAGCTTTATCGCCTTGTTGCCGTCACGATATACCGTCGTAGTCGCGCCTTTTCCTATTACTTCCAAATTAAGCATTTTTTATAATCCCTCTCATCTCCGCGACGATTTCTTCCACCGTTTTATTGTCGGTATCAATTACATAATCGCCGGGGTGCGTTTCCATTCTAAGCCAGTCAAACATTACTTCACCGTCGTCGCCTCTTTTTTTGTGACGCTCGATGAGGGTTTTCTCCGAGCATTTTAATGTGAATGCGATAACTTCATAGTCCTTCGCCGTGATATCGTCCAAAATAGCCCTGCGAATCCCCTCGCCTATCACCACCACGGAAGAAAAAACTACATAGTCAAACTTAGAATTCAAATACGTGGAAAGCACAAACGACATGTTTTTATCGCCGTTTCTAAGCCTCGGGTCGTGGACGGAAAACGGATTAACTCTCCACAGCCAATCACCGTCGCAGTATGCACTGTTTTCGAATGTTTCATATAGGTTTTACGCTACGGCGGTTTTGCCTACGCAGGGTGAGCCGGTTATTATTATCAGCTTTTGCACCTTACAACACCTCCGCTAAGTGCTTTTATTTTCTCGTAAATGTCATTGTCGATAAAAAATCGAGGGTCGCCGTTTTCTTCGATTTCAAAAATAACCATTCCCGATTTTGTCAATACCTTAAACGAAGAAATATTGTCCTTATCGCAACCGCCAAATACGCGCTCTATTTTTGCAACTTCAAAAGCGTATTCCAACAGCTTTAGGGCGCATTGTGTGGCATATCCTTTATTCCTGTACGCGCTGTCAATTAAATAGAATATATCCGTGCCATCAATACCGCACCAGCCGATAATACTATTTTTCCCCTTTTCGAATATGGCGAAACAAAGATGTTTAATAAACCCCGTACGATTTTGCTTGTGATTATTTTGCATGTACTCGATAGCTTTTTTAGCCTCGTCGGATGAAATCTCGCCTTGTTCAAATTTCCACATGCGGGCGACCTCGTCTATGTCGTCGTCAACTACTGTCCGTAGCAACAAATCATCTGTACGCAGCTCCAATTGCCTCACCTCCGATTAAACAACGTAAGCACCGCAGAAATCCTTAAACCCCAAGCCGCAGCAAAATAAACCGCCGCCCCAGACACCGCAGGTACAATCATATCCAAAATCAACACGCCCGAAAGCCGCAGCCCCCGCGCATAAAACGCAACAACGGCCATCAAAGCCACCGCGATTACAACCTTAAACAATTCCCGAAAAAACCCAAAATCCACAAACCGCGTACGCAAATGCAACCGTAAAATCAGCCCACCACAACCAACAACCGCCGCCACTCCATAAGCCACAGGCATGGCATAAACCCCAATCACGGGAATCAACAAAAGCGTAACCACAATATTAACCACCATAATAACAACACCAAAAACCGCAGGCGTCTTAGAATCCTTCCCCGAGTAAAACGCCCTGTCCGCGACTTCCTTAAAGGAAATCACGACAACGGCAACGGCATACAAGCCCATCATATTCCCGGCCATGCGGATACTCTCATAGCTTTCTTGCCCCTGCCAGCCCAGCAAAAACTCCATAATTTCGAAACGCAGAAGAAAAAACCCAACCGCCGCAGGCAGCACCAAAAAAAATGTATAGCCCATGGCACTCTTTAGGCTCTCGTTAAACCCACCAGTGTCGGCCTTGGCCCACTGCACGGACAATTTTGGCAAATAAACCGCCGCAATCGCGTAAACAATAGTCAAAATAAAAACCTGCACAATCTCCTGCGAATAATCCATAACTGCAGTAGTATTAAACCGCAAAGCCACGGACTGCCCAAAAATAAAATGAAACTGATAAGAAGCAACGGAAATCAATACAGGCACACAAAGCCGCCCCGCCGCCCTAACATTTTCGTCCCGCAAATTTAGAGAAAAGCGATACCTATACCCTAATCGCCACACAGCAGGCAGCATAATAAGAGGCTGCATAAAAATCCCCAAAGCCGCCGCAAAAACCAGCCCCGTAACGCCAAATCTATCTCCAAAAAAAATCAAGTACAAAATCAAAATAATCCCACCGGGCGCGGTAACAAAAGCAGGCAACCTAAAAACCCCGTGAGAATGCAAAAGCCCCTGAAAAATAGCCCCAAACCCGAAAAAAATAACACAAGGAATCAAAACCCGCAGCACAAAGGTTAAATACTCCAAGTTCTCAAAGTCCGCACCCGCAACGACCCGCGCAAGCAGCGGCGCACCCACCAGCCCCGCGACCACAAGCACCCCAAGCAAAAGCACGCTAATGGTAATCACATTATCAATAAACCGCTTGGCCTCGGCTTCTTTCTCCTCCGCCAAAAGCGAGCTGTAAATAGGAATCATCACAGTCCCCAAGGCCGCGCCAAGCACGGTAAAAATTACATTAGGCACACGGAGCGCAAATGTAAATGCATTCAAAAGCAGATTACCCGTGCCAAACCATCCTATGTACATAGTCCTTCCAAGGAACGTCAAAAAACGCCCGCCGAGCGAAATAGCCGCTACATCACGTGCGTTATTATTCTCCGTCCCCCTCTTAGCGTCGCTCATCGAAAATCCTAAAATAAGACCAGTCGCGATAAAGCAACAGTCGGTTTCTGCGATAGTTGTACGGATAATCAGTCATATAAGTGCTAATCATACGACAAGGCGTAAACGACCGCATTTCTGTCATAATGGGGAAAATTCGACGCAATTCCATATTAAAATCCCAAAATGGCGACAAATTTGTCAACCCCAAAATCTCCATAACAAAAGCCCCAAAAAACGGTGCGGAAAAAACAAGCTCCTCGCCGGCATCGCGCTTTAGCTCCGAAGGGTGAGAAACCCCATACAATTCCAAAGCCGCGTCATTCATCCAAATAAGAAACGGTACATTAAACAACCGCGTCAAATCCTCAAAAGACCCCGGCTCAAACGTCGGAATAAAAGTGTCATAAAGCCGCGCAGGGAAAGCAGGCTTATGGTCGCCAAAATAAACAAGCACCACAGGCTCGTCCAACTCCTGCAAATAATCCGTAAGCCGCCTAAGTTCCACATCGGCGTCAATTATCCCATGAAAATAATTAGAAAGCGCGTTAATATCAATCTCGGCAAAATCCAAATCCGTAGAAAAATTAGCCTCCGTAACAGGCCCGTCATACAAAAACTTGTCCACATAAGGCCCGTGGTTTTGGATGGTCACGGTAAAATTAAAATACGGCACACCGGGAAAACCGTCGCGATGCTCCGCAAACATTTCAATCAGACGGCTAATCGTATCATACTCGCTGATGTACATGCCTTTAGTGGTGGCGTCGTCAAATTCGTCCAAAAAGACAAGCCGCTCAAAGCCCAAAAAGCGATAAACATTACGTCGATTATAAAACCAGTCAAACCCCGGGTGTATAAACTCCGACCTAAACCCAAGCGAATTTAAAATAGAAGCAAACGATTCAAACTCATCAGTAATCATACGGAAAGCAAAAGGCACACCCGCAAACTGCCGCGAATTAAGCCCCGTAAGCACATCAAACTCTGTCTGCGCAGTCCCGCCGCCCAGCACCGACACAATCAAATCGCCGCTAATACCTTCATGGACAAGCTCCTGCCAATTCTCCAACGGGTCAACAAAGCCCGTAAAATCAAAATGCGGACTAAGGCTAATATCAGAAAAAGCCTCACCCTGTATCATAATAATATGAGGCAGCACCTGCCCCGCCAATCTCGCCGCCCCGCTCGTATCCGACTTGCGTATCCAAGCCAAAACCGCGTCGGGGTCATACCCCTCGGGACGCATAACCCGATTAGTGTTAAACGCATGAATAAAACTGTAAACAAACCCACGAGAATTAAACTGATTAACCTGATTCCAAATATTGCCCTCGATATGCAAATTAGCATTTAGCTGCCAATTATTATAAAGCGGGCGGTTAGCGGCGAGCGCGAAAACCACACAAGCCAAAGCCCCCGCGACGCGCCACTTCCAATCAATCCGTTCACTCCTAATAACAGAAGCCGCCACCACCGCTACCAAAACATAAATCAAAATCCCGCCAACCACAGCAAAAATCGCTGCCGCCCCAAAACTCCGCGCAATCCCAACAACCTCGCCGCCCAACATCAAATCCCAAGGTACAAGCGGGTCGCCGCGCAAAATAATCTTAGTCCTGTTGGCAAACCCAAGACCAATGCCAACCGCACCGACAGCGGTAGCCGCAGAAACCGCCCCCGCTCCACAAAAATACAAAAAAAGCATAAGCAAAAACAGCGGCAACCAGTTCAAAAACAGATTAAGCCCGCTACTCCCGCGAATGCTCGCCCATACATAAGAAAAAGGCAACGGCTGCAACAAAAACAAAAACAAAGCCAGCGCAAACGACATCACTGCCAAAAACAAAACCGCCTGCCAAAAATTGAGTGTCAAAATCTTAAACTTTGTCATAAACGTACTTTACCGCTTATTGGAAGTAATGTAAAGGGTCGAAGCAAGTATCCGTTTCCTATATTTTAGTGCAGGGGCAATATAACGGTAAGCAGAATTTTATCTCCGTACCCTTGCCGTCGCTTTCCGCGTGGATTTCTCCGCCGTGGGCGGTTATAATTTCTTGTGCTATGGCTAAGCCCAGGCCGTTGCTGCCTGTTTTTCTGTTTCGGGACGGGTCTACCCTGTAGAAGCGTTCGAAGATACGAGGCAGGTGTTCTTTTGGGATTCCTATGCCATGGTCTTTTACTGATATTTCTGTTTTGCCGTGGTTTTGTGCCACGGTTATTTTTATTGTTTTTTCCTCGCCGGAATACTTTACTGCATTGGTTAACAGAATTCTCATTACGCGACGGATTGCATACGCGTCGATTTCAACTGACGATAAATTATCGTCAGTTGAAATTTGAAAAATAAAATCGGGGGCTACCAGTTGCATTTCTTCTATGCTTTCTTGCAGCAATCTCTCAACATCGGTCTTTTCGAAATTATAGCTTTGCTCGGCGTTGTCGCTCCTCGCCAATAAAAGAAGGCTGTCTACCAGCCCGTTCATGCGCATTATTTCTTCCTTTATTGTTTCTAGGCTTTCACGGTTGTGGCCTCGGCGCAGAAGCATGTCGGCGTGGCCGTTTATTACGGTGATGGGCGTGGCAAGCTCGTGGGACGCGTCGGATACAAAGCGTTTTTGCATTTCTATATAGCGGTTTAGTTTTGCCGCCATTGTGTTAAAGGCCAGGGCGTATTCACGCAGCTCGTCGTCTTCTTCGTCTATGATTAACGGCTTGTCAAATTTCATTTCTGCGATTTCGTTTACCTTGGAAATCATTTGGCGCAGCGGGTTTAACACATTCTCAATGATTACCGAACTCACGGTAAATGCAATCGCCGCCGCCACTATAAAAATAAGCAAATGTCGCTCCCCAATAAATGTGTATTCTGCTGGGTTTAGCCCCATCCCGCGCAAATGCGCGCTTATGTCGCCTATGAGCATTAGATACAATATAAAAATCGAAAAAATCATAAGCCCTGTTGCAAAAAGCGTGTACTGCGTGGCGCGTTTTAGTTTAAACATGGCGGATAACATACCCCTTTCCGCGAACGGTCTCGATTAAATGTGCGTCGGTGATTTGCGCGATTTTTGCGCGGATATTTTTTATATTTGCGTCCACGATGTTGGACTCGCCGTAAAAATCCCCAAATACCGCATTTATAATCTCATCACGAGTTTTTACTTTATCCGTGTTGGAGTGCAAAAAATTTAATATTTCGAATTCGGTTTTGGTGAGGTGGAGTTCCTTTCCGTTGATTTTTGCAGAATACGCCTCGGCGTTTATTATGAAATTTTCCGACGGTCGTGACCTTTTAATATGCCGTTTTATGCGGGCAACAAGTTCCATCGTATCGAAGGGCTTTGTAACATAGTCGTCCGCACCCGCCGACAAAAATGCCACCTTGTCGTAGACCTCCTTACGCGCCGTCAAAATTAGCACGGGGACTGTCTCGGAAATCTTACGAATCTCACGCAGGCACTCCAACCCGTTTTTCTTCGGAAGCATAATGTCCAGCAAAACAAGCGCGTATTCCGTGTCGAATTTTTGCATGGCTTCCTCGCCGTCGTAGGCTACATCAGTGGCAAAGCCTTCGTACTCCAGCTCGGCTTTTAGAAATGAGACTATGTTTTCTTCGTCTTCGCAGATTAGGATTTTTTCGGACATAGTTGACGCACCTCGTTTTCTGTTAGATTCCGCCACTCGCCCGGGGGTAGGTCGGCCAGCTTTATTTTGCCGATTGCTACGCGCTTTAGGGTTAGCGCGGGATGGCCTATGGCTTCACACATTTTACGGACTTGGCGGTTGCGGCCTTCGTGGATTATTATTTGTGCTGTGGATATTGTTTTCTCGTATGCCGGGAAATTTCTCCGCAATTTCTCGGCGGGATGTCGGTAACATAAGCGGCCTTTGGCCGTTATGTTCTGCGTAATTATTTTTATTTTTGCGGGAGCGGTTATGCGGTCGTCGATTTCGATTCCCGTGCGGAATGCTTTCAAAGCTTGCTCCGAAGGGATTCCGTAAAACGTGGCAATATACTTTTTCTCCACCTCGTGAGAAGGATGAGTGAGCATGTTTGCCCATTCTCCGTCGTTAGTGAGAAATAACAACCCACTCGTATCATAATCCAATCGCCCCACAGGAAAAACCCGAATGTCGTCGGGCACAAGGTCGAGGACGCATGGGCGGTTAAACTGGTCGCGGGCGGTGGTTACTACGCCTTCGGGCTTGTGTAGCATAATGTATCGTTTTTCTTGCGGGGCGTTTAGCGGATTACCGTCTATGGTTATTTTGTCCGATGGGTTGGCTTTTGTGCCAAGTGTGGCGACTTCGCCGTTTATGCTTACGCGGCCTTCCGAGATTAATTCCTCTGCTTTGCGCCGCGACGCAACCCCAGCCTGAGCCAAAATTTTTTGCAGTCTCATTTTGACATTTCCCCTTTGTTATGTAATTATACTATAAAAATCGCACATTCTAAATCGCCGAAGGCGTGTTGCCCCGCCGCAGGCGGAAGGAGTTTTTGCAATGACCCTTGAAATAATCAAAACCCGCAGAAGCATACGCAAGTACAAACCAACCCCCGTAACAGCCGAGCAAACCCAAGCCCTTCTGGAAGCCGCAATGCTCGCACCATCGGCCTGCAACACGCGCCCGTGGCGTTTTATAGCCATCACATCCCGCGAAATGTTGGATAAACTGGCCAACACCCACCCATATGCAAAAATGCTGCACACCGCCCCGCTATGCATAGCAATAGTCGCGCTGCCAAAAACCCAAGAACGCGACGACAACCTCCCCGAAGGCTTTTACCCGCAAGACTGCGGCGCGGCTACCCAAAATATCCTTCTGCAAGCAGAAGCCATGGGCTTAGGCTCATGCTGGTGCGGCGTCCACCCCAAAGAAGCCACAACAAAAGCCATACGCGAAGCCCTAAACATCCCCGATGAAGAAATCCCCTTCTGCCTGATAGCCATAGGCAAAAAAGACGAAGCCCCAAAACCACGCGGCAAGTATGAAGAAGATAGAATTACATGGATAAAATAAGTTTGACACAGCAAGAAAATTGGTTATAATAAAAACAGTTCAGCGTGTCACCGCTGAACTGTGTAATGAGCATGTAGCCGTTGACTTGTGTTCACCGCTAAATAAATATAATCTTTAAAATAGCCGAACTCTTTGCCAAGGGCGGCTATTTTGTTTGCTTGTCGTTATCGTATTTCTGCTTAATCCTCTATGACAAATTTCCGGACAATGTCATAACATTTGTCACTCACTTACATATATGATAATCACGAGTTGACAAGCACAACCTTTGCAACTGCTGCATTACCGGGCTCTAAACGTCAAACGAATGCAACGTCCCTGCGTAAAACCCTGCTCTGTTGTCACGTGTTGCCTCGGTTGTTTTACCTTGACGCTCACCGCTTTACCCTTTGGAGTTGGCTCATATTAACCGCAATATTTACACGCGTGGCGGTGCTTTATTTGTGGGTTTGCTTCAAAAAATATTCATATCATATGGGAACTCCCTTGGCGGTGACGCCAATCTGCGCAGAGTATTTTATGGATTAACATAAGAAAACCAAGCGAAAGGGTGATTTTATTAAAAATTACGCTTATTGTCGTGTGTCTTCCAAAGACCAACACGAATACCGCCAATTGCTCGCAATGCGCGAGTACGGAATCCCACTGGAGAGAATATTTGTAGAAAAATTAAGCGGCAAAGACATAAAACGTCCCGTACTGCAATCTCTTATGAACAAGATACAAAAAGGTGACACTGTTGTAGTGGAATCAATAAGTTTCTTTGCTCGTAATACAAAAGATTTGCTAAACCTCGTGGAAAAGCTAACAAAAAAAGGCGTGGAGTTTATAAGCCTAAAAGAGCATATAGACACCACTACCCCAACAGGGCGTTTTACGTTAACAATCTTTGCCGCAGTAGCAGAGCTGGAGCGCAAACATATCCTACAACGCCAAGCGGAAGGCATAACCGCTGCGAAGGCAAGGGGCGTATGCTTTGGCCGTCCTATAAAAAAGCCCCTCGAAAATTTTGCCGAAGTGGTGCGGCAATGGGAGCGCGGAAGTATCTCTTTTGATAAAACTTTGGAGCAGACAATGTTTAAACAAGCCACATTTTACAACCGTTTGCGGGAAATGCGAAGCAACAAGAAAAATTAGGCAACTATAAAAAAGCCTACTTTTTTATAGTTTACGTTAAGGTGGAATATAGCACATAAAATGGCGGAAATCAATACCATTTTTCAACGCAATTTTCCAAAAACCACCTTTATAAAAAAGTAGGCTTTTTTATAGAGGGTGAAAACCCTTAAAGTTATTCTCACGAATAGAATGGAGTGCGGTGAATGAAGAAAAGACTTACACGGTCAAGGAGACAAAGAGTATTTGCAGGTGTCTGTGGAGGAATTGCCGAACATATCAATACTGACCCCACATATGTAAGAATTGGTTGGATTCTTATAAGTATTTTTTTTGGTGGGTTGGGTGTGTTGCTTTACCCTTTACTTATACTTTTTATTCCACTAGAGCCAAAGGATGAAGAGGAAACTTTTAGCTGAATGTTTTACTATACTGCAATGAGCTACACAAGAAATAAAAAATTGAGAGTGCCGGAATGTGCGTAACACAGGTTATCTGCGTCTTTGGCACTCTCATAGTTGAGGAGTTGTGCTTATGAGTGGTTTGCAAATTTTGATATTTATTGTAGTAATAATTATTGTAATTATTTTGTTTATATGGTGCAGAGTTAATATCTGCCCCTATCCTCCTCCTAATAAGAAGAAGTTTCCATCAAAAGTCTTGAGGCTTTTTTTATCAAGCAAGAATAAAGGAAGTATGAGCTTATCAAATGGCTTTCTTACAAGTGGTGAAGCCGTTGCCAAGCGATTTGAAACTATCGAATATCAATGCGGATATAACTTGAAGGATTCAAGAAAAAATATTATTGACGTAACTAGGCGTATGTATGAGTTGGCGAAAAAACTTGAGCGTGTGCTAAACAAGGTTGCGGGAAATGAATATCGGGTAAGCCATTTAAAAAAGGAAACTCCCCCCAGGCTTGAGAGTATACAAATATGCGAGCAAGATATATCTAAATGTGAAAAATTTATAGAAACAACCCTAACACGTTTGGACGATGCAATTGATTTGGTTATTAAGTACTTCTCTAATCCAAATGATGACAGGCATGACGAAGCAATAATGCGAGATGTAGACATCATTTTTGAAACCTTACTTTCTGACCCGGTAGATGTTAGTTGAGTGTTGGCATTCCGAAATTTAAAGAGCCTTGAAGAAAATAAAATCTTCAAAGCCCTTTTTAGATAATGCGGAAATGAGTTGTTTTTTTAATTTATGCCTAGTTGTGATTTCAATGCCGCAAGTTCGTTTGCCACGGATTCATCGATATCAACACTTTGATATTTTAATTCCAATGACTGTGCCTCATTTATTGGTGTAGAATCCAGTTCGGCGAGGGCATTCGCTTCATCCAACTTACGGTCCACCTGTTCTTCCATGCGCCTAAATGCACCCTTAGAGCTATCAGATTTACCCACTGATGAGTTAAGCTCATTAATTCGCTGAGTTGTTTTAGCTACAGCGTCCTTGGCTTTAATTGTTTGTCGTTTTGCATTAAGTGCGTTAATGTCTTTTACAAGCTTATCATGTAACTGCCTCATTTTAATAGCATTTTCATTTGCGACAGCATGAGCCATTTTTAAGCCTGCTCCTGCAACTTCACTAGATTGCTTTTTTGCAATGAACACATGTGCATCGTTTTCATTTTGTGCAAGCAACGCCTTTTTCGCTAACTCTGCGTATTTAGCAACTTCTTTTTCGTTCTCCTCCATCAAGCGTTTGGAACGGCTTTCTTCTGCCATAACTCCGGCAGTTTCTTTCTTTACTTCTGCCAAGTCAGCATTCATCTTGCGAAGATACTGGTCAACCATTTTGGACGGGTCTTCAACTTTGTCGAGCAATGCATTAACATTTGCCGAAATAATGTCCGTAAATCTTGTAAGAATACCCATTTCTTTCGCCTCCTAAGTTATTTTCTAATTGCTTTTATGTATTTAGAGTAATATATGTGTTCATATTTAACAAATTCAAAAAAGTGTTAATTAAGTGTAATTTTGGTGTTGAAAGGAGTTATGAGAAAATGAAGCTTGACATTTTAATAAAAACTATGCACAAGTTTATAGGGGTTGATTCCCTTTACAGTTTCACGATAGACATATTTAATGATGCTGCACGAATCGATTTAGGATTGGAGTTGGATGTAGTCAGAAATTGGTTTCGGACTAAAAATCCAACACTTAGTTACAGAAAACTCTTCAATGAAAAGACATTTGATACATACAAATTTAGAACAGAGCTTAAACGTAAAACATATGGAACATGGAAGGCTTTGAGAGATGAGTTTGCACAATCCAAACAATGCGATGTTGAAAATCTTATTGCCTATAATACAGATAATCACGACGAATTTATTGAAAGCATTATTTACCAGTTCAAATCAATTCTTCGTATACCTATTATTGTTGATAAACCTCAAAATAATATTGCGATTTCAGGAAACTTTGCTCACAGTACACCGGAATACAATCCTAAGCTAACATTTGACAAATCACGAAACCTAAATGGTTTAATGATTAATATTGACATCAATGAACTTATAGCATTTGAAACGAATAAAACGGTACATGTCAACGACAAATGGGTTGTTACCGCCGATTTGTCGCTTGAACTTCTATTGTTTAGTCTCTATCCGGAAATGTTGTGGGATAATTTATCAAAAGGTATGCACTACACATATTATATTTATGCTCAAGAAAATAAAGATAACGAAGGACAGTTAATAAATGAGTTTTTGAAGTATGGATACAACGTCCCTATAATCTATCTTTCACGAACTCCAAAAGATATAAATTATTTTGTTATACCAAGATGGGGATACTTTTTTTATTTTGCCAGCGAAAATAAAGAATGCAGCACTATGAGAGGCTATGAAATTCACAGATTTTACGAATCAAGTATAAATAAAACATATCGTATGTACGATGGAGATGTGCATACCAAAATATCAATATTGAAACTAATAAAAGAAAGGGCTTCCATAATAACCTAAGAAATTTCGGTTGGCTTTCTCCTATATCTCCTTCACCTGAGCCGATAAATCCATGGCTTGGCGCGGTGTTATGCTGTCTATATCAATGTTGCCGCGGGAGCGGGTTAGGGCTTGCTCTTTTTTCGAGATGGGGCGGGTTTTGCTTTTTGCACGGGTTTTTTTGTGATTCCCGTAGTGTTAAGTGTCTCCAATAACTCGCCGGCTTGGGCGGTTACCTCTTGGGGCCGCCCCGACAGGCGTGCTACATGGATTCCGTAGCTTTGCCCGGCCTCTTAATGTCGGATAATACGGCATTGATTGGATTTTGGCAGAGATAAGTCAAATTTTTCGTATTATTACGATTGTGTGGGTTAATACTCCTACGATTTTTACGCTCTTCACGCTTTCCACTTTCCCGCGGTGTTTTTTTATGGTGGGTTTTGCGTTTTCCAGTTCTTCGGTGATGTCGTTGCCTTTCATTGCCAGGAATAGGCCGCCTTTTTTTACCAGTGGTAGGGCGTAGGCGGCCAGCTTGTCCATGCTTGCTACTGCGCGGGCGGTGCAGATATCGTATGCGCTGCCGTGGGTTTTTGCTCTGTCTTCGGCGCGGGAGTGGGTGCATTCTATGTCGGGGAGGTTTAGTATGTCCGCTGTTTCTTGCAGGAAATTCACGCGCTTTCGCAGGGAATCCAGTAGGGTTAGTTTTATGTCGTTGCGCATTATTTTTAGTACCATCCCCGGGAAGCCTGCGCCTGTGCCTATGTCAATTACACTTGCGCCTTGCCCTATGTAGGGCAATAGCGTAAGCGAATCTATCACATGCTTTACTGCGAAGTCTGCCGTCTCGGTGATACGGGTTAGATTCATATGTTGGTTTACTTCCAGCACGCGTGCTTTGTAGGCTTCCAGTGTGGCGTATTGCTCTGCCGTTACTTTCAGCCCGTTTGCGGTCGTCCATTTTTCTATTATTTCGCGCATTCTTCTTGTGTCTCCATGCCGTAGATTTTCCACGCGCCATTGTCTTTTACCATTTGCAAATGCAATAGCGCGACATTTTTTACATAAATAGAACGAGTGCAACAGTTTTTAGAATTATTCAAATACACGGCCTCGCTTACCTTGATTTTTGCCCCCGCGCCAAGGATTTCGCGCAGCTTTTCTAAGTCCAGCTTTGGCGAATACACCTTGCTCACAAACGCCCACGCGTCGTCGGGATTAGTCATAACCGCGTCGAGAAAGCACGCCAAAACCTGCTGCTCCTGCGCAAAAAACACCCCACTGTTTCTATTGCACAAACGGCTTTTTATTTTAATTTCCTTAAATAGCAAAAGGACTACCTCCCAACATCGAAAAACTATGTAAGAGGAAATCCCTTCCCCTTATATTATGCGACGTACACCCCTACGTGCCTGTACCCGCCAAGGTTTTTACATAGACCATTAGCACACTCAAATCCGCAGGCGAAACCCCCGTAACCCGCGAGGCTTGTCCAAAATTAACAGGCCGCAAAGCCGAAAGTTTCTGTCGCGCCTCCAGCCTAAGCCCCGCAATAGCATGATAATCTATGCCATCCGGAATGCCCTTTTCCTCCATGCGCCGAAACGCGTCTGCCTGCTCAATCTGTATACCAATATACCCCTCATACTTGATTTGAATTTCCACTTGCTCCAGTGCAGCGCGTAAATGATGGGGGTCGAGGGGAAAGGGCGCAGTAAGCGAAGCGCACGCGCCACCCTGCGTCCCCTCGTGGGGGTGCGGGGGCAAAGCCCCTGCGGTTTTGAAGTCTTCATAATGTATCTCAGGCCGCTTTATCAAATCAGCGATTTTTGTGCCGGATTTTATGGGGGAGCTGTTTTTTGATTCGAGGATGGGGTTGGCGGCCTCGGGGGGGATTATTGTGGTTTTTAGGTGGGTGATGTGTTGTTCTATTGTGGCTTTTTTTTGTAGGAAGGTTTCGTAGCGGGGTTGGGGGATTAGGCCTGCGTCGTGAGCTTTGGGGGTTAGGCGTAGGTCGGCATTGTCTTGGCGGAGGAGGAGGCGGTATTCTGCGCGGGATGTCATCATGCGGTAGGGTTCGCGAGTGCCTTTTGTTACGAGGTCGTCTATTAGTACGCCTATGTAGGCGTCTGCGCGGCCGAGGGTTAGGGGGCGGTCGGCGGCGGCCAGTCCTGCTATTAGGCCTTGGGCGGCGGCTTCTTCGTAGCCGGAGGAGCCGTTTATTTGGCCTGCAAAAAATAGGCCGCGGATGTGTTTGGCTTCTAGGGTTAGGGTTAGCCGGGTGGCATCTATGCAGTCGTATTCTATGGCGTAGGCTACTCGCATTATTTCGCAGTTTTCGAGGCCGGGGACGGAACGGTATACGGCTATCTGTACGTCTTCGGGGAGCGCGCTGCTCATGCCTTGTACGTACATTTCTTGGGTGGAAAGGCCTTCGGGTTCTATGAAAACGGGGTGGCGGGTTTTGTCTGCGAAACGAGCGATTTTGTCTTCTATTGAGGGGCAGTAGCGTGTGCCTGTGGCTTCTATCAGGCCGCTGTACATGGCGGAGCGGTGTATGGAAGCACGGATTAGCTCGTGGGTTTTTTCTGTGGTGTAGGTTAGGTGGCAGGGGATTTGTTCGCGGGCGGCGGTAGCAGGGTCTGTTTCGAAGGAAAATGGGACGAGGTTTTTGTCGCCGTGCTGTACTGCCATGCTTGAGAAATCTATGCTGCGGCGGTGAATACGGGCAGGTGTGCCTGTTTTAAAGCGTTGCAGCGAAAAGCCCAGTTTTTTTAGAGTGTCAGATAGACCGCGGGCGTTTTTCAGGCCGCTTGGGCCTGTGTGGGTTATTGTTTCGCCGTGTAGGCAGCGGGCGTTTAGGTATGTTCCTGTGCATACTATTACGGCGTCGCAGGTGTGGATTGTGTCGGAATCGGTTTTTATTGATGTTACTTTATTTTCGTGGGTTATTATTTCTGTTATTTCGCCTTCTCGCAGGGCGATGTTTGGGTGGTTTTCCAGGGTTTGTTTCATGTATTCCATGTAGCGTTTTTTGTCCGCCTGCGCACGCAAAGAATACACCGCAGGGCCTTTTGCGGTGTTTAACATGCGACTTTGTATAAAAGTGGCGTCGATTGCCTTGCCCATTTCGCCGCCGAGGGCGTCTATCTCGCGCACAAGATGGCCTTTCGCGCTGCCGCCTATGCAGGGGTTGCAAGGCAGGTTTGCAATAGAATCCAGACTAAGCGCGAAAAGCGTAACATCCGCACCCACACGCGCCGCAGCAAGTGCCGCCTCGCAGCCCGCGTGGCCGCCGCCTATTATTGCTATTTTTTTCAAACACCCAAAACCTCTCTCAATACCTTTAGTGTAACCATGGCATGTTTAAACGAGTAATTTTCGATTTGGTGTACCAATACTTTTGTTTCCGGGATAAGTGCTATTTCTTCGATTAGCTTTATGCACTCGCCGTCGCTTTCTTTAAGCAGTGCTTGCAGACGGTCGAATAGTGCCTTTTGCTCGTCGGGGGTTGGTGGGATGTTTAGCTTGTCGTCGTCGGTTATACCCGATTCCACTATCGTCGTGAGTACGCGGTTTAGCTCGTTTTCTAAGATTTGCATGTCGTGGTTTTCCGGAGCTTCGCTGTTGCGTAGACGTTGTTCTATTTTTAATGCGATATCAACGAGGGCTTCTTCTTTTATAAGCCCCGCTGTTCCCTTTAGCGTATGCACCAAACGATGCGCTGTGGAAAAATGCTTTGCGGCGATTTCTGCCTGCAAATCCTCAAATGTGTACTTTTGGCCTTTTACAAAATCTTTCCTAAGTTTGATTTCCTCACGGTTAAGCTTTTTCATGTTTATTTCCCCCTAATATGCGTTTTTACGATTTGCAGGATTTCGCCTTCTTCAAATGGTTTTTTAATAAAATCCGCAGCTCCCAGCTCAAGGCACTGTGCTTTGCTTTCATCTTGGCCTGTTATGATGATAATTGGGATGTCGCATGTGTTATCCGATTTTTTAAGCCGTTTTATTACATCAAAGCCCGAAATCCCCGGCATGTTTATATCCAAAAGGATAGTGCAAACATTGTACTCCTCTGCGATTACAATGCCCTCCTCGCCGCTTTTTGCGACCTTAATATAATAATACGGCAGAAGAATACGACATAATGCAGAGATTATCATAGGCGTGTCGTCGATAACTAAAATTGTATTTTTTATATCCATCCTTTGCCTCTCACCCCCGAAGGCTTTTTTTATGCCGGTAACAGAAGGCGTGCCTGTGAGCCTGCGGCACGCTTTGTTAGTAAAAATATTGTAACAAAGATGTAATACAAGGGCAAGAAATTTTATGACAAAATTCAACTGACGATAATTTACGGTCAGTTGAATTTTGCAAAAACCATTTTTCTTTCTAAAAATGTCATAAAAATGTCATAAAAACTCCGAGAATACATGAAAAATGCGTGGTACAATAAACATGTATGCAACAAAGGAGGTTTTATAGTGATTTCAAATCAAATTCTGCAAAGCACGGTAGACGGCTTAAAAAACATCATTCGCAAAGATATAACGATAATAGACCGCGAAGGTGCGCTTGTGGCAACCACAGAGTCCGACGCAAACCCCGCGACCCTTTCTTTTGTAAACAACGTGATACAATCCCCTGCGGAAAATCAGCTTATTCAGGGCAGCCAGTATTTTAAGGTTTTGGATAACGGCATAACCGAGTATATTTTAGTGGTGCGCGGCGACGACGAAGACGCCTTCCGAGTGGGTAAGCTTGCGGCGTTTCATATACAGGCACTTATGATGGCCTACAAGGAACGCTTTGACCGCGATAATTTTATAAAAAATCTACTGCTGGATAACCTGCTGCTGGTAGATATCTACAGCCGCGCAAAAAAACTACGCATAGAAAACGGCGTAAGACGTGTTGTATATCTGGTCGAGACAAACGTAGACACAGACATGAGCGCGGTAGAGGTTTTACGCGGTATTTTCCCCGACCGACAAAAGGATTTTGTCACTGCCGTAGACGAGACCAGCATTATTCTGGTAAAGGAACTGCAAGACCGCGACTCCGCAGGCGAAATAGAACAAATTGCAGAAACCATAGTAGACACCCTAAGCACCGAGGCAATGAGCCGCATATACGTGGCCATAGGCTCGGTAGTTACCGACCTAAAAAACGTATCCTCCAGCTTTAAAGAAGCACGACTGGCACAAGAAGTAGGCAAAATCTTTGAGGTAGAAAAGCAAATAGTAAACTACGAACGCCTTGGCATAGGCCGCCTAATCTATCAACTCCCGCTACCCCTGTGCCGCATTTTTATCAACGAAATGCTGCAAGGCTTCAGCATAGAAGACATCGACGAAGAAATGTTTACCACAGTAACCAAATTCTTCGAAAACGACCTAAACGTAAGCGAAACCTCCCGCGAGCTTTTTATCCACAGAAACACACTAGTCTACAGGCTGGACAAACTCCAAAAACTCACAAGGCTAGATTTGCGTAAATTCACCGACGCAATAACATTTAAAATAACGCTGATGGTTAACCGCTACATGCAATACCGCGAAAAACAGCAATTCTAGCCCTTGCGAAGCAAGGGCGGGCGAACGAACTCGCGCAGCGAGTTTGTGAGATTCATATTTTAAGGAGTTTCCAAATGATAGAATTCAACAACGTAAGTAAAATATTCGAAAACGGCGCGAAAGGCCTATGTAACCTTGATTTATTTATCGACAAAGGCGAGTTTGTCTTTGTAGTAGGCACAAGCGGCTCGGGCAAAACCAGCTTTGTAAGGCTTCTTATGAAGGAGATAGAGCCTTCCGGCGGGCAGATTTTAGTGGATGGGCAGGATATTTCTACGATTAGAAGGGGTAAACTGCCTTATTATCGCCGTAAGATGGGCGTTGTTTTCCAAGACTTTAGGTTGCTTAAAAATAAAACAGTGTTTGAAAATGTGGCTTATGCGATGCAAATAGTAGAGGCCACAAACCGCGAAATCCGTAGGGCTGTACCGCAGGTACTGGCTCTTGTTGGCTTGCAGAAAAAGGCTAAGGCATACCCGAGCCAGCTTTCCGGCGGTGAGCAGCAGCGTACCGCGCTTGCGAGGGCTATAGTTAATCGCCCGCCGCTGCTTATTGCGGACGAGCCTACGGGTAATCTCGACCCCGATACGGCATGGGAAATTATGACGCTGCTGGAAGATATAAATGACCGCGGCACAACCGTAGTGGTGGCGACACATGCGCATGATATCGTGGACGATATGCAAAAGCGCGTGGTGGCTCTACGCAACGGCGAGCTTGTGCAAGATGTGGGCGTCAGCAGTTTTCCCGATTTAGGGGGTATTATAGATGAAGCCTAGGACTATTAAATATTATATTACCGAGGCCATCCGCAGTATAATTTACAATCGCTTTATGTCTATCGCGAGTATTTTTGCGGTGGCGTCGAGTATTTTTATAGTGGTGATTTTTTATACGATAGGTGCAAACGTCGAGCATTTTATGAATCAACTGGAAAGCCAAATGGGAATGGCCGTACGACTGGACGAAGAAATAACCACATCACAGCAGGTACTGCTGGAGCAGCGCATACGGGAGCTACAACATGTAGCCGGGGTACGCTTTCTACCTCGCGAAGAAGCCCTTGCAAGCATGGAGCGCACCATGGGCGAAGCGGCTGTGCGTGGGCTGGAGCGCGATAATCCGCTACGGGATTCTTTTATGGTGGAGCTTACCGACCTTGCATTTCACGACGAGGTGGAGCGCGCTATTTTAAATATGCATTCCGACGGGGTTGCGGAGATTCACAGTGAGGCGGAGTTTGCTCGTACGCTTACCATGATTTCCAATGTGGTGAGCATTATTTCCGCTATATTGGTGCTTATCCTTGCGGGGATTTCTGTTATTATTATCACAAATACCATCAGGATTACCGTAAATGCACGCAAAACCGAGATTAATATTATGAAATACGTGGGTGCTACCGACTGGTTTATCCGTTGGCCTTTTGTTATCGAGGGCATGATTATCGGTCTGCTGGGCGGTGCTATACCCGCGATTATATGCTGGTTTGGATACAGTCGGGTTATTGCGGCGATTGACGCTATTCCGCAGCTTTCTTTTATCGAGTTTTTGCCGCATGAGCATATTATGGCCTATGTTGTACCCTTCTCGCTGATTTTGGGCGTGGTTATCGGGTTGATAGGGTCTATTACTTCTGTAAAGCGACATCTGAAGGTGTAAACGAGGAGGTTACTATGAAAAAGTATTTGGTGGGGTTACTTATCGCAGCATTAGTATTGCCTATTTTGCCGGCGGCGGCTTCGCAGGCTACACGCGACCAGCTTAGGGAAATGGAACGCCAACGCGCAGCGGCAGGGCAACTCGTCAGCGAGCAGCAAAATCTTTTGGCCGGCACAGAATTCGAAATGTCCCTCATCATGGCCGAAATGCAGGAACTCGACCAGCAAATCATGGACGCCAACGAAAAACTGGAAACCATAGAATACAACCTCCTTGTAACGGAGCTTCGACTCGAAGAAGCAGAAGAAGAGCTAACCATAGCACGCGAAGAACGAGACACGCAAATGGAAATCCTACGCGAGCGAGTACGTGTAATGCACGAGAATGGACAGGCGGGCTTTTTGGAAATTCTTTTTCAGGCAGAAAACATCTCCGACTTTTTTTCGCGCTGGGAATACATACGTACCGTGGCGCAGTTTGACCGAGACCTGCTGGACAGTTTTGAAGAAACCGAAGAGCGCATATATGCAAACGTAGAAAATTTGGCAGCAAACCGCGCACTAATCCGCGACCTGGGCGCACAGGTAGAAGCCGCAAAACGAGAAATCGACCTGCGCTTGGCCGAGCGTGCATTATTTTTTGCGGCCTTGGAAGAAGACGCAGAACGCCACAACGAGTGGTTGGCATTACTGGAAGAAGAAGCCCACGCGATAGACATAGAGTTTGGCGTAGTCCGAGACCGCTACCGCGCAGAAGTAGCCGAGCAGGAACGTATCCGCCGCGAAGCGGAAGAAGCCCGCCGCCGCGCAGAAGCCGCCGCCCGTGCCGCCGAGCAGGCAAACAGACTGGCGTCGCTAAACAGCTTTGAAAACTTTGCATGGCCGCTTGCGATACAGGGGCAGTTTTCCAGCCCGTTTGGCAATCGCCCAAGCCCGTTTAATGCCGCCCGTACGGAGTTCCATACAGGCATAGACATTGCTGCCCCCGCAAACACACGCATAAACGCTGCCGAGGCAGGCTATGTACGCCTTGCAGGATGGAGCGCGAGCTGGGGCAACTGGATTATCATAGACCACGCCAACGGCTACAGCACAATGTACGCTCACAACACCCGCAACCGCGTAACCGAAGGCCAACGCGTAACCCGAGGCCAGCATATAGCAGACGTAGGCACAACAGGAATGAGTACAGGCAATCACCTGCACTTCGAAGTAAGAATAAACGGCACACACGTAGACCCCATGCGGTATTTTGGAGGCTAAAATGAAGATAATAGACGCAACCCGAGGTAAACCACACACCGAGCAAGTCGCGCTTGCCAACGAATTAATAAACGCGCCGCTTTCTTCCTATATAGCGGAAGGCGGTGCGGATATAAGAAATTACAGCATAAGCGACGGCCTACCCGAGATGAAGCGGATTTTCGCGGAATTGCTAAACGTGGACGCGAGCGAAGTAATCGTCGGAGGGAACTCCAGCCTAAATTTAATGTTCGACTGCTTTGCCACATTTGTACTGGCACGGCAGTGGGACACAGCGAGGGCTAAATTCATTTGCCCCGCGCCGGGATACGACCGCCATTTCTCCATCTGTGAATACTTCGGCGTAGAAATGCTAACCGTTGACATGACAGAAAACGGCCCCGATATGGATGCCGTAGAAAAGCACGCCGCAGACCCCGATGTAGTCGGCATGTGGTGCGTCCCCGTATTCTCCAACCCGCAAGGCTACGTCTACAGCGACGAAACAATAGCACGGCTGGCAAAAATGAAAACCGCCCACCCGCATTTTAAGATTTTATGGGACGACGCATACACCATCCACCACTTTAGCGGCGCACGCCCAAAAATCCTTAGCATCATGGCCGAATGCAGAAAAAACAACAACGAATCACGACCCGTAATATTTACGTCCTTCTCAAAAATAAGTGTGGCGGGCGCGGGCATATCATGCCTTGCCGCCGCAGGCGAAGCCGCCGCAACCCTCCGCAAAAGAATCGCAACACAAACCATAGGACCCGACAAAGTAAATCAGCAACGCCACATAAATTTTTTCAAAGACGCAAAAGGCATAGAAGCCCACATGCAAAAACACGCAACAATCCTACGCCCAAAATTCGAATATACAATCGAGTACATGGAAAAACACCTGCAAGGCACAGGTGCGACCTTTACAAAACCACGCGGCGGATACTTTATATCCGTAGAAACCCCACCAAACTGCGCAAAACGGGTATGCCAAATATGTAAAGAAAACGGCGTACTAATCACCAACGCCGGCGCGACCTTCCCCTATGGCAAAGACCCCGCCGACACAAATCTGCGCTTCGCACCGACCTTCCTATCCATGGATGAATTGAAAAAATCGCTGGAGGTTTTTTGCGAAGCAGTAAAAGCTGCTGCCGAGGAGTAAAATTACAGTATATGGCAGATAGATGTTTTTGGATAAAGCTCACCGACCCGCATAAACACTGGTGATATCCTATGCCACGGCCACAGCGGGTGTATCCTCGCCCTTATCAAAGAACTTCTGCCATACAAAGATACCTGCGATAATGGCAACTCCCACCAAATTAACGCGGATATCGGGGCCAACGAGTAAAAGACCCGCAGCAATGGCAATTATACGAAGCGTCCAGTTAAGCCTACGTACCAAGTACCCGGAAAAGCCCGAAGCAACGCAAACGATACCAATGACGCCGGTAACAACAATATGCACAATGGAAACAAAATCAGCGTCGAGGAACAACATCTGCGGATTAAACACAAAAATATAAGGCACGATATAAGCGGCGACGGCTAACCTCGCGGCAATCAAGCTGGTAATCATAGGGTCGCCCTTTGCGATGGCCGCACCCGCGTACGAGGCAAGGGCAACAGGCGGCGTAATATCGGCGTCTGTGCCAAAGTAGAAAACAAACATATGCGCCGCAAGCAGCGGTACACCGAGCCGTACCAAAATAGGCGCGGTAACGGTGGCCATAATTACATATTTAGCGGTGGTAGGCACACCCATGCCCAAAATAAGCGAGGCGAGCATACAGAAAAACAATACAGCGAGCATTCGCAGGGCGTCGTTGCCTATTACGCCCGCAATAGAAATCATTGCATTTGCAAAGGTAATTCCCAGCCCGGTTAGGGTTACTACGCCTACTACTATTCCGGCGACGGCGCAGGCTATGCCTATGCCTACGACGTTTTTGGCGGCGGTTTCGAGTGCTTCAAAGATTTTTGTGGGTGTCAGGCGCGTTTCTTTTCTAAACATGCTCAGCACGATACACACTACAATCGCGTAGGTAGCCGCCGCTGTAGGCGTGTACCCGTTAGCTAAAAAATACACAATCGCAACCAATCCAAGCATGAGATAACCGCGTTTTATAAGAAGCGGCAAAGCCTTGGGAATCTGGTCGGCGGGCATACCTTTAAGCCCTTTTTTCTTGGCTTCGAAGTGGACGGAAACAAACACGCATACAAAATAAAGCACGGCAGGTATCAACGCCGCCAGAGCGATTTCTGCAAAAGGAATGCCCGTGATTTCCGCCATAATAAAAGCAGCCGCGCCCATAACAGGCGGTATCAACTGCCCACCCGTAGAAGCAGAAGCCTCCACAGCCCCCGCAAAGTTTTTATCGTAGCCCAATTTTTTCATCATGGGAATGGTAAACGACCCGGAAGAAACGGTATTAGCAACGGAGCTGCCGCAAATAGTAGCCTGCAACGCAGAAACAATAACGGAAGCCTTAGCAGGCCCGCCCGTAGCCTTACCCGCGATTGCGTTAGAAATATCAATAAAAAACTGCCCAATCCCCGTTTTTCGCACAAAAGCACCAAACAACAAAAACACAAAAATAAAAGTGGAGGCAACACCCATAGGCACGCCCAAGACGCCTTCCATTTGATAAAACGTATGATTAATCAGTCTCTGCGGGCGGAATCCGTTATGCCCAAACATGCCCGGGATAAAATTGCCGTAAAGCGCGTAAAGCAGAAAAACACCTGCAACGATAATAAGCGGCAAGCCCACCACGCGGTAACAGGCAATAAACAAAATAGCAATCCCCACGACTACCACCCAAAAATCAATCTCGGTAATCGCACCCATTTGCGCGATGATTCTGTCAAAGAAAGCGACAAAATAAAAGAACGACGCCGCGCCGACGATTCCGAGAATCCAGTCGTACCACGGTATGTAGTTAACTCTGGTATTGGATTTCGCGCTTGCAGGGTAAAGCAAAAATGCCATAAACACAATAAAGCCCGCAAAAGACGCACGGTGTATCTGCATAGGAAGCAAAATAACCGTATTAATGGCCACCATATAAAGCGCGAAGGCCGCACAAATGCAACGCACAATTATCTTAGGTACGCCCTCAAAGTGGCGGGTACGGCTTTCCGGGTCGTACTTGGATATTATTTTTTGTTTTTCTTCATCGTTTAGGACTTCATCGGTTAAAACGACCTGCTCATTTTTGTTTTCTGTCATATACATGCCTCACAATCTTCCCCAAAAATTTAACTGTCTTAATCCAAATGATAATCCTGTACCCGGCTCGGCCAGGTCGGTAAAATATACACGGGTTTGTCCTATGTTTATTGCATGGTTTGTGGTATGCCCCACGATGTAAGAAAAATCCGTGACGCTACGGTTAAAGCCTTCCATGCGCATACCGCCGTCGGGCAAAAAAATCACGGCGTACTCCGTTGGCATTCCTGCGCCAAATTCTTCGAATTCTATTGCGGTAAAAATTAATCCACCATTGCTTATTTTAAAAAATTCCCGTACAAAGCCTTGGTTTACGGAATGGATATAATCAATAAAAAACTCCATGCCCTCGTAGGTGCGATACGTAAACAAATGCCCCGACCCCTGCGGGCGAGAGATAACAATGTGCGGGGTCTGATAAAACGCAGCAAATACCAACACAAGCAAAAAAATTAAGATAAAAACCAACCGGTGATAAATTATCACCGGTTGGTTTTTTTTATTTTTCATTAATTCAAGGCAACTCCGCGGGATTCAAAAAATCTACGCGCTCCGGGGTGGAAATCCACGCTTATGGATTGTACCGCGTTGTGCATGTTAATATACGCACCACGTGCATGGCCTTCGGTTACTTCCGGGGCGTTTTCTATGAGGGCGCGCACCATTTCGTAGGCTGCGTCATCGGAGACTTCGTCCAAGGAGGCGATTAGCGTGGCTTGCACGGCAACCGTTTGTATCGGCGTCGTCACCCATGTGTAATCCGCACTCGTTACCATAATCGGCACATAAAATGCATATTCTGCCAAAAGCGTGTCTACAGCCGCCTGCGAAATAGGAATCAATCGCAAGTCGCGGTTACGAGCCAGCTCGTAAACAGCCGTATTAGGCGTGGCCGAAGTAGCAAAAAACGCGTCTAGGTTAAAATCCTGCATGGCCGAAGCGGAATCCGCAAAGCCCAAATGGAAGGCATTAAAATCGTCGACGGTCATTCCGTAAGCCCAAAGCACCTGTCCCGCATTAGCAGAAACACCCGACCCCGGCCCTCCAACAGAAACACGGCGACCCGCAAGGTCATTTACACTGTAGATTCCGCTGTCGGCATGTACGATAAGGTGTACCGTCTCGGGATAAAGCGACATAAGCGTACCCATGTTGCGCACAGGAGCTTGGTCACCCCAAATGCTCGTGCCCGTAAATGCATAGTACATAACATCGTTTTGCACAATGGCTATCTGCGCGTCGCCTAAGCCAATTTGCCTAACATTATCCGCACTAGCACCGGAAGATGTGATTGTCACATTAATGTTCTCTGTGTGGTTGTTGATAACGGAGGCCATAGCCCCACCAAGTGGGTAGTACGTACCCGCCACTGTACCCGTAGCCATGGTAAAGCGCACCTCGTCGGCATCTCCGCAGGCCGCAAACAACAACAAAGCTACAGGAAGCATAAGTAATAAACGCTTCATTTTAAATATCCCCTTTCAGATTTTGGATAACTATAGAAATTCTATTCTGATAGAATATTATAGTTTGTTGAGTTTGTCAAATTCTTGGAAAATGTCAAAAAACAACTTGCGTACTCTCGGACATTTTATTAGAATATGTCAAATGTATAATTGTATCTAATAATAAATCGCCAAAGGCGTGTTAGGGGTTTTGATATTTATGAAAAACAAAAAAATCCGTAAGGTTTTATGTGCAAACCGTGGTGAAATAGCTATCCGTGTGTTCCGTGCGAGCAAGGATTTGGGTCTTAACACGGTGGCTGTTTACGCTAAGGAAGACCAGTACAATTTATTCCGCACAAAGGCGGACGCTTCTTATTTAGTGGGCGAAAACCGCACACCGCTTGGCGCGTACCTCGATATCGACTCGATTATCCGCTTGGCCAAGGCCAAAAACGTGGACGCCATTCACCCGGGCTACGGCTTTTTATCCGAAAACGCAAATTTTGCGCGTGCCTGCGAAGAAAACGGAATCATCTTTATAGGCCCGCCTTCGGATGTGCTTACAAAAATGGGAGACAAGCTAAACGCGAAGGAAATCGCAAAAGGCTGCAACGTCCCCACCATTCCGGGTACAGAAACCCCACTCGCAGGCGTAGAAGAAGCAATTAAGCTCGCCAACGAATACGGCTATCCCATCATCCTAAAAGCGGCGGCAGGCGGCGGCGGAAAGGGAATGCGCAAAGTAACAAATGACGAAGAACTTAAAACAGTATTCCCTCTGGTACAAAGCGAGGCGTTAAAATCCTTCGGCAGCGGCGACATTTTTATGGAGAAGTTTCTTGTAGAGCCTAAGCATATCGAAATACAAATTCTTGCGGACAAACACGGCAACATCGTGCATTTATACGAGCGCGACTGCTCCCTGCAACGCCGCTACCAAAAAGTAATAGAAATCGCACCATCCGTATCCGTTGACAAAGGTGTGCTGCAAAAAATCTACGACGACGCAGTAAAAATCGCAAAAGCAGTAAACTATGTAAGCGCGGGCACGGTGGAATTCCTCGTAGACAACACAGGCCGCCACTATTTTATCGAGATGAACCCACGCATTCAGGTAGAGCATACAATCACCGAGTTTATCACGGGCGTAGACATCGTACAGGCACAAATACTCATTGCCGACGGCCACGCACTCCCCGACCCCATGATTGACATTCCTAATCAAGAATCCATCCGCGTAAACGGCATAGCCATCCAAAGCCGCGTTACCACAGAAGACCCGGGCAACAATTTCTCGCCCGATATCGGAAAAATCACCGTATACCGCTCCAGCGGCGGCCACGGCGTACGCCTCGACGCGGGCAACTGCTATTCCGGCGCGGAAATCCTTCCCTACTACGACAGCCTTCTCGTAAAGGTATGTGCCTTCGGACGGTCGTTTGACGCGGCAATCCGCCGCTCCCGCCGCGCCCTTAGCGAAATGCGAATCCAAGGCGTAAAAACCAACATCCAATTTCTAAATAACATCCTCGACCACCCCAAATTCATAGCGGGCGAGTGCAACACCACATTCATAGACGACACCCCGTCGCTCTACGAACTCCCCGAGTCCCGCGACCGCGACACAAAAATTCTTTCCTATATAAGCGAGCTTGCCGTCAACGGAAAGCACCCCGACATCACCGCAACAGACCCCGCACCCGTGCCAAAATTTAACGACGACGAAGACGGCTTCACCATAAGAGACGGCCTAAAGCAGCTCCTCGACACAAAAGGCCCCGACGCCGTAAAAAAATTCTGCTTGGAAAGTAAAAAACTTTTACTTTCCGACACCACACTTCGTGACGGACACCAAAGCCTTCTCGCGACCAGAGTGCGTACCAAGGACATGGCCGCCATCGCAGAATACATGGCATACGCCATGCCCGACGCCTTCGCGCTGGAAATGTGGGGCGGTGCGACCTTCGACGTAGCCTATCGCTTCCTTAACGAATCCCCATGGGAACGCCTTCGCATTCTGCGCGAAAAAATCCCAAACATTCCTTTCCAAATGCTGCTGCGCGGCGCAAACGCCGTAGGCTACACAAGCTACCCCGACAACGTAATCCGCGAATTTATTAAACAAGCCGCCGACGCAGGCATAGACGTTTTCCGCGTATTTGACTCCCTAAACTGGATGCCAAACATGGAGCTGTCTATCGAAGAGGTAATCAAAAACAATAAAATCTGCGAAGGCTATATCTGCTACACAGGCGACATTTCCGACCCAAAACGCGACAAATACAATCTTAACTACTACGTCAACATGGCCAAAGAACTTGAAAAACGCGGCGTTCATATCCTCGGAATCAAGGACATGAGCGGCCTGCTAAAGCCCTACGCCGCCGAAAAACTTGTATCCACCCTTAAAAACGAAATCGGCTTACCCATCCATCTACACACCCACGACACCAGCGGCAACGGCGTAGCCACCCTTTTAAAAGCCGCCGAAGCGGGCGTAGACATCGTGGATGTAGCCATCTCATCCATGTCCTCGCTAACCAGCCAGCCCTCCATGAACTCCATCGTAACCGCCCTCGAAGGCCACCCCCGCGACACAGGCATGGACGACCAAAAGCTAATCCCCATAGCCGAATACTGGGAACAAGCCCGTAAATTCTACACCCCCTTCGAAGAAGGCCTAACCGCGCCCACCACAGACATCTACCGCTACGAAATGCCGGGCGGCCAATACACAAACCTTCGCGCCCAGGTAGAAAGCGTAAGTCTCGGTGACAACTGGAAGGAAGTAAAAGAAAACTACAAAAACGTAAACGACATGCTTGGCGACATAGTAAAAGTTACCCCATCCAGCAAAATGGTAGGTGACTTTGCCATATTTATGACACAAAACCATCTCACCCCGGAAAACATCGTCAAAAAGGCTAAAAACCTAGCCTTCCCCGACTCTGTAGTCAGCTACTTCTCGGGAATGATGGGGCAACCCCAAGGCGGCTTCCCAAAAGAGCTGCAAGAAATCGTCCTAAAAGGCAAAACCCCCATAACCTGCCGCCCCGGCGAGCATCTCGAACCCATCAGCTTTGACGACCTAAAAGATAAAATGTTCTCCTTCTGCCCCGACCCCACGGCACAAGACCTGGTATCCTTCGCCCTCTACCCCAAAGTCCTCAAGGATTTCTACAAACACCGCTCAGAAAACTCCGACCTCTCCATCCTCGACACTCCCGTATTCTTTGGCGGCCTGCGCCCCGGCGAAACCACCGAAGTAGAAATCGAAGAAGGCAAAACCCTTCTCATCCGCCTTGTACTGATAGGCGACCCCGACGAAGACAACATGCGCCGCGTCGTTTTTGAGCTTAACGGCAGCCGCCGAGAAGTCTCCGTCCTCGACAAAACCGAAGCAAAAGGCGGCACAAAAACACCGCCCGTACAAACCGCCGACCCGTCCAACCCCAAAGACATAGGCGCGACCCTACCGGGCATGGTAAGTAAAATAATGGTATCCCAAGGCTCCTCCGTAAAAGAAAACGACGTAGTAGCCGTAATAGAAGCCATGAAAATGGAAACAACAATAGTAGCAAAATGCGCCGGAACAATATCCGGCATATATGTAACCGAAAACCAACCTGTAAAAGCAGGAGAATTGATGATGACAATTGAGTAAAGGCAAAACCTTGGGGCTTTGCCCCAAACCCTCTCGCACGCTTCGCGTGCTGGCCGGGCGGCCTGCCGCTTACGCAGCACCGGCTTCGCCGGACGTGCCCCACAAGCCTTTAAAAAGGCTTGACCCAAACTTTGGCTTTGGGCGATATTAATGGACTGCGTTGGGACTATTGTGGAGTTTAACCCCCTTCATAATGGACATGTTGAGCATTTACATTTAACACGCGCACTTGCTAAGAAAGAGAAGATTATCGCTGTTACCAGTGGTAATTTTGTGCAACGTGGTGAGCCTGCGCTTTGTGATAAGTGGCTGCGGACTAGGATGGCTTTGCTTGCCGGGGTTGATATTGTGATTGAGATTCCTGTGCCTTATGTAATTTCGGGTGCGGATTATTTTGCGCGGGCTGGCGTGGGGATTTTAGCGGCTACGGGTGTTGTTGGCGCGTTGAGCTTTGGCAGCGAATGCGGGGATATCACGGCTATACGCGAGGCGGGGCGTGTTCTTGCGGAAGAGCCGCCTGCTTACAAAAATGTTCTGCGTACACGGTTGGACAGTGGTGCGTCGTTTGCGGCGGCACGCGGTGCGGCATTGGAAGCCACCCTAGCAACGCGTTTATCCTCCACCCCGGAAGGCCTGCTAACCAAGCCAAACAACGGCCTCGCAATGGAATACTGCAAAGCCCTTCACCTCCTTGAAAGGGCGAAATCAATGAAGAACGGTCTCGACGGAGGCGAAAATCGCGAATGCTTCACCGCGTTTTCGGCGACAGGCGAGGCCGATTCTGAATTATTTCGCTATAATCCGATGGAGGTTTTTACTACGCACCGCAAAAGCGGTGGGCCATCGGCCACAAAAATTCGCACATATGTCAAAGAATGTTCCCATACCGAGGATATACCCTCATACGTCGCGGAAATCCTATCCCAAGCCAAAAAGAACGGCCATATCGCCGTACTCGACGACTTTAGTGATATTTTCCGTTTTTTATTATACAGTCGGGATTTTGACCTCGGTGAAGGGCTGGAAAATCGGTTTAAAAATTTATGTGGGGAGTTTACACAAATTTCCGACCTACTTGCGGCGGTTAAAACAAAGCGTTACACGCATACACGTTTGCAGCGCGTTGTTATTCAAATGCTTTTGGATATTACATCCGATGATATGGATTTCTTCGAGGGTAATGGGGGGGTGCAATATATCCGTGTGTTGGGATTTCGCAGTGAGAGCGCGGATTTGCTTGGCGCGATTGTTAAAAATGCGACGCTTCCTGTTATCACGCATGGTGCGGCTATTGATTCCATTTTGAATGGCGAGCATGGCAACGCCGCCGCAAAAATGCTTGAGTGCGACCTGCGAGCGGGTGATATTTACCGCTGTGCCACGCGTACAGTGGGCGGCCACCGTGCCGAGCGTGCCTTTCCTATTGTCAAAGTCTAAAGATTTGTCACAAAATTGCCGATTAAAAAAATAGACAAAAAGGCGTTTCTCACGCCAAAGAGGAGGCAATGCATGAATACCGGAATGATGGGCATAGGCCTAAGAATGTTTATTCCATCGCAAAATCCCTCACCGCAGCAGGTTGCGCAACAACAGGCGGCGCAGAGTAATTTTGCCAACTTGGACGGCGTGTTACGGGTATCTGCGCGCCATGAAGTTAACGGGCTGATAACCGATGGCGGAGCGCGGGGCGAATTAATGTCGGCAGAGCGCAGAGCCACGATTCAGCTAAGCGAAGAAGGTATGCGCCACCTTGAGATTTCTAAGGCGTTAAACGACGCGCTGATACAGATTCACCAATCGGGTACAGGCTCGGATAGCAGGGTGCAGGATTTGACCAGAGCGTTTGGCATGGTTTATCAGCAGTTTACCCCTGCGGGCAGCACCTCCATTTCTGCCGAAGGCCGCTTTGTGGCGGGAGAAGGCTTTACCCGTGGCGAGGTGATTTTCTACGACGACCGCTATTGGGAAATCCTGCAAGATTTTACGCATAATGGTGACCAAAACTGGCGACCCGGCCTGGCCCACAGCCTTTTTCGCGAGACCGACCAAGCCCCGCAGACACAGGGCTACTGCCCCATCCTGCACCGAGTTTTTAAAGGGATGGCAATGATGTCATTTGGCGTAGACGCCACGCAGCATCTAACCAGCCAACGCATTTTTTCGTGGGAGCATGGCAACGAAGGCGACTATATCGGCCGCCACGTAATGCTAAACATGCCGAGAGAAGCCCAAGAAGCATGGCAGCGTAGCCAAGAGCAAGCTGAAATTTTCATAAAAAAGTTTCTGCAAAACGTATACACAATAGGCCACGAAGCCGCGTTTAACATGGCAATGGCGAATTAATAATCGTATCCAGCCGCTCCAGCCTTTTTTCGGAAGCTTCCGCGAGTGCCGCAAGCTCGGCATTATCAGGGAAGTTTTTGAAAAAAGCGTACATACTTTTTTCGCACTGTGCCATACCTTTTAAAATTTCCACGGCCTCGGGGGGAAGCGGTAGCGCGGGTTGCGCGGGCGATTGTGACGGGGGCGCAGCCAAGTCCTTAAAATGAGGGCTTTTTTCGCGCAGAATTTTCATTATTTCGTCGTCGAGCGGCTCGTATTTTACGCCGTCGGGCAGGTTTTTGTTCATCTGATGAAACTGCTCCGCCGCCTTCTGTGGGGACGTGGCTTGCGGCGGCATTTGCGGAAACATCTGCTGCGGCATGGGTGGTATCATCGGTGTTTTCATTTGCTGCATCATCGGATGTGACGTCATCGGAGGTGGAGGTATCATCGGCTGCATTTGCGCCATAGGGGACATTGTTTGCGCTCGGGGCTTTATCAGATGTTGCAACGGTGCGATTCTGTGTGGGGGAACCGGCGGTTGCAGTGGCTCTACGGTTACGCCGCCTCTTCCCGGTCCTGCGTCGCACGCCAGCGGGTAATATCTAAAGCCCGCTTCTTCTTTATGTTCCACAACTGTTTGTTGTTCTTTTGCGCGGTTAAAAAATGCATTCGGTGCGGGCGGAAAAACTAAAGGCATAAGCCCACCTCCTTCACTATACACTATGCATTTTGATGTTAGTTTGATACAATTGCACAAAACACCGCGATAATTGCACGCCGCAGGCGTGGTAACTACGCATAGGAGGTAATTCACATGAAATTAGGCGTACTGACAGTGCCACTATACGGGCGCAGCTTAGAAGAATCTTTCAAATATCTATCGGGGCTTGGCGTGCAAGCCGTAGAAATCGGAACGGGCGGCTTCCCCGGTAATACGCACCTAAACCCCGTGGAAGCATTAAGCGACCCCGCAAAAATCACCGAGCTGCAAGGGCTTTTGAAAAAATATAACTTGAGCATAAGCGCGCTGAGCTGCCACGGAAACCCCGTCCACCCCAACCGCGAAATCGCAGACAAAGACAACACCGACTTCGAAAACACATGCCGCCTCGCGCAAAAACTCGGCGTGGACACGGTGATAACCTTCAGCGGCTGCCCCGGCGACCACCCGGGCGCGAAATACCCAAACTGGGTAACTTGCCCATGGCCAAACGACTTTGGAGAAATCCTAAAATACCAGTGGGACGAGGTGCTAATCCCCTATTGGAAGAAAGCCGCCGACTTCGCAAAACAACACGGCGTAACAAAAATAGCGTTGGAACTCCACCCGGGCTTCTGCGTGTATAATACCTCCTCCATGTTAAAGCTTCGCGAAGCCGTGGGAGATTCCATCGGCGCAAACTTCGACCCAAGCCATCTCTTTTGGCAAGGCATGAAGCCCACCGAGGCTATCAAAGCCCTAAAAGGCGCGATTTTCCACTTCCATGCAAAGGACACCCGCATAGACAAATTTAACACAGCCGTAAACGGCGTACTGGACACAAGCAGCTACGGCTCACTAATAAACAGAAGCTGGCTGTTCCGCACGGTAGGCTACGGTCACAACGAATCCGAATGGCGCGACATCATCTCCACCCTACGCGCCACCGGCTACGACGGCGCAATAAGCATAGAACACGAAGACGCCCTAATGTCCGTAGAAGAAGGCTTGGAAAAGGCCATTGACTTCCTAAAACCCATACTAATGTACGACACCGCCGCAGAGATGTGGTGGGTGTGATGAGTGGGATAAACCAAGTTCTTTCGGAGGCTATTCTTCATCAAATCTTCATCTAATGCACATGATTTTTTCATATTTACCCCTGTATACTGTAGAAAATTTGAAAGGGGTATTTTATATGAGATACGTACTTGGCATTTTTATTCTTTTCCCGGCGGCGTTGTCGCTTATGTTGATTGTCTATGGCAATGGGAATTTAGGGATTTTGACGTGGTTTTTGGATGTAGGTTCGTTGCTGCAATTTATTTTGGCTATCGGTGCGGTGATTCTTATCACGGGCGAGTTTAAAACATTTTCTGCAGCACTCAACGTCCTCTTTTCCAAGAAATACAAAATTTCTGCCGAAAACAAAGAAAAGGCAATACGGCTTTTTGAAATGTTGCCCAAGGTAGTAAACTACTGCGCAGTCTTTTATACCATGGCGGGGCTTATACTGATGCTGGGCGACCTTGACGACATAAACTGGCTTGGCCCAATGCTCGCCATTATGCTAATAACCCCAATGTACGCCGCCGCCATAAACCTGGTAGTAATCCTACCCGCCACCCACATCCTAAAATCCCGCCAAACCGATGATTAAAACTCCAACTTTGCTCAACTCCAAAAAATGCGATTCGCACCGGCGAATCGCATTTTTTTAATGCCAAAGTTTTGGTCAACCTTTTTCAAAAGGTTGCAGGGTATTGGGACAGCGTCCCAAGGTCTTTTAATTATTAAAGAATATCGATTCCAAAAATGCGTTGTCCGCGTGTTCCGACTATTAACGTGTTGCCGAATATTGCGGGGGAGGCTTCTATGTTTGCGCCGAGGTTTATGCGGTATAGTTCTTCGCCTGTTTTGCCTCGTAGTAGGCGCATGTTTCCGACGGAGTCGCTTAGGATTATAAAGGAAGTGCCGTCATAGGTGTAGACTGCGGTTGGGGAACTCCAGCCCCATGCGGGGTAGTTGTTTTCCCAAGCGATTTCGCCTGTGGCGCGGTCGAAGGCTATGAGTGCGCCGCTTCCGCCGCGGCCTATTGTTTTTGCAACCCAGAAGATAACGAGGTCGGAGATGTCGCCTTGGCCTAAGATGGGGCTGGCTGTTACGCCGCCGTTTACGTAGGTGTTGTAAATGCAGCGAATGGCGTATTGCCAGATTTCTGTGCCGTTTACGGCGTCGAGTTTTCGTATGCGGGCGTAGCCACCTGCGCCTTGCAGGTCTACTTGGGTGGCGGTGTATATGAATAAGCGTTCTTGGTCGGCGTTCCATTCGAGTACCATTGTGCTGTCTGTGTCGTCGCCTGCGTTAAAGGCCCATACCGGCTCAAAGGTGCGGAGGTCGAGGCATTGGATTGTGCCGCTGTTGTCTGCGAAGAAAAGGTGATGGCCAAATGCGGATGGTGAGTTTTCTATGCCGAGACGACGGCCTGTTTGAAACCAGTAGCGTGAGATTTGCGGGTATATGGAGATTGTGCCTTCGACGCGGCAGAAAGTTGTGTTTAGCAGAAAGTTGTAAACAACTCCGTTTTCCCCAGCAAGAATCATGCGGTCATTGGCAGTATCGAATAGCGGGTTGCTGTCGAAAGCACCCCATCGACGCGGCGCAACGGCCTCGTTGCCGTTAAGGAAGAAAATTTCCGAGCCGCAGATAAGCGAGAAAATATAATACCCAAAGCGTCCACCTGCTGGGTTGTCGCCCTGCCCTGCATACAGGAGGGGATAACCACGCGGGTCGAGGGTAATTGAACCTTTGATTGGCACGCCAACACGAATATGCGGACGCGTAAACTCGCCGCTATGCAAGCAAAAAAAGTAAACATTTCCATCCAAAGTGCCGTAAACGACCTCGACAAGATACGGATTATCGCGAAACTCGGGGTAGAGATTCATAAGCTGTTGGATTTCGAAGCACCATTGCACGATTGACGGCTGCCCCGTCCAGCCTACGCCAGTCCAGCGGTTGTGGCAGCAGCTTCCTATGCGAAACTGGAAGCGTTCCTGCAAACGGTACTCCGTAACGGTGACAGTGCCATATGCGGCAGAATCACGGAAATTATTACCACGGAAGGTAGTAACCCCACGGACATAAGAATATGTATCGGGCAACCCGAAATGAATAGGATACAACGCACCCTCAATACGCGAATAATAACGAAACCCACGCACACTTGCAGGGTCTGTGGCCTCGGTAGCATATGGACGAAACAACTCCCACGGTGCAGGTGTGGGAGCAGGTGTAGGCTCGGGAGTATGTTGCGGAGCGTCGGAGACGAGCGTCGGGAGCGGCGTTTGTGCCGGCTCGGGCGTGGCGTCGGCATAAGCAGGGGCAACAATTTGCGTCGCATTATACGGCGAAAAATGCACCATAACGCTATAAACAAAAAAACCTATCACACCAACACCCGCGATAGCCATAATCGTAATTAAAAAACTCTTAATAAGTACAGACATCCTGCGCACAACGCACGCTCCTATAGCAAATTAATTCGAAATGTCAAAGTCTTTTGAAGAGGGGGTTTGGGGGAGAAACTTTTCTACCAGAAAAGTTTCTCCCCCAAGGTCTTAATCCAATGTCTCCGTAATAAAAGGTACAGGGTTTATTTGGCTTCCATTTCTTAATACCTCGTAGTGAAGGTGCGGGCTTATGCTGCGACCTGTGCTGCCCACGTAAGCGATTACTTCGCCGCGCTCTACGCGCTGTCCTACGGTTACGAGGTTGCGGGTGTTGTGGGCGTAGCGGGTTTGGAGACCGTTGCCATGGTCTATGAATACGACGTTTCCGTAGCCGCCGCGCCAGCCGGAATATGATACTGTTCCGCCGCCTGCTGCGTGAATGGGTGTGCCGGAGGGTGCGGGAATGTCAACGCCTTCGTGGAAGGCCGTGCGGCCTGTGATGGGGTCGCGACGTGAGCCAAACCATGATGTTATGCGTCCGCCCTTTATTGGCATTAGCGTGGGGAAGTTGCTGAGGTATGGCTCCATGCGGGATTTGTAGGATTGTATGCTTTCGAATAGTTGGCGTTGTTTGTTTAGTTCTTCGGATAGGGTCGTTAGTTGGGTTAGGAGTTCTTCTTCGGTTAGGGGTGCGGGGATGCCTGCACCCAGTAGGCGTATTCCTTGTTCCGGGGCGGGTGTTGTTTCGATTTGCAGGTATTCGTACAGGTTTTGTTGGGATGTCTCCATTTGGCGAAGAGTGCCTGCTATCGGCGGGATTTTTTCGCCTCGGGAGGACAGGAATTCCAAGATTTCCAGACGCTCTTCTTCGAAATCGCGGATTTGCTGCTCCATGATGTCGATGTACATTTGTACGACGTCAAAGTTGCTTTGGTGGGTTTGCTCCTGAAGGTCTTGTTCTTCGCGTGCGCGGTTTTGCTCGTTGTTTAGCTGTGCGTATATTTGCAGAGAATTGTCGCGCAGGTAAATATGGGTTTCTTCTGCTGTTTGTACAAATTCTTCAAATTCATCTATTGTTTCTTCTAATGTGTAGCTTAGGCTGTGTGTCATTTGCTCAAAGTGCAGGTTTCTGATATACAGCCCCGCGATAATCGCGCTTATCATAAAAAACATTAAAATAGTCCCGTAAAAAACAGCGTGCGGGATATGCAAACTACGAGTTTTGCTGCCGCTGTATGACGGGACAATCATCAAAGATATATATTTTTTTTGTATATGTGATTTTTGGTTAACAAATTCGCTGGCTTTTTTAACAGCCGGTAATTTCCGATTCACGATATTCCCTCCCCAACGTCGCGTGTTTTACACGACATTTACAATATTATAACACATTTCAAAAAAATTCCAAGCAAAAATTTCATTTTGATGAAGTTTTTATTACGGAAGTATTAACCCGGGATTTTTTGGATGATTTTGAAAAAAGCGTGCCGGCCCTTTGTTTATAAGGCTTAGTACCGATTCCGTTGAGTATGTAAAGGATATTGCATAGGTTGGCAAATAATGCTAAAATATCCATAAAAAAGGGAGGAAATGGCAATGGATGCTAAACACCAACCCGACGCGGATATAATACTCTCTCACCGCCACGACCTCGGTGCAGATTACTGGACAACCCCCGACAAAAGATTAATCAAAGGCTCGCCTTTTTCGTGTATGGACAGCGCGTCCATGCTTTTTGAGCTTGGAATGGAAGCCACCGACCCTATTTTAATGGCGGTGGCCGATTTATTTTTCAGCGTATGGAGAAAGGACGGACGGTTTAAGCTATACCCAAACGGGGGGATTTTGCCGTGCCACACGGCGTATGCCGCTTCTTTTATGTGCAGGTTGGGCTATGTCGGGGACGAGCGGATTCAGGCTACGTTGCAGTATTTTCTGTCTACGCCCTACTCCGACGGCGGATGGCGGTGCAATAAATTCTCCTTTGGGCGCGGGCCGGAAACGGAGTATTCCAATCCCCTTCCCACGCTAAATGTACTTAATGCATTCCGATACAGCTCCTTTCTTAATGATGAGCCGTCGCTGGATAAGGCCGTTGAATTTTTGCTTTGCCACTGGACGATAAAAACCCCCATAGGGCCATGCCAATACGGAATGGGCACACGCTTTATGCAAATCGAGTATCCTATGGGTGATTACAATTTGTTCACATACGTTTACGTACTCTCCTTCTACGACAAGGCAAAAAAGGATGAGCGTTTTTTGGAAGCATTCGCCGCGCTTAAAAATAAAATATCACCCGACGGCATGATAATAGTCGAAAGAAACTCCCCAAAGCTCTCCAAACTGGCCTTTTGCAAGAAAAATCACCCCAGCGAGCTTGCCACAAAACACTATAAACAAATCCTAAAAAATCTAAAATAAAAACGCATTAGTTGAATTTTTCAAAATCTTACACTTGCTTTATTTCGACAGTAACAATATAATTAGTGAGTGCGAGCTTAACAGGGGGGTTACATAAAACACCCGTAAAAGTTCATAAGCCATTGGTAATTCTGCAACAAAACAATACATTCAAAGGAAAGGTGGTCTAGTATGTCAAGCATGTTAGAAATTCGCTGGCACGGACGCGGTGGTCAAGGTGCAAAAACAGCATCTCTGCTTTTGGCAGACGCAGCATTTGACTCAGGTAAGTATGTACAAGGTTTTCCCGAGTACGGCCCTGAGCGCATGGGCGCACCCATTACCGCGTACAACCGTATAAGCGACGAGCGCAGCCCGCTGCACTCCAACATCTACGAGCCGGACTACGTTGTAGTAGTAGACGTTACGCTCCTAGACGCAGTATCAGTAACAAGCGGCCTCAAAAAAGAAGGCGCAATCATCATCAACACAAACAAATCCCCGGAGGAACTCAAGCCAAAATTGGAGGGTTACGAAGGGAAGGTCTACACGATTGACGCAAGTACCATCGCTGAGGAAGTGCTTGGTAACAGAAGCCTTTCAAACACATCCATGCTTGGTGCAGTCGTAGCGGTAAGCAAATGTATTCCCGAAGGCAAATTTATGGAAGACATTAAAACCTCGCTTCACCACAAATTCGCTACAAAGCCTCACGTTATCGAAACAAACATGACGGCTATCCAACGCGGCATGAAGGAGGTTAAAAGCGCATGATTTATGTAAAAGACGCTAATACCAGCTACAACTGGGACGAGGTAAGCCCGGGCGGTAATATTACCGAAGGCGGTACTTCTCTACAAATCAATACAGGTGACTGGCGCATTTTTATCCCCAAGTTTATCGAGAGCGAATGCATACAGTGTATGCTTTGCTTCCCTGTTTGCGCAGACAGCGCGATACCCGTTAACAAAGACGGCAAGCGCGAAGACTTTGACTTCAAACACTGTAAAGGCTGCGGCGTATGCTACAAAATATGCCCCAAGATAGACAAAGCCATTACATGGGAACAGGAGGATAAATAATGGCCAAATCCATTCGTGAAAGACTTTCGGGTAACGAGGCGGTAGCCACAGCGTTAAAGCAAATTAATCCCGACGTTATCGGCGCGTACCCAATTACTCCTTCTACAGAAGTAGTACACTATTTTGCACAATACGTTGCAGACGGACAGGTTGACACAGAGTTTGTTGCCGTAGAATCCGAGCATAGTGCAATGTCGGTATGCATAGGCGCAGCAGCAGCGGGCGCACGTACAGGCACAATTACATCCGCCTGCGGGCTCGCACTCATGTGGGAGCTGCTGTACGTAGCCAGCGGACACCGCCTGCCCATGACATTAAACGTAATCAACCGCGCACTCTCCGGCCCAATTAACATCAACAACGACCACTCCGACTCCATGGGCGCACGCGACAGCGGTTGGATTCAGCTTTACTCCGAAAACAACCAAGAAGCCTACGACAACAACTTTATGGCTCTGCGCATTGCAGAACACAAAGACGTACTTCTTCCCGCAATGATTTGCCAAGACGGCTTTATCACATCCCACGCCATCGAAAACATTGAGCTGCTAGAAGACGCCGATATCAAAAAATTTATCGGTGAATACAAGCCCGAGCGTCACCTCATCGACGGTAAGCCCCTCTCCGTAGGGCCTTACGATACCGTGCAATTCTACTTCGAACACCAATATCAACGCGCACAAGCGATGATTAAGTCCAAAGAAGTAGTAAAAGCCGTATTCAAAGAGTTCGGCGACCTTACAGGCCGCAAATACGACCTCCTGGAAGAATACAAAATGGAAGATGCAGAACGCGCAATCGTTGTTCTTAACTCCAGCGCAGGTACAGCAAAAGTAGTATGCGACCAACTCCGCGCAAAAGGCGAAAAAGTAGGCGTTTTGAAAATCCGCCTGTTCCGCCCCTTCCCCGCAGAAGAAATCGCAAAAGCACTTTCTCACGTAAAAGCAGTAGCGGTTATGGACAAAGCTGACAGCTTCTCCGCTGTAGGCGGCCCCGTATTCGCAGACGTGCGTAACGCTTGCTACGAGCTTGGTCAACGCCCGCATATCGTAAACTACATTTACGGTCTCGGCGGACGCGACGTACCCGTAGACAACTTCTTCCAAGTTTACTCGGAACTATCAGAAATTATCAAAAACGGAAAGACCGGCAATATTTATCGTCATGTCGGTGTGCGGGGGGTAAAATAATGTCTTATAATCTTAAAAAAGAATGTTGCAAACCCGAACGCTTTGTTGGCGGCCACCGTTTATGCGCAGGTTGCGGCGCGGGTGTAGCAGTGCGCGGCGTTCTCCGCGCAGTAGAAGAAGGCGACAAAACAGTATGCGGCGTAGCCACAAGCTGCCTGGAGGTTTCCAGCGTACTGTATCCCTTCACCGCTTGGAACGAAGGCTTTATCCATTCTGCCTTCGAAAACGTAGCAGCCACCATAGCAGGCGTAGAAGTCAGCTACAAAGCTCAAAAGAAACTCGGCAAAATAAAAGATAATTACAAATTCGTAGCGTTCGGCGGCGACGGCGGCACTTACGATATCGGCTTGCAAAGCCTTTCCGGCGCACTAGAGCGCGGCCACGACATGGTTTATGTATGCTACGACAACGAAGCCTACATGAACACAGGCCTTCAGCGTTCTTCTTCCACACCAAAGTTTGCGGAAGTAACAACCGCTCCCGTTGGTACAGAAGTGCCCGGTAAAATGCAACACAAAAAAGACCTCACCGAAATAGTAGTAGGCCACGGCGTACCCTACGTTGCACAAACAACATTTATCGGCAACTTTAGCGACCTCCACAACAAAGCTCACAAAGCCCACTACACACCCGGTGCAAACTTCCTTAACATCCTTGCTCCTTGCCCACGCGGCTGGCGTTACCCGCCCGAAGACCTAATGGCAATCTGCAAACTAGCCGTAGAAACATGCGTATGGCCTCTATACGAAGTAGTAGAAGGCGAATGGAAGCTAACCTACGAACCAAAAAACAAGCTCCCCATCGAAGACTACCTAAAAGTACAAGGCCGCTTCCGTCACATGTTCGCCAAAGGCGCAGACTGGATGGTAGAGGAACTCCAAAAGCATGTTGACATGAAATGGGAGAAGCTTCTCAAAAAATGCAAGTAGGAAAACCTCGAGACTTCGCACCAAACCCTAAAATACCAAAAAAAATCGCGGCCGCGTGGTCGCGATTTTTTAATGCTAAAGTTTTGATTAAACTTTTTTAAAAGTTTACGGGTGTGGGCGGAGCCACGGTTTTGATTTTTACTGTTGACGTTAGGGGCTTTTTATAGTAGCTTCTTAAATAGAAAATTGTTTTTTTGGAGGGGTTTTATGGATAAGAAGGTTTCTTTTGTTAAGATGCATGGTTGTGGAAATGACTATGTTTTTTTTGATTGTTTTGGGGGAGAGCTGGAAAGGCCCGGTGAGGTGGCGGTTAGGGTTTCTGATAGGCATAAGGGGATAGGGAGTGACGGGATTGTTATGATTTTGCCTTCGGATGCTGCCGACGCTAAGATGAGGATGTTTAATGCTGATGGTAGTGAGGCGGGGATGTGCGGTAATGCTATTAGATGCGTGGGTAAGTATTTGTATGAGAGCGGGCGTGTTAAAAAAGAGAATATGGGGATAGAGACGCTTAGTGGGGTTAAGCTGTTGGAGCTTTTTGTGCAGGGCGGGGTGGTTGGCTCTGTGCGGGTGGATATGGGTAAGGCAGAGTTGCGGCCGGATAAAGTGCCTGTTACGTTAAAGGGTGACAATATTATTGGGCGGCAGGTTAATATTGATGGGCAGCGGTATGAGATTACTTGTGTTAGCATGGGTAATCCTCATGCGGTTTACTTCTATGATGACATTGAGCATTTTGATTTGCATGAGATTGGGCCTAAGATTGAGAATGCCAATATCTTTCCGGAGCGGATTAATTTTGAGATTGCGCAGATGGAACTGGATTGCAGAAATACGATTGCAATGCGTGTTTGGGAGCGTGGCAGTGGTGAGACGATGGCTTGTGGTACGGGGGCTTGCGCGGTTGGCGTGGCGGCTGTGCTAATGGGCTATTGCGACAAGGATACGGATATTACTGTGCGCCTAAAGGGCGGCGAGTTGACTATAAAATATACGGATGACGCGGTTTACATGACCGGTGGCTGCGAAAAAGTATTTGAGGGGACGATTAATGTATGAAGCGGGAGGATTTTGACCTAAAGACATTTATAAAGGAGCAGACGCGGGAAATTAGGCAGACTGTGGGCGATAGGAAGGTGCTGCTCGCGCTTTCCGGTGGGGTGGATTCTTCGGTGTGTGCCGCGCTTTTGGCTAAGGCGATTCCCGGGCAGCTTACCTGCATTTTTGTTGACCATGGCTTTATGCGTCTTAACGAGGGCGACGAGGTAGAGTTAGCTTTCGCAGACCGTGGGTTAAATCTTATTCGCGTTAATGCACAGGAGCGTTTTTTGGCGAAGGTAAAGGGCGTGGAAGAGCCTGAGAAAAAACGCAAAATCATCGGTGAGGAATTTATCCGTGTATTCGAAGAAGAGGCTAAGAAGCTGGGTAAAATTCCGTTTTTGGCGCAGGGAACAATTTATCCCGACCTTGTGGAAAGCGGCGGAAAATACGGGGCAACCATAAAGAGCCATCACAATGTGGGCGGCCTGCCCGAAAATTTGGACTTTGAACAGCTAATAGAGCCGTTGTCCGCAATGTACAAGGACGAGGTACGGGTAATCGGGCGTCGATTAAAGCTGCCTGCTGCGTTGGTAAACCGTCAGCCATTCCCCGGCCCCGGCCTCGCCGTACGCGTGATAGGCGAAATCACAAAGCAAAAGCTGGATACCCTCCGCCACGCCGACGCCATTTTTCGCGAAGAGCTGGAAAAGTCAAAACGTCGCCCAAGCCAGTATTTTGCAGTGCTTACCGACACAATGTCCGTAGGTATCAAGGGCGAAAAACGTACCTTCGATAACGTAGTAGCCCTTCGCGCCGTGGAAACCGCCGACTTTATGAAGGGCAAACCTACGCGGATTTCGTACCCCACACTGGAGCGCGTAGTAGAACGGATTACCTCCGAAGTCGCGGAAATTAGCCGCGTGGTTTACGATATTACACCAAAACCTACCGGCACGGTCGAATGGCTTTAGGGGGGGGAGCCGCCGTGCTAAGATGAGGTTAGTGTCGTAGGGGGGTGATGGTGTGGGGTGAAAACCCTGGGCAGTCCAGTGAGAATGCCGCTTGGGGAGCTTTTGGTCAAAAAAACAAGGAAAAAAATGGAAAACACTGAAAAGCCCGCCCGAAAACCTCTACATACTGGTCGTCAATCTATGATGTCACGGAAAAAACTATTTTATACTAGCCTAGCGGAAGCCGACGTGGTTTTGCCCTCCTCAGTGGTCGCGTTTTATTTATGTAGGCTAGCACGGGGAATTCCCCCCGCAGCGGTTGGCCGCTAGGTTCTAGCAAGGTCGAGCGAAGTGCGCTCGACATAGCGGGGGGATTTCCCCGTGATAGCCGCGCACGATAAATGAGGAGGCGCACGACGCCCCAAACCCGCCAAGGCAAAACCACGTCGGCTTCCGCGAGTTCCCCACGAACAAACATTTGACATTCGCGAAAAAATGTTCTATAATTCTTTCATGGACATCATGGATAAATTGAAGATTTTGGCCGACGCCGCAAAATACGACGTCGCTTGTACCTCCAGTGGCAGCAATCGCGCCGCTAAACGGGGGGCCTTGGGTAATGCCGTCGCTTGTGGGATTTGCCATAGCTTTACGGCGGATGGGCGGTGTATTTCGCTTTTGAAGATACTGCTTACTAATAAGTGTGTTTATGATTGTGCTTACTGTGTTAATCGGCGGTCAAGTGATACCCCGCGTGCCGAGTTTACGCCCGAGGAGGTTGCCGAGCTTACTATTCGGTTTTATCAGCGTAACTATATCGAGGGGCTGTTTTTAAGCTCGGCGGTTATCAAAACGCCGGATTATACTATGGAGTTGCTTAATTCTGCGCTGCGGATTGTGCGGGAGACTTACCGATTTAATGGGTATATCCATGTTAAGACGATTCCGGGGGCGGATGAGGCCTTGATACGGCAGGCGGGGCTTTTGGCGGATAGGGTAAGTGTCAATATCGAATTGCCTTCGTCGGAAAGCCTGCAACGGCTTGCGCCGGAAAAAACAAAGAAAAACATACTGCTTCCCATGAAAACAGTGCGCGAGGGTATCGCACAGCGTAAAAATGAGTTGGCACTGTATCGCCACGCCAAAAATGAGCCGTCGTTTGCACCTGCGGGGCAAAGTACGCAGCTAATAGTGGGCGCGACGCCCGAGAGCGACAGCAAAATCGTAGGGCTGGCAGAGGGCTTGTACGGCAAGTTTAAGCTAAAACGCGTGTTTTACTCCGCGTATATTCCTACCGGCGACCCGTCGCTGCCTGCGACCGCGCCGCCGCTTTTGCGCGAGCATAGATTGTATCAGGCGGACTGGCTGCTGCGCTTCTACGGCTACAAGGCAGGCGAGCTTTTTAGCCATGCCGACGAAAACCTAAGCCTGGAAATGGACCCAAAATGCCACTGGGCCGTGAATAATTTAGACAAGTTCCCCATAGAAATAAATAGAGCGGACTACCTAACACTCCTACGCGTACCGGGCATAGGCCAAATATCCGCACAAAAAATAGTAGCCGCCCGTCGCATAAATAAACTGGACTTTGACGAACTAAAAAAAATGCGAGTGGTCCTAAAACGCGCAAAATACTTTATAACCTGCGACGGCAAAACCTACGAAAAAATCCCCCTACTCCCCGAAATAGTAGCCCCCCGCCTAATGGACAAATCAGATACGGGCTACACCCAACTGGCGTTGCAATGTTAGACGAAAATAATGTTTGGGACAGCGTCCCAAGGTCTTTCCTCTTCGACGGTTGTTTCAATGGTTTCTTATCCATAATCCACGCGATATATTATGAAAAGATTGAGCCGTGTGATATTCAGGTTGAGGGGCAGGAGCAGCTTTCGCTTGGGGTTTCGTCGTGCTTTATTGAGACTAATGACAAGCAGGCCGAGCGGGTTTATGGGGCGATACGGCATAAGATTTCCGAGGAGGCGGCGGAGCATGTTTATCGAGCTTTTCATTCTGAGGATGATGGTCGGTTTTTGGCGATTATGCATTATATTCGCCTTGGCTTTAGGGTAAGTCATATGGTTGACAGCCACTTGCAAGAATCATTTGTTAGATTGGTGCATAAGTTGTCTAAGAACGTGTGGCGCGAGGCACATTTGTTGTATGGGTTTTGCCGTTTTTCCGAGACCACCCGGGGCGCGTATTACTGCGAGATAACGCCAAAGAACGACGTACTTATTTTTCTTGTGCAGCATTTTTGTGAGCGGCTGATGAATCAGGCATGGGTAATCCACGACAAAACGCGACACAAGGCGGCTATTTATGATGGAAATTCCTATGTAATCGCGCATGTTCCGACGGGTGAGGCGGACTTTATTTATGCCGACGGCGAGAAAGAAACACAGGAGCTATGGACGGTATTTTTTAATACGCTGGCGATAAAAGAACGAAATAATCCTAAGGTGCAAAGAAATTTATTACCATTACATTACAGAAAAAACATGACGGAGTTTAAAAACAGCTAAAATAACCAAGAAAGTAAAATTAAATGGCGTAAAACAGAAAATATAAAATATCGCAACAAGAATTGTTAAAATTCGACTGTTGCATTTAGGAGTTTAATATGCTTATATGAATAAGAGTTAAAAAATCTTTAAAAAACGCAAAAGGTATTTAAAACCAAATAAGGGGGGTCATATTTTTATGGAGAGTTTAGTAATCACATGTGAAGAAAAATGTACCGGTTGTAAAAACTGTATCAGGGTTTGCCCTGTTTTCGGCGCAAATAAAGGCGTAAAGGATGAGTACGGTATAGGTAAAGTTGCTACGATACCGGAAAACTGTATCCATTGCGGACACTGTATAGAAAAATGTGCACAACATGCTCGTGACTACGAAGACGACACAGACAGATTTTTCCGCGACCTTGCAAGCGGCAGAAAGATTACCGTGCTTGTTGCTCCCGCAATAAGGACAAATTTTATCGACACTTATGAAAATCTCTTCGGATACTTTAAATCCAAGGGTGTAAACAAAATCTACGATGTTTCTTACGGTGCGGATATTACTTCTTGGGCGTATTTGCGCTACATTAAGAGTACGGGCAAAATGGGACTTATTTCTCAACCATGCCCAGTAATCGTTAACTACATCGAGACACGCCAGCCTAGCCTCATGGATATGCTCGCGCCCATACACAGCCCCATGATATGTACCGCCATCTACGCTAAAAAATACAAGGGCATAACCGATGATTTTGCCTTTATTTCGCCATGCATAGGCAAAAAAGACGAAATAGAAGACCCCAACACCCAAGGCTACATCAAATACAATGTAACCTACCGCAAACTCGAAGAATATATGAAGAAAAACGGTGTAAGCCTCTCCGGCTTCCCAAAAACGGGTTTTGACTCGGACGAAGCCGGCCTCGGCGGTATTTACTCAAGGCATGGTGGTCTGCGCGAAAACGTAGAGTTTTACCTTGGCTCAGACGTATGGGTTAAGCAAATGGAAGGCGAAACCGCTACCTACCGATACTTGGACGGCTACGCGAAGCGTAATAAACAGGGCGGAGGCGTACAGCCCATTTTACTTGACGTCCTAAACTGCTTGCACGGCTGTAACATAGGTACGGGTTGCACGCACAACGACGATTTGATAGACATTGCCGAGCGTTCACAGCACATGGCAAAGATAAAAATGTTAAAAAACCCCGACCGCTTGCACGCATTAATGGATACATTTGAGAAAGAACTCAAATTTGAGGACTTCTCACGTCGTTACACCTCTAAAAAAATCAACAATTACGCTGTAACCCAAGCCGACCTCGACAAACAATTCGCAAAGCTTCTGAAAACTACTCATGAGGACCGCATAATCGACTGCGCCGCCTGTGGTTATCAGCATTGCACTGATTTGGCACGCGCAATGCATCACGACCTCGCCCACCGTGAAGACTGCTTAATCCGTGACAGAAAAATCGCAAGCCGCAAGCAAAAAGAGGCCGAGCAACAAAAAGAAATAATGTCCGGCGAAATCTCAGAAAAAATTGACACCGTAACAAACGTAGTAGCAGAAATCAACGGCCAAACAGAAGAGTCAATGAAACTAATAAACACGGTGCGCCAAAAAATCGAAAAAAACATCTCGGATTCCGACGAAGTTAAAAAAATAATGGAGCTAATCAGCGGCGACGTAGAACGCTACATGGATATGTCCGGCAACGTAGTATCCATCGCAAACCAAATTAACCTGCTCGCCCTAAACGCCGCAATCGAAGCAGCCCACGCCGGCCAACACGGTAAAGGCTTTGCTGTAGTAGCCGACGAAGTTAAAGTATTGGCCAACAAAACAAAAACCTCCGCCACATCCGCCAGCGACATCAACGAATCCATCGCACCCAAAATCGCTCAGGTAAACACCTTCATATCCAGCCTGCTCGACTCCATTACTTCAACAGGCGACGCCGTAGCCTCCGTAAGCACCACCACAGAAAATATCAACTCGGAAATGTCTCGCCAATTTGAGGCACTTACGGATTCTATGAAACGCATTGTTGAGTAAAATCAAAACCGTGGGCTCCGCCCACACCCGTAAACTTTTGAAAAAGTTTAATCAAAACTTTGACGTTTGCGCACTTGCTAAAGTGAGTGCGCTTTTTTTTGTATAATTTTTTTTGTTTTCCATACAATATATTCCACAACATGCTTGGGGGAGGCACGTCATTAAATGGCCTAAGGCCAATTGGAGATGATTTTTATGGTACGATTTGATTATTTATTTCAGGCGGCGTTTGCTTTTTTTACGGCGTTTTCGGTTTTTATTTCTGCGCCTGTGATTTTGGAGAAAAAGCAGCAGACTATGGCTGTTTCGGCTTCGCAGACTGCAAAGGCGCATAAGAAGCTGCCTATTTATAGCGTGGATACGCCTGATAAAAAGGTCGCTGTTACGTTTGACGCGGCTTGGGGGGCGGATGATACGGATGTTCTTTTGGAAATTTTGGAAAAAAATGATGTGTTGGCTACATTTTTCTTTTGTGGGTCTTGGGTGGACAAGTTTCCGGAGCAGTTGAAAAAATTTGCGGCGGCGGGGCATGATATCGCAAACCATGGTGACACTCACGCGCATGTTGCGCAGCTTAGCTTGGAGCAGAATAAGAAAGAAATCATGGGCTGCCATGATAAGATAAAAGCGGTGACAGGCTTGGAAATGAATTTGTATCGCCCGGCTTATGGTGAGTATAATAATGATGTGCTTAATGCTGCCGAGCAGCTAAATTACTACACTGTGCAATGGGATGTGGACAGCCTCGATTGGAAGGCAGTAAGCCCGCAGTATGAAATAGACCGCGTTTTGAACAGCAAAGACCTGAAAAACGGTAGCATAATTTTATTCCACAACGACGCAAAATTTACGCCGCAAACACTTGACATCGTTATCAAGGGCTTAAAAGAAAAAGGATACGAGCTTGTTCCCGTATCCCAACTAATTTATATGGATAACTTCGAAATAGACCACACCGGTAGACAAAAGCCTAAGGGCTAAGTGTGGGAAATTGAACTATGTCTGTTCCACGCGTTGCAGCTTGCGTGTGCGAATGGACTTTTTTATTGCTTCCGCGGATTGAAGAATTACATATATTTCGTCGCCGCCACAATCCTCAATAAGAGATTGAAAATCATCCAAGATATACGACTTGGAATCCTGTATGCTATCTGAAAGCAATTTATCTACACTTGTATTTAAGGCATTGAAGATTTTAACAAGAGAAGGTAGGCTTGTTTTTGTAGAAGCATTCTTTCAAATTGTCGGGCAAAGTGCTGTGCATTTTTATATCAAACCCTTAAAACAACGGCACGGCTTCAACGCCTTGAAGTGTCAATTGAGCTACAATGTCGGTGAATTCTTCACCCGCCCATGAACGGATTATATGGCTTACGCCGACGGTTATGAAGAAAGTCGTAGGTTCTTGGGTTTCGCGCAGTAGGCGTAGGATTTCATTGGCGTAGTAGGTTGAGCGGAAATTGTATAGCATGTCGCGGTGGTGTTTGGTGAGAATATCTTCGTTGGTTAGGGTGAGGGCGGTAAAATTTGTCAGCGCAGCCAGGTCATTTGTTTCATACATGGCTGCCATGCCGTTTAAGTCATGACCTGCTTCGGCGGCTTTTGTTAGTTCTTTTAGGAGTTCTTCCAGTGTTGGGAAGTTTCTTGCTACGTGGGCTATTACTTCGTTTGGTGGTAGGTATAGCAGGCGCACTTGTTGTTCTATGGGCTCTAGGAAAATAATGGGTAGTTTTTGTGCTTGTGCAAAGGACATTACGTAGAAATCTACCGTGTGGGTTGTGTCCATTACGAGATTGTCTGCCGCTTCCAGTAGGAATAATTGTGTGATTAGGAGGGAGAGGAGTACGGGGTTTTCGTATTGTATATCCACGAGGTTTTCTTTGGGAATACCAAACGATAACAGTGCGTAAATGTAGTTTTCTACTTCTTCGGGGGTTAGTAAATCGTTAAGGGTTATGCCTTCGGGTAGGAAAGCGGCGGTTGCCATTGCTTCCTGCATTGCGGGCGATGACAGGTCTGCTTCAAACGCGAATATATCTGCGCGGCGCATCGCGCTTTCTACACTGTATGCCAGCGGAAACCAGCCGTAACGCCCTGCGTGCATCGAGCCGAATAGATAGGCTATGCTGCCGTTGTATTCTATGCGGTGCAATGCGCCTGTAATTACACCGCTTTGCGGGGCTTCGGCTGTGTGTATGAACGCGGGTGCAGCTTGTGCTTCGATGGCTTGGATTACCGTGAGCAAATCCATTGTGCTGATAAATGCACTGCCTTGTTTAACGGTAATGCTTTCTTGTAGTGTAATTTGTTGCCCGTTTACAAACGCATTTGTGCTTCCTGCGGAAAAGATGATGGAATTGCCGTCTAATGTAATATGGATGCTCCCGTCCGTGCCGTCCCAATTCACTTCCGCTGCCGCTTCCGCAAAAGTGGCACGGATGGGGACTCTTTCCTCCTGCGGTACGGCGTACACGCCCACTGCCGCCGAAAATACCATTGATAAAATTAGTACCATTGTAAGTGCTTTCTTTTTCATAATGTTTTCCTCCATATAGCTTTTATTTGCCGCCGTGCGGCTGATGTCGGAAAATATATCATTGAATCGTTTGCCTGCGTAAAAAACACCGCCAACGTATCCATATGGACGTTTATGGCTTTTCTGCAAAAAGCTTTTGAATGGTGGTATAATTTTTGGAGAAAGATTGGGGTGTCGTTATGTGGCTGTTTGATTTTATTCCGTCCCTGTTGCTTTTTATCGCCGTGTATGTAGTCTTGTTTAACCTGTGTGAATTTAAGTTTTCGGTAACAGAATCAATAGTCGCAATAATATTGACATCTATATGCTTTAATGCGTTGTTGGCATTAAATCATATGGGAGACATTGTAGGATTTCACATTGCCTCATTATTTTTGCAATTAATTTATATACCGGTACTCATGGTGCTTGTATCAAGAAAAACGAAACACAAAATATTTATATGGTTCTACACTTTTATGGTTACAATATTTTTCATGCTTGCATTCCCGATTGCTTCATCTGTTATGGAAGTATTTGTGCCGTCGTTGGATAACATACCGATGTGGGCATGGATGAGTGTTTCTTATTTGGGAAATCTAATTTTTATATTCGCGTTGTCAAGATATGTGGGAAAAAAACTGCGGGAATATTTTGTCCCGCTGACGCTAAATATGAAGTTGAAATTTGCAAGAAACGGCTTTGTTTTTTCATTGATAATTTTTATTTTAACGCTTGTGAATCTTTTTGCTCAGATTATCGGCAGTTGGGTTGTTATCGTCCTTTCAAATATTGTTATGGTGTCCATTATCTACATCACCGCAATTATAATGATGGCGTCGTCTTTTTACAGCCAGCACAAGGAAGCCGAAACCGCGTTTAAAACCAAGGCGCAAAAAGACCTAGAATCCCACACCCGCCAACTCGAACATGCTTACAATAATATGCGCACCTTCCGCCACGATTACCGCAATCTGTTGGCAACGCTTAACGGATACGACAATTTACCACAGCTAAAAGAACATCTGTCAAAATCCTTGGGCTACGCCGAAGAAGCACTTGATAATTTAGATAGCGTGGAAGGCAGGTTAAACTTAATAAATATCGTAGAGTTAAAAGGCCTGCTTTGGACAAAGTGCGCGCAGGCAGAAGCACAGGGCATAAAAATCGAACTTAACATAGCAGAACCTGTCTACGACGCGGCTTTAAGCCGCGAGGATTTATGCCGCCTTGTCGGAATCGTGACAGACAACGCCATCGAGGAGCTTCTCTCCCATGATTACGACCCCAAAACATTGAAATTATCAATAATCATAGACGAGGGCGATTTAATTATTGACTGCGCCAACCCATGCAAAGTCCAACCCTTGATAAAGAAAATCTTTGATGAGGGCTATTCTACAAAGGGGCCCGGCAGGGGTTTGGGACTCTCCAACCTAAAGCAAATCTGCGAAAACAATAAAAATGTATCGTACACACTACGATTGACAGACGGCGAATTTGCAATTGTAATCTTAATCAGGAAGGTATGAGACTATGGTTTCTGTGTTCGTTTGCGAAGACAACCCCCACTACTTGAAACTGTTGGACAAATGCATTAAGGATTGCATATTTATAGAAGATTATGATATGGAATCCGCGCTTTCCACCTCCGACCCAAATGATATTATCAACTATATCAAAGACAACCCGGTCAACGGGCTGTACATTTTAGATGTGGAATTGGACAATGGCGACAATGGCGTGGAGCTTGCGCGTCAAATTCGTCGGTATGACCCGCGTGGGTTTATCGCTTTTGTTACTGCGCACCCGCATTACATTCAAAAAACATTTGAATACCAAGTCGAAGCTATGGCTTACATACAAAAATCCGATGATGAAAATCTTGTATGTAAAAAGGTAGCCGAGTGCATGAAAAATGCGTACAGCAAGCATATTTCCCGCGCATACGCCACGCCGTTTATTTTCAAGTCCTCAAACGGGCGCACTGTTTCCTGCGAATACGGGGATATCCTCTATTTTGAAACCGATGCACAAAAAGGCGTTAAGCGAATCCTGCTTCACACAAAAACCCGACAATACACATTTTACGGCACAATAAGCGAATTAACCGGCACGTTGCCGAAAGGCCAGTTTTTCAGATGTCATAAATCCGCAATAGTAAACGTGGGCAACCTCACGGAAGATGGGCGCGAGGATTTAATGCAGGGCAAAGACCGTATGCTCATGCCAAACGGTACGGAATGCCCTGTGTCTGTGAGAAAAAGGCGGGATTTACTTAGGTTGATGGAAGGGGATTAGGGCGTGGTCATTGGTGGCATTAAGTCCGCAGCATTGTCATCCAAATCGGTTTTTCTAATTTTGTCATTATTTCGCCAGCTTTCTTTACAGGATGGTTTATGCTATTATAGCACAGTGGCGGGGGTGAGTGATATGTATGTTACAAGGGTTAAAATAGGCGAGGCAAGCGAGGGTATGAAGCTTGCCGAATCGGTGTATTATCCTACAAATACGGGGCAGTTTATGCTTGCGGCGCGTAAGTATGCGGTGATTGATAAGGCTATGATAAAATCGTTTGTGCGTAACGGTATCCAAGATGTGGATGTTTTTACTAATGTCGCTCCTGTGGTGTTGCCTCAAAATGCCGAGCCACACATTAATATTAAAACCATTGTAGAAGAAAAGCTAAAAGTAGAAGCAGTAGAAAATATAAAGCAGTTGTTTGGCAGTGTTAGCCCGGAAGGCAGCATGAATAAAACAACGGCTTATCAGTGTGTAAAAAATATCGAGGGAGTAGTGGGCGAGTTGTTAAGCGTAATTAACAACGACGACGGAGAGATTTTTCATATATACGACCTTAAAGCGCATGACGAATATACATATCACCATTCTCTTAGCGTCGCAGTGCTTTCTATGGCAACGGGGCATGAGCTTGGGCTAGACAGTGAAATGGTTTTTAGGCTTGGCAACGCAGCTATGCTGCACGATATCGGCAAGCAGATGATTCCGCTGGAAATCATCAACAAAAAAGGCAAGCTCACAAATGAAGAATTTGCCGTAATAAAAAACCACCCCAACAAAGGCGCGGATAGCCTAAAAGAAAATGGCGTAGGCGACAAGGAGCTATGGGACGGTATCCGCTATCATCACGAAAAAATAAACGGCACAGGCTACCCAAATAACCTAAAGGGCGACGAAATCCCGCTTTTTGCAAAAATAATAGCGGTCGCAGATGTGTACGATGCCATTACTTCTTATCGCTCGTATCGTAATCCAATGCAACCGCTTGAGGCTTTTGATGTGATTTTCAAGGACATAAACACTGCATTCGATTACAAGGTGATTAAGGCATTCTATGCTAAGCTGGAATTCTATCCGATTAACTCGATAGTGGAGCTTAGTAACGGAAAAATCGCCATAGTGGTGCAGGGCAGTAACTGGAAGCTGCGCCCCGTTGTGCGCTTATGGGGCAGCGACGAGGTGCTTGTGCTGTCGTCCTCCATACACAAGGACATCAACATAAAACGCATTATCAGCTCCACCGAGTTGCCCGAGGGATACGAGTTTGTCTAAAGCTTAGACCCCGCAAAAAGTGATTTTGTCTTATAAGTATACTCAACAGCAGAATAAATACTAATCGCCACAGTAACAACGGTAAGCACAAGCGTAAGCGGCGCGATTTGCAAAATAGTAAACGGGAACGGCAAAAGTAGGTATACAATCAACGTGATTTGTATACCTGTTTTCCATTTCGCGCTGGTGATTGCCGCCAAAACGATATTCTGCTCCAAGGCAAGCTGCCGCAAGCCCGAAATATAAAATTCTCGACTAATCAAAACAATGGTAGACCATGCGTGCAGGCTCCCCGTATAAGTAAACGCAATAAACGCCGCACATACCAGCATCTTATCCGCCAGCGGGTCCATCAGCTTACCAAAATTAGTAACAAGCCCCAGCTTACGCGCCAAATACCCATCCACCGCATCCGTAATAGCCGCCACCACAAATAAAACCAACGCAATCCACTCATTAGGAATCTCCGGAAACGGCTTAACAAGGTAAACAATCAGAAAAGCAGGGATAAGAAAGACCCGCAGCAATGTAATCTTATTCGGCAAGTTCATCAAATAATCTCCAATGTCAAAATTTGGGTCAAGCCTTTTTAAAGGCTTGCAGGGTGCGGGACAGCGTCCCGCGGTTTTAACATATTCCAACCAAGTCGTAGTCCAGTGTCCCGATAATCTTTACATCACATATATCACCGGGTTTCAAATTTTTGTCGGATGTGACGGTGACGATGGCGTCTACCTCGTAGGCGTCGTAGGGGGTGCGGGCGGTGTATTCGCCGTTTTGGTGGGTGTCGATGATTACGGGGATGGTCTTGCCTACGTATTTTTGTTGGGATTTGAAGTGGATTTTTTGTTGTAGCTGCATGAGCTTTTTTAGGCGGCTTTGTTTTGTGGCGGGGGGGACTTGGTTTGGCAGCGATGCGGCTGGTGTGCCTTCTTCTTGGGAGTATGGGAATACGCCGAGGCGTTCGAATTTTGTGCTTTTTATGAAGTCGTAGAGGTCTTGGAATTCTTCTTTTGTTTCGCCGGGGAAGCCTACTATTATTGTGGTGCGAATGGTTATGTCGGGGATTCTGTCGCGCAGGACGCGGATTAGTTGCATTAGCTCCCACTTGCCGCCCTTGCGCCCCATGCGGGATAGGATTGTGTCTTCGCTGTGTTGCAGGGGCATGTCGATGTATTTGCATATTTGTGGGGTGTCTGCAATGGTGGCTATTAGCGTGGGAGTGATGTGTTCGGGGTAGGCGTACATAAGGCGTATCCACTGCGCACCTGATTCGGCAGCGATTTTTTCGAGAAGCTGCGGCAGTTTTATTGTACCGTAGATGTCCTTGCCGTATTGTGCGGTGTCCTGTGCTACGAGGATGAGTTCTTTCGCGCCGTGTTGTACCAGGAGGCGGCATTCTTGCAGGATTTCTTCCATCGGGCGGCTTTTGTACGCGCCGCGAATTGCGGGGATTGTGCAATAGGTGCAACGGTTGTCGCAACCCTCGGCAATTTTTACATATGCTATATGGGAAGCCTCGGCGTCTTTTCTCGCCTGTAATCGCACACTTTGAATCGCCGAAGGCGTGTCGCCCCCCCCCGCAGGGGGGCCAATGAGGGAGGCTACTATGTCTGCGATTTTTTCATATTCGCCTACGCCTACGAAGGCATCTGCCTCGGGGATTGTTTCTTTGATTTCGTCCTTGTAACGCTGCGCCATGCAGCCCACTATGATAAGTGCGCGGCATGTACCACTTTTTTTGTACTCGGCCAGCTCGAAAACCGTGTCGAGGCTCTCTTTTACCGCGTCGCTGATAAAGCCGCAGGTGTTTATGATTATTGCCTTGGCTTCGGCGGGATTATTCACTACCTCGTAGCCCGCTACTCGCAGCGTGCCTACCATAACCTCGCCGTCTACGCGGTTTTTGTCACAGCCCAGTGACATTAGGTATATATTCACGATTGCAGTTCCCTTGCTTTAAGGCAATTTTCCATAAGGGTTGCGACAGTCATTGGCCCTACGCCGCCGGGTACAGGGGTGATGTATGAGGTTTCGCCCAAATGGCCTAAATCGTCCACGTCGCCGCATACTTTATTGTTTTCCAAGCGGTTTACGCCTACATCTATGACTACCGCGCCTTTTTTTATCATGTCTGCGGTTATAAATTTTGGGCGGCCTACGGCGGCTACCAAGATGTCTGCGCGGCGGCATTCTTCGGCTAGGTTTTTTGTGCGGCTGTGGCAGATTGTTACGGTTGCGTTTTCTGCGAGAAGCATTAGTGCGAGTGGCTTGCCTACTATGTCGCTTCGGCCTACTACTACCGCGTGTTTGCCTTGGATTTCTATGCCTTCGCGTTTTAGCAGTGTTATACAGCCCGCGGGGGTGCAGGGTAGGAGGACGCCTTGTCCCGACATTGCCAGCCCTACGTTGTATGGGTGCAGGCAGTCAACGTCTTTTTTGGGGTTAAGCCGCGCTAATATTGCTTCCTTGTTTAACTGCGAGGGGAAGGGTTGCTGTACTAAAATCCCTGTAATTTTTTCGTCTGTGTTTAGCTTATCTATCAAGGTGTTTACGTCGTCTTGGCTTGATTCCTCGGGGAGCTTGAATAATTCAAAATCGAAGCCGACTTCTTCGCAGGCTTTTTTCTTCATGTTGATGTACACGATGGAGGCGGGGTCGTCGCCTACGAGTATAACTGCCAGTTTGCAGGGCTTGCCTGCGGCCTTTGTTTTTACCTCGGCGCGGATTGCTGCCGCGTGTTTTTTTCCGTCTATAATTTTACCTGCCATATAGCTCTCGGTACTCCTCTCGGGTGATGGTTACTTTTCTGGGCTTTACGCCGTCCTCGGGTCCTACGATTCCGCGTGTTTGCAGGTCGTCCATCAAACGCGAGGCGCGGTTGTAGCCTATTCTGAATTGCCGTTGCAGCATACTTGTTGAGCCTTTTCCTTTCGCAAGCAAAAACTCTACTGCGTCGTGGAAAAACTCGTCTACTTCGCCCTCGGGTACTACCTTGCCCGGCATGGTTATGCGCTGGATATCCTCCACGGATTGCTCGACCTCGGGGACTTGCGCTTTTAGAAAGTTAACCAGATTTTCGACTTCGCTGTCGGAAATAAACCCGCCCTGTACCCTGATGGGTTTATTCTGTCCCATCGGCAGGAAGAGCATGTCGCCCTTGCCGAGTAGTTTTTCCGCGCCGTACATATCTAAAACCGTGCGGCTGTCCGTGCCGCTGGAGACGGCAAAGGCTAAGCGCGACGGGATGTTTGCTTTTATCAAGCCCGTGATAACGTCTACAGACGGCCGCTGTGTGGCAACGACTAAGTGTATACCTGCGGCACGAGCCTTTTGCGCAAGGCGGCAAATGGATTCTTCTACCTCGCCCTTGCATGTCATCATCAGGTCGGCAAGCTCGTCGATAATTATTACTATAAGCGGAAGCTCGTTGTCGCCGTTGCCCTTGGCAAATTTATTGTAGCCCTTTAAGTCGCGGCAGCCTGTTTCTGCAAACATATTGTAGCGGGTTTCCATTTCTGCAACTGCCCAGCTAAGTGCGCCCGAGGCCTTTTTGGGGTCGGTGACGACGGGAATCAGCAAATGCGGAATCCCATTGTAAACGCTAAGCTCCACCACTTTGGGGTCAATCATTAAAAGCTTAACCTCGTCGGGGCGCGATTTATACAAAAGGCTTGCAATCAGCGTATTGATACAAACAGATTTTCCGCTGCCCGTAGCACCCGCGATTAGCAAGTGAGGCATACGTGCGATATCGGTGACTACGGGGCTGCCCGCGATATCCTTGCCCACGGCAAAGGCAAGCTTGGACGGAAAACCGGTAAACCGTTCGTCCTCAAAAATTTCGCGTAAAAACACGCCCTGCGCCTCTTTGTTAGGAATCTCGATGCCCACGGCCGATTTGCCCGGTACGGGAGCCTCAATCCGCAAGCCCTGTGCCGCAAGGCTAAGTGCGAGGTCATTACTCAAATTTGCAATAGAACTAACCTTAACCCCCGGCCCGGGCGCAAGGTCGTACCTAGTAACCGTAGGCCCGACGCTAACTTCCACAACCTTAGCCTCAATCCTAAAGCTGCGAAGAGTCTCCTCCAAAATCCGCGAGTTTTCCAAAACCTGCGTGCGCGATTCTGCACTGATGGTAGGCCGCTCGTTCTTGGAAAGCAGACTAAGTGACGGTAGCTGATAGTCTTCATATGTGTGCTGCGCAATCGAAGGTGTAGTATTTTGCGAAGGTGCTTTTGCGCGGCCTGCTTGTGCATACTCGTCATATTCCAGCATATCGTCATCGTCGTCGGCAAAAAGCGGCGGCGGCTGGCTATTTTTCTCCGCGCCGTCAATCAAGCCCTTTACAACAGGGCCTTCGTCGCTGTCATAACCTTCGACCAAATGGCCTGAATTTGTGTCAAACTCTTCAACTTTGTCATCGGAATCATCGTCGGGTACGCCGTCAAAAAATTCGTCTTCCGGCTCGTCCTCTACATAAGAATCAAAAGAATCGCCAACAATAGTGGCCGGGAAAGAAATAACTGCCGACCGCTTGTTTAAATCATCCGAAATCACAGGCTTGCGCTCGGCAAAAAGCGGGTTTTGTGCCTTTTTTTGTATGTTTTTATTTTCTACCTCTTCGTTTACCAGCATTATTTTTGCGGGTGGCTCCGGCTCGTATGATTGCTCGAGGTCTATTATATTGCTCTTTTTTGGGGTGATTTTCTTAGGGTTTATTTCTCGCACGCTCTTGTTTATCGGCAAGGGGATTACATTGTCGGGGGTGTCGTCCTCTTCGTCGTAATATTGCTGCCGGCGGGATTCTTCGTAGTAGTCGCGGGCTTTGCCTACGCCTTCTCCCAGCAAATTAACAAACGACCGCCCCGTGATTAATATTGCCAAAATAACGATGGCAACGATAATCGCAATAGGCGCACCCACACCAAGCAACGCATCCAAAGGCCCGCCTATGAGCATACCAAAAATGCCGCCGCCGGATTCCAGCCCTGCTCTGTATACTTCGACAAAAATAAAATCTTCGGTTTCGCGGTTAAAAATAAAAATATGTAAAAGGGATAATATAAGCCAGTAAAGGGCAATAATTTTTACCACAGGCAGCCTAAGCGGCGCAATAAGCTTGCAAACCGCAATTGCTAAAATACCGACAGGCAAAACAAAGGCTCCGTAACCAAAAAAGCCAAACAAAAAGCCCCTGAAAAAGCTACCAATCCCGCCCATATTATCCGGCAAAAGCACGGCAAGCAGGAGTAGAAGCCCGGAGGCTGCAAGCGCGAGATATTTAACTTCGTTTTTAATAACCGATTCTTTTTTGGAAGGGGCAGCGGGTTTTCGAGGCATTAAAAAACACACCTTTTTTTTGAAATATATCCAAGCGGGCAAAAGTATAACATTAAAAGCCAAGCATTACAACACAACAAAACGGCTGAAATAAAGAAGCGGCAACGCGCAGTTTGTGGTATTTGCTTTAAGCCCTCTGTCGCTTCCGCATGGTTAAATATGTTAGTAAAATACGGTGAATTTATAATAGGGGAGAGACCTAAAATGAACAGAGCATTAACAAGAAAAAACAAAGACCGCCTAGACAGAATCATAGGCAAAAACATCCGAGCCGAGCGCGAAATAAGAAAGATGTCCCGCGAAGAGCTATCCGAAGCCCTAGACCTAACAGTGTCTCACATGGGCCTGATAGAGCGCGGCGAGCGTGGCGCAACAGCCGTAACGCTGGAAAAGCTGGCATATGTATTCGACCTAAAAATAGACACGCTATTTTCTGAGCCGGATAAAAAGTCGCTTTCTGTAAAAGAAGGTGACGATACAAGTGCAAACCGCAAAAAAATTTCCAGCCTGCTAACGCGACTAAACGAAAAAGAAACAGATTTTGTAATACACGTAATAAACGGACTGATAAACCTTCATCCCACCCGTCCAATAAGCACTCACCAAGGATACGAAAAAGAATAATCGAAAAACAATTTGGAAAAAAATACTTGACTAAGCTGTGTGCGTGGTTTATACTTGCTTTCGCGTTTGACCCCCGCACACAGTTGTGTCATGCGCCCAGTTAGCTCAGTTGGTAGAGCAGTGGACTGAAAATCCACGTGTCGTTGGTTCAATTCCGACACTGGGCAGTAAGTGCGAGCTATGCTCGTCACGACGAGTAAGGCTCGTCTCCGCGGGTGTAGTTCAATGGTAGAACACTAGCCTTCCAAGCTAGATACGCGGGTTCGATTCCCGCTACCCGCTGTAGCAAGCTTGTTAGCAAAAGCAATACCGCTATGGACATCCAATCTTTGTTATGCTACAATCCCAAACATGCGCGAATGGCTCAGTGGTAGAGCATCGCCTTGCCAAGGCGAGGGTCGCCAGTTCGAATCTGGTTTCGCGCTTCGCAGAAAACCCCCGAAGAATCGGGGGTTTTTCTTTTGTATATGCAGGTTTAGCGGCGGTTTCAATGCATAATTTTTATTATTCTCGTTGCCATCAGGTGACAATAAAATCCGCTCATATCAATTTCATGGGGTCAAATCGGGGTCAAAAACCTTGCTCCAAAAACAAATATGTCGTAAAATAAAAAAAAGAGCAGTTGCCTACCCTACCACAGATTAAGCAACTGCCTGTACAACGAATCAGCCAAGAGGCCGTCCGAGATAATCTTATAACGGAGGCCGCCTTATTACAAGGGGGTTGCAGAAATTTGTTAGAAAATATCAAAAACACGATTCATCAGAATATTTCGATATTGTTTGCAGCAGCCGCAATGGATGAGCTGGCGGGAGATACGGACGGGTATCGTGCGAAGTTGGCGACCATCGCACAGGTCGCAGAAACCTTGGGAATTGAAACGGAAATTACAGAAATTACGATAAATCTAAAAGGCGAGTAAGTAATTCTCCCCAATAAAAAAAGGCCTCCCGATGGGCATTACACATTTCCATCGAGAGGCCTTTCGCATTAACACTTTCCGATAATCGTAGACGCGGTGCGGTTTATGAATTTGAAATATTCATTGCTTGCTGCTTCTGCGGCGGCCAAGGCCGCGTCCATTTCGCCGTTGATTCGGTTTTCTTTGATGGCTATGCCCGTAGCGACTGCAAGCCGATTGTTTGCAGACATCATTTGCATGGACAGGCGGCTTTCTTCTTGCCGTGCCAATGCGCGTTCTTCTGCTTTTTTATTATATTTATCGTGCTTTTTGTCGTTTCGAGCTATCATGCTGCCGACTACTGCTAAAATTATCATTTGCAGCACATCAAACAGGCCGAGCGAATACATAAACCCATAAAAAAAGGCTTCCATTTCCGTCACCTCACACCTGCGGAGTGCTTGCCGCTATGGTTTCTAACAAGCCTGCACGGTCGAACATGTTTCGGACTATCAGCAAAACCCTCATCATGTTTTCGTCTACGTCCAGGTTGTCGGGGGTGCGGCCATTTAGTATGTGCATGTCTACGAGTTGTTGTATGCCCGGCTGTGCCCATTTGGGCATGTCTTGTACTGTTTTGTAAATCATCTTAATTACCTCCTGTGGCGTAATGCCAAAATATTTAAAAACTTCATTTGCTAAAACTTGTGCAATTTCTTGTCGCCTGTTTTTCAAAACATAAAAGTCCGGATTTGCGATAGGTGAATCAATGAAAGCAATTTCCGGCATTACAGCAATAGCCCGTGTATTGCGTAATACTGAAATATTCTTCCCTCTGCCTGATGTCACGAAGGCGGTTTCTGTTTCCGGCAGCACACCATTACCGCGACGGACGCGCATATTGAATTTTTGAGCGAGTGCTCTACTTATGGATTCTGCAAGGTTTCTGCACGCGTGCAAATCACGGTTTGGGTTGTTAGGGCTTGCCGTGGGTACCACCGTCTCGACCCCTGTACCGCCGCCTGCATTGGCGTGAGGTGAAATAAATAAATCTGCATTAAACTGATTTGACATTTCCGCACGGCCAACGGGACGGATATCTGATGTTCGGCTATACTGCACTTCAATACCGGCACAGGTTAAAAGCTTTCCTGTTTGCAAAGAAATGTCCAAAACAACATCCGATTCCCGCATTCCGTTTCCGACCGCTCCCGGGTCGTGACCGCCGTGGCCGGGGTCGATGAATACTTTATAGATTTTCGACATCTGTTAACGCCTCCTTTCCATTGTCGATTTTTGCTTTGTTTTCGAGTGCAGACTTTATCATGTACGGGACGCCGCATACACTGATAAGTGCCGTAACCCATGCAAGAAGCTCCGAAGGTATTTCCCGCCACGCAATCCACGAAAAAGCCGCTACCAAGAAGGCTGCGGCAATTAAAACGCAGAAGAATATCGTCAGTATTTTAGAAAATTCTAATTTTCCGATATTCAAAATTCTGTACTCCCGAAGAACTTCAGCAAGCTTTTTTAAGTCATCTTTGTCCATGCTCTCACTCCTTTTTTTATTAAAAAAAGACAGCTTTCGCCGTCTTGATTTTTCATTTTATAAATTTTTCGTAGGCCTGTTTAACGCTATCCAGACTTAATTCTGCATAAATTTGTGTGGTGCTTACGTTGTCGTGGCCGAGTAACTGCTGTATTGCTACGATATCCATGCCCGCGTTAAGGGCGTGGCAAGCGAATGTATGCCCTTACAGTATAATAACGCTAAACCCAAAAACCCAGTAAAAACAGGGGGTTGCAGGGGTTAGCGTTATTATTTTTTACTCTATTTCCAATCAAATCGGGGCAGATATTTTAAGCGTAAAATCCCTAATGTTTCATTAACGCTAAAATCTCATTGCCCCCAAAGGAGGACTGTATGGGCAAGGTTTTAGCAATTTCAGCGCGCAAGGGCGGTGTCGGGAAAACGACGACGGCAGTAAGTTTAGGGGCATCATTAGCACGGCAGGGTAAGCGGGTTTTGATTGTGGATGCTGACAGTCAACACTCCGCAACCGTAAGCCTCGGCATAACCGACCCGGATAAATTGCCGTTCACGTTAGCCAATGTCATGTTAAATATTATTAGCGAACAGGAATTTGACCCGCTTCAAGGGTTAATTTCGCACTCAGAGGGCATTTCACTTCTACCCTCAAACAATTTACTTGCGGGGATAGAAGTTACACTCGCCCCAATAATCGGAAGGGAAACGGTACTCAAACAGTATATAGACAAGGTTAGCGGCCTGTTCGACCATATCCTGTTGGATACAGCTCCCACACTCGATTTACTGACGGTGAACGCATTAGCCGCCTCCGACAGCGTGATAATCCCCGTCGCCCCAAAATTCCTTGATGCAAAGGGCTTGGAATTATTATTGAAAAGCATAGCACAGATTCGGCGGCAAATAAATCCAACCCTTGAAATTGGTGGCATATTGCTGACGATGGTAGATAAACGGGCAAACATCACCAAAGGCATTATTTCTATGGTAGAACAAGCCTATGGTGAAAAAATCAACATCTTCAAAGAACCGGTACCCCGCTCCGTCCGCGTTGTGGAAGCCTCGGCAACAGGCAAAAGTATTTTTGAGCATGACCCCAAAGGCAGAGTAGCGATGGCGTATAATTCGCTTGCGGGGGAGGTGTTGGAAATTGCCTAAGCCCAAACAAGAACTCAATCTTTCTCTTTCGGGTTATGACGATATTTTCGCAAGTACGGTGGAAACCGCTCCTGCGAACAATGGAAGCAGCAGTATCACTACCGACACCAACGGCGAGCGCATTATAGAAATCCCATTGGAAGAACTCCACCCGCCCGAATTTCACCCATTCCATGTAAATGACGATGAAGCAATGGAGCGATTGGCGGCAAATATTAAACAGTACGGCGTTCGTGAGCCGGGGCTTGCCCGACCAAGAGCAGACGGCGGGTATGAACTTCTTGCAGGCAACCGCCGAAAACGAGGGTGTGAACTTGTTAAACTGCCGAAAATGCCTGTGATTATCCGCGAAATGGACGATTCGGATGCAACAATCACAATGGTGGACAGCAACCTCGAACAACGAGAAACCTTGCTGTACAGCGAAAAAGCGTGGGCGTACCGTGTCAAAATGGAAGCCTTAAACCACAACGGCGTTAAAGCTGAGATGCACTCCGTTGAAGTGTTGGTAGCGCAGACAGGCGTAATACCGAATGACCTTTTAGCAATAGGAGAATTGCCTTGCTTTAGCGAAGGACATGGCAAAACCAAGCTGTACCTTTGCAGAGGCTTTTTTGGTGTGCCGAACTGTGCAAGCGACGAAATAAGTAGCCCAATGTGGATAGATCTATCCACAGACATCCGTGGGTTACACTTTTTTGAGCCGTTCTCCGAATCACTTAAAACTTTGCAGTTGATGAAACCCGATTTATTTGGTAAACTCAACGAAAGCACCACAGCACCAACACACCACAAAGCCGACGCACAAAAATGGATTACTGTTAACGGTGCGGCTGTTCCCGTGGACGGTGAGGGGAATTTGCAGGGCAAGGTGGGGAATAATATTATGGAAAATGGCGAAAATATAAGCGGAAACGCCGATGTCGGAACAATAGACAGCCCCAGTCCATATGGCTCTAATCCCGACTTGCCGGGCTTCACACCGGCTTAGACAGGCATTTTGGAAGCGGAGGAAAAAGCGACCATAGCAATGATTATCCGGGCTTTACGAAAGAACAATATGCACAAAGAGCCTTAGAACTGGCGAAAAGTCCCGTAGGTGAAGGAATAGAAGGATACTTGGCAACAAGCGGCAAGTTTGTGGGAAGCGTTGTAAGATACGACACCTCAACTGGTGATTGGGTAAGAGCGTGGCCTTCGTCGGGCATAGCGTCCATGTATAAACCAACCGACAGGGCGGCGTATTTCGAGCGTATATGTGCGGCTGAAACAAGGAGGAGTTAAAATGCCTACAGCTTTTAATTGTGCGGTTTGTAATAGTTTAGTCGCGCCCGAGGATTTTGGGCTTTGCGATGTTTGCGGTTGGGAAGGCGACACTGTCCAAGAAGACGACCCCAATTATCGCGGCGGCGCAAATCCCGATAGTCTCAACGAGCGTAGGGCTTGGTGGGCAAAACAAAACAAATCCGCAACAGTAGCCAAACCCGCTTATGCGGCGGCAGTATAAAATAAAATTTAATATTTAGAACGCCTTGCATATGCAGGGCGTTTTTTATTGCTCGTCGGGAGGTGGGGAGTTGAATAATCTCGCTATGGCGCAAGCAGTACAGAAGAAAGTGCGTCCCCGTTTTCGCGGACAAAAAAATATGCTGCCGAAAGTGCCGATGCATTTCCCGATGAATATGGAGCGTGAATATATCGGCATTGCTAATGCCTACATGACCCTGCTGTACAAAACGGTGGCGAAATATCTACCCAAAATACGAAAAGCAGCCTATGACGACAGCAAAGCCACTACCCGCTGCGACAGTGTAGATGACGTTATTTCCGACACCTTCACGCAAATGCAGATTGCTTTTGAGGAGCCGTCACGGAAATTTGCCTTGGAGCGGCGGCTTACAACTTTGGCAGAGCAGACCCGCCGCGTGTCCGTCGCCGAATGGCGGCGCGTTGTACAAAGTTCCCTCGGCATTAACATCATGGAAGATTACTATATGGGGGAGTTTTTCCGAAATCTGCTACAGCAGTGGGTAACGCGAAATGTGGATTTAATTTCTTCCGTGCCGAAGTCCACACTTACGGAAATTCAAAATATAGTTACACAAGGTTGGCAATCGGGCGCATTGACGAGAGATATTGCCAAATGGCTGGAGCGGCAAGCCTTTCCATTTGAGCCGGGCGATACACCTGTCACTAAGGCCATGTTGGAAGCCTATGCGAAAAACAAGTGCAAAGCCGAGTTTTGGGCGCGTGACCAAATGGCGAAGCTGAACACCGACCTCGCACAACAACAGCAAAAAGACGCAGGGGTCGAGGAATATATCTGGTCAACTTCCGGAGACGAGCGTGTTCGCGGAAACCCCGCAGGGAAGTGGCCAAACACGAAAGACAATCATTATAAACTGGACGGGAGGCGTTTCAGTTGGGAAAGTCCACCCGAGGTTGCGCCCGGCCGCAATTGTCACCCCGGCGAGGATTTTAACTGTCGCTGCGTGGCATTACCCATTTTCAATCTACCGGGGCTTATTTTGCCCTAGGAAGGAGGAACGTAATTATGAGCATCACACATTTACCACCGGATGAAGCCCGGGCGAAAAACTTCGCACGGGCAAAAGCAATACCGCTAAAGCACCTGCGGAGCGACGGCAGCGTCACTGCCCCCGGCAAATCCGGAATTGAAGTTTTGCCGCCTTGCCCTGCGCGGGCAGCGTTGTATGACAAGGCTCCCGCAACGTCCACGCGGTACATGTTCCCGGACGGAAGTGTCTATGACATGGAGCCGAACAGCGGCGGAGATGGAGGAATGCCCACCCGATTCGTCGTAAGCGCGTCTTTTGTCAAGCAGACCGAAACCCTAACCATTCTCCACAACGATGGCGAGGAAATCGTCGTAGACATTGACGCGGCGATTTTGGAGCAGCTACAGGCACTCCACATTGATTCGTTGGTCGAAGATGCCGACTACGACCCCGTCACGAACGAACTGGTGTTTACTCGGGAAAACGGCACGACATTTAGGGTCCCGATTTCTGCGTTAGTTTCAAACTTGGTTACGCAGACGCAACTCGCCCAAGCCATTGATACCGAAGCCAATGCCCGCCAAGGGCAAATCACACAGCTAAATTCCCAAATCGTGGAAACTAACCATGTGCTTTCCACGATTCACACCTCGAAAACGACGGCAATCCTCAACACCGTTATTGATGGCGACACAAATGTTTATTTCACTGACCTCAATAATCAAACCGCCGCCAATTTCTCTGTCGGTCAGTCGTTTGTGCGCGATGCCGCAGGAACGCTCGCAGTTGTGGTGGCAATTTACGATGACACGGGGGTTACGGCAAGAACGATTACGGTAAGTGGCGGTGAAGCATCGCTTGGGCTTGCGAAAACAGTCTATTTCAACGACCAAATACAGCTAACCGCCGGTATGCCGGTTTCAATTGACACCGGCATAGTGCTGAAAGACGGCGCAGATTATCAAATCGTAATCAGCGCAATGAGCGGCACAACAGGGGCAAGTGCAAGCGCCGGAAACGGGCTTATGCCGCAGGCGATAATCAACGGCGCGGCGTATGGGCTGGCAGGAAACCAAAACGCCAACGCATTGCTTAACACGATATATCGCTTCCGTTGGCAAATGCACAATATGGCTTCTAATCCCGTGAATAATGTCGTTGGTGCGTTTCCGCTGTTTGGCGGCACGACAATTTCCACGGTGATTTATTCAAGCTCCGCCAACTTCGATGTGGACGGCGCGGGAATTGCCACGACCTATGGAACGCAGCCGACCACGCTGTTCCGAGTGCAGACCCCCATTGATGATGTGCCTATGTTGCGGCTGGCGACCCCCGCCGCGCCTTCGGGGAATATGCGCTTCATGGTGAAGGTCATAGAAGTGCAAAGCGCATTTCCAACCAACTAACAGGCACACGCCGCAGGGCATTATATTTTTGGAGAAAGGAGTAATAGGATGAATTTGGATTATTTGGTGGCCTATTATAAATGCGACGATGTGCGGAATTGGAATCCCCCGGCGGTAGGGACGGAAGAGCGTAAAAAGTGGCCCAAAGAGGCATTTCTCGACCAAGAAAACCGCAAATACCCGTACAAGTACGAGAACGCAGAAGGCGAGTGGGTAACTTCCGAGAAGGCTCTGCTTTCCGCTCGTAGGTTGGCCGCGGTGCATGATAAGGCAGTATTCGATAAAACAACGCCCCTGCTGAACGCCATCCGCAAGGAGCGCGGCGAGGAACCGTTACAAGCCGATGCCATCGACGTTGAGTCGAACATGGCTGGCACGATGATACGGGAGATAACCAAAAACATTGCGGACGAAGCCGAAGCCATATCCGATTACACGGACAGCATCGCCTTCTGTGACGATGCCAAACTCAAAGCCATATTCGCCGAAATTCGCAATGACGAGCTGGGGCATCTGCAAAAGCTCACCGTCGCGCTGACTGAAATACTAGGCGGCAGCGAGCCGGAAGCCGCCGAAGCTATGGAGTAACCTTCATCCCCCATCCGGCAGAAAAGAGGTGTTGACCATCAAATTAGTACGAGTGACGAGGCTCGACAGCATACGGCTGGACGAGTTTTTTTTTACGCCCGAGGGCTTTTTTTTGACGAGCCGATAGTTACCCGCACGGGTATATTCGATTACACAAATCCCAACGGCAGTATTCGGCGGGAATTGCGCCTGCCCGAACACGTTTTTAACAAAGAAAGCCTTGCAACTTACGAGGGCAAGCCCGTCATTATCACCCATACCGCATGTCGCGTTGACAAAGATAATGTTAAGGACGAAATTGTCGGAACAATGATTACTGAGGGCTACAAGGCAATACTGACTTGCCTGTTTCGGCACGTAGTTTTGCATCGGCTATTAGCAGATTGTGGTTGCAGATAATAATGTCCGCTTCTTCTTTTCTGATGGTTTGGCGAAGCAATTTGAAACGGCAATCTTCGGCATAGGGGCAATTCTTTTGGCACTTGGATGGCACACAAATTTTACGTTTAACGTGGGGCGTAAGCCCTTCAACTTCGGCAAGGTCAAGTTTACTGCCTTTTATGGCAAGCTGTCTAAGTGCCGCCGCGATGTGCGGCTTCTTTTCATAAGGTATATGTGCCATTAGGTTGCGCTCACATACATAATGCGATTTTCCTTTTGCAAGTACCGCTATGATTGGTCTGCGTATAACACCGGCTTCCATAAGAATCCGAGAAATTTCGGGTATTGCTTCTTTTTCAATGGCGCGTTGTAAAGCAATGGACGCGGTACTGACGACAATCGGCATACGCTTCCATTCAACATAACTCATTTCCGGGAAGCACGACGTAACCCCATGCTCAATCAAGCGGCTACGTTTTACAAGAATCGCTATAATAATGTAGGCAAGGGTTTTTCCGATACCGACCGCCGCTTCTGCAAGTAGTGTTCCGCGCTCCGCAAGGGTGTCGAGCAGTTTTCCTGCAAGGTCAATTTGCCCGTCACGTACAACATATTCATACTGCGGTAAAATTTCACGGAAAACTTCACTCATAATTTCACGGACTTTTTCTACACGCATAGCTTTATCGATGTCTACTTCAATGCGTCCACGCCCTGCCACACTCGAATCCTTTAATTTGCGGAGTATGTCCGCAATATCTTCGTTGGTGCGCTGTAATGGTTTGCGCTTGCGGTCAATCAATACCGGACTGCCGCCGTGTATGCTATATGCAATGTAGTCATAACGATATTGGGTTATTTCCAATTCACACACCACGGCTTCAAAGGCTTGAAATGCGAATCCCTCAACATGGGCGAACGCTTCCGGGCAGTTATAATTCATTTCGGAAAGCAGGCTTGATGTTGTTTGCTTAATAATCTTAGGCATTTTGACCTCCTGTATTCGACGGCTCTATGGTGCGGCATCGCCGTAGCCATGCCGCAATAACAACCGTCGAACGGTTTGAAATAATTTAGGTTTGTGTTACTTCACACCTTTTCGATTACGCCTTCAGCCTCTCTCAGCTTTCACACGTAACCTGCGCTCGTTCTGCATCGCGCACCCCGTTTCCAGCAAGCATCATGGGGAAGTCATTCCGGCGCGCCGCCCATTTCTCGGCAGCCCCCGCGATTGCGGAAGCCGGAGATATTGGCTCTTGCTCAATGGCCGTCCTCGCCGGACGACGCGCCTGTGACTTGGTGTTGGTTTATGACGGGCAGTTGCCCGTGTTTTGGGAGAAATGAAAAGCCGTATTACGTGGCTTTACATCTACTAGCCGTGGGAAAGGGCGTTTTGGTATATGCCCTAAAAAATTTTTTTAAGTTTTTTACTGCCCCCACAATTGCTTGCTTTACGCTCTCGCGTGAAACGCCTAAGTCGCTTGCAACATCAGCCTGTGTCCGCCTGTTTAGGCGAACTTCGATAAAACTCCTGCGTTGCAAATCGGTGAGTTGGGACAATGCCGATTCAAAGTCAATGTTGAACCCTGCATCATCAAGCCCACCTCTGCCGCCGCTAATCCACGCACTTTCGGGGTCTACAGCGTCTATGGCTACAGGTGTCCCCGGTGCATATTTGTGGTCGGGGCGCGTATGCTTGCGCTCATCGAGCCACATGCGGTAATCGCCGCCCCTGCCGTTTTCGCTTTCTTCGCCAAAATGGATGCGGTTTATATCCGCTTCGCTCATTCCGGCTTTGAGCCACTCTTGTCGCTCCTGCTCAAAATGTTCCAATAGCTGTTCGCGTGACAGCTTCTTAAAATTTGGATTGTTCATTTGGTTTTCCTCCATTCGATTTCATAAAAGGTTGAGAATCGAATGAAGAAAGGCGGTGCGCGCGCTTGGGAAAATAAAAAAGCTGCCGTCATAAGTTGCTACTCCCTTTCATGGGGGTCGCTACAAAGGCGGCAGCCATTGGTTGCATAAAAAAAGACGAGTCTTACAAGACAGCAACACAAAGTTGCCGCCTTGTAAGACCCGTCGAGCATGTGATACATCTTCGCCGATGACGTTGATGTTCATGCGGACTCGGCACGGGCAATACGATAATCGCATTGCCGGTTGAATGATGCCTGCCCGCCTGTTCCGGTCTGTCTACATTAGCGGTGGTGGTCTTTTATCCGAAATACTACAGCCGTTGTCAGGGCGATTTAGGCCGCCATCCCGCAGAATTTCACTGGGTAAGAGCAGGGCCGAACATTCCAACCGCTTGTTTCAGATTCCGTGATGATATTTCTTAACCGTCCTCATGGACGATAAGACCATTTTACCGTTATTCAATTTTTAACTTGCAATTTGTTTATGCCGGGATTTTATCCTCCCGATAACGAACGCCAATATTTTCATGGCACTTGCGGCATTTCCTGTATTCGTGGCACGGTGCTTTCATTCTTGCGGCAAACCGTACAAGGTCTAACCGCCGCTTTTCGCTTACCACCATGAATAACTTGCCGCAAGCAGGGCATTTGATTTCTTTTTGACGTTCGGGGGTTTCTGATTCCTTATCTTTCTTTCCACCCTTACGAAATGCCATTGTGGGCCAAAACTCAGGAGCATGACCGAATACTTCGATGACATATAAAATTTCTTCTGAGTTTTTATATTCCATGTGCAAACCTTCAAACATTTGTTCGAACGCAAATTAGCGTACACCAAGGTAAATAAAAGAGCAGCATCTATATGGTACGCCAACCTTTATCCACAATACCTGTCAATTTTTCTAAGCGAATCAGCGCGGCGCGTTTTGAAACGCCAAAAATCTTCGCCACGTATTCCGGCAATAATTTGGCAAAACAATCATCCATTGCACTTGCGCCACGAATAATCCGACGCGGTTTTTCATCGTAGGTTTTGAAAAATTCCTTAAACGCTATCCTTAATGCAGGACGGTTCATAAGAATGGCAGATGCCAAAAAATCTGCTTGCCGTTCCATGCGCGCAATATCGGTATCTTCTTTTGTTGAACGGCTGTAATCAAAACGTCCCTCTTTAGCGGCAATATACTGGTTTTCGTATTTGCCTGCCGGCCCAAATGGGTTGTCCTCTGCAAAGGCTTGTTTGTGTAAAAGCCAATGTGAGCCTTCATGCAACATGGTAAAACGTAGACGGGGTATGTTGCGCTTGGCTAGTAATGATGGGTTGATTATTACCGTACCCTTTTCTACAGGAATTTTCTCCGACTGTCCGCTCTGCTCGTCCAATACTTCGACCGTGCCGTTGTTAAACGCCGTTATGCCTAAGATGTTGTTTCCAACGCACAAGTGGCGGTAACTCACCGCTAGGCGCAGATAAAATTCTAGGAATCCGTCTGCATCCAGTTCACACGGGGCTTCAAGCGCATGTGGCGCAAAATCACGAATAAGTTTTTCCGCATAATCATCCAACGAACCATAAGTTGTATACGGTATCATAGAGAATGAATAAGATGTTTCAAATTCAATCATAAGCACCTACTCCTTTTCTTCAAGCTGTTTAGCGAATCGTTGCCAGTCCGCGTCACTTGCCTTTTCTTTGGCAATACGCAGAGCGATACGTGTGGCTTTGCTTTCATTGATATATTCGGTTAAATCCGGTGGTGACGCGGAGCGCGCCTTGCCCCATAAATCATAAAGGGTTTGCTTGTCCTCACTATTGAGCCGCAAAACCTCTACAATTGAATCTAAAAGCACACGGTCAACGGGCGAGCGCCGACCGGATTCAATGTCACAGTAATAACCTGCGGATACGCCTACTTGCTCTGCCATTGGTCTTACGGATATTTCTCGTTCGTTTCGCTTATCTTTCAAAAATGCGCCGAAACGCTGATAGTCGTTCACATTTCCACCCCCTTGTTGCATCGCCGAATGTTCGACTGTGTTCGTTCGCTAAACTGCGTACAGGTTGGGTTAATTTTAGCGACCCTGCGCCGCTCATTTGTTCGTAAAATCATTATAGCAGAAGGGGTGTCCAATTGTACGGACACCACGAATAAATTTGATAAAATTTTTAAGAGCCTTGATTTTCGGGGGTTAGATTGTATTGCGTCATACTTGAAGTAACCAAGTCACGCATGGCATCAACCAAGTTGTCGGGTGAAAGGATTTGGGCTTTGTTGCCAAACTGGAAAATCCACCCTAAGAAAACAGGGCTAACCGTCACATCAACCATAACCTCGAACCATTCATTGTCTTTTGGTGTAATGGCTACATCTTTCCCAAAGTAATCCAATACCACGTTGACGAAACTATTGTCAAAAGCCAATTTTGCCCGAACTGTTTCCCCGCCAAACATACCGAACATTCCCTTAATATGCTCGGTTACGTTAAATTTACGTTTATCAAATTTGTCGCCGTTTTCTTCCGATACGACCACATTATCCATACGGTCTACTCGATAATTACGCAGTTCGCTATGTTCTGCGTTGTAAGCGACGAGGTAATATTTATCGCTATCCCAACATAAGGTCACGGGCGTAACATCATAAATAATACCGTTCTTGCGGTATTCGGGCTTTTTTTGGACATTGTAATTGAAATACTTAAACGTAATTTTCTTCCCGTCATTGATTGCAGTGTGGATTGCGTCCACACTGTAATACGACTGCTCGTTGATAGACTTGGGGCGGCCTGTGACGTGAATTTGACGTTTAAGGCTTTGCGCTTGGGCTTGGCTTGTGAGGGAGGACAGCTTTGCGATTAACCCTGCGCTTTTTTTCTCTGTAATAAAGCGCGAGGATTGAACGGCATCTACCAATAACTTCAATTCAGGCAGTTCAAACTGGCGGTTAGCTACAAAGTGATAAGAAAGGCTACTCTTATGAGTGACTATATCTAACCCATATTGCCGCAGAATGTCTATATCGCTATAAAGCGTTTTTCGCTCAACATGAATGTCATATGCCGCAAGTTCAGAAATAATCTCCTGCGTTGTCATGGGGTGTTTATCGTCTGTTTTTTCGAGTAGGATTTTTTGCAGATACAGTAGTTTGGTGCGTTGATTTGGTGATTTGGGCATTGCGGCTCTCCTTTCCACAACATTGAAACAACGGCAAGAGAAGGGTTTTTGCTTGCCGTTGTTTTATTGATTTTGAATTAAATTGCCTTATAGAAATATTATAAAGAGAAAACTAAACGATTTCAAGAATAATTTGATGAGGAGCGTTCTATTGCGTTGCCGTGTTACAGTTCAAAGTTAGTAACAACTCCTGAATAGCTCCTATTATCCGTATGAATCTCGCCCACCTTACTTCCACCCGAATCATACACAAAAAACAAGTTGGTTATGTGAGCATACGGTTCATTCGCTGTGTATTCTGGAGATTTCATGTATTCATGAAGTTCTAACTTGCCTGCCCAACCTTCACGCACGTCGTACCATTTATTTTTAATTTCTACACGGCGCGGAATTTTTCGATTGCTCATTTTCATCCTCCTTGAAATTTATAAGTATAATTTGCATACGGTACTCCCATAGCATATTTTTACTAAATTTAACCACACCCAATCAATACGCCCTAGCTTCTCAAATAAACATACCCATCAACCCAAACCACACTCTCCATGCCCAAAATTTCGCTGAAAAATGAAATGGGTACAAAGAAAATATCATTTATTAGCATGGCAGGATGCGTCATTTCCAAGTCCTCACCATCCATAATTATCGAGGAGGAGTGGTCGGTTATGTCAATTGTTGAACCGTTCGGTAAACTTAAAGAGTAAACAATCGGGGTAACATGGTTTGTACCCCAAACAACGCCAAGTTCAGCTATTATCGGTACTAGCGGGAGATGAGTGGGAACAGTTTCATTCTCCGGAGTGTAAAAGTCATACTCTAAGCCGATACCGTTTACTACGATGGAGTAAGGTGATATTTCCATTGGCGCATATGTTTCCTCGTATTGATGCTCATACTCATACTTGTACTCGTATGTTGGAGGCGTGTAATATTCAACATCGCTATCCCCACAAGCTCCAAAGCCGATTGCAATGCTAGCAAGCATTATTGCAATAAGTATTTTTTTTCTTTTCCCATCATGCCATTTACTTATTATTTTTTCTAGTTGATGAATCACAGTATTGTTCATTTTCATCCTCCTTAATATTTTAGGTCATAAAGTTAGGTAGGTACAGCTTATTAAAATACATTTTAAGTATACCTACTCTCTTACAAGCGGAATCAAAAGCGAATCCGAGTTGTTCAGTATAACTGAACTATATAGAAACAACGCATCGGAGCCGGGCTTGAAATCAATAAGTTGGTGCATCGTGCGTACATCAAGAAAACGAAGGTCAAGTAGGGTTACTCGCGAATATGCGCTTGCCAGCAACGGCGCAATGCTTGAGCCGAAAGAATCCCTGAACAAATACAAGTGTCTGTCAGAAGTGGCATTTGGGTTTTCTAATACAATAATTGGTTGTGCGCCGCTTAAGAAAATATCGTATGGGTCTATCCCATTAAATCGTTCTATATTATAAACTAAACCGACTTCCAACTCCCTTGTTATAACATTTAGATAGAAAGCAGTCAAACTTGGGTTTTCAAGAACATACATGTTTTCACTTCGCATGGGCAGTGCTAATTGCCCTGCATAAACACCCAAAAATAACCCTGCGTTTTCCCGTGTAAATTGACTTAAATTAATTTCTATTCCCATAGCTTCGCTTAGTGCATCCAAGACTCCATTGATGTTTGCCTGATTCCAATGAAGGTCAGTTCTGTAAAAGCTATTTGCATCAAGAGCATCAACCAATGAAATAAAGGTTAGTTCGTTTGACATTCGATTTCTCAATGTTGTTTCCACTAACGCAACATCAAAACCGGGCATTGTCCTTTCGGCATAAATACTTTTATCGGGTATAAAGGCATAAAAAATATTCAAATCACCTAGTCCATCTGCCACAACCTGTATCTTTCTTGCAACAATATCAACAGAGGAATGGTCAGTAGCTTGAAAGCTACCAATACCATGAGAATCGAAGTATATGCCGTCTTTGTCGGTTTGGAGGAATAGCCCAAATACAGTAACTGCTCGCAAAGTACGAAATCTTTCACGGAAAGGAAAATTATCTGCGACGTAGCCTTCAAAATCATCCATGAAATCAGATGAGATAACCGTGCAAAGTGTGAGTAATGGTCGTCGTGTAGGAACTCGACGTTCACTTATCAACATAGACGGTGATTCAATAATTATATTGAACAGAGCAAGTCCGCCAATGATTACTGCGAAAATAAATATGACTAACAACGAACGGATTCTTATATGTTTTTCATTTAACACATTATCCCTCCCTTAAAAGCGAAAATATATAAACGGATTAAATGACCCATCTACCAAAAACGCAGTGACAAAAACCAACAATACACCTATTGAGATTGGTTCAATAATAAGAAACGATTTTTTCGTTGACAATTTATCTGCTAAACGCTTTATTATGGGTGTGCAACCGATTGACGCAATTAAGAGAGGGATAAAATAGCTACGCAAATAATATAAGGATTCTATTCCTGCAAAGCTGTCCGCACCAAATCCAAACATCTGTGATAATGTTTCGTTTATCTCAGCAAAATTATAGGCATTAAAGAATACCCAACTTATCAGAACAACAATCAAAACATATGAATGACGCAGAAAATTAGGCATTTTGTCTAATACTTTAGATAAAATAAATTTTTCGGCTAAAAGAATCAGCCCAAAGTAAAGACCCCACAAGACAAAATTCCAAGCCGCTCCATGCCAAAATCCAGTTAATAACCAAACAATAAGAATGTTGAAAACATGCTTTGCTCCGGGAACACGGTTGCCTCCTAATGGAATATAGACATAATCTCTGAACCATGTCGAAAGAGAAATGTGCCAACGCCGCCAAAAATCCGTTATACTCTTGGCGATATATGGATAATTAAAATTTTCTAAAAATCTAAATCCAAAAATTCGCCCTAAGCCGAGAGCCATATCGCTATAACCTGAAAAATCGAAATATATTTGTAGGGCAAAAGCAATTACATACATCCATGCAAACAAAACGCTACTTTCACCGCTGTTCTTGTAGATTTCAACCAGTTCTCCCATCATATTGGCAAAGATTACCTTTTTGCCTAAGCCGATAACAAAGCGGCGCACCCCCAAAGCAACATCTTCAATACTGTGTACTCTTTTAGATAGCGTAGCTTCAACATCCGCATAACGGACAATCGGGCCGGCGATAAGCTGAGGGAACTTCAAAACATAGGTTGAAAAATCAATTATATTCCTGTTTACTTTGATTTTCCCAAAATACAAATCAATGGTATAATTGAGAATTTGAAAAGTATAAAAGCTGATACCGATTGGCAAAATCAATCTCAACAAACCAAGATTTGAATTAAACAAGTTGTTAATGTTCCATATAAAGAAATCAGCATACTTAAAAATTAGCAACGCACTTAACGTAATTGCTACCGACACTATCATTATGATTTTCGATATAATGTACCCACGATATTTGTCAATCAACAGAGCCAAAGCCCATGCGATAATGCACTGAGCAATCTTTACTACGGAAAATATAGGCTCGCCCCAAGCATAGAAAATAATGCTCGCCACCAAAAGGACGATGTTACGCAGTCTTGCAGAACCATTGGGCATGGGTGTAATAAAATATATTATAAGCGTAGCGGGCAAGAAGAAATACAAAAATGTCAGGCTCGAAAATACTATTTGAATCCCCTCCTGCTTTCTGTTTACTACTTTTAATTATCTTCTGCCACGTTGCCATACACCTGTTGCTTCCGGCACAGAATCTCTATCCCAGCGATGCCCGATTGTATCCCAAAGATATTGACTGGTAAGATTGAAATGTCGATGCGTAAGACGGCCGCCGACAGGATTATTCCATGTCACATCCACAGCAAACCATTCATTACCAATTTTCACTAAATTCCAAGCGTGTTCTTTGTTTCGGAAGCTGTACCCATGAACTGTGATACATTCAAATCCTAGCAAATTCATAAACAGTTGAAACGTATAAGAAAACCCGGTGCAAATAGCTACTTGGTCAAACAGCAGTCCATACGGATTATCATTATTCGGATTTGGGTCGCCTACGGGTCTATTACTGAGTGCGCCGGGGTCATAGTTCGCCCAAAAAATTATCCAGTCATGTATAGCAATTTGCTTTTCAAAATCATCCATGTTCTCAAAAATGAGTGCGTTTATGACATCAATACATTTATTAAAAATGCGTAGGTTCATTGGTGTCAAAGCAGAAGTGTCACCTGTACGCCACGCAAGTACAATGGAATCGAGGTTAAATCCATCTTCACCAGTAAATGGTTCAACTATCGGCGTTTCTAGTGATGTGCGTGTATCTGTTGTGTCAGTATGCACTTCTGTAGTTGCTCCCAAATCAGTAGTGGTCGTGTAAGGAGTTTCTGCTATAATTGAATCTGATGGAGTGTGCGAACCTTTTATGTCGGATGTTTCTGCACTTTGTTTTGTGTCTGTACTCCCATTAGCGGGAGCAGATGGAATAACGCTCATTTGCGGGAGAGAAGGAGGATTATCACTAAAACACGCTAAAAACATTGCTTCAGCACTTCTAGCATCCTCAGTTATCAGCAAGGCAACATAATGTCCGTGAACAGACACGATGCTATTACTTAACAAAGCGGCCTGTAATGGAGCATATCCAGCAAATATATCTATCCGACGTTCAATATATGCAGCAAGTGCATCCCTTACATTTGCTATGTTCACAGTATCAGCAAACAAGAAAACAGCAATTTCGTCAGCAATCACTCCACCGGCGTAAAATATTACGCCGTCTATTAGTTCATCCTCGGTAATATCTAAGCGGTATATGCTAAACAGATACTCCCAAAAATCATAGCTAGGTGTTAAATAGTGAGGTGCCGTAATATTTTCCTGTGCATCAATAATAATTTCCGCAATTTGGCGCACAGTGAATGTAGTGTAGTGTTGGTCGCTATTTGTCTGACCAAACTCGCCACAAGAAGTCAATATAATTGCTAAGACTGCCATGAAGCATAAAATCAATAGATTTTTTTTCATTTTACATTTCTCCCTATTTCACGTAATTTACTTAAATTATTCAATTTGCAATTTTATAACATCCAACAGGCTGTGTTTAAGTATAACTCGAATAAGGTACTCCCATAGCTTGTATTTTTGCAATTCTGTCATGACCGTTTGGATGGGCAGAAAACAATGCTTTAAGGAACGGGTCAGAAGGTACGCCCATAACATTGGAATCTATCCATTCAGCTAACTCGTGACCATATCCCAAATCTACTGCATATGCGTCGGCCTCATATTCATTCGCTCTCATTGACCATCGCAAAAAGAGTTTACAGAAAGCTGTCCACAACCAAACTATACCTGCAAAAAGAATCCCGGCAAGAGCGGTCATAAACGAACGCTGTCTAAATGCTTGAATAATTGAAATCCCAGCAACAAGCACTGCAAACGCTTTTGTTAAAAAAATCATAATCGTAATCAAGAAATTGCCGCCGCCCATTGCAAGCTGAATATCATTATGTCCTTTGGCAAGGTGCGCTACTTCATGGGAGAGTATTCCAAGAATCAGATTATCAGGAAGCCGAAACAATCCCTCCGTTACACAAATAGTGCGCCGTCCAATAGCGTATGCGGCGGGGTCGGGCGAATATATGACCTTCAAATTAACGTCGCGAGTAAACTCCGGCGTTTTTCTCTTAGCGTTAATAACAACCGTATCAAGCAAGGGAATCATGCGCTTTTGCATATCTGCGCGTACCATTTTTTTTGCACCTACGAAGAAACACAGCATCCACTCCCCGAATGGCGAGTACGCTAAAAGGATTGAAGCGATATAAACGAAAAACACCGTAATTAAAGTATCGCGTCCACCCCCGGAAAATATCATCATAATAAACGCAGCGTTAAGAATGAAGAATATAAAAGTCCCGATATTCGACCTCTTGAAAATATTCTTTACAGTATGCACAATTATCCCACCTTGTTTATCCATAATCGTTTAGCACATCACCAAAAAGCGCGCTTGCTTTGTAAAATCTGAAAAAGTGCTATCGCTGTCTTTCAATATCCATTTCAATATCTTTTGTTACTACTTTGGCGATGTAATCTGTTCCGCCACAATGAGGGCAGGAACTAAGATGGTCTGAAAAATACTTGCCGCAACTATTTTTGTTGCAGACCCTAACTTTATCGCCTACATTGATGTTTAGATTTCCGAGTCTAGCCATTGAAAACGTCCCCTTTCATACGGACATTGAGTTGTCCTGCGGTTTTAATGCGTAGTTTAATCGTTGCAAGCGCGCTTTTTAGTGATGAGCCAAAATTTTTACTGTCACATCACGGCGTAAAATGTAGTTCATAAACCATTTGGTCAGCGTTGCTTCGGATGCCTATTTCAAAACTAGCGTTGGTTATTGCGGAATATTCTCGCTTCGCAATTTCCATGATAGAGGATTCAATCCCACCATTACTATTGTTTAGCCTCATTCTAAAAACGATTGATTTAATGCCAACTTTAAGGCAATTCGCAATATGCTTCGAGAGTTTGTCAAAGCTATTAAATGTTAGCGAGCGTTGCGAATAATAATCGTTACCATCTGTCCGGCAGGTAGGGGTATTGCTGAAAACAATGTGGTCTTTCTGTATGTCCCTGTCCGACAAGTTGAAATAATCATACCGTTTATTCTTCTCCATCATAGTTAAGTCAAGGGTTACATCTAAGTGGTATGGCTTACTCCCGACTTCAACAATGTTCCAAGCATGGCCTTCAGGCGTACCCGGCATTGGTTTTTTAAGTTCCCCAATTACTAAGAGGCTTTTCATGCCAACATAGTCAAACACCAGTTTGGCATACTTGGATATGCCCTCGCACACAGCGGTTTTGTTCAAAATTGGCCCAAGTATCGTGAAGGCATTTGAACCAATCGAACTGTCATATTTCAAAGTTGTTACGCAGTGGTCATGGAGAAAAATTTCCTTTTCAATTTCACCTTTCGTCCGTATTGAGCCAAATTTCATCAAATGTTTAATAATTTCATTTGTGTGCTGCTTCGCCGTTTGTTTTGGCAACTCATATGTCGGCTTTACGGCAACAGCCATTTCTTGTACGTTCATCATATACACATAGGAACGGGCGTAAAAAATCAGCGGGTTATCAAGCATGATATAGTCCCATATATCGGACAGCGCGGATTTTGAGGTCTGCGGTATCGGGATTTCGTCCTTAAACTCTCTGATTCCATCCAAAACGGTTTCATAAACAAACCGTTGCTCATGGGGCAAAAGGCTGAAATAATATTGGTATGGATTGTTAAAGTCAATAATCATGCGATTACACGTACCAGCCTTTCGCTTTAATTTTCATTTGTTTTTTGAGAGTAAGTTGCCCTACTTTTTTGACCAAGAGAAGAAACCGCCCTTTTTCGGTGCAGAAATAGTTTTAGTGGCGATACCGTATACTTCTCCCCATTTTGTTAAACAATCGTTTCTACCTTCAAATTTCTTTATTACAAACCCATTGATGCTTTCAAGGGTTTGCTTTGTCTGCTTCATAAGCGTTTTTCCTGTTTCTATGCGGTCGTCATCACTTCCGGCATCAAACAGGAGTTCAAGTGTGATGTATAACCCCAATGCAGAGTTTTGGCTTTTAAGGGTTTGCAAAGCCTCCTTAGTGCAAATATCAAAGAAACGGCTTGTCGATTCAGTCGTATGATGGAATAAACCATAAATTGCAAAAAGTTCATTCGGTGTCTTGCACGACCTAAACAGATTCGGGGTAATCCAATCGAGATACTTTTCCATTTCCTTCGGTTGTATAGACGAGAGAGGGATAGCTTTGCCGCCTGCACTCGTTTTTATATCTAAGGCTACTGAATCCATCGCCTTGCCATGAATCGTTCTGCTTAATACCATACCGGCTATAAGTATCAGTAACCGACCTGTGTAATGTGTTTTTCCTTGATTTCGATAATAAACGGTAATCCCTTTAAGCATTTCCGTGTGTTTCTCAGCCGTTGCCACGATAGGCACATCGACAAGCACGTTTTCGACCAATCTATCAATATGGGTAAAAGCAATATTACGCTTCAAAACCAAATCTAACAAAGCCTTTTCTTCATTAAGAATGTTTGCTTGTCGTTGCTTCAAAACAAAGTCATAGTACGAATCGCAAATCATCGGAGAATAGGCGCTAATATACTTTGAATCTTGTAACCCTAGCTGCTCACTGAATAAGGTTTTTGCCATTTCGATATTTCCGGCTACTGCAATCCATTCCTTGTACAAACCAATAATCTGTTCGTACTGTCCCTGTTGCAACAAGAAGCTGTATATGCCTTGTTTGTTAGCGGCATGGTTTTTTGCTGTGAATTGCACAACGTATGACCGCAGTTTTTCAGTTATATCTTGTGACCCCGTTGTACCTTGCAAAATATTTTCCATGCCAAGAGCCATACAAATAAATTGCTTCCAATTATTTGAGAAACGCTGTAAACACCTCATAGCGAGAGTGAATCCATCATTTGCATTGCTGGAAACACGCAAAGCGACAATCCCGCCAAGCAGCTTGTTCATAGGCTGACCAACATAAGTTTCGTCAATTGGGATATTTTTGGTTGCAATATATTCGCAGAGTTTGTCTGCTATAAAATCCCATTTCCACTGTTCGGATACATGACGCATAGAGGATAATAGCTTACTGCGGTTTATATCCTTCATAAGCTCAGAAGGAACTAAAACACCTTTTATGCCGCCGATTGATTCAATTTCTGCGTATAAGCGTTTGAAATCGCTTTCGCTGATGGAGTGTTCAGAAAAAAAACTAATGACCTTTTCGGCAAATAGCGAACGAATATCTTCTTGAACCTTTCCGCTTACCCCATCAATGAGTTTTATAAGAACACTCAAAATTTCCATAGGGTATTCGTCCGTACTATCCAAAACAAAACCCCTGTTTTCAAGAAGTTTATCAACAAGCTCGGTCTGCTGTTTGTCTGCGGCGTAATCCTGCGACATTTGGATTGCATTTTTGAATGTAGGTAACGGCATATTTTCTGCACCATCAGTCAGTAAACAGTAGAGGGAATATATTTGATAATATTGCTCATCAGCATCGCAATAAGTGAGTTTGGTGCTTACAAACTCATGAAAATCTTTTATACTGTCATACGACAAGGACATTCCCATATCAAAGAAGTCATAAAAATCGCTCTCTGCCTCTATGTCGGGCATAGCTTCTTTAATAAAATCAAACGTAAAATGCTCGTTACTGTTGTATTTCGTTCCTTCTGGCAATACGCCGCATATACGAGATGCCGAAAGAGATGGGGCATGGTCATAGGTTGAAAAATTCACGTTTAATGCTATTTTAAGCGGCAGGGCAAAATGAAGTGTGGCAATCCACATAATAATATTTTCAGGAGTATCGCAAATTACAACGCGCTTTCTTGCACTTTTGTACATTAACATGGCAGAGAGCATTTTTTTATAGGATTCCATGCGATTATCTGTTGCCAAAAAATCCCCAATACTCTCAGAATGAATCATGCCGCCTTTTGCTAGTGTAGGTGTTGGTAAATGAGCGGGTGGTTCTGATGCTTTTACACCATCAGGAGCATTACTTAACAGAGTGCTGCCGCCATATAATTCACACGGATAGAGCGTAAAATCAGCCTCGTCGCATACAATGGCGTGGCTCAAATGATTACCAAAGCGGCTGGTCGGCCCTCCCATATAATCGCGCCCAAGATAGGTGTTAAGGGCGACGGCGCACGACTTGTCGCTCAAGCGCCGATATAGAAAGTTCTTAGGCATCGAAGGAGCCAATTCGTCAGTCATATGCGTTCCGACAGGTAGCGCAGGGGGTTGATAGGTAAACAGCCCTTTTACCTCGTCCGAATCGCGCTTCGTGAAATTCGCATCATGCGAATATATCTGCATACCGTCATTAACTCCGCTAATGCCGCGCTTGCAAGATGTGTAGATTATCTGATGTTTACCCATAACCAACCTCCTATTTCTTCGCCTCAATTATTCCATTTTCTTTCAAAATCCATAGCAACGCATCCTCAATGCGGTGCGGCCTTGGGCGGTCAATACGTCCATCGTTGCGTGGACTATTATCAAGACCTAACGAAGAAGCCGCAAAATATGAAAAATTCGTGTAGTTTAAGTCAAGCTGTTTTGTAAACGCTATCGCGCCCCAAGATTTAAGCAGGCTTTGGATTTCCGAGTTCACGTTATGCCAATCTGACATCACAAAAACACCGGCATCACAATGAGGGCTAGGGTCAAGGATTGTACTTCCCGGTGGAATCAACGGTACAATAGCATCAAACTTTGAAAACACTGCCGCTACAGGCACATCAATGTTTTTTGAATCCGACATTTTTTTATCGTTTCGGATTAACTCTGATACTCTTGTCATAATATCATCCGGCTTTGTAGCTTGTTGAACAGCAACAGACGATGCTCTTGAAACAATTTCGTCGGTTAATTGGTTGCGTACTTCCCATATCTGCATAGGGTCTAGTAGGAAAATAATTCCGGCAGACTTGCAGATATATCTATTTACTGTGTTCATAGTATCAAAGGCATTCAAGTCCTCGCCGGCAGTATCGAAGAACACTAGCGTAAACTTCTGCCTTTTATTGTTTTGCATAATCGTTAAAGAAAATATCAGTGGTCTGTTAGTGCTTACCAAAGAGCTTTGTGTCAAATTTAATTTGGTTAGCTCTACATACAAGCCACGCCCAAAATTTTCTTCATAGCGGGTCATCGTGTCGTCAAAGCCTGTCAATACTCCATCAAATCTACCGGCAACACGCTCAATTAACTCATTGATAATAACTCCTATATAGTGACTCTTTCCGACATCGCGCGAACCAACAACGGAAATTATCATGTCCTCGCCTGTCAAAGAGCTTTCAGGCAGGCTGTTATGACAAGAGGGGCATATAACTTTGGAAGTTTCTCGTTTACAATCGGGGCAGTGTGCAAACTTGGGAATATCGTAGTTTTTTATCCTCGGTGCAGGAAATGTTCTTTTTCTTTGTAGTGGGGTAGTTATGTTTCCACCCTCATACTTTGTTAGTTCAACATCGTCAACATCTGCACAGTTTACGTTCGCGCAACGAAACTGAACACCTGAAACCAAATGCTCCTCAAAGCAATAAGGACAAACAAATTTTTTGCCTTTTTTAATGGCACGTTTTGTTTTAATAAGCACAATACTTGCAATACCTAAGCCTGCTAAAATTGCAGGGGAAAACCAAGCCATTGAAAAACTCGTTGTGCTGCCACCGTCATACCCGCATACCTCGCAAGTATAATCTGTGACGATTGGCGGTATAAAGAGATTGCCACTAATGCGGTTTGCCACGAACACATGGTCAAGTCCGGTTATAGCAGGGATTACGTTGTCTACGGCAATACTTCCGCTGATTGTGCAATATTGAACACGGCGACCGGGCGTGTTGCACGTTGATTCTTTATAAACAACCCAATTTCCGCTTGGGGTATGTGGTAGTCTTTGGATTACGCGCGTTATAGCTACATCCCCACAATCCTCACAATTACGCGATTCTTCACCTTCAACTGTGCAAGATGGTTCTCTTGTAACTGTCCAATCACCATATGGTGTATGTGGCGACGAGGGAATAGATTCTGTTAATACAACTGTGTTAATTCTTGTGCAATATTGAACTCGTTCTCCGGTTTCTGTGCAAGTCGGCTCTCTACGAATCACCCATTCACCGCTTAGAGCATGACCCAATACGGGAATTGATTCGGTGGATACAATATCGTCGCATACCGTACAACGTCGCTCTCGATGTCCAGCTACTGTGCATGTAGCTTCCCTTATGGTTGCCCAATTTCCCGGCGTGTGCGTATGGGGAGCGGCTTCTGGTGGGGTTGGTGTAGGCGTTGCCTCTGGTCGTGACTGTGAGGTTAGCACAAGATTTGGATTCGCACTGCCGCTTAATGTAACATAAATTCTGTTTGCGTTTTCCCAACGAAGTGTATGAACTCTCGTATCGTTTTCCCATCCGAAGTTTCTTGCTCTAAGTGTGAGGATGCTCGAACCATCAAACTCCCAAGTTCCATAAACTCGCGTACCTTGGTTGTTTTCATTTATACGCACCCATATACCATCAGACAAAAAATCCCATCGTATTCCACTATCTCCCCATCCATTTCCAGTCGGACTATTCGCAATCCATAAACCTAGTAAATCATCTCGCCTGTTCGCATATGCAGTCAGGGGGTTGACCAATAAAACGGACATAAATACCAACAGAATAGTCATTGCTTTACTTGCAAATCCAGACATATTTTTCATGTTCGCCATCCTGCGTTCCTCCCCCCTAATCATTACGTCTAGCTTTCGGGTGATTTGACCCACATATTTAAGTTTTCAACAGTATTTCTTGTTAGGTCATTAACGCGCATTTTCACCTCTATAAACGCTCCTTACAGCACCAATACTCTCCTCCAACCTGTCCCACGGAAAATTCCTGCCGGGACATGCAGTTGGTGCCAAGTCGCCATGCCCTACAATGGTTGCATTTGGAAATTGCCTCATAGCTTCGGCTACACGGGATGCCAATGAGTTAAATTGAACATCGGACATAATCGCGTCTGTTCTGTCAAAATTGCCTGTTACGGTTATGCTATAACTGTGGGTACGAATATCCAAAGACACGCCAGTATGAGATGGCCTTAATGCGCCGCGGGCAATCCATACAGTGCCATCTCTTTGAATTATCTCGCTGTAGGCAATACCTCCGCCATCAAGAGTAGCAGTTCGGTTTCTGTGGTCGTTGTGCATACCTCTAAGTGAACCGTCGGTTTCAAACAAACCATACGTGTGATGTAGCATGATATACCTTACCTCATTACTAGGAGCCAGAGCAGGTATATAAATATCATAAGTCAAGCCAATTTCTGATATGAACCTGATAGTGATATTCGTATCGGGTTCTTGGTTATTTAAGTCAGTGACTGCATCTTGAATCTCGCTCACGATTGTTTCGTATTCTGTATTGATTTGCTCATATCGAACTTCCTGCGGAATTTGTTCAGCATCGTTATAATCATCTGCATAGTTCTCAGTTAGCTCGTCGTTGATTTCAACAGAAACATACATTTCATTTGCTGCGTTACCACTACATATGCCTTCGACCTCATGCCCTTCGTCAGTGTCAACTCCTTCAACAAATGTTTCTTCGTTTGTATTGTTAATATTTGCATCAATGCAGTTGTTTACAACGTCATCATCATTTTGCTCAATATATGTTATGACATATGGTTGTGGCTGATTAGAATTATGCAAAAAATCACCGCTAGAAAACACAAGAGCAATAAACGCTGCTACGCCTCCGACTGCAAATACACCAAGCACTATTGCGGTAATCTCAAGCCAATGCAATTTCCTTCTTCTACGTTGACTGCTGCTACCAGTCATCTGACGCATAATAACACCTCGTTTTCTAAACCATTAATCAATAAAATCTTTATTTTGAACAACCACAAAACCTAACCTCTTATAAAGATTTAACCGCTTGAGCGTCTTGCTTAAATCATCACGCCTATCAGCGCATTTACTTTTTTGGCTCAATGACCCCATTTTCCTTTAATATCCAAAGCAAGGCATCTTCTATACGATGTGGTCTTGGACGGTCAATGCGTCCATCGGTTCTTGGGCTGTTATCAAGTCCCAATGCAGAAGCCGCAAAATAGGAGTAATTCGAGTAATTAAGTTCAAGTTGTTGAACGAACGCCACCGCACCCCATGTTTTCAACAGACTTTGAATTTCAGCGTTTACGTTATGCCAATCAGCCATTACAAAGCCGCCTGCATCGCAGTGAGGGCTTGGGTCAAGGATTGTGCTTCCCGGTGGAATAAGTGGAACAATGGCATCGAATTTCGAGAATACCGCAGCCACGGGTATATCTATTTTTGCGTTGGATGCCATTTCTTTGTCGGCGCGTATCAATCTTGATACTCTTGTCATAATGTCGTCCGGTCTTGAAGCCTGTTGAATTTCAAGTGAAGAAGCTCTTGTCACAATATCATCGGTCAACTGATTTCTAACCGACCATATCTGCATCGGGTCTAACAAGAAGATTACTCCCGCAGATTTGCAGATGTACCTATTGACGCTGTTCATCGTGTCGAATTCGTTCAAATCTTCCCCTGCGGTATCAAAGAACACAAGTGTATAATTTTTCACCTTACTGCCTTTCTTTATAGTCAAGGTGAAAATCATGGGCTTGTATGCACCATTGCCCTTATTGACGGTAGAGCTTTGCGTTAATTCCAACTTGGTTAGTTCAACATACAGATTGCGCCCAAAACTGGCTTCATAGCGGCTCATAGTATCGTCAAAACCTGTAAGCGAACCTTCGAGCCGCCCCGCGACACGCTCAATCAATTCGTTTATGATAACGCCGATGAAGTGGCTTTTCCCCACATCGCGAGAGCCAACTATTGAAATAATCATATCTTCGCCAACTAACGAGCTTTCCGGTAAGTTGTTATGGCATGACGGACAGATAACTTTTGACGATTTTCTGTTACAATCAGGACAGTTTGCGAACTTCGCAGTATCGAAATTCTTAGACACAGGAGCAGGGAATGTCCTCTTGCCCTTTAATGGCATAGAAACATTACCACCTTCGTATTTGGTTAGTTCAATATCATCAACGTCAGCGCAGTTTAAGTTCGCGCAACGGAATTTAACCTCCGTAACCAAATGCTCCTCAAAGCAGTATGGGCAGATGAATTTTTTGCCTTTCTTTATCGCCTTTTTCGCTTTGATAAAAATAATGCCCACAGTTACTAAACCTGCTAAAATTGCGGGCGATACCCATACCAATGTCCAACTCGTATATTCTCCACCGTCATAACCACAAACTTCGCAAAAATAATGGTTTACTATGGGGGGTACAAAAATATTCCCTCTCACGCGCTCCGCTACTAACACATGGTCTGTTCCGGTTATGGCGGGAATTACTTCATCTAGGGCAATACTTCCACTGATTGTGCAATATTGGACGCGACGACCGGGGATATTGCAAGTCGCTTCATTATAAACAACCCAATTACCACTTGGGGTATGAGAAAGTCGTTGAATGTTGCGTGTTAGTGTCGCAATACCACAAACTTCGCACAACTGCGCCTCTTCGCCTTCATTAGTACATGATGGCTCTGATAAAACAATCCACTCGCTAGTAGGTGCATGGGGCAACATGGTGATAACTTCACTTACGGCTACATCTCCACAAGTTATACAATTTCTAACTCGCTCTCCTTGTTCTGTACAGGTTGGCTCTGATAAAACAATCCATTCACCGATTGAAACATGATTATTTGTGTCTATTGGAATATCCTCATAACGAACAATAACATCTGGGCATAAGCGGCAATACTGCACTCGATGACCAGCTTGTGTACAAGTAGCTTCTCTTGTCACAACCCAAGTACCTGTTGCTTGATGCGCGGTCATAGGGATGGTTTCCCTTGCCATTTCTGTTCCACAAAAAATACAAACGTCTGCTCGAACACCAGTGCTATGACAAGTTGCTGGCGTAATAATTCTCGGATTGCCAGTTCCAAGGTGGGAATGAGCCGCTGTCAGTGTGAAATTTGCACTTTGAACTCTCGTCAGAGAAAAAGTTTCCGTACCTGCGTTACCTGAAAATGTGTTTCCTTGAATTGTTCCGCGTCCAGACCATGTTCGATTCCAGCCGGAAGGGAGGTGGAGAGCATCAGTGATTTGTATTACAAACACACCATCTGCCGCTTCAAAACTAACGTTTCCAATCCAACTTGGGAAACTTGCTATCGTTCTTGCATCTCCAGAAAAGTTAAATATTGCAATGCGATAATTGCCACCAGAGCGAAAAACGTGAAACTCAGTGCCATAGATGCCCCTGTTTAATGTCCACGTTCCTCTCCACACTCCAACAAAATCATCGCGCCTGTCTGCATAAACCGTTAAGGGGTTGATAAACATGGCTATCATCAGGAATATACCCATCAGTGCCAATTTGCTTGCAAGGTTAGTAAATCCCTGTTTGTTTACTTTCATCCTCTTATCCCCCTAATTCTTCGAGTCAATCACGCCGTTTTCTTTCAAAATCCACAGCAGCGCATCTTCTATACGGTGCGGTCTTGGACGGTCAATACGTCCGTCGTTCCGTGGACTATTACCAAGCCCTAACGCCGAAGCCGCAAAATATGAGAAGTTGGCGTAGTTAAGGTCTAACTGCTGTACAAAAGCCATTGCGCCCCAAGTCTTGAGCAGGCTTTGGATTTCGTTGTTGACGTTATGCCAATCTGGCATTACAAATGCACCCGTATCGCAATGGGGGCTTGGGTCAAGGATTGTGCTACCCGGAGGAATTAGAGGAACAATAGCGTCAAACTTAGAGAATACCGCCGCAACAGGGATATTGATTTTTGCGGTAGACGACATCTTCTTATCGTTTCGGATAAGTTCCGAAACGCGCGTCATAATATCGTCTGGTCTTGTTGCTTGTTGGACTGCAACAGAGGATGCTCTCGAAACGATTTCATCGGTTAGCTGATTCCGCACCGCCCAAATTTGCATCGGGTCAAGCAGGAAGATAATCCCGGCTGATTTACAGATATACCTGTTCACGGTGTTCATGGTGTCAAAGGCGTTCAAATCTTCCCCTGCTGTGTCGAAGAAAACCAAAGTGAATTTTCTTATTTTGCTACTTTGCTGTATCGTCAGTGAGAATATTAACGGTCGATTGGTGCTGACCGTGGAGCTTTGCGTAAGATTCAACTTGGTTAGCTCTACATATAGACCGCGCCCGAAGTTTTCTTCATAGCGGGTCATTGTATCGTCGAAGCCAGTCAATACCCCTGCAAATCGGCCTGCGACACGCTCTATCAATTCATTGATAATAACGCCGATATAATGACTCTTACCAACATCACGGGAGCCAACGACAGAAATAATCATATCTTCGCCTGTTAAAGAACTTTCGGGCAAACTGTTATGACACGACGGGCAAACTGCCTTAGAAGTTTCGCGCTTGCAATCGGGGCATTTAGCAAATTTGGGTATATCATAATTTTTCGACGCAGGCGCAGGGAAAGTCCGCTTTCTTTGTAAAGGTGTGCTGATATTGCCACCTTCGTAGCGCGTCATTTCAATATCATCTACATCGGCGCAGTTTAAGTTAGCACAACGGAACTGGACATCAGAAACCAAATGCTCCTCGAAGCAGTAAGGGCAGATGAATTTTTTACCTTTTTTGATAGCTCGCTTCGTTTTGATAAAAATTATGCCCGCGAGAATTAACCCTGCTATAATTGCCGGGGACAGCCATACCATAGCCCAACTCGTAGTTCTGCCGCCGTCGTAGCCACAGACCTCACAGGTATAATCAGTAACAACAGGCGGGATAAACATATTACCGCTTACGCGTTCTCCGGCGAGAACGTGGTCAAGGCCCGTAATAGCGGAAATTACCTCGTCAATAGCAATGCTACCGCTCACCGTACAATACTGAACACGGCGACCGGGGGTGTTACAGGTTGCTTCTTCATAAACGACCCAATTTCCGCTTGGTGTATGGGCAAGCATACGGATAGAGCGAGTTACGGCTGCGCCGCCGCAAACGTAACACTCACGCATTTCCTCGCCCTCTCGTGTACAGGTTGGTTCTCTCGTTACCACCCACTCTCCATGCGGCTCATGGGGTAATGCGGCGATGGATTCGGTTAAGGCTGCGGTGTTAATTCTCGTACAATATTGAACGCGCTCACCTGCCTGCGTACAAGTCGGCTCTCTGCGGATAACCCACTCACCACTTAAAGCGTGTCCTAAAGCAGAAATAGCTTCGTGCGTAACCAAAGCACCACAAGCAGCAACAGTACAATGTTGCTCCCGCCGTCCAGGTTCTGTACAAGTGGCTTCTCTTACAGTAACCCAACTCCCCGGTGTATGAGCTATTACCGGTATGGACTCAGTAGTGACCACATTATTACAAGAAGTACACCGTTGCTCCCTTCGACCTGCAACCGTACAAGTCGCCTCAGTCACAGTAACCCAACTTCCCAGTGTATGAGTACGAGTAAATTGACCGTTGAAAATTGTAACGACATGAGGTGTATTATTGTAAACCCGATGATTCCCCCCCTCTATATCACTATATTGTATCCTTAAAGCACTTACATTTCTTAAATTTATATTAAATGCTTGTGGGGGAGTGGAACCGTTTGGATGAAATACATTTGAAGTAAAAACCAAAACATCGTCTGCAAACATTTGAATTTGTGCCCTACATTCCAATCTACCAGACGCTGAAGCAATTGTACCTGTAAAAGCGTCAAAATTACTTACATCGTATGTTACGCTTATATGATTATTACGGCTATGGCGAATAGAGAACGACGAACTATAACTATTTCCAAAAGAATCCGTTAATCGCGTATTATTATTTATGCCAACGTTTGTAGGGTTCCTTGCTGTTGGCGTTAAGTTGTGTATACACGTCTGTGTACACGTTCCCGTTGCACTTGCCGCACTTACAGGGATAACGCTCGTGGCGAACATAATACCCACTAACACGGCAACCAAAGCTAGGGCAAAAACTATGCCCCCTTTGTTTGTAAGATTCAATTTTGCACCCTTGTTTTTCATGGAATATCCTCCTCAAAGTAATATCAGCTAATTTTCAAGTTAGACCCTAGCTTCAATTTTAGCTGATACATTGAAGCCTGCGATTCGTCCTTTAAGAACGGTTTTATATAGAGGTCGCGCTGTATGCCTTTGGGGTACGGAATTTCTATTGGCACACTACCGTTTACATTTTGGGCGGTGATACTGTAAAAGTGCTTTGCCGAATCCCTAAACATAGGAGCAGTGCTTACAGCAGATAATATTTCAATATCGGGCAGGAAGAATGATGGATTTTCTGCCTCGAAGTTAAAGACAATCAAGTGTGGTTTGAACAATTTTTTTACAATCTTTATTGAATAGGTGATGGTTTCTTTTGCGGCATTATTGAGAGAATAGTTTGACCCAATGGAATAATCCCGTTCACCATCCCTGTCAAATTGTGCAAACACGGAAAAGAAGTAATGCTTGGGCTCAACATTGTCGATTATCAGCGCATTGTTGTGTTCGTAATTCTTTACCGTGACATATTTTCGCGCAATCCCCATTTCGCTTATATCGGTGGGGTATCTATCAAACCGATGCAACACCACAAAGCCCGTGGCATCTTTCGGGATATGTTCAAGGAATATATGGATTTTTCCGTTCATTACATTTACGCTTTGGATTTTTACGGCTTCGTCGCGGCTTGCTCTTGCGGTCGCTCCCAATGCAACAGAACCAGACTTAATAACCGCCGCAACAATGTAGAGCAGTTCATCACCTTTATGTTGAAAAGTGGCCGAAGTTACAGATGTCCTGTTAAGAGCCAGCTTGCTCATTTCACCTTCGATAATCTGTTGTGGCACAACATCGCCGAAGGCATACTCTGGCTTCTTGGTCGAGCAATACAACTCAACGTCCGAATTGTCGGGGTTAGACCACTCCGCCGTGAAGGTATCGCCTTCACCGGGCTTGATAAACAAATCGCCTATTGGTTTCGGCGGTTGGGTTGGTATGCCTCCAATGGTTACGCCGTTCGTAGTATGTTTCCTACCGTCAACGCTGTAGACTAGCTTTACAACGTATGTGTAGGACGCATCATTTTCAAGCCCACTGTCTAAATGACTGATTGCGGTTGTTGAGTGGATTTTTTCTTCTTTCGTTGCACCCTTTTTTCTATATATCTCGGCAGTAGCTCCATTCGGAAGCGTACTCCATTTAAGTTCTATTGTTGAATCGCCCGTTATGACAGTGAGGTTGGAAACCTCAAAATAATTAACCACAGGCGAATCGTTCACAAGTGGTTTTGACTGTATTCCGGCGCGCTCTGAAAAAACGGCATAGAAATAATTTACTGCTGCTTCAATTTGGGTATCACTATACTCGCATGAACTTACACGACCGAGTGTTTCACCGTCGCTTATACTTATAGGGGCAATATCCTTTTTCCTTACGATAGAATAATGAACCATGCCCTCAGATGCTGATTTGTCCCAACTTAGAATGTTTGCTTTTGAAACGCCGTCAACAACTACATTTAAGCCAGTCGGCGGATGTGGTGGGAATTTTGAAATTACTTCTTTAATGCCCGGAAAATCTTTGCAAATTTCGTATGCCTTGTCACAATAGTCAATAATTTCTTTTTCAGATTTTGCGGCTTTTGCTTGGTTCAATGCTTCCATAGCTGCATCTAAAGCACCCTGAATCTCAGTTTCCAATTCGGGTTCGTTAAACTCAGGGAATAGCTTCTTTATCTCATCATATAATTTTCTCGCTTCATTAAAATTACCTGCTTTTGCAGCACTCCGCATTTCCTCCGGCTTTTCCCCGATTCGTCCTTTTAACTCGGAAAGCCTTTGTCTAAGGGGTGCGATTTTTTCGTTCTCAGCCCAAAGTTTTTCTGCATCAGAAAGATGAACTTCAACCGCAGAGAAGTCCATAGCTCTAATATCGTTTTGTGCCAATTTACAAAGTGCATTTGATATTTTGATGTTCTCAAACTCGAAAGCGCATTTGCAAACCTTAACATTTGATTCAATAAGAGTATTACAACTAGGGCACTTCAATTTTTCCTTACAATTGCCGCAAACTTCACGACCTGTTGAAACGTCATTGATAAATCCACAGAAAATACACACGACTGGTTTTTGACCGGGTGCAGGGTCTACAAGCGGAGTGTAAACAACCCCCTCTACTTCACAAAAGGCAACAAATAAGTCTTGGGCGGCACTTATATCTTTCAAGATAGCAGTTAATTTGCTTATAGCCTCGTTGCCATCTTCTTTTGATAACCGCTTGCTGATTGCATAAAGTTCCTTTGCTTCGTCAAGGATTGATTTTCTTTTCACCCACTCTAAATACGTGTCGTATGCGGCTTTACTGGTATCATCTTTGAAAGCCAGTTCGCATTGACCGCATAATTTAGAACCATTACTGCTGGTAGCATCAGCCTTTACGAACGTCTTTTTCTTTTTTGTAGCTTCATTTAATAAATCATAGCGGGGTAGAGTTTTATCTACGCCAAGAAAGCCGTATAGACTATCTGTTCCAAATGAATCCAGTAATGGCTTCATACCATCGAACACAGCCGTTTGCGGCGGTTTATTTTTGTAATATTTGTCATAGGTTGCTTGAAAATCGGCAGATTTTCCGGCTCCTATCTTTACACCACAAGCAGCAGCACGACGTTCTACGATTTCAACGCTTACTTTTTGCTTTGTGGCTAAACTTTGAACTTCATCGCGTGTTATTTCACCCCTACGCCCCATCATTTTTAGGAATTTATCTATCGGAGCAAATGTAACAGCGCAGGCATCTTTGATATGTTGGTCGCGGATGTTCTGTTCGCCTATCATTTCTTTACGCATGGTCTTGATGTTGTCGTGGTGCCTGCGATATTCCGGCCCGCGCTTGAAGTCATTAAAATTTTTCGACCAAAATTTTGCCTTTTCATCAATCGCTTTTTCGATAACTGCTTCGTCATGGACGGGGGTGGGGTCAAATTCAAGTTCGAGTATAATATACCAATTATCAGCCATTAGACTTTTAATCCCCCTGTCCTGTTTACGTTAATTGCTTGTGCGATTTTCGAGAACGAGCCGCTTAATTCATTCAATGTGGTAAATGAAGCAAATTCTTTAACAGATGCTATGGCATCTAAAAAGCTATGGTCAGCACCGCCAAAACCAAGTGCCATTACGTCAATGTTTCCGGCATGGCAACGCTTGGCTTGAGAAATCGCGCTACGTTGGTCTGACCAGACTCCATCAGTCAGCACAACAAGGTATTTCACATTTTCATCTTTTCTTAACAAGGAGTGTGCCTTTGAGAAAGGTTCGGCATCATTGCCGCCTCCAACTCTTGCAGAATCAACTGCTTTAATTGAAGATATGACAGCCCTATAATCATTCGTCAAGGGCAAGGTACACTGTACTGAATCAGCAAAGGCAATGATTCCTATTTTTACAAATTCAGAATCCATCTGCTCCACAAATCCAATCATTGCTTCTTTGGCTTTGCGAATTGGTTCGCCCATCATGCTACCCGACAAGTCAATCGCCAAAAGCAAATCAACCTCTTGCATACGAGATGATTCGGTAGCAACTTCCGGCGGTTCATCTGTCCAAGACATATCTTCCGGCACAGGATGAATCTGAATAGGGAGTGCTTTTCCTGTTTCTTGTTGAACGGCACTAACCTCAATTACTCCGTTCTCGGTGTATTTATAAGCTACATTGATGATTGTTTCGGGCGGAGTTGTTTTTTGTATATCTGTTACAACATACTTATTCACAACGGTATTATCCAAAGGACGCTCGAACTCACCTTGCAACACGTAAATTTCTAACTCGTTATCTTCATTGCGTGTCCAAAACTTAAAGGGTCTTGTTTCGCTTGATGGTATTTTTGAGTTTTTTGATATGATTTTGCTGTTAATGTAGCGTTCGCCATTTTCGCTAATGGAAATCATGCCAAGTGAATGGGCTATGGCATCCTTGTAAGCCTTTGCTCCGGCTATAACTGGCATTGTGTTTGTTGCACCTGCGCTACGTCCACCTATTACGGGTAATGTTGCACCTGTGCTTGTTATATTTGCTCTTATAGCCGCACCTAAAGCTACAGCAGCATCAACGTCTACCCCGCCTAAAGGCGGCTTGCCAGACATCGCCTTGACGTAGCTATGTATCATCCGCATTCGCGTTGACCCACCAACAAGAATAACGCTATCTATAGCTTTCCAACCCATGTTAAGGGATTGAAGCAACCTTTCGATAACGTCTTTTGTCGTACCAAGTAAAAACTCTGAAATCGAATCAAACAAATCAACTGTAATTTCAACATTCCCTTTAATCCCCTTGCAACTAAGAGGAACACTGACAGAATCTTTGCTACTCAACTGCTTTTTTACAGATTCAGCGGAAACAAGCAAGGAATCAATCATGGATGAATCCTCGCTTATGTCAACGCCGTATTTATCATTAAATTCACTTGCTAAGTATCGTGCAATGCAATCGTCCCAATCTTTTCCACCAAGTTCATGGTTGCCATCGCTTCCCAACACATCTATTTCGTTTTTGCTAACACGGGCAATTGTCACATCAAAAGTCCCGCCGCCTAAGTCATAAATTAAAATGGTCTGTTCTTTTCCTGTTTCGTTCAGACCATAGGCAAAGGCAGCGGCTGTCGGCTCATTTATAAGGACTACATCTCGTAGCCCTGCTTTGTTAGCAGCTTCTAAGGTTGCTTCTCTTTCTTTATGGGAAAAGTACGCGGGAACAGTAATAACAGCGGATTCTATCCGCTCTCCGACTTTATCTTCCGCTTCTTTAATCAGATTTTTAAGTAGGATAGCGGATAAGTCAGTTGCGTTATAGGATTTCCCAAGCATATCAACAGAGAACAAATTCTTACCCATACTACGCTTGAAAAATGAAGCAGTATTGGGGTCGCCTGCGGCCTGCATATTTTTTGCATCTTCGCCGAATAAGATGTTGCCGTTTTTTTCAAAGCACAGCACAGACGGTGTGGTTGCGCTATTAAAACTATTCTTGATAATAACGGGCTTACCAGTAAGCCCGTCTATCATTGCAACTGCGCTAAAAGTTGTTCCGAGGTCAATGCCGACTCTGATTCCCATAATATCCTCCCATTACCCAAAGTGGAGCAGACTTGCTAAACCACAACAATGCCCTTAGATTTTTCTTTGAGTTCTTCAACCTTTTCTGCGGACATGGGGTTATCTTTAACTTTCATGTTAGCACGTACATCTTTTCCGCTTGTAACATCACGCCCGTAAATCTCAAGAATACCGTCTGTATTCAATTCAAATGTAATTTCAATGGGCGAACCTGCCGGAAGATTACCGGGTAGTTCAAGCGTGGCATCGCCGAGCTTGTAATCCTCATCTACAGCAAAATACTCGTCCATAAAATCGTTTTCAAAAACCACGATTTCTGCTGATTCTTGGTTGGGCGAAGCCGTGCCAAAAGTACGGGATATACGAACAGCACCATCCGGCATAGGATTGTTTTTGATTATCATGTTGCAACACTTAGGTTCACCCTCAACGATAACTTCCAATGCGTAACTTTTTGTCGTTGCAAAGACAATTTCTTTTGCCGCGCTTCTACCGCCAATGCCAATCATTGCAGGGGCGGCGGCGAGTTCTTCTTTATAATCGTCTGGATTGATTGACGGAGAAGGAGTTGGGTCGCCACCGGGTTTCGGTTCTATGCTTTCTTTGTTGTGGATATATACATTGACTGCATGAATAGCAGCACCTTTCGCTACCGCTTCATCGGGGTCGAGGACTTTAGGTTCCATGCCATATTTTTTCACAATTGACTCGGATACCTGTTTCATCTTAGTTGAACCGCCAACCAAAAGCATTTCGTCGATGCTGTAACCTCTTTCTTTTGCAACTGCAATTGCAACATCTGTTTTTTCAAGAGTTTCGTTCAAAAGCATGGATGTAAGTTCGTCAAAAGTTTCTCTGGACAGAACAATACTTGCCCGCAAACCGGAAGCATCTACGGCAACGCGAGTTTCATTTCGAGAAGTTAAATGTTGTTTCGCACTTTCTGCCTTTAACCTCAATGCTTGTTTATCGCTTTCATCAAAGTCGCCATCGAAGCTAGTTTGTGACACAAACTCATCGTACAAGTAACGCATTAGGGTTTCATCCCAGTCCTTACCTCCGAGTTCGTGGTTGCCGTCCGAACAAATGACTTCAATCTTATTTGCACTGATAGCCATAATCGTAACGTCAAATGTACCGCCGCCTAAGTCATAAACAAGTACGGTTTTTTCTTCTTGTTCTTTAGCGAATCCATAAAATATTGCCGCTGCTGTTGGTTCACTAATTACTTCAAGCACATTAAGACCAGCAATCTCCCCGGCATTTTTCGTTGCAGTTCTTTCGGCAGTTCCAAAGTATGCAGGGCAAGTTATTACAACATCCTTTACTTCCGTATCGAGCTTTTCAGAGGCATCCAGTGCGAGTTTCTTCAAAACTAACGCAGACACTTCCTCTGGAGATTTATCCTCGCCATGAAATGTGCCTGCATGGTCGCTTTTACCCATAAGAGGCTTAACCAACATGGCTACGTTTTGAGGGTTAATGAACGCATTTTCCTTCGCAACTTTACCAACGACAACATTTGAAAGGTTTTCAAATTCAACCACTGATGGAGTTGTCGGGTCGCCTTCCTTATTGCTGATTACAGTTTCCCTGCCTGTTTCGTCCACATAGGCAATACAGGAATAGGTTGTTCCGAGGTCAATACCGAATACATACTTAGCCATTTTGAGATGCCTCCCCTTGATTATTTTCTGTTAATTTCTCCTGTTTGGGTTCGTATACATAAACCATAACTTTTTCAGGAGAAATAGTTTTATCTTGATAGCTGTAACCATCAGCTATTGATTCCGCTACTTTACCGTGTAGGCTTTGGTCGTCTGTGGGTGTCTTTTTTACAACCTTTTGCCGGATAGGTATAAAGTCTGTATTTGATTCACTCTTGTAAATAGCTATGCTGTTTTTCTCCAATATCTCATCTGTATCAAAAGAGTAAGTTTCAAACATTTGGAGCGGGATATGCTGTTCCCCCTCCGGCTTACTACGGTGTTCCTTTAATTGCTTTAAGATACTGTCCCGCATGGCGATAACATCAAGAAGTATCGGTCTTATTAGCTGGGCGTACATATCTTCTTTATATTTCTGTAATTCACGGTGCATTTGGTCAACGATTTTCTTTTCATGTTCCGAGTGCAATATTTTAGCGTTGAATAACTTTTCAAGAGCTTGGACTTGACCGCCCAGCATGGCTACCGCATCAAGAATTGCGCTACACGCTTCGGGATTTGGGGATTCCGGCTCTTTTTCGCTCGAAACATTTTCGACAGCATCACAAGAAGCGTCAGTTTCTGCGCTACTGACGCTATCGGGCACATCTAATGACATTTCATCTGAGCATACATCGTCTGTATTTGCGGACAATAGTTCCGGTTCTGTGTTCAGCAGGTCTGGTATAGGCGATGTGTTTACCGGATTTTGAGTTTCATGGTTTTTATTGTCCATAATTTCCTCCCCAAAAATAGCTGTACGGCTATTTAGTGTGCTTGTTGTGCCACTTTAGATACTGTTCTAATTCAGGCGTGTAAGCCCCTATCCATTCAAGCATCTTTTTTGTGTCCTCATTGTTCCTAAACAAGAATGTTAATGCTAAAAATTGGCTCCAATTCATATCCTGCGTTTTATTTTCAATCATTCCATACGTCTGTCGAGATACCCCTAACTTATCAGCTAATTCCTGTTGCGTGATTTCCGCCTTTGCGCGTAATACCTTGAGTTCGTTAGTTAAAATCCCCATCAGTTCCTTTTTTGTTTTTTCATTAAAATCGGGAATGGCAGCAACCTCCTCTCTTGTGTTGCAAGGACGGTCGTTCTCGTAATCATTTTTATCGTTCATTTCAATCACCCAAGTTTATTCTAACCGACAGGCAAACCTACTATAATAAACAGGTGCAGTCGAAGCGACTATCCCTCACGTCCCCGTATGGTAATGTATGGATGCGCCAACGCTACAACTACGGCGAATCTTTTTCGTAGAGAATCCCTTGCTCTTTCGTAGAGTAACCTACTCTATGAAAAGGCGTTGATAAAGACTTATTCGCCAACGCTTTTTCAGAGTGGCTTACCATTTTGACGGCGTATTAGAGCAAGGATTCCAGTTTGTTCATGTTATTACGCTTCATATCTAAAGATGGATGCACATATCGGTTGAGGGTAATATTTACGTTAGCATGTCCAAGAATTTCGCTAAGACTTTTTATGTCGAACCCAAGAGCGACGCACCTCGTAGAAAAAGTATGGCGAATAGAATGGAAATTTGCGTCCGCAATTCCGCACCTTGACAAATAGGACTTGAAACGGTATTGGTAAGTTCGCGGTTCAATAAATCGCCCTGTTTCTCCAGTCAACAAATATGTATCTTGGAGTGCAGGACGAAATCGCCTTAACTTATCAATCAGGCAATCAGGTAAAGGTATTGAGCGTACAGAAAAATTACTCTTTGGGTCGGTGGTTATAATTTTGGTTTTTTCAGAGGATTCCGATTCTAATGTTTGAATCCTCTGCATTGTTCGGCTTATATTCAACATGCCTTCATCCAGTGAAAAGTCGCTCCACTTTGCCGCACAGACTTCGCCAATCCTAATCCCTGTGTACAGACACAGATATATACCTAACTTGCTTTCGTCCATGTCTGTGCAAAGGAATTTTTCAAGTGTTACCTGCTCGTCAGAAGTCAATACCCTCATATGGCAGGGCTTATCTTTTGGCAAAACCACATTGATACTGACATCGGTTATGAGCGATTCATCTTTGGCAAAGCGCAGAGCAGATTTTATTACAGATACAATGTCTTTAAGCGTTTTCACCGATAACCCTTTGGATTTCGCGCGTTCATCAGGCTTTACCTTGTCGGCAATAAAGCCGTTTATGACTGCACTGTTGATACTCGATGGCGGATATTTTCCCAAAAAAGGTTTTATGTGATTGTTGATGAGATTACAGTATTTAACATATGATGAATCCTTTAACCTTAATTTGGAAACTTCCAGCCACCTGTCAAGCACTATTCCAAAGCAGATTGCATCTTCCGATATTTTGAGCGCAGACTTTGAACTGCCGTCTACATACGGCAATGACATAAACATCTTATCCTTCGCTTCCTTATATGAGCGTCCATAAAAATATGCGTAGACCGCTCGCCCGCTCTCGTCATAACCTTTAATTGCACGGGCCTCCCAACGCCCGTCTTTCCGCTTGTATATGTTTTCTCCGCGTTTTGCCATTTGGCTCACCATCCTTTCTGAAATTTTTTTGACTAAAAAAATGACGGCGATTCAATCTTAGCAAGAACATTTTTTATGCTCCGCAAATCGAATATCGCCGTCAAACAAAAAAGAAAAACCATATATTTACAAATATAAGGAAGTCAAATAAGGAATTTTCGTTTGCATATTGCCAGAGAACTTGTCATCCTGTATAATGGGAGTTGAGCGCGTCGGTAGACGCTTGTGCGTGTCTTTCGCAGAGTAGGTTACTCTACGAAACAAAGGTAGCGGTTGTGCGGGTTTATGCACAGCCTTTTTCATTTGCAACCATAAGTCTGCTTGCGGGTATTTTGCTAGATATTTTGCTGACCCTACTCAGCTTTGCCGATTAAAAAGCGCATCAATAAAATAATATCCTGTATAATCGGACATGTCAATCGAAATGTCCGATTTAATGCCCCGAAACCGCGATTGTTGTCCGTTACAATAATATACGGAGGTGCTTCCGTATGTTAAATATAGAGGAATTTACTGATTTTCTTTCAAGCCGAATAGCGCATTTGCGAACGGCAAAAGGGACTTCGGCGAGAGATATGAGCCTTACACTCGGACAAGGAGCGGGGTACATAAACTCCATAGAAAATAAAAATTCAATGCCGTCCATGCACGTTTTTTATTTTATCTGCGAATACTTCAATATTACACCGAAAGATTTTTTTGATGTAGACTCCGTTTCGCCGGACAAGCTGAATAAGCTGCTTGCCGATATGAAGTCATTAACCCCCGAACAGCTTGATAATATCGCTCGTATAGTGCATGACATAAAGCGATAGAGCAAATTCTCCTACATTTCCAATATTGCCAAACTCTCCATTGCCCAAATGGAGAGTTTGTGTTATTATAAAAGAAAATCCCTCTAAGGAGGTTTTCCATGTTTGAAATACAAACCTTTGAGCGCAAACGTGAATACAACCAAAAAGCCAAAAACACCATGCTCGCCTTTCTAAACACAGATGGCGGTACGCTTTACATCGGTATTGCCGATGATGGCTCTGTTTATGGAGTAGACGGCAACATTGATGAAGTGGCGAGAAGTATTGCCAACAGCTTCCGCGATTCCGTCACCCCCGACCCAACAGGCTATTTTAAGGTAGAACATGAAACTCGCGAAGGAAAAGAGATTATCGCAGTAACTGTAGACCGAGGTTCTTCCATCCCATACTGTTGTGCCGCTGATGGCCTTGTCCCTAAAGGCGTTTATGTTCGAGTGGGGAGCAATACCGTAACAGCCACCCATGAGCATATTCGCCAAATGATTAAAGACAATGGTACAGGTCAATTTTTAACGGAATTATCCGTTGAACAAGCCCTAACTTTTAATTATACCGCTCAAATCTTCGCCGAGAAAGAAATTAAGTTTGGCGAGGGGCAAAAGCAGTCGCTTGGACTGCTCCGTACCGATGGTAGATACACCAACCTTGCCCTTATCCTTTCCGACCAAAACCCCTACACCACAAAGGCGGCTATTTTTGAAGGCTTATCTAAGGCCAAGTTCAAAGACCGCAAGGAATTTAATGGCTCGATTTTCAAGCAAATAGACGATGTTCATGCCTACCTTCATGTATTCAACCGTACCCGAAGCACCTTTGAGGGTGTGTATCGAGTAGACCACCCTGATTATCCCGACGAAGGAATTAGGGAATCCCTCATCAACGCTTACATTCACCGCGACTACTATATAGAAGGAAGCGTTCTCGTGAGTATGTTTGACGACCGACTAGAATTTATGTCCGTAGGCGGCATAATGCCCGGTGTTACCCATGACCTCATGCGCTTGGGTGTTTCAATAACGCGCAACGAAAAATTGGCAAATGTTTTGCATCGGTTGAATATTATTGAAGCCTATGGTACAGGTATACCGCGCATTTATGAAGCGTATGAAAATTGCTCGGTTGCCCCGGAAATTCCTGTAGTAGACGGCGGTTTTCTTATTCGCATACCCAACATTAACTACGCACTTCCAAAAGACATTACAAATGGAAAAATCACCAAAGGTTCAAGTGAACAGCAGTTGCTTGATACCTTTTCGGGGATAAGTTTTAACAAAGAAGATGCCGCAAATGTTCTCGGCCTCAGTCCAAGTGGAGCATATAAACTGTTGCAAAGAATGGTTGAGAGCAGTCTGCTTGTCACTCGTAAAGAGGGCAGGAATTGGGTATATAGCGATACGCAAAATCAAATGGATTACGAAATTCAAACAAGCGATTATCTGCACGGCAAAATCGTTGCCTTTGCCGGGATATTTAACGGCGGCGCAACAAAATTAAAAGACCTTGTATTCGCCGCAGGCGGCGCACCAACGGATAACATACCATTCTTTACGCATTACGTTGTAATAGGAACACGCGGCAGGGAATCACAAGCATACAAGAAAGCCAAGAAAATGATTGATGTTGGTATGACGATTGAACTTACCGAAAATGAACTGCACAGCATTTGCAATGGGGAAATGTCCGCACCCCCGCCCAATCCTAAGCCGAATAACGTGATAATAACCCCCGGAAAAATAGATAACGAGGGGGAGGATGAAATGTGGAGCGAAGAAGTATTTGAAGCAAAACGCGCCGCCTTTGTGCGTAAATACGGCGCACTCCAACCTGATGGAAGCAGAGATAAATTTTACAGGGGATAAATAAAACCGACAGGAGCGATTTCATTATGGCAAGTCACCCAATCTATCAATTTTACGCAGAACTGGACGATTACAAACCGAAAATATGGCGGCACTTTCAAGTTTCGGACAATATAACGGTAGCGCGGCTTGGGTACATCATTCAAGTGTTGTTTGAAATGACAGCAAGCCACTTGATGGCCCTTGAAGTACCGTTTAGCGATAATTTTCACAACTACATGAAAATAAAACACCCCGGCGAATCAATGGATAAGTTTAAGTTTTTTGGTAAGGACGATTTTACCGTTATCCGTTACGATATTTTAGACGATGAGTTGGAGCCATTTTCTGACCCACACCGAAACGTGCGCGTAGAAGATGCGATAACGGCAAAACTACGCCGTGCGGTACACAATCTAAACGATAAAATAAATTTCAACTATGACTTTGGCGATGATTGGTGGGTATCATTAACCCTTGAAAAAATCATTGAGGACAAAGAGTTGCCGGGTAGTGAATTGCCACGAGTGCTTGACGGTGCAGGCTTTGGTATCGTTGAAGATGTTGGTAGTACAGGCGGATTAGAGGATTGTACAAAAGCATTCAAGAAGAAAAAAGGTGAAGATTACAAACGCTATAGCGATTGGCTTGGAGTTAAGGATTTAGACATGGCGGCTTTTGACTTGGATGATATGAATTTTCGCCTAAAAAAGATTCCACGCATTTACAAGCAATCCTACGAGGACAGAATGACCCCAACGCAAAAATCCATTGACCTAATTGAGCGAAAGTACCTGCTAAAAAAATAATCTGCAAGACAAAAGCTTGGGAGGAATCTCAAATGCCAAAATTACTTTATCAAGGACATGGTAGCTTCCGTCTGACCGCCAATAACGGCACAGTCATTTATGTAGACCCATATGCAGGGGAAGGCTACGACCTGCCTGCCGACATTATCCTTGTCAGCCATCAGCACGGCGACCATAATCAAGTACATTTGTGCGCCCAAAAGCCCGATTGTAAAATTATAACCAATGAAGAAGCAATAACGGACGGCAAGCACAACAGCTTTTCAATCAACGGCATTAACATTCAAGCCACCGATGCGTATAACAAAAACCATGACCCAAAGCAATGCGTTGGCTTTTTAATCACGCTAGACGATGTAAAAATATACGCCTGTGGCGATACATCTACAACTAAACAGATGGAGCGATTTGTTGACTTGGAAATTGACTACGCCATACTCTGCGGCGACGGCGTTTACAATATGGACTTGAATGAGACCGCCGAGTGTGCGCGGCTCATCGGCGCAAAGAACAACATTATCATTCACCTAAAGCCCGGTGAGTTGTTTGACCGTGAGCGCGCAGAAAAATGGAACGCACCGAATAAAATTATAGTAGAGCCGGGAGAGGAAATTTCTCTTTGAAAATATGCCACGTAGATATGGATGCTTTTTTTGCCGCCGTGGAGGTTCGAGATAACCCCGAACTGGCAGGCAAACCCCTCATAATCGGCGCACTTCCAAGCGAACGCGGCGTTGTGTCAACGTGTAGCTATGAAGCGCGCGTTTTTGGTGTGCGGTCTGCAATGAGTATAAAGGAAGCCTACCGCCGCTGTCCTCATGGAATTTATATGCACCCCAACGCCAAAACACCACACACCAACCGATTTCCAATTCTAAGTCCCGGAATTTTATACAGATAACCTTGTGTTCCACCGGCGTAACCATGTAGCGTTGTCACGCGATGCTCCAAGTTGTAGAGCTTAAAGTGGTCGTATCTGTCGCGGTTTAACACGGTTATAAAAGCCCCTGTATCATAAATGAACGGAATGAGGTCTTCGTTTGAGCTTCCTTCGCAAACTATTGGGACACGGATATAGATATGACCATCTTTTCCACGAACAAACTCGTGCTTCGTTTTTTCGTCAAATGTAACGGTCATACACTCTCACCTTCAAGAACGCCAAAAAAGGCATTCAGCAACTCAGGAGCTGACTCCTTAAAATCCATATCTGTTCTGGGTGAGTATTCGTCCGTCATGAATTCTTCATAAAATCCATCGGATTGACCTTCAAAAATATTATCTGCCACGACTACAGGCACACCACCCAAAAATCTAAAATGGGGAGTATGTTTTGCGTTGACTATAAAAACCCATTTTCCATCATAAGTGGATTCTAATTCCTCGGCAGTCATGTAAGAGGGATTCTCTATCCTTTGCCTCATGCAGTCTCCTCCTCGAAATTTTGATACAGCTACCTTTATTTGCAGTATACCATAACCCGCCGCGCTTCGTAACAAGAGCAACGCAGAACAAGATGTAATTAAATGGATAAATAAAAAGCCACTTCCCGTGAAGAAACTGGAAAATGACTTTTCATCCGCGCTAACTTGGCAAGAAATATTTTCGTTCACCCGTGAAACGCGCTTAATCCCGCAAGTACAGCCTGCTGCATTTCATCGTCATACGAATCATCGCTGTGAAAATTGTCGCTTTCTTCGTGGCTTTCAGCGACGCTCGTATTCACGGATGCAAGCAAATCATCTGCGTTTGGTACATTTTTGCAAAGGGCATTCGCTATTGTTGTTTTCGTTGAGATGGTCGGTACACGCTCATTTTCTTCAAGTCGCGCAAAGTAATCGCAAATCGCATCGGCAATTATTGTTGCTTTTCGCCGTCCTGCCGCGTTAAGAACCTCCATTGCAAATTGGTGGCGCGGGTCGGCGGGACAAAACCTTATCGAAAAACGGGTTTCTTCTTTTTTCATCCTGCACCGCCTTCTGCTACGCGCTGGAGGCTTGCTTGTTTGCTTTGTCGCGTTCCATATCGTACATCGCGCGGTAGCCTTTTGCGTTGGCATGAATGTCGCCTATAAACACAGGCTTTTTCACCTTTCCCGTTTTGAGGATATATTCCTTGAGCAAAACAGAACCGCCACCCATAAATATGGTTTTATCCTCTTCCAAGTCGAAACCCTTTTGAGCAATTTCAGCAAGCATATTTTCGGTGTGGGCAATGGCGGCAGAAGTTACGGTTTTAATGCGCTGTTCGCTGTAATCCGTGAGAACGCCCGGGTCTTTGCCGATTATTCCTTCGAGTATGCTACTGGAAATATCCCTTCCACCTGTGCTTCGAGATTGCTCATTGATTAACTGGAAAAGGTTGTTTACCCCCGAATAAAAAG